>Ga0113563_10002424_pt1 | contig 11229 bp, 8 predicted proteins | sample Mud3Dept3metaG_FD_80117 | JGI IMG/M metagenome (GOLD analysis project Ga0113563, IMG submission 80117) | Freshwater wetland microbial communities from Ohio, USA, analyzing the effect of biotic and abiotic controls - Mud 3 Core 4 Depth 3... | ecosystem: Environmental > Aquatic > Freshwater >...
CACAGTAAATTCCTGTGCAAATTCTTTCTGGAACAGAGCAACCTGTGGTCCCATTGTCTGCGATTCCTGCTTCAGAACTGCCATAAGCGCTTTTTCCTCAACTTCATCATAGATAGAACCGAAAAAGGAATAGGGAACTTTAAGTTTGACTCCGTCATTCATCTGATAACCTGAAGTTATTCCGCCTTCTGTATCAGAACCCGTGAACATTAATTCTTTTTTGCCCATAGTGTTTTAATTTTAATTGGTTATTAATTAATGAAATACTTATTTATTTTTAGTAATGCTCTCAGCTTTAGGTACATAAGGTTCTCTCTTTTTAACTTTGCTCAGTCCTGCAAGTATTATAGCATTGCTTTTCATTGGTGCATATTCCGGTTTACCATAATCTGTCTGTGTTGCCTGGTAATTTACAGTCCCGCACAAATTTATTTCCCTGATTTTCTTGCCATATCTTGGGTTGACCCATTCAAATGCATAAAATGTCAGCCCGGGAGATCCTTCAGAGCAGATAACAGGATCAGCATAATAGCAATAGAGATTCTGAGCTGATCCCGTTTCACCCTCATTCAGATCAAGCCGGTTTTCTCCCCCGGGATTCCATTCAAGTATATTGACCCCGTACTGGACAGGAACCGTGAGCTTAAAACTATCTTCATAAACAACTTCGTACCACCCCAGAAGATCGGCAGTATCAAAGAAGTCCGGAATATTAAAATAGGCTTTCTGATTTTCAGAAGGAAGTGCACAGGCATGAAGAAAGATCAGGCTGCTCACATCTTCGTTAACAGGGATACCTTCCACTCTTACGGGTAAAGAATTTTCATCCTTTCCTTTCGATCCGACAGCGACCGCACATTTTCCTGATAAATTTGCCGGGCTGAGGAGATCAAATATCTTATTCTGTACACCTGCTCTTCCTGACTTTAAGGAGCTCAGGTTCAGATCAAATACTTTTGAGTCCCGGGGCAGGTTGAAAACCGAAGAAATATCTATCGGGACGACAGGATCTCCATCCTTGCTGGGAATTCTGCTGATATTCAATCTGGATCTGATATAGGGAAGCTGCGCATTCACTACTGCGATCATTTCCCTCTGATTTACAATGTGGCTCGACCATACAAAATTTGCACAACCCAGAAAATCAGATATAAGATCCTTACCGAAATTAAATTCATTTGTCGAAGCCCATGAGGATGGTGCCCCACCCTGGAGACCGACCTTTTTTACTCTTTCCTCCCAGTTGGTTATGTTGGGAGTGAAGTTCCCGTAAATCTGCTTAAATCCTAATTCCTGAAGCTCCATTTCTTTTTTCTGGTCTTTCCAGAACCAGTTAAATACGAGTATATCTTTAGGAATTGTTGATCGGACAATCTCCGGACGTACTGCACCGGGTGTCTGATATTTTACCCCTGTGGAGGAAGTTCTGTTCTGGAAACCTTTTTTTCTGACACTTTCGAGAAGGTAATCACCCCACATGGCGACCTTTATTCCCTTTGATCCGAGGTAATCGTGGATCTTTTTCACATCACCTGCATAGAGTTCCGAATAGTCCTTGTTTTTACAGAGCGGGCAAACACCAACAGGTGCTCCCCACCACTCGTCGTGACCAATATGGATCATTTTCGGGTTAATGACCTCAATGTATTCATCATACACTTCAAACATGAGCTTATAGGATTCCGGATTTGAAGGACAATATGTATCCGGCCATTTATCGCCAGGATACTCAGCAAGCTCAGGGTGCCTTGTGAGCAACCAGTAGCCATGGGTCAGAGAGGGTATTTCCGGTATCACCTCCAGAAAATTCTCATTTGCATATTCCACAATATCCTTCACATCATTCTTTTCAATAATAAATCCGTCTCCGGCATCAAAATGGCTCGAGTTCTTTTCCTCGCCCCGGATACCCTCAGTTGAATTTGATCTCGAATATTGAAGGGATTTTGAAAACTCTATCCATCCGGCATTTACTTCAGGATGCCTGTCGAGGCGCATACAGTTAAGCTCTATTATCACCTTGTTATACTTATAAAGTGACATGAAATCACGCATAAATCTTTTAAAGAATGCAATATTTTCAGGGCCAGGCACATAGAGCCTGATAGCCCTGAACGGAAATGAGGGCCAGTCAGTGACTTTCAGACCCTGAACTGTTTTACCATCTCCGGCATCTATCAGCTGCCGAAGCGACTGTAAACCGAAATATGCACCCGCGTCATCACTTCCTGCAATTATTAACCTGTCTGAAGATACTTCAAGGACGTAGCCCTCAGAACCGGGAATCTTTTCAGATACTATCAGGTTATTCTTTTTAAGATATTTGCTCACAAGCGGATTATCAAATCTGCCCATAAGTACATATTTTCCACTTACCGGAATGTCCGGCATCTGCTGAATTTTAATCGCGATACTATATTTGTCGCTTAGCTCTCTGACAAGGAAGCGGGCAAGAAAAATGTCATTTTTGCCGGCATTCTGAGGGATGATTATTGTTATTTTCTCATCCAGATCAAATGAATCTTCCGTCAGTTGAATTTTCTGAGGTATCGGGAAGATGAGAGTTTTATCAGCAGCCTTCAATCCTGATGACAGAAACAGTACTGGCAGAAAAACCACCAGTGAAAGCAATGTCCTTCTCTTAATAATTAATTCTGATCTGTTCATAGTTTTTTGATTAATATTTTTGAATACAATGGGAATAATGGTCTGTAACATAAATACTTCCGTTTCCGGCTGCAGCAATTCCCAGCGGGAAATGCCTGCTGTTGTCCGGAATACCTGATGTAATCCATTGGAATTGAAAGTCTCCGTTGGAATTAAATTTCTGGATTCTGAAATTGTAACGGTCGCAAACGAAAATATCACTGTTATTATTAATGGCAACACCATGAGGTTCGCTGAAAAGTCCTCCATTGGCATCCTTACCTTCGCCAAAATCTCCGAATCTTTTTACCAGGTTACCTTCCTTTGAGAAGATTGATATCCTGTGATTCTGCCTGTCACTTAGTACTATATTTCCATCTCCGGCAACAGCAATTTCATGAGGCATGTAAAGCTTAAATCCTATGCTTTCCTGTGAGCCCCATTTTGAAATAAACTTAAGATCAGTGCTATACTTTTGTACCCTGTAATTAAAAGCATCAATCACATAAACGATATCATTCTCATCGACAGTAATGCCATACGGGTATTTCATCTGACCATCTTCGGTACCGTAAGTGCCTGTTTCAGCAAGAAATGCACCTTCAGATGAAAATTTCTGGATACGGTTATTGTTCATATCCGACACATAAACACTTCCTTTTGAGTCGAGGGCTATTCCATAGGGGAAGTTAAATTCTCCTGCACCGGTTCCCTGCCTTCCCCACATAAGTATGAAATTGCCATCCTGATCAAATTTCTGGATCCTGTGATTATGCTGATCAACCACATAGATATTTGAGTTCTTATCAGCAACCACCATTGCAGGATATTTAAACTGTCCGGGCTTTTCTCCGAATTCACCCCACTGCTTCAGCATTGCCGGGCCGTTCTGGGATGACAGAGGAAGTATCGGTAAAGTGATGAATAAAATCATCATGATCGCCTGCCGGAAATGGTTCCTTTTCATATTTTTCCTTTTTTTTCAATTTTATTATCCTTGAAATTATTTATTTCCTGTAATTTATTTTGCCTGTATTATCCAGTACGGTAATGAATTCTTCAGTCGCTTCTTCAGGCCGGGATTGCTTTCTGGGAATACCTTTCTGGCTTACATGTTTATTAAGGGCTTCATATTTGGTATTAATAAAGTCCGCTACTTTTATATGCACATCAGGCTTGCCTCTTCTCCCTGGTTTCCCATTATCATCAAGAAGCCAGCCTTTGGGCTTCATCCATAATTTTCCTACAGGAATACCTTTTTCCATAGCTCTTTTGAATGCCAGGTACATTATATATGCGCTATTACCGTGATCGTGCTTGTCGCCACCCAGAGTATGAATAATCACAATTTCAGGGGAATACCTCTTAAGCAGATCAACCAGATATTCAATGTTTCCGCTTTCTTCCTCTGCAAGGCTGACAACCTGCCTGCCGGGTGGCTGGTACTGATAATACTCGTCTGAACCAGCATAGCACCTCTTCCTGCCCTGCCAAATGAATCCCTCCCTGAAATCAAGGAATACCGGTTCAGCATTAAAAACTGCTGCGGCCTCTTTAGCTTCTTCAGCACGGATCTGGATAGTTTCGAGTGCATCGACAGGATAAGACAATGTTGAAGATGAGACCGTGAAAAGGGGTTTCACAACTTCAGGAGGCGGCGTTGTACCTCCACCTACCGATTCTATCCCGCAACCGGCAAAGTTATTTATTACACATACATATATCCCTTTATAACCTTCGGAAATATATTTCGCAAAAGTTCCTCCCGCCAAAGGCTCAACGTCATCAGCATGTGCGCCGAATACCATCATGGATTTATTCGGTTTAACAATCCCCTGAGAGAGGATCGGGCCGGCAACAAAAATTAACAGGAAGACAGGTAATAAACTCTTTTTCATTTTTACAAGATCCTTTAGATTAATTCATTTACTTAATCTGTCAACGATACATTATTTAGTATTATCAATTACTGTGATAAACTCCTCGATCTTTTCCTTCGGCTGTGTTTCATTGTCAATCACGTATTGCCTTCCAAATCCTCCGTTCTGGCTTACATGCTTGTTGAGAGCCTCATATTTAGTATTAAGATGATCTCTGACATCTATGCGTACATCAGGTTTACCTCTGCCGTTCTCCTGAGCTGTTTTATCGAGTAACCAGCCATCAATATACATCCATAATTTGCCGACAGGAATATTGCGGTCCATAGCTTTTTTAAAGGCCAGATACATCATGTATGCGCTCCCTTCATGATCCAGTTTATCGGCACCCAGGGGATGAATAATTACTATCTCCGGCTCATATTTTTTGAGAAGCTCAAAAACCACATTCACATCTTCACTGTACCGGGTTGCAAGGTTGATCTGCCTCCTGCCAGGTGGATTATAATTCAGGAAGTCCTGTGTCCCGTAGATAATGACCTTGCGTCCGAAATAAATTTCAGGTTCGCAGAAATCAAGAAATACTGCGTCTGCACCATATACTGCCGCAGCTGCCTTTGCCTCCTCGGACCGTATCTGGTTTGTCTCAAGACCTCCGACAGGATATTTGAAAGGAGAGTCCGATACAGTGAATCTGGGACCATTGAAATATGGTGTTCGTTCTAAATTACATCCTGCCAGGTTATTCGTGACACAGACATATACTCCTTTGTACCCGGAAGCAATATATTTTGCAAAAGTTCCCCCTGCAATCTCATCGACATCATCAGCATGCGCACCGAAAACCATGATGCATTTCCGGGGTTCAACATCAGTTTGCGCACTGATCAGACCAAATAAACTAAACCAGATTAACAGGATTAAGATTTCCGTCCTGAAAATATGCTTCATATTATTTTCTTGTTTCATTTTGAATTGCTATCAGTCTTTAATTAGTCTGATTTGCTAATGGAGTAAGCACAAATACCTGACATTCATGTGATTTCATGCTTGTCGTTATTGCTCCTGCAGGTTGTTTGACTATTTCGTGTTTCCAGACATCATAAACTTTGTAATCGACTTTCAGATCAATTTCAAGTTGCTCCAATGAAGCTGTTATGGATACTTCCTTTGAATTCCTGTTCAGAAATGCAAGAGCCACCCTGTCGCCTGACAGAGGCTTTTTCCATGCTTCAATACCGTCTTTTCTCCATACACGGAAAGCCTGTTTCCCAAGAGGATCCTGGTCAATCGCAATAATATCCTTGTTCAGCAATATGCTTTTGGTCTCTTCAGTCATATTGTTTACCGGACATCCGAGCATCAGTGGCGCTGAAAACATGCACCACATGCTCATCTGGGTCCGGTATTCCTCAAAGGTGCATCCACCTCCCTTGATGAATCCGGAATTTTTCAGACCGATTACCAGCATATCAGGATCGTTCCAGCCGCCAGGACCGGCAAATCTCTCCAGATCGCACATTACATCAATGGCTGTCAGGATACCGATCTGACTCTGCTCATTGCGCGGTTCATCCCATTTGTCACCTACATCGTAAGAGACCCGCCATAGCTGTCCACCTACTTCCCTGCCCCAGAGCCAGGGAGAGCGCGGACCCCATTCGCAGACGCTGAAAACAATAGGACGCCCGGTGGCTTTCAGTGCATCTCCCATTGCCTTATAGCGTGCTATAGCCATTTTATAATCATTGTGTAATGAGGCATAATCAGGGCAATAGCAAAAGTCATATTTCAGGTAATCTACTCCCCATTCTGCAAATAGTTTTGCATCCTTTTCCTCATAGCCAAAACTTCCGGGACGGTCACCGCAGGTCAATGTACCGGCATCCGAATATATCCCGAACTTAAGACATTTACTATGGACATAATCAGCGAGCGCTTTAATCCCCGATGGAAATCTGACACGATCAGGATAAAGGATTCCTGTAACGGAATCTCTTCCCCCCTGCCATATATCATCAATGACAATATATGTATACCCGGCATCCTTAAGCCCGGAGCTAACGAATGCATCAGCTGTTTCCATGATTACTTTCTCGCTTACGTTTGCACCAAACGGATTCCAGCTGTTCCATCCCATTGGTGGTGTAAGCGAGAGTTGCAGAAGTTCCTCCTGCGGGGCAGCCTGAACAGTTTCCTTTGTTGCTTTATCCTGGTTTATGCATCCAATTGTCAGCAAAAAGAGAATCAGGGTCATACCCGGGAAAATTGTTTTTTTGATTAATTGCGTCATGTTGTATTTTTTTCTAATTTATTCCTTGTCTTTTTGCTTCTTCAATGAAAGCAAGCATATTCTCCAGTGGGACATCGCCCTGCAGTTCATGTGACGGAGCCAGAATATATCCGCCATTCTTTCCCAGGACTCTTTTAAGTTCCCTGATCTCAGCCCTGACTTCCTCAGGTGTTCCGAATGGTAAAGTCCTCTGGGTGCTCACACCGCCCCAGAAAGTCAGATATTTACCGTATTCCTTTTTAAGGAAATTGAAATCGAGAGCTTCTGCCTGCAACGGAGTTATCATGTTTACACCTATCTCAATGAGATCGGGGATGATATCAGTGATATCGCCACAGGAATGGATCGATACCGGCACACCTGCATCATGGACCACGTCGTATAATTTCTTCAGCCTTTTCTTAAAGAAATAGCGCCACATCTCCGGATCAATTATCAATCCATGCTGCTGACCCCAGTCATCGCCAAAATGGAAAGCATCAACCGGAAACCTGCACAAGCGCTTTGTAATCACCAGGTTAAAGTCAATAATCTTGTCAAAGAGTTCTTCAATAAATAAGGGATTCTCAAGAAAGTCGAACAAAACAGGTTCTATTCCCCGTAATATCCAGGCACGTTCATAAAGAGAAAATCCTATAGCACCAATTATGAATCTGTCCCTGTTTCTTTCAACGAATGAAGGTATCCCATCCAGTTCCATTACTTTTTCAGGATCAGGAAATTCGTAACCTTTCAGAGCAGGTTCTTTCAGCGGATTACTTATCACAGTGCCAATATCTTCATTTGGCTTAAGCTCCCAGACAGCTCCAAATGCATCCCTGAATCTGTTATTATCCAGATCTTCAGTTTTAAAAATTGAATAATAGCTGGGCTCGAACATTGCTATGTGATTGCCAATTACTTCATTGAGGACAACATCACCAAACCACCCTTTCAGCTTTCTTTCAGCTGCTGACAGGCAATCCATCTGATAGGGGAAAATATCAGTTTCCTGGTGGTTCATTGCTGCTCTGACTCGCTCTTTCCTTGTCATTTGAATTAATTACTGACCACTTTAAGAGTGTGAATTCCAAGTCCTGCGGGAATCTCAACCTTCTGACTGGCCGATAAACCTGTCAAAGCCGGTTTCCCATCCACCAGAATCGAAACGCCGTTTCCAAGGGCTTGCCTGAAATAGTCTGAAATTTCAAAGGTCCATACTGACTGTTTCTTTTCGAAGTATTTGCAGTAGTGACGGTCATAGTTGAAATTGATTCCGAATCCATCAGTTCCCGCATCCGAAATCTCGGAGTGAAGGTAAGCACATGTTTCATTGAATCCCATCCAGTATTTATCTTTCCTCGATTCGATCCAGTTAAAGTTGTCATGCACATTCAATCTTCTGCCTCCGGCAATTTTGGAATTCATCAGTTGTTCTGTCGTAAGTGTCCATAGCTTGTCCCAACCTGCTTCAGTCTCGTCGGCCGGATAATTTGTCTGTGCCGTCAGATCGAGATCATGAAAGGTAAACTGTTCAGGCATCATCATTTTAAATTCAATTGTCCTGTCGATACCCACATAACACTCCCGGCTTACACCAAGCCCTGCTATTGCCGCAATACGACCATTGTCGTCACCTCCGTGCGTATCCTCCTTAAGTTCGGCGCCGGGGCGTACTTCTGCTGCGAGAGGTGTTACACCAAATGATTTCTGAATTGCCTCAATTCCTTTTTTGTAAATGAAAAGCAGATCATTTGAAGGTACCGGAGCATGGCCACGTCTGACATCCACCACTTCATTGTACCAGTTGGTAATTTTCATCTCACCATCAACCGGACTGCCCCACCATGGCCCCGGAGGGGAGTCAAGATCCCAGTTCATATGTGACCATGCCCTGTGAGGCTGAATTTCAAAAACTCCTCTTCTGAGTCCTTCATCAAGACCCTCTTTTGTTGACCCGTAATCCTGCCAGTTCCCGAAAACATCCCTGAACGGCGGAACATTCCAGGAAGATTCGATAAGCTTCTTCTCGGGATTCGCAAATCCTGGTGTGATATTCTGCACCATCATCTTCCCGTATTTTTCCAGCGGTTCAATGAGGTACTTTAAAAGAGTGTCCTTCGCAGGTGTCGGGTAATGCCAGGTCAGGCTCCATGCATGTTCACTGCAACCCACATCGTCCATGATGCATATAAATCCATTTTCGAAATTATCATTAAAGACACCATAACCTATTGAGTAAACAAGTGCTTTACGGAATAGCTTTCTCATGACCGGATATTTACGAAACCAGTCCTTTCCGCCACCAATCCATACAGTTTTTGTGTCAAAGTCAATATCCCTGACCACGAATTGCGGGATGTTACCGATTTTGCCAAGGACAGTTGCATTTCCGGAGACGGAACAATTAACAAGTCCGATATCCGGGACATTCTCACTGTCATTAATGACACTTGCTGTGATGCCGTTAGCTTCAGGTATACTTGATCCGGCGAGCTGTTTACTGTCTGGCAACTGTATGCCCATCGCATCTGCAGAGATGAAATGACTTCCTGACATTTGAAATTTATCGCTGCCACTGCCCAGCTTAACATTTTTAACATTGCTGTAGCTGACTCCGGCAAGATTTGCAACTTTATCCGTTTTAATATAATCAAACAGTGCAATCATGCTTATGCCGTATTCATTTACTGCACGTTCCAGTGTCTCATAATTTGCCGACATGCCTTTAAGTTTATCCGGGTCAGCCATCCAGATCACGCATCCGTAAGCAGGTCTGGCAGCATAGTCAAGGAACCTGTTTATCTGGAGCCTCTGTTCATCAAGACGAAGTATATCGAATGGAACTCCCCATATTTTCAACATTGTAACTACATCAATAAAGTCTTCACCTTTTACCCTGAAGGGATCTATATTGTAACTCATCGGATCTGTCCACTGGTCACCAATGATCACCAGAACACGGAATGGTTTGCCTGTAACGTTTATCTTCTTTCCTTCCTTTGGGACAATCTTATTTTCAGTTCTTCCGCAACACAGCAATGCCGCTGATACTGCCAGCCAGATAGCAATAATAAATATTTTACTTAAAGGATTTTTCATTTTTATAAGAACTTATTTAAAATTGATCGGCAATTTATTCCGACTATACTTTTATAAAGGTTTTGTTACGGTACATGTAGTACATTATAAGCCAGACGACGGCCAGGGCTGCAGAAGATTCAACAAAATCAGCCCAGGGACCAAGATATTTCAAAAGCCCTCCGACAAACACGTTACCGATTTTCGTGAAATCAAACAGATGAGTGGCAACATAAACAGCAATAGCATTCATGCCAATTACAACAAAGAAAAATGCCCATTTTTTATATCCCCAGATATCAATTACCAGATAGAACAGAGCCAGCAGGAGGAAACTCAGACCACCTGCAAAGAGAACCAGAGAGCTGGTCCAGAGGTGATGGATTATCGGGAACCAGATTCCCCATACCTTGCCCGCAATTACACAGCAAATTCCGATAAGAGCCAGTAATCCTGCTTTCTTCACAGGTTTATTATCCGACAGAAGAAGTTGTCCGGCAAAGACTCCCAGCATGACAGAACAGATAAAGGTCATATTGGTGATTATGTAGGTCCAGCCTGAGCCTTCCTGCCAGTGACCCAGTACTGCATTATCGACATAAAGCGCAAGGTTCACATCAGGGTCATAAATGCCTGCACCATGACCTGGAACCGGTATAAGCGCCATTACAAGCCAGTAAAGGACCAATAATCCGGCAGTTATCCCAAGCTGCCATTTCCTGTTAACCTCCAGTATCAGAATTGAACTGACAAGGTAGCCCATTGCTATCGCATGGAGAGTGTCGGTCCATAAATGCATTTTTGTGGTATCGAAAGTCAGGAGATGCCCTGAAGCTATAAGTCCGAGTATGTAAAGCACAACTACTCTTTTAATAATATGCCGGTAAAGTTCTTTTTTGGTGGCTCCCTTTTTCAGTCTGTTGCGGAATGCTACAGGCATAACTACTCCTACTATAAAAAGGAAAAGAGGCATAATAATATCATAAAAATGAAACTGTCCCCAGGTGTGGTCAAAATTGACCTCCATGTTACTGAGAAATCCGATGCCCGATGCTTTACAGAGTGAAATAAGTACTTCTGCACCGCCTATTATCCAAAGCATGTCGAAGCCTCTGAGAGCATCAACGCTTACCAGCCGTTCGCTGCCTGGAGATGTCTGGGTCTTTGGTTCCATAATTGAAGGTTTAAGATTCAAGATTCAAGGTTCAAGGTTAAGTGTTAAGTGCTAAGTGTTTTGTTTAATTCATTTTACGCAGTCAATCAGGATGAACTCATATTCCATAAGAATTTTCCTGAATGGAGCTTTGTAAGTGATTGTTTCCTCGGATTTTTTGTTCTTTTTATTGTCCC
>Ga0113563_10002425_pt1 | contig 11220 bp, 11 predicted proteins | sample Mud3Dept3metaG_FD_80117 | JGI IMG/M metagenome (GOLD analysis project Ga0113563, IMG submission 80117) | Freshwater wetland microbial communities from Ohio, USA, analyzing the effect of biotic and abiotic controls - Mud 3 Core 4 Depth 3... | ecosystem: Environmental > Aquatic > Freshwater >...
ACCGAGATGTCCCCGCCGATAAGCTCCGGAGGCTCCACCGCAAGCAACCCAGGCGAAAAAGTAGCGATTGCTTTGGAGGTTGCCACATTATTAGTACAGACAAGTGTCTCTAACCCAAGGTCCTTCGCACGCAATATGCAGGTGTCGATGTCCGCAAGAATCAACCGATGCTCACTATGGTTAATCAGCGTACCGACTGCTCCAGCTTGTTTAACCGCCTCTGGTAACGTCCACCCAGTACTACTTCCGGGTTTAATCGGATCGATGTGCTGTGCATAGACCGGAATACTACCCAGTTCAGCACATCTGGAGAGGTCACAGGCTTGCACTGCAATTGCCATACTCACATTGGTCTCAGAAGCAATCTTCCCCATGAGTCTCGTCAGCTCAAGAGCATTTGTACCAGTGGATTCCGTATAGGTTTTCACGTTTAACACAATCGCGGGAGTTTTCAACATCACTCATCACCTGTTGTCTCATCGACAGGGGGTAATCAGGAAGGCGAATAAATAAGCTTTCCATCACATAAAAAACCATAGCAGGAACTCGTTTTTATTTTGTCACGACGATCGTCAGGACATCCTGATCCTTCAGGACGTGTTCAAGGCCTACCTTTTGCCCTGCATGTTTCGCGGACGGACCCCAGACGGAGGCATACCGGAAGTTCCGATGGAAATCACGATGGATATGTCGACAGGCGTCACCAACCGTCTCGCCTTCACGCAGAATCATTGGTTGCATATAGTCAGCTTTCTTTCCCACCGGTTTCATAAAAATTCGGATGAGCCGCAAATGTAAAAAAATCTGTTCCTTCAGATGATCAAGGTTCTGCTTGTTTTTCGCAGAGATAGCACAAACGTCCCATCGACGTTGATGCAGTTGAGTGACCATGGACTTTAACACCTCGGGAGCGACTAAGTCTGTTTTATTGATGACGACCAACGCAGGGATATACACACGGTTTTGCGCAAAAGTATCAATGAGTTGATCCTCAGTGAGGTCCTCCCGCAGGGTGATATCTGCATTGATGACAAACTCAGAGGCGATGGATTTCACAAGCAGCTCGTTCAGATATGTTAGGGGAACCGTGGAGTTCACCACTATCCCTCCATATGATTTTTTTGTGATGACGACCTCTGGTTTCTTCTGATTCATCCGCACACCTGCCACCTGAAGCTCTTTTTCGATGAGGTTGAGATAGTGCAGGTCAAATGCATCGATCATCAAAAGAAGCAGATCAACGCTGCGGACCGCTGAGATGACTTCTCGCCCCCGGCCTCTCCCCTTGGATGCGCCAACGATGAGACCAGGGAGGTCAAGGATTTGAATTTCCGCCCCCTTGTATTTCAGCATCCCAGGGATAGTTTCTAAGGTTGTGAAATCGTAATCTCCGACTTTGCTGTCCGCCGCGGTGAGTTGATTTAGAAGTGTGCTTTTCCCAACACTAGGGAACCCGACGATTCCGACGGTCGCATCCCCCGATTTTTTAATGGAGAATCCTTTTCCTTTTTGACCTGAGCTTTTTCGCTTCTCACCCATCTCCCGAAGACGCGCCATTTTTGCTTTGAGTTTCCCGATATGATGCTCAGTGGCTTTGTTTTTCTGAGTCTTGAAAATCTCATCTTCTATTTCTTTGATTTGTTTTTCTATTGAGGTATCCATGGGGCTACCTGCGGTATATGCATTGAAGGCATATAAAAAACACGTGTAGAGACCCTCGGCTTAATTAGGGATAATTAAGGTGCCGGTTTTTCCCTCAAGAGCCTCCCAGCCTTGTTCGATGTTTGAGATGATGACGCGTTCTCCACCATATTCTAGGAAACGCAAGGCTGCCAGGACCTTTGGCCCCATGTTCCCTTCAGGGAATTCCCCATCAAGATAGTATTGTTTCATCTGATCATAGGTGACCTTCTCCAGGGGTTGTTGTGACGGGGTGTTATAGTGAAGATACACTTTTTCGACATCGGTTAAGATGAGCAGGACTTCGGCTCCGACCGCCTCAGCGAGTCGTTCCGCGGCAAGATCCTTATCGACTACTGCTTCAAGACCATCCAAACCCCAGCCTTCTTTCTCGATGACCGGCATCCCTCCACCCCCGGAGGCGATGACAATGATATCATCATCAAGCATCTTGCGGATGATATCACCTTCGACGATGCGGATCGGGTCGGGGGAGGGGACAACAATCCTCCAGCCTCGGGGTAAACGAGTCATGTGGTACCCCTGGTGAAGCATACGAAGGGATTCCTCCTCATTATAATACGGGCCGATCGGTTTCGTGGGGTTTTCTAACGAAGGATCCTTTGGATCAACAATCACTTGGGTGATAAGGGCGATAACAGGTCTTTCCAGTTGCTCTCGTTTCAGCTCATTGGAGAGGCATTGCTGGATCATATAACCGATTAATCCTTCGCTTTCAGCGACGCAGATCCCCAGAGGCATCTCCGGGGTGATGTCTTTTGCTGCTTGGTTTTGAAGCACAAGGGCTCCTACTTGAGGACCGTTTCCATGGGTGATGACGACATCCCAGCCTTCTTTGATCATCTGGACGATCGATCGACAGCTCTCACGGGTGTTTGCGAACTGCTCGTAAATAGTGCCTTTCTGACCTTTTTTTATTAACGCGTTTCCACCAAGCGCTATGACCAGTCGTTTCTTCATAATAGAAGGCTGAAAATAGATTCTTGGTATAAAAAATAAATGGTGCAAGGTGATATATATCTTGATCATTTACTCAAAGAGTATCATATGTTTGAACAAGAACGAGACCGACTGGTCAATCAACTACACACGGAAGGGTATCTTCACACCGATGCAGTTACCCAGGCTTTCCGAGACATACCACGAGAAGTCTTCCTCCCAGAGGCTCTCAAGACCTATGCATATGTGGACACCCCCTTGGACATTGGGAATGGTCAGACGATCTCGGCTCCTCATATGGTCGCAATCATGTGTGAGGCATTGGACCTCCACAAGGGTCAGAGAATTTTAGAGGTTGGTACAGGTTCTGGGTATCACGCCGCAATCGTAGCACACATTGTTGGGAACACCGGCATGGTGTATACCATCGAACGATTTCAGACGCTGGCAGCGACCGCAAAACAGAACCTAGAGCAGATTCATTGTTCCAACGTTGCGGTGGAAGTCGGTGATGGATCCTGCGGGCTTCCTGCGCATCAACCCTATGATCGGATCTATGTTACATGTGCCGCCCCTCGCATTCCACAACCGTTGATTGATCAATTACAAGACCCAGGAAAACTCCTTGTCCCAGTCGGTGATATGTACTGTGACCTTACCCTTCTTACGAAAGAGCATCAAAAACAAACAATCCGAAATCTGGGTGGATGTGTGTTTGTGCCGCTGGTTGGAAAACACGGCCATGACCGTTAGAGTTTATAACCAATCTGCCGTAGGAAGTTCTTCCGCCAGGCTATCTCCTCAGTGGTCTCCACACCGGTAGGGATGAATCCGTCGATGACACCAAGGATGCCTCGACCAGTTCCTGAGCCAAGTTTTGATTCGGCCACCACGACCTTGGTTGGATTCGCAGTCGCACAGAAAATATTGCAGACCTCAGGGACGTTTTTGATGGCATTGAGCACATTCAGAGGATAACAGTCCTTCATGAAAATCAGAAAAGTATGTCCTGCTCCGATGTTTTGGGCGTTTTTCTCCGCGAGTTTCTGTAAAGCGACATCGTTTCCCTCGCTGCGAATCTTACAGGCTCCACTCGCCTCGCAAAAAGCAATACCAAACTTCCCGGAAGGGACCGTATTTTTCATCGCCTCATACAGGTCTTCAACGGTTTTGATGAAATGCGTTTGTCCTAAAATGAAATTCACATCATCGTTTTTTTCTATCGTGACGAGCTTTATCGTTCCCTCATCCATCGATTTCACCCCCAAATGATGATGAAAGGAATCACACCAAAGTATTTAAGCCTATAAGAATCCTTTGTTCTCTTAATTTTTTTTTTTAAAAAAAAAACAGGGGAAAGACTCCAGTAGGGGAGTCGATCCATCAAGTGGTTCTCTGTTGGTATCTTAGGTTGTGCCAAGACCCAGGAGTTGTTTAAGCAAAATGAACTTCCACTCATAGTAGATGACGTACTGACGGGATGCTCGGTCAATCAAGCGACCCGCGCTGTCGTAGGCATACGCGGAGGTCTCATACAGACCGTCGTTGAGATAGAAATATCCCTCATATTCCGTTCCTGTTTCATTGATGGAAGTCGCATTCCATCGTTGGTCCTCTAAAAATTTATTCTGCATCTGGAAAACCACGGAGTGAACAGAATCAGAGCCAACAGCATTGACCCGCATCCCACCGGTGCTAATGATCAAGGATATACCTAGGAGATCCAGTGAGTAAATATACCCATAGGTTTTGTCAAAGGTTAAGAACACAAAGTAAAGGTACCCGGGTATACAGTTCGATAACTCGACTTGAGGCTGGATACTCACATTATAAGCCTTTGACCAGCCGCTCTGTTTGCCGGAATCATCTCGTGCCCGTACTTTTACCTCATAGGTTCCATTCTCAACCCATTGATGGGTTGTCGTAGTTTGCTCACCGAACTCATACGGACCGTACCAGTCACTGACGTTGCCATCCCCCCAGTCCCATTGATAGAGTACTTTATCTCCCTCCGGGTCAGGGGCAACGGTCACGAACTCCAAGGGTATTCCTTTCCCAGCGTTCTGAGGCCCATCAAGGACCGTTGGTTTGAATGGTGGTTGATTGCCTGCGGTGGTGAAATTCCAGATGGGTCCGGTGGTGTATTCATAGAGACTGTTATGAGAAACAATCTGCCAGTAATACGTCGTGTTCAACAAAAGACGCTCAGGTTCATACTTTGGCTCTAGGACGTCTGTTAAGACCAATGGTGGTGGGTTTTCAACACCAAAATAGATATCAAAGGATACGTTCTGCTCACCACCAGCCCATTCCAGGTCCACAAACACGGTGACACTGCTTGACCCTGGTGATGGGATTGGTTCGCTAGGCACGGCAGGAGGTTGTGCCAATGCAGTGGGGTAACCGAAACTAGTGAAGGTTGCCAACAGCATTCCGACACAGACAAGAATATTAACATATTTTTTCTTCATATAATCCCTCATATTATTTTTTATCATTTCATCCACAAGAGGATGATTCTCATTTCTCCTTCATAGATATGTTCGATTTCTTACTATTTAAATATTCTTCTTTAATCGCGTAATGGGGGGATATCCTGGAGACGCTGCAAGCGACCCTCGCCGCCAAGTCCTGTGGCATACCGTCCTATTCGAATGAAAAACACGGTAAAGAGGCTATATTTATCGACTAAGGTCCCATTGGCATCATAGGCAGTGATATTCAGGATATATGCTCCTCGGGTCACATTCAACACACAGGAGAACCCATCGGAGCCGTCATCATCAGTGAATTGCCCCGTCTCAATCTTCAATTGGTTTTCTGCGAGAAAGTCCACTTTTTTGACTACATCAGTTGCATAACCCTGTAACTCCATTTCATGGGTAGTAAAGATAAATACCATCCCGAGACGAGCAAGGAAATCAGAGAAAATAAATGAACGGTTGAAATTGAACAATTTAAAGTAGATAGTCCCTAGTTTCACATTGGAGAAATTAATCTGCTCCGCAACGACCATGGGATGAACCGTGGACCAGTTGCTTTCGCTCCCACCAGAGTATCGTGCTTTGACCCGGACATCATAGACTCCGTCATTCGCCCAGATGTTCGTTATCGTCATTGGCACACTGGAGTTGTACGGACCATACCATTCACTGATGTTACCATCCCCCCAGTCCCAGATATAGTAAATCTGTTCACCACCAGGATGATACGCAACAGCAGTAAAGGAAAAAGGAATCCCATTTCCCCCCTGGAAAGGACCAGTGATTTCAGGTGTTTCCATGGCGAAGTTATTGATGATGAACACTGCATCAGATCGATCCGTGCCAACATTATAGAACTCATCAATCGCGGTCACTGCAATAAGATACAGACCCCCATCGGAGACAAGACTGGTGTTCCAAAGATACGACCCGGTGTTGTTCAACTGGGCGGCTATAGTATTCCAACTGACTCCATTATCAGCGCTGTATTCAAGGAGGATGGAGCCGTCTAAGTCCATGGTTTGATCATCTGTTGCAGTCCATTGAATAGTGATTTCTCCATAGAGGGTTTCACCCCCGTTCGGGAAGAGAACCGTCACCTGTGGTGGAATCGTATCAATATATCCTGAGGGGTAGACCCACGGGTGATTATCGATATTGATCCCTGAGACGTTCACCACATACGCGGTGTCCCAAGTACCTGTTGACGGGTCGATGTCGGCTGCGGGATACAGCAACCGATAATTATCCCAGTAGTTCCCAGTCACTCCATTGTCCCATATGTTGTAGGAAGTATCAAGGTAACATGAAACATGAACAAGATTGTTGATGAAATTGTTATGATAAATCTGATTGTCCGTCGCATTCGTCAGCTGGATCGCTTTTGCGTTATCAAGAAAAACACAATCCGTAACCAGGAGGTTATGATACTCATAAAGATCGATGCCACTGATGAGATTGTTTGTGAAGATACACGAGGAGATCGTCGTGTTCGTTCCATTAAATAATGAGATTCCAATGCCTGCATTTTGAATCGTCAGTTGTGAAATGGTGACCAGATAATTCCCGTTGATTTCAATCGCAGTCAACCCTGCACCATCAAGAATGGTGGTCTGTTGGTTTTCACCAAGGAGAACCATGTTTTTTTCAAGAGAGATTGACGTGTTCTGATACACTCCCGCATGTAAAAAGATAGTCCCGTTCTCGGCAAGCACCGCGAGTGCATCACTGATGAACTGTAACGGATATTCCTCAGTCCCATTCCAGGGACCTACGGTGTTATTCCCATCGACATGAATATAAGGAAGATAATTTTCGAACACAAGCATATGATAGAGACTTGATTGAGCAGTGTTGTTTGAGGTGTCAATAGCCCAGATGAAAAAGGTGTAAGTTCCCGAAACGGTAACAGGATCAACTTGATAGGAATAGTTGCCCCCACCTGCATTGGTCATGGAAGTGTTTATCGGAGAAAACCCCGCTGGTCCAGTCATGTTGATTTTCACATCAGCGACACTGACATTGTCAGTGACAACACAGGATTGGTATAAGAAGAAACCAGGGTCAGTCCTCACACCAGCATGGGGTGTATAAACGATAGAGGTGATGACCGGTGGTTCAATATCATCAGCAATAACTAACGATACCGGTGTTAAAAAAGCGATAGTAATACCAATAATTAAACCAATTTTTATTATTTTATGCATAGGATTCCCCCATAACACAACAATTGTACATAGGCGTCATTACTAATAAAACTTTCTATATATTTTTTCCTCCAAATAGATATGGAGTATCTGTTACTTTTTCCCTGTTAAAACGTTTTTGGAATGATTAAAATAGTATTCGTAAAAATGATTCTTCATTTTTGTTGAAAAAAACATCAAAATTTTACTGTTGAATACGTAAGAACGTTGTCGTCCCCTGAGGGACGACGAGAACTTTGGAATCCTCCCCAGAAATCTTCAATGCATGGGCTAAGGCGTCATTCGGTGTTTTTTCTTTTCTAAAACCAAATAGTTCCGTTACATCTGGTGTGTTCATCTCTGAGACAAAAAACACCGGATGGTTCTCGATTGTCACCCGATGATAGAACGCTTTATGAGCACCAATAATGAAATTCTTACGCAACGCTTGTTGTATCTCTTGTGACGTTTTATAGTTCCTCATCCAATCGATATAGAGTTGGCTACCATGTTGTTGAGGACATTCAGCGATCAGAATAATAACGCCATGAGGTTTGATGATCTGACACGCGGTATGCATGGCTTTCATCGCTTGGTACAGGTTGATGTCATGGGGATGGCCATTGGCCGCGGTGATGACGATATCTGGTGCTGTTGCGATTTCTTTTTTATACATGGTGTCGACGAGTTTGACACCCGCGTCCATGACAAGCTCTGGTTTACCTGCCCACGCTCCGACGATCCGATGCTGGGAGTTTTGTACGACACTGAGGGCGAAATCGCATCCGGCAAGATGCATCGCCTCATTCATCTCCTGGTTGATGGGGTTTTCCTTAAGCATCCCCATGCAGGAGTGTTTCTCAAAAAGGAGACTATGGTTCCGTTGGATCGTGTTTTTTGAGGAGATCCCCGGCAGGATGCTTTTTCGTGTCCCACCGTATCCAGCGAAATAATGGTATTCGATGTCCCCAAGAAGGATTTTAAAATCAGCATCAATGTAGTCCTTGAGAATCTCGATGTCGTTACCTCGTTTGGTTCTTCCAACATTCACATGGGTTCCATGTACGGCATCATTGGAAAGAATCATGTAATTGCGGAAAATCTTATCGCCGACAAGATCCTTAACGGCATCTGAGGAAGGGGGAGTGTGTGTACCTGTTGCGATGATGATTCGGATGTCAAGGTCAAAGACGCCTGCGGTTTTCAACTCAGCAAGCACAGGTGGAAGGATCATCTTAGTCGGACAGGGTCTAGTGTAATCATCGATGACAATCGCAATGGTGTCTCCTGCTCCGACAAGGGTGGATAGTCGTTTTGTTCCAAAAGGATTTTTTAACGCCTCTTGAATCATCAGCTCAGGTTGCTGTGGTTGGATAAATTCTCTCGGTACTGCTACTTCAAGAAGATTTTTCTCAGGGACATCCAATGGTAGCGTCCCTTTCCCATAGGGCAGCTCGATATGCATTTCTTTTTCGTTCCGATTATGATTTTTTCAGGTAACTTTTCGTCCATCGTACCCGTCGTGGGATACGACCCAGATGTAACATGTTTTTCTGGCATTTCATCTTACAAAAATATAATGAGGTGCCATCTTTTTTCACGAAGAGTTTCCCTGTTCCTGGTTCAATGTCTGTCCCGCAGAATGAACATGTTCTTTTCTCGACCATACATGTCTCCCTCTTATCGTGGTCCACCTAGTTTTTTGGCTTCTCGTTGTGTTTCACTTAACATCAGGATGTCTCCAAGTCGAACGGGTCCCATGACGTTCCGCGTAATGATTTTTCCTTTGTCTCTCCCATCAAGGACACGGACTTTGACTTGAGACGCTTCACCAGCCATCCCTGTTCGTTCGATGACTTCAACGACTTCACAAGGGGTTCCTTCGATAACCATATGCTTAACCCTGCTTCTTTTCTGTCTCTAGTTTTTTAATAAGGTTTTCCACGAGGTCTTTCTCGCGGCCTGGGTTGACGATCGCAATCGCGCTCGTTGGGATCCCAAGTCCTGCGGCGTTCCCAAGTTCTTCTTTGCTAGGAACATAGGTGTATGGAATGTTTTTTTCTTCGCAGAGAAGTGGCATGTGTGCAAGGATTTCTTCCGGGGTGACGTCCTCGGCCATGATGACGAGTTTTGCCTGGCCTCGTTCGACGTACTTGGTGGCTTCATTAGCACCTTTCCCTAGTTTTCCCCCATCTCGAGCCTTTTCTATCAATTCATAGGCTAAATCTTGCAGTTCTTTTGATGCTTGAAATCGTACATACATCGGCATTTTTTTTAGCCTCCTTTGAGAGCTTTCATCGAATCCATCCCTGAGGGAATGGTAAGGTGGGAATGTAGCTCCTATATAAAAACCTTTTTCACGATACAGAGGGTTGTGTAACTCCCTGAATCGAGTTGTTATACGATGTCGTGTAAACACTAACCATAGAACGTGTTATACGACTCGTCAAGGTTGTTTAATGCAGTCACATATGCAGACTCTGATATCTCTCCATTAATGAATCTCTCTGTTAGTTTCTGTTTAGGAGTTTTTGCTATGTAACTGTCTTGTGGATGTGGTTTCGGTGACTCTGGTTTCTTTTCTGGTTGTGGTGTGGGTTGTGGTGGTGTCTTAGTGGTTGTGTCGAGTGATAATGCAATATGAGACTTCTTGTTACATTCGGTTTTGTCTGGTCTAATGTAAGTGTCCAGAGTTTTTATTTGTCTTTGTCCTGTGACTTGCATTATCGCATCTCTTGTCATTCCCTCAGAGTCCATTATTGTTATTGCAGTTCTCCTAAAGATATGTGGTGTAACGTGTTTCGTTATACCTGTTAAGACTGCATACTTCTTAACAACTCTGTTTATGGTGTCATTACAGATTCTCTCTCCAAGTCCGTTCAAGAACAGGGCATTTTCATTTCCTGGGTTTGGTTTCTCTCTACCGTTTTGTAGATAGTCTTGAATTGAGGGTAACGCATCTTGAGGGTAATTGTAATGAGGCTTCTTTTCCCCCATCTTCCCCTTCAATCCGTGTTTATACTCAATTCTGTTTGTATTGAAGTTGATGTCACTTATGTTTAACATCTGAACGGTAGTTCTCCTCTGTGTTGAGTAATACAGAGTTTTCAAAATTGCATAGTCTCTTTTGTTACTTTCTGCAACCTTGAAGATACGAGATACCTCTTCCTTAGTGAGTGCTTCTTTATCTGGCAATACGTGGGGCGGTGGGTGTAAGAACTTCTTGGGATTGTATTTGAGTTTGTAGTTCTCTTCTTCGTAAGTATGATGGATTTGTTCATTGAGGAATAAAATATACATCTTCAATGCCATATACTTAGTAGTGAGACTATTAACTCCATATCTTTGAGGAGTTCCTTTTCCCCATCTTCCAGTGTTTCTTGATGTTAACATCCTATTGACTTCTTCTTCAAAGTCTTGGATAGTGATGTCTTTGGGTTTTTTGTTAACATCATTCAGAAACTTTCGTATAGTCACCAGATAGTTCTTGATGGTGTTTGGAGAGTAGTTCCGATTTTCGAGATAGGTTGTAAGATTTTTGATGTGGGTTTCATCTATCATCTTACTGCACCTCTATACCTGCTTCTTCGGATAAAGAAGTCTCTCTATTGCGATGTCCTTCTTCACCCACTCCTATAATGGAGTATTGGGGATTTATACTTTCAACCGAAACCAATTTAAATATAGACACATCAAATCTCTTCTTTGGACGAAGACCATGAAACTCTCGCAACTTATTTTCATCCTCTTGTCTTTTGATGACTTCTTTACAAATCTGTTTTAATTGGTTTTCTAAAAGATGTCGAATAAACTCTACACTTTCTGTAGAGACTTGTCCACCACACTCTTGACATAAAATTCTTTTGATTGTCTTTTTAGGCAATCCTCTTAACTCTGAATTAGTCATTTCT
>Ga0113563_10002426_pt1 | contig 11217 bp, 9 predicted proteins | sample Mud3Dept3metaG_FD_80117 | JGI IMG/M metagenome (GOLD analysis project Ga0113563, IMG submission 80117) | Freshwater wetland microbial communities from Ohio, USA, analyzing the effect of biotic and abiotic controls - Mud 3 Core 4 Depth 3... | ecosystem: Environmental > Aquatic > Freshwater >...
CCGACGTTGATCATGGTGTAAGAACCGCCGTCAGGCATCGGCATATCCTGCAGTTTCCAGTCGAACAGGCTGGAATAGAACGCCTTGGCCTTGGCGAGATCGCCGGTATGCAGTTCGATATGCACGAATGGGTTTGCCATGTTCATTTCTCCTTTGATTACCCGTTCATCACTCAGGACACCCGCAGCGGAATCCCGATCAGCCAACCATGCAGCCAGAGGACGAAGGCGGCATAGAGCGCCAGGCCGCCGGCCACGGCAATGAGGTCGTTCACCCGGGAGGGCGGGACGCTGGGAACAGGCCGCTGCATGCGGTGTTTCATCGAGATGCGGTCCAGCACCGCCCAGACCAGGAAAGCGCCGAACAGCAGCACGTCGGCCAGCATGCCGTTTGCCAGCAGGTGGGCGACGGCCCACAGCTTGGTGGCAACCAGCATCGGGTGTTGGGCGGCGGCCTGGATGCGGCCCGGCAGGTAGGTGGCCAGCAGCAGGGGGAAGACGGGAACGAGCAGCACCATCGCCACGGGGCGCAGCCACCCAGGCGGCGTGTACACAACCGCCGGGTCGTGGCGGGCGAGCCCGTAGCCCCAGACGATGAGAACGAATCCGATGAGGGACACCAGCGCGTACAAGCCCTTCCATGGCCATTCGCCCATTTTCGCGACCATGCGGCCGCGCCAGGGATCGTTGACGATAGACACCGAGTGCCCGCCGAAAAAGATGACCAGCCCAAGCAGCAGTACGTTCATCCGTTAACCCTCGTGGCCAAGCTTCATTTAGACACGGCCTCCGCACGGCATGGCACACCCGGGCGGATGGAAACGCTTCAGTTTAGGTCAAGTTTTCCCACTGCACTTTCTGCCTGTGGCGGCGTGTCCCGGATCCAGCGTTTCGTTCATATGCCAGGAAAATCCGGCAAATCCCATGTGCTATGTTGAATTCGGAGGTGCCACGACATGCATGACGGAAATCCCATTCTCACGACAGTACGGGCGGCGCTTGAACGCGAGCCGCACATCAACCTGCACCGCTGGCCTGTCCGTCTCGACCTGACCGACGACCGTGCGCTCATCATGGAAGGCGATGTGGAAAACATTGCCGCGAAAAAGCGGGCCCTTGAAATCGCGGCGGCGGTGTCCGATGTGCGCGGCGTGGTGGACCGACTGCACGTGGCGCCCGCGGAACGCAAGGGCGACGGCGAGATTCTGGGCACCCTGCAAACCCTGCTGCTTGAAGCGCGCGATTTTAAGAACTGCACGCTGCGCGCGATGAAGAAGGGGCAGACCGTCAACCTGCAGGAAATCACGGACGACAATGCCAGCGGCGACATCCTGATTGGGGTGAAGGAAGGGGTGGTGACGCTGGATGGCTGGGTTATCAGCCTTTCGCACAAACGCCTGGCGGGGGTGCTGGCGTGGTGGGTTCCGGGTTGTCGCGACGTGCTGGACGGACTTGAAGTGCTGCCACCGGAACAGGACAACGACGACGAGGTCAGCGATGCCCTGTCGCTGGTACTGGAAATGGACCCGATGATTCCCCATCCCGAGCAGATCCGCGTCCGCACCGACAATTACGTGGTCACCCTCGAAGGGCTGGTCAGCACCCAAACGGAAAAAAACCGGGCCGAACAGGACGCCTGGTGCCTGTTCGCCGTGGACAAGGTGATCAACCATCTTGCCGTGGGCAGGTAGGCGATGGCCCAAGCTGCGGCGCGAGTGAATGAGGCGGGTGCCGCAGCCTGTCCACCCGCCCGGATCGCTACATCAGCGGGATGATGTTTCCGCAGGACACATAGACCTGCACTTCGGCCGCGCTCTTGTGGATGTTGATCGCCGTCCTGTCTTGCAGAATGGTATCCAGCGATACGGGAAGCACGGTGACGGATCGACCGTCCTTGACCGCTTCCAGGTGCCATTTCGGCGCCTTGTCCAGCTTGTCGCACTGTCCCAGATGGATGTGTGCGGGCTGGGCGACCCCTGCGGGCGCACTGGAAAGCAGGATGGCAACCTTCGTCTTGTCGCCGTCCGGCGTCAGGGTTGCGGTACCCGTTTGCCCCGAATTATTCATCGCCTCAAGCTTCACGGTGACGACATCGTCGAGTGCGAGCGCAGCACCGGAAAACAGCCCGGCCAGCAGCATGATCATGACCTGTCTACGCATTTTCTGATCCTCAAAACGAATGAGGATCGTTTTATAGCACCGGACATCCAGAAGACCAGGAGGGATTTCCCCTGCGAAACAGCGGGAAGGCCTGTGATGGCGAACGTCCCGTCCCGGCGCCACCCTCGATGCCATGGTCGATAATCAGCCTATGAAGTCGAGCCCGGTCGGCGCGGGGATCACGTCCACATCTATGCCGACAACCAGGAAGTCGGGATCCTGCGCAAACTCAAGAGCAGTTATCCGCTGGAAACCCTGTCGCCCGGCGCGCGGGCGTGAAGCACCTTCCAGATGCGGGTCGCACTGGGCGTCACCGCCCTGCGCTAATTCTAGTGACCTTTCGTAAAGCTCTCACCGGACGCAGTTGCGGCCCGAGTGCTTGGCAAGGTAGAGCTGTTCGTCGGCGGTCTGCAGCAGACTGTAGCAAGCCAGGTTTGCGCTGGGGTGCACGCTGGCGCAGCCAACGCTGATAGTGACTTGCGGGGCACCGTCCGGGCGTTGCTTGGGAATTTGCAGGTCCATGATGGCATTGCGCAGACGTTCTCCCAGCCAGCGCGCGCCTTCCAGATCGATTCCGGGCAATATGGCGGCGAATTCCTCACCGCCGTAGCGCGCCAGGAGATCGCCCGGGCGGGTGAGCGCCCGGGCCATGGTTTTAGCCACCCGCCGCAGGCAGTGGTCGCCTTCGCGGTGGCCATACAGGTCGTTGAACTGCTTGAAGTAATCCACGTCCACCATCACCAGGGATAGCGGCTGCCTGTCCCGCATCGCGCGCCGCCACTCGGCGTCCAGCCTCAGGTCGAAACAGCGCCGGTTGGCGACGTCGGTGAGACTGTCCTGGTTGGCGTAACGCTCCAGCAGGTCGTTTCTGAGCTTGATCCGGATCTGGTTGCGGATGCGCGCCTCGACCACGTCCAAGCGGAAGGGACGGGTGATGCAGTCCGCGGCCCCCAGCTTGAGGGCACGGGCCTCGTCCTCGGCGTTGTCCCGGTCGGTAATCAACATGACCGGGATGCTCTCGGTCATTTCGTCTGCCTTGAGTTGGCTGCAGATCTCCAGTCCCTCCCTGGCCGGTGCCATGACGTCCAGCAGAATCAGGTCAGGGCGCTGAGGGGACTGCCTGGCGGCTGTCATGATATGGCCGGCGCTCGGCACGGTCCGAATCTGGCATTCTTGTGCCATGACTCGGCCCAGGAGGGCGGTGGTGGGTTCGCTGTCGACAATGAGAATGCGCGGCTTGTCGGATATCTTGCTTCTTTCCTCAGCGTCTGTGGCAAGGACCGATTCCGGCGCCTGGACAACGCGAAGCAGACGCCGAGCCGGCGAACCCTGCCGTGATGACCGTGCAAATTGCGCCTCGGCGCTCATCTGCAGCGGATTGTGCATGGCCCATATCATGTTCATGCGCGCCTCCTTGCGTCGACGTAATCGGGTGCATGGGGACGGGCGTACAGGACGTCGCCGAGCGACATCGCAAGGGGACGGTTCTGTCGTGGGCTATGGGTAGCGAACATATAACAACTCCCTCAATTTCAATGGGCTATTGTTTTTGCTGTTTTTGCCGTGTCTAACGCGGGGGGAAGCCCCGCTCCTACAAGAGATGGAAGCGTTCTACCAATCAGGTGTCGAACTAGTACCTCCATTGCGCTTTCAGCTTGCGGCATTCCTCGCTCCATTCGCATATTTCGGTGCAACCGTAGCGTTTTTCTGTAGAGAAGCAGGGTTCGCCACCGCATCGCAACTGGATATTTCTGATGATCTGCGCCTGCGAGGTGTTGTGCGCGCTTGTCTCGAGTCCAAAATCAAATGCCAGTTGTTGCAATTGCTCAACGGTCATATATCCCCTCCCAGGCAAGCTGGGTAATGAAAGGTACGTATAGTGTGACGACATGATTCATGGGGGTCCGGCTACGGACCCACCATTGCCACCCTGGGCAGCGCCCACGCAAAACCAATGAAAAATGATCCAGCGCCCCCTCCCGGAAATGCGTTTTTGGCAACGAGGCATCTGTTTGGTGGCTGCTTCATCATGGGAAAAGAATCCGGGGGCGGGTATTAGGGGAATCTTTAGTCGACCAGACAGTTAAGCGCGTCGGGACGAAATCAGATTGCAGCTGTGCGGAATCTGATGAAGAATCCGAATGCGTTCCTTATTGGCAAAGTCTCGCAGCCGCGCCAAACCTGACAGGGGAGCAGGCAACCAGACAAATGAGAAGGGAAGGCATGGCAATCGAGCATCCCGGGGATGATCAGCAGCGGCTGCGCAGGGATGCGGAGTCCAGCCTTGCGGGGCGTTCCCACCCGGAAGCCGAGACCCCCCCCTCGCCCGCCATCGAACGCCTGCAGGAAGAACTGCGGCAGGTGCAACAGGCGCTGACGGAATCGCGAAACAGCGAGCAGCTTCTAACGGGGCTGTTCGAGTCGGCCATGGACGCCATCATCAGCGTGGACGAGAACCAGTGCATCGTGCTGTTCAACCCGGCAGCCGAGCAGATGTTCGGCCTGTCGGTCGCCGCAGCCATAGGCCAGCCCATCGAAGCGCTGCTGCCCGAGGACGCCCGCCAGAACCATGCGGAACACATTCGCACGTTCGCCCGTACCGGGGTGTCCAGCCGCCAGCTGGTAGGCCCGGGCTGCGTTCGCGGCCGACGGGCCAATGGCGAGCTGTTCCCGGTGGAAGCGTCCATCTCACAGATCAAGGTGCAGGGCCGCCGGCTGTTCACCGTCATCCTGCGCGATATCAGCCGGCGCATCCGCGACGAACAGGCCTTGCGCGAGAGCGAAGAACGCTTGGCGCTGTTTGCCGCCACCACCTTCGAGGGCATCGTCATCAGCGAGCACGGCCGCATCCTCGACTGCAACGAGCAGTTCGCGCGCATGACGGGCTATACGGTCCAGGAACTGGCGGGCCGTCTCATCGAGGAGCTGGTCGTACCTGAAGACCGCAACCGTGTCGTGGAAAATATCCGGCGCGGTCGCGAGAGCATTGTTGAACATGCGACGCTGCGCAAGGACGGGGAGCGCATCATCGTCGAATCCCACGGCAAGACGACCCCGGCCGGGTCGCCCGACGGCCGCCGGGTCACGGCGGTGCGCGACATCACCGAGCGCAAGCGGATCGAGCAGGCCTTGCATGAGCGAACCGAGCGTTATGAGTTGGTTCTGGCCGGTGCGCAGAGCGCCATCTGGGATTGGGATGTGCCAGGCCGGCGCGTCCACTTTTCCGCGCAGTGGAAGGCGCTGCGGGGATTTGCAGATGACGAGGTCGGCGATGGCGAAGAGGTGTGGAGCGCCGGCATCCATCCGGAAGATGCCGCGCGGGTCATGGCTGCTGTCCAGGCCCACCTCCTCGGCAAGACCCCCGTCTTCGCCGAGGAATACCGCATCCGCTGCAAGGACGGGTCGCTGAAATGGATTTCCGACCGTGGCATCGCCCAGCGCGACGCCAGCGGACGCGTGATCCGCATGGCCGGCTCGGAAAGCGACATTACCGAGCGCAAGCAGATCGAGCAGGCGTTGCGCGACAGTCAGGCAGACCTGAATCGTGCCCAGTCGGTGGGCCAGACCGGCAGCTGGCGGCTCAACATCCAGCGCAACGAGTTTCACTGGTCCGACGAGAGCTACCGCATCCACGGCATTCCCCAAGGTACACCCCTGACCTACGAGAGCTTTCTTTCCATCGTTCATCCGGATGACCGGGAGTACGTCGAACGCATGTGGATGGGTGCATTGCGGGGTGCGCCTTACGATATCGAGCACCGACTGGTCGTGGACGGCGTGGTGAAATGGGTGCGCGAGCGGGCTGAGCTGGAATTCGATGAGCAGGGGCGGTTGCTGGGCGGATTCGGCACCGCTCAGGACATCACCGGACTCAAGCAGGCCGAGCAGGCATTGATCGAGGCCGACCAGCGCAAGGACGAGTTTCTCGCCATGCTCGCCCACGAACTGCGCAACCCGCTGACGCCGATCCGCAACGCCGCGCATGTGCTGGGCCGCCTGGAGACGCAGGAGCCGCGGGTGCAGTGGGCGCAGCAGATCATCGAACGGCAGGTGGGCCACCTGACCCGGCTGGTGGATGACCTGCTGGACGTCTCGCGCATTGTGCGCGGCAAGGTCGCGCTCAAAATGGAGCGTGTCGAGCTGGCTGCCGTGGTGAACCAGGCCCTGGACATGGCCCGCCCGCTGATCGATGCCAAGGGACATCGGGTCGCGGTGCAGCTGCCCGGGCAAGCGGTCTATCTGGAAGGCGACCCGGTTCGGCTTGCCCAGGTGCTGCTCAACCTGCTGGACAATGCCGCCAAGTACACGTCGAATGGCGGATTAATCCAGGTCGAGGCCAGCGTTGCCGGACCGGTCATCGAGATCAAGGTGCGCGACAACGGCATCGGCATTCCGGCAGACCTGCTGCCGCAGGTGTTTGACCTGTTCCAGCAGGGCGAGCGCACGCTGGATCGCAGTCAGGGCGGACTGGGAATCGGCCTGACCCTGGTGAAACGGCTGGTGGAGATGCATGGCGGGCTGCTGGAGGCATCCAGCGCCGGAGAGGGGCTCGGTTCGGAGTTCACGATCTGGCTGCCCGCCCTGACTGACCCGTCGACAACGGCCGGCCAGGAGGTGCGGGAGGCAAACCCCGCCACGGATCATTGCCGGGTGCTGGTGGTGGATGACGATCCCGCTGTGACCGACAGCATGACCGTGCTGCTGCAGATCGAGGGCCATGAGGTCAGGTCGGCAGCCAGCGGCGAGGCGGCGCTGGAACTTGCCCGCAGCTTCCGACCCCAACTCGTCCTGCTCGACATCGGCCTGCAAGACATGGACGGTTATGCGGTGGCTCGGCAGTTGCGTGCGCAGCAGGCCGCGGGTGAAAAGATCTGCCTGGTGGCGGTGACGGGCTACGGCCATGAGGCAGCCCGGGCCCGTTCCGAAGATGCGGGTTTTGACCGGCACCTGGTCAAGCCGGTGGACCCCGAGATCCTTTGCGAACTGCTGGCTGAGATCGGGCGTGCGCAGACTGGCCGGGCTTCGGGCGACTAAGCCATCATGCGGCAAGCGACATCCGGAAACCCAGCGTGAAATTGCTTCGATCGTGGCTTGCTCCGGCCCACACCATTCATCGGGTGGTGCAGGTCAGCAGGCGGCAGATCGTTCTGCTCACCCTGCTGTTGGGGCTGGCGTTTTCCGTGCTGCTCGCCATTCCATTTGTCCTCTATCACCGGGCCGAATCCGACAACAACCTGAGTCTGCTTCGGGCGGAACAGGAACGGGTCATCAAACTTGCAGCGGGCGTCATCCATCAGGAAATGGACGCCGTCCTGTCCGATCTGCGCTATTTGTCTCAGCACAACGAAATCAGGAACTACCTGGCGCAACCCAACCGCAGCACCAGCCTCGAATTGGCCAGGGAATACCTGGGACTCGCCAGTCAGAAACAGATTTACGATCAGGTTCGCCTCATCGGCCTGGATGGCAAGGAAGCGGTGCGTGCCAACTTCAATGATGGCAACCCTGAAATCGTCGCGGACCAGAATCTTCAGGATAAACACGACCGATATTATTTCGAGGAAACCCTGTGGTTGTCGCCTGGGCAAATTTATGTCTCGCCGATGGACCTTAACATCGAGCAAGGCGCTGTCGATCAGCCTCCCAAGCCGGTCATACGCTTCGCTGTCCCGGTGGCCGATGACAACGGCCTGATCCGTGGGATGGTGGTACTCAACTACCTGGGGCAGCGCTTGCGCGACAAGCTGAGCGCACTGGAAGGTCAAGCGGGCAAGATCTGGCTGCTTAACGCGGAGGGCTATTGGCTCATGGGGCCCACTCCGGAAGACGAGTGGGGATTTGTGCTCCCGCAACGGTCGCAGCGCAAACTTGCCAATCGGTCACCCCGGCTCTGGCAGCAGATGGAAGCGGCAAAATCCGGCATCCATCAATCTGCGACATCCTGGATCCACTTCGAACGGGTGTATCCCCTGGGCAGAAGCGCCCCGGTTGGCGTAGCGGACTTCGCCAGGCCGGTAGACGCGGACCGTTATTACTGGACGATTGCCGTCGAGCTCCCGCAATCGACCCTGCAGGCGGCCAATCTCGCCTTACTGAAAAAACTGTGGGCGGTTTACGGCGCGTTGGTGCTGTTTGCTTTTCTGGTCGCAGGTGCGCTGGCCTTCGTCATCAACCGCAACAAGGCGCTCGCCCAGGTGGTGGAAAAGGTGGTGGACAATCTGCCGATGCTGATCGCCTATGTGGATGCGGAACAACGCTACCGCTTCAACAACATGGCTTACGAAGGATTCTTTGGCTTGAAGCCCAGCGAAATTTACGGCAAAACCATGCGGGAACTGCTGGGGGAGCCCGCCTATCAGGCCGCCCACCCCTACATCGAACAGGCACTGGCCGGGGAAGCGGTGACTTTCGAACGCCAGTTGGCTGATAAGGGCCCGGGCATGCACGACGTGGTGATCTCATACCTCCCGGATAGGTCGCCCCAGGGCGAGGTGCGTGGCTTTTACGTGATGGTCAACGACGTCAGCCTGATCAAGGAATCCGAACGTCGCGACAGCCGGCGCATGCTTGAACTGGCCCACGTTTCCCGCCTCGCCAGCATGGGTGAAATGGCCACCGAGATTGCCCATGAGATTAACCAGCCGCTGGCCGCCATTGCCATGTATAGCGCGGCGGGTCAGCGCATCCTGCAAGGCGATGGTGACCGCAGTCAGATTGCGACCTGGCTTGAAGCCATCAATACCCAGGCAAAACGTGCCGGCGAAATCGTGCGGCGGGTGCGCCGTTTCGCACAGAAAGGCGAACATCAATCCAGCCCGGTGGACCTGGGGCAGATCGCGCGCGAGGTGGCTGCCCTGCTTGATCACGAGGCACGGTCGCAGCAGGTGGAGATCGTTCTGGAGCTGGCTGAAGATCTGCCTCCGGTGCAGGGCGATCATGTCCTGCTGGAACAGGTGGTCTTCAATCTGGTGCGCCATGCATTGGACATGCTGCGGGCTCAAACCGGCGAGCGAAGGATCACGCTAAGGACAGCCTTCGATGCGCACCTGGTCTATGTTGAAGTGTGCGATACCGGACCCTGCGTAGATCCGGCGCTTGGCGAGCACATCTTCGATTCGTTCGTAACCGGCAAGGAGGGGGGTTTGGGCATGGGTCTGACCATCAGCCGCTCCATTATCGAGGCGCATGCCGGCACCTTGCGCTACAAAATGAATCCCGAAGGCGGGAATACCTTCATGTTCAGCCTGGCGCGAGAAGCCCGTTGATGAAACCGCACGAGCCAAGGGTTTATATCGTCGATGACGACGATGCGGTTCGCGAGGCGTTGGGCGCCTTGCTCGGATCAGTTTGCCTGATCTACCAGAGCTTCGCATCGGCAGAGGCATTTCTGGCAGTGGCAAGTCCTCATATGCGTGGCTGCCTTTTACTCGACGTGCGCATGCCTGGCATGAGTGGTCTGGAGTTGCAACGCAAGTTGCAGGAACAGGGGGTCGCACTACAGATCGTCATCATCACCGGACATGGCGATGTGCCGATGGCAGTGCGCGCTCTGAAAGCCGGCGCCTCCGACTTCATCGAGAAACCATTCAACGAGCAGGACTTGCTCGACCGCATCCAGACCTGCCTGCAAGATGACCATCACCTCTGGAACACCCGCCAGGCACTGGATGAAGCGGCGGCGCGCTTCGCCACGCTCACGCCGCGGGAAAGGGCGGTGATGGAATTGATCGCGGTGGGCGACCACACCAAGAAAATCGCGGCGCAACTCGGCATCCAGGATCGAACCGTGGATGTCCACCGCTTCAATATCATGCGCAAGGCGGGCGTTCGGACCCTGGCCGAGCTCTTGCGCCTCTGGTTCGCCGCCCATCAAGCAACGCAACTCTGAGTCGCCCCTTGCCGGATGCCTAAGCGGGTTGGCGGCTGGCCTGCCAACACTTGACTAAAGATTCCTTTAGGGAAACTAAATGACTTGAGCATTTTTTCTGCTGTTCGCTACCCTTAGTCTTGGTCTTGGTCTCCGCAATGCTCGGCTCTGGCAAGCGTTTGTCAGCCCCCCGTTCGTTGTCCCCGGGATCGAGATTTTGGAAGTGGCGATAAGGAGCAAGAGGCATGCACATCAAGACAAGATCGATCCAGACGGGAAATGTCCCTGCGGAATTGGCGGGGCTGCACATCGTGAACGTTTGGCACGATGGCCACAGCATAGGCCTGTACCGTGTGAGCAAGGTCGAAGAACGAGCCATGGTGCTCAACCATGGCGCCATTTCCTTCCCGGTCGGAACCCTGCTGGATGTCGTGGATTTCCAGCGCCTGATTCCCCATGCGGTGTCCTCCCGTCTGAGCACCACGGTGGTCGGAAACAACCCTGGCGGAATTCAGCTGGCTTGGTAAATAGCCTCATTTTTTGCATTTCTTTCGAGGAGACCATGAACTCCCTCCATCGAATCTCGCCATAGGAACCCGCCCGCTGGAGCAGGGTGCGGCCACCCGCCGCGGTGGCTGCCGCCGCAACGCAGAATGGGCATCCAGCAAACCAAAACAATTAATAAATCGCAAACTAATATCAAGCTGAATGCCAGATTTTGGGCGACGCGAGCGTTGGGCACACAAAAGGGATGAAGCGATGGATGTGCACACCATAGAAAGAGCCAAGCAACAGTGGCAATCCGCAGCGGACATGATGCCGCAGCTCATCTGTCTACTGGATGGCGAAGGCCGGCTGATCCACATCAATCGCACCATAGAGCGGTGGGGACTGGGGAGCGTCGCCAACGTCAAGGGACTGCACCTGCACGACATCCTGCATCAGAACTGCGTCGACCCCGAGTGCTACTTCAATTCCCTCTGGCAGACTGCAGCAGAGAGGCTGACACGGGGTGCCCGCACCGAATGCGAGGTGCTCGACCCTGTGCTTAAGCGCCATTTTTCAGTTCTCGTGCAACCGCTGGTGCGGCCACCTCGCCCGTTCCTGGAAGCCGACGATCTGCATGCTGTCGTGATGATGGGTGACATCAGCGATTTCAAGCAGGCCGAGGCCGGATACCAGCATCTCTAC
>Ga0113563_10002427_pt1 | contig 11213 bp, 7 predicted proteins | sample Mud3Dept3metaG_FD_80117 | JGI IMG/M metagenome (GOLD analysis project Ga0113563, IMG submission 80117) | Freshwater wetland microbial communities from Ohio, USA, analyzing the effect of biotic and abiotic controls - Mud 3 Core 4 Depth 3... | ecosystem: Environmental > Aquatic > Freshwater >...
AGAGGAACTCGGGCGACATGAAGATCAGGCCGACGAGCGAGTTGACGCGGTCCTGCCAGTAGTAGGGCCAGTCGTTGGTGGTGAGCGGCAGGTCGAGGTCGGGATTGAAGCCCTGGCTCAGGAACTCGACCAGCTGCGCGCGGTCGGCGGCCGGGACGCCGTGGTGGAAGATCCGCCACAGCCAGAGGTCGACCACCGCGTTGGCGCTGCGTTCGCCGGCGGGCAGGGTGGCGAGCGTCCAGGGCACGATCCCGGCGAAGCGGCCGTTGCCGTCGTCGTCGGTCTCGATCATCCAGTTGACCAGCCGCCAGAGCGCCACCCGCGGCGTCGAGCACTGCCAGGCGCCGCGCAGGTCGGGATGGCCGTTGGGCGGGTGCCAGCCGAACACGACCTGGCCGGCCGATTCGAACATCCAGTGCAGCGAGGCGGTGCGCTGGAAGTCGGGATGCCAGTCGTTCCAGTCGGGCGGCGCGGGCACCTGCTGGTAGAAGCGGACGCCGGTGCCCATCGCGCGCAGCGCCGAGACCGCGATCTCGAACGGGCGCTTGATCTTCTCGCCCCAGGTGAGGGCGAACTCCGGCCGCTCGACCAGGATGTGCCGGATCACCTGCGAGATCTGGGTCGGGCTCTGCCAGAGCGAGGTCCAGAGCGCGGCCGCCGAGTCGATCAGCTCGGGGGGCGGGAAGTCCCCGACCAGGCGGCGGCAGAGCTTGGTGGCGAGGAAGCGGCCGGTCGCCGGGTGCGCGGCGATGACGTCGAGCAGGTGGCGGCCGTCGACCTGGGCGGTGCGCCCGGCCGGCAGGTCGACGCCCAGGATGCGCTTGGCCTCGGTCGAATGGAGCGAGTCCACCCAGACGAACTGCCCGCTGTTGCCGCCGCCCCAGCGCCAGGACTCCCAGTCGATGTCGAAGGTCCAGCCGGTCAGCGCCCGCGCCACGTCCTGGACGTCCTCCTCGCAGTAGCCGAGCGGCCGGCCCTGCGGGTCGAGCGGCACCTGGGAGCGCGGGATGCGGCCGTAGGAGGCCGCGGCGCCGAGGACGTGGAGCTCGAGCAGCTCGCGCGCGAAGTTCTCGTTGGAGTAGCCGGCCTGGTCCTCGGCGAAGTTCACGAAGTTGTCGAGGTAGACCAGCATCGCGGGCGCCTTGCACACCGCCTCGAGCAGGAGGCGGAAGTTGCCGAGCGCGTGGGCGCGGATCACGTCGCGGTCCCAGTGCACCCACATCGGGCCCTCGACGAACTCGTAGGCGTAGACGTTGAAGTGGTTGTGCCAGAAGTGGACGAGCGACTCGAGCAGCTGGCGCTTGCTGTACACCGCGCGCGTCCAGGTCGCGAGCTCGGTCTCGGTGGCGGGCTGGATGCGCTCGTCCCAGTCGTTGTCGGCGACGAAGTGGTCCTGCCAGAGCTGGGTATAGGACTTGCCCAGGGTGGCGTAGGCGCCGGCCGCGAGCTTGGCGTCGCACTCGGTGTCGGCGATCGCGGCCGGCTGGAGCTGCTGCGTCACCCAGGCCGCGAGGCGCTCGGCGTCGGTGCCGCCGAGCGCGTCGAACGCGGCCAGCTCCGAGCCGCGGTGGCCGAAGCCGGCGCGCGTGTAGACGAGCACGCCGAGCGGCGGGCGGACGGGCGGCAGGTCGGGCGGCCCGGGGCCGAGCCGCGGGCGCTTGCGGCGCATCGCGGAGGCGAGCGGGTACTCGCTGCCGGGCAGCGGGGCCGGGGCGCGGGCCGGCACGCCGGTCGGGCGCGAGTAGAGACGGGGCGGGCGCGGCGAGGGCGCGAAGAACATGGCGACGCTCCGGATTCGGGAGACGTCCCCACCCTAGCGGGTGGCCGCCGGCGGCGGTGCGGAGCGGCCCACACCGTCCGCGCGGAAGGGTCCACCCCGGCGGCGCCGGGTATAGAGTCCGGAGCGTCATGAGCGCTCTTCCGCGCCGTACTCCTCTCTACGATCGACACGTCGCCGCCGGGGCCCGGATGGTCGACTTCGCGGGCTGGGAGATGCCGGTCCAGTACGCCGGAGTGATCGACGAGCACCGCGCGGTCCGCTCGGCCGCGGGCCTGTTCGACGTCTCGCACATGGGCCAGATCCGCGTCGCCGGCGCGGGCGCCCAGGACTTCGTCCAGCGCCTCACTCCCAACGACGTCGCCAAGCTCGCGCTCGGGCGCATCCACCTGAGCGCGTTCCTCACGCCCGAGGGCACCTACATCGACGACCTGCTGGTGTGCAAGACCTCGCCCGAGGAGCTGCTGCTGGTCGTCAACGCCTCGAACGCGGCGAACGACTTCGCCTGGGCCGCGGCGCAGCCGCACCCGGGCCTCGCCGTCGAGGACGTCTCGGAGCGCTGGGCGCTGATCGCGATCCAGGGCCCGAAGGCGGCCGCGATCGTGGCCAAGCTCACCGCGACCGACCTCGGCACCATCCGCAACTACGGCTTCGCGACCGGCCAGGTCGCCGGCAAGCCGGCGATCCTGTCGCGCACCGGTTACACCGGCGAGGACGGCTTCGAGCTCTTCGTCGAGCCCGCCGACGCCGGCGCGGTGTGGGACGCCCTGCTCGAAGCCGGTGCGCCCATGGGCCTCGTGCCCGCCGGGCTCGGCGCCCGCGACACGCTGCGGCTCGAGGCCGCGATGCCGCTCTACGGGCAGGAGATCGACCGCGAGACGACGCCCTGGGAGGCGGGTCTCGACTGGGTGATCAAGCTCGACAAGGGCGACTTCATCGGCCGCGACGCCCTCGTCGCGTCGCGCGCACGACCGCTGACCCGCAAGCTGATCGGCTACGAGGTCGTGGGTCGCGGCATCGCCCGGCACGGCCACAAGTTCGTCTCGGGCGGGCGCGAGGTGGGGGTGGTCACCAGCGGCACCTTCAGCCCGACCTTCGAGAAGGCGCTCGGCATGGGCTACGTCGAGACCGCGCTCGCCGTGCCCGGCACCGCGCTCGAGATCGACGTGCGCGGGCGCGCGATTCCGGCCCGCGTCGTCCCGCTTCCGTTCTACAAGCGGCCCCGGTAGGGGCGCACGGCTTCACCCGACCCGCAGGAGGAGAGAGGCATGTACCCGACCGATTGCCGCTACACCCGCGAGCACGAATGGGTGCGCATCGAGGACGACACCTGCGTCCTCGGCATCACGGATTTCGCCCAGAACCAGCTGGGCGAGGTGGTATTCGTCGAGACGCCCGAGGTCGGGCACGTCTTCGACGCCGGCGACGAGATCGGCACCATCGAGTCGGTCAAGGCCGTCGCCGAGGTCTACACGCCGGTGGCCGGCGAGATCGTCGAGGTCAACGAGAACCTGAAGGACGACCCGCAGTCGGTCAACGAGGACCCTCACGGCGACGGTTGGCTGGTCAAGATCAAGTACTCCTCCTCGTCGGCCTTCGCCGAGCTGATGGACGCCGCGGCCTACGAGGAGTACACCAAGGAAGGGAAGTGACGGCTTGACCCACCCAGTCTTCGCGCCCCTCGACACCTTCGCGCGCCGCCATCTGGGCTCCTCGCCGGAGGAGACCCGCGAGATGCTCGCCGAGATCGGCTGCGCCACGATGCGGGAGCTCGTCGATTCGACCGTGCCGGCGACGATCCGGCGCGAGCGCCCGCTCTCGATCGACGCCCTGGGCCTCGGCCGCGCGCCGGGCGAGGCCGAGCTCTCCGCGCACCTGCGCGCGGCCGCCGGGCGCAACCGGCGCCTGCGCTCCTACCTCGGCATGGGCTACCACGGCACGCGCATGCCCGGCGTGGTGCAGCGCAACATCCTCGAGAATCCGGGCTGGTACACCCAGTACACGCCCTACCAGGCCGAGATTTCGCAGGGCCGGCTCGAGGCACTGCTCACCTTCCAGACCATGGTCTCGGAGCTCACCGGGCTGGCGATCGCCAACGCTTCGCTGCTCGACGAGGCGACCGCCGCCGCCGAGGCGATGCACCTGGCGGCCGCCGTTCATCCGAAGCTCGAGGCCCTGGAGCGCCCGGTGTTCTTCGTCGCCGACGACTGCCACCCGCAGACGATCGGCGTCGTGAAGACCCGCGCCGAGGCGGTCGGCATCGAGGTGGCGGTCGGCGATCCGTTCGGCGCCGACTTCGCGAGCGGCCGGATCTTCGGCGTGCTCGTGCAGTATCCCGGCACCGACGGCCGCGTGCGCGACTTCGCGCCGCTGGCCGAGAGGGCCCACGGCGCGAGCGCGCTCCTGATCGTGGCCTGCGACCCGCTCGCGCTCGTGCTGCTGCGCCCGCCGGGCGAGTTCGGCGCCGACGTCGCGCTCGGCTCGACCCAGCGCTTCGGCGTGCCGATGGGCTGGGGCGGACCGCACGCCGCGTTCCTGGCGACGCGCGACGAGTACAAGCGCCAGATGCCGGGGCGCATCATCGGCGTCTCGCGCGACGTCGAGGGGCGCAGCGCGCTGCGCATGTCGCTCCAGACCCGGGAGCAGCACATCCGGCGCGAGAAGGCGACCTCCAACATCTGCACCGCGCAGGTGCTGCCCGCGATCCTGGCCGCGATGTATGCGGTCTACCACGGGCCCGAGGGCCTCGCCGCCATCGCCGGCCGCGTCCACGCCCTGGCCGCCACGCTCGCCGAGGGCGTGCGCCGGCTCGGGCACCGGCTGCCCGCGGAGCCGTTCTTCGACACGCTCGCGGTCGGCCTCGCCGAGGGCGGCGCGGACGAGGTGCTCACCCGCGCCCTGGAGCGCGGCATCAACCTGCGCAAGCTGGACGACCGGACGGTGGGGATCGCGCTCGACGAGACGGTCGGGCGCGAGGACGTGGCCGACCTGCTGGCGGTGCTCGGCGGCGACTCACTCGATCCCGACCAGCTCGCGGCCGCGGCGAAGCCGGACCTTCCCGCGCCGCACGCGCGCACCTCGCCGGCGCTCGCCCACGAGGTCTTCCGCCGCTACCACACCGAGCACGAGATGCTGCGCTACCTGCGCCGCCTCGAGGCGCGCGACCTCTCGCTCGCGCACTCGATGATCCCGCTCGGCTCGTGCACCATGAAGCTCAACGCCACGGTCGAGATGGCGCCGCTGTCCTGGCCCGAGCTCGCCGACCTTCATCCCTTCGCGCCCGTCGAGCAGGCGGCCGGCTACCTCGAGATCGTGCGCGACCTCGAGCGCTGGCTCGCTGAAGTGACCGGTTTCTCGGCCGTCTCGCTGCAGCCGAACGCCGGCGCCCAGGGCGAGTACACGGGCCTGCTCGTGATCCGCGCCTGGCACCGCTCGCGCGGCGAGGGCCACCGCCGGGTCTGCCTGATTCCGGTCTCCGCCCACGGCACCAACCCGGCGTCGGCGGTGATGGCGGGGATGAAGGTGGTGGTGGTCGCCTGCGACGAGCACGGCAACATCGACGTCGGCGACCTGGCGGCCAAGGCCGAGGCGAACGCCTCGGAGCTGGCCGCCCTGATGGTCACCTACCCGTCCACCCACGGCGTGTTCGAGGCGGCGATCCGCGAGATGTGCGAGATCGTCCACCGGTTCGGGGGACAGGTCTACCTCGACGGCGCCAACATGAACGCCCAGGTCGGCCTCTGCCGCCCTGGCGACTTCGGCGCCGACGTCTGCCACCTGAACCTCCACAAGACCTTCTGCATCCCGCACGGCGGCGGCGGTCCGGGCATGGGCCCGATCGCCGTGGCGCCGCACCTGGCGCCCTTCCTGCCCGGGCACCCGGTGGTGCCGATCGGCGGCGAGCGCTCGATCGGCCCGGTCGCCGCGGCGCCCTACGGCAGCGCGCTGGTGCTCGCGATCCCGTGGATGTACATCGGCCTGATGGGCGGCGACGGCCTGACGCGCGCGACCGAGATGGCGATCCTCAACGCCAACTACCTCGCGGCCCGCCTCGAGGGGCACTACCACGTGCTCTACCGGGGCGAGCAGGGACGCGTCGCGCACGAGTTCATCGTCGACCTGCGGCCGTTCAAGGCGAGCGTGGGCATCGAGGCGGAGGACGTCGCCAAGCGGCTCATGGATTTCGGCTTCCACGCGCCGACCATGTCCTTCCCGGTGGTGGGTACGCTGATGATCGAACCCACCGAGAGCGAGTCGAAGCGCGAGCTCGACCGCTTCTGCGACGCGATGATCGCCATTCGCGAGGAGATCCGGGCGATCGAAGAGGGGCGGATGGACCGCAAGGACAACCCGCTCAAGCACGCGCCGCACACCGCGCAGGTGGTGGCGGGCGAGAGCTGGAACCGGTCCTACAGTCGCGACCAGGCGGCGTTCCCGCGGCCCTGGGTGCGCGACGGCAAGTTCTGGCCGTCGGTGTCGCGCATCGACAACGTGTGGGGAGACCGCAACCTGGTCTGCCTCTGCCCGCCGGTCGAGGAGTACGCCTCGCGCTGAGGCGCGCCAGGCCCGGCGCGCCTAGCGCGCGGCGCCACCGGCCCCTCGGTTAGACAGGCGCTGGTGCCGGGACGGAACCGGCCCGGGCCCGGCAGGGGCCGGGCTCGATATCGTCGGAGCGTGGCCGGCCGCGCCAGCTCCGCCCGGGGAGATCGCCTGCTGCTGCGCACCGAGTCGGTGGTGGGCGGCTTCTTCCTGGCCACCTGGGTGGTGGCCGGCCTCTACGTGGCGGGGTGGCTCGAGCCGCCGGGCCTCGCCCTCTCCTTCTACGGGCTGTTCAGCTTCGCGGGCGCCTTCGGCTGGGTGATGGGCAACCTCCTCGTGCTGCGCCGGCGCTCGCTGGCCGGCGCGCTGCCCGCCGTCCGGCGCCGCTTCCTCGCGCTCTATCTGCTCCTGCCCGCGGGCCTGGTGGCGCTCGTGCGGGCCATGGCGCCGGTCGAGCTGCGTCGCGCCGCGCCCCTCGCCGGCTTGCTGGCGCTCTCGATCTATCTCGTCTTCTTCTTCGTACCCTGGTCGCTGCGCCCGCGCACCCCTCGGGGCGGACCGCCGCGCGCGCCGCGGCGCTGAGTCGCCGCGCCGGCGCCGCCCGGAGTGCGCGAGGCGTCGGGTAGACTCGATGGCCACTTCTCGCACGGGAGGGCAACGAGTGACGGACGAGCACGGAGTCGCGATTCGGCGTCAGGCCGGGGCTCCGGCGATGCGCACGGTCGCGGTCTTCTGCGGCTCCCGGCTCGGCCATCGGACGGCCTTCCGCGACGCGGCGGCCGCCTTCGGGCGCGCCGCGGCCGGACGCGGTCTGACCGTCGTCTACGGGGGCGGCAACGTCGGCCTGATGGGCGTGCTCGCGGACGCGGTGCTCGCCGCCGGCGGTGAGATCGTGGGCGTCATCCCGAGGTTCCTGATGGAGCGCGAGGTCGGCCACGCCGGGGTGACGCGCCTGCTGCGCGTCGATTCCATGCACGAGCGCAAGGCGCGCATCGGCGAGCTCGCCGACGCCTTCGTCGCCCTGCCCGGCGGCCTCGGCACCCTCGAGGAGCTGTTCGAGGTCTGGACCTGGAACCTCCTGGGCCTGCACGCGAAGCCCTGCGGCCTGCTCGACGTCGAGGGCTATTTCGGTCCCCTGGTCCAGTTCCTCGATCGCACCGTCGAGGAGGGCTTCGTCTCCGCCGGCCATCGCGCGATCCTCGCCGTCGAGTCGGACCCGGAGGCGCTGCTCGACCGGCTCGCTGCGGCGCCTTCGCCGCCGGCGCCGAAGTGGACCGGGCACGGCGACGCCGACCTGGAACGCTCTTGAGGCGCGCGGAGAGCGCCGCCGGCGCGTCCCTCGTCGTGCTCGCCTTCGCCGTCTACCTGGGCTCGCCCTGGCGCGCGTTGCTCGATCCGCGTTACGCAGTGCTCGCCGCCGAGGCGCTGGTCACCACCGGCAGCTGGGACGTGGCGCCCTTCCTGGATCCCGACGCCCGCGCGCGAGCGCCCCGGGTGCCGCGTCCCGCGCGCGAGCGGCCGGATCCCGGACCGGGCTGGCTGGAGAGCGGACCGCACTACCAGCTGGCGCGTCGCGACGATCGGGTCCTCTATCTCTATCCGCCCGGGGTGCCGCTCCTCGCCGCGCCTCTGGTGGCCGTCGCGCGCCTGGCGGGCTCCTCGTCGCTGAACGAGGACGGCTTCTACAGCTACCGCCGCGAGCTCGGACTGCACGCCCTGCTCGGCGCGCTGGTGACTGCGGCCGGCGCGCTCGTGGTGCTGCGCCTGGCCCGCCGCGAGCTGCCGCTCGCGCCCGCCCTGGGCGTGGCGCTCGCCGCCGCCTTCGGCTCCTCGCTGTGGAGCGTCGCCTCGCGTGCGCTCTGGACGCACACCTTCGCCGTCGTGCTGGTGGGGCTCGCCTGGCTCGAGCTCCTGCGCTGGGACGACGGCGAGAGGCGCAGGCCGCTCTGGCTGGGGGCGCTGCTCTCGGCGGCGTTCTGGGTGCGCCCGACCTCGGCCCTGGTCGCCGCCGCGCTGACGCTCTACGTCGCCCTGCGCCACCGCTCGGCCCTGCCGCGCCTCGCCGGGACAGGTGCGCTCGGCCTGGTCGCGTTCCTGGCCACCTCGTGGGCGATGTGGGGCTCGCTGCTGCCGCCCTACTACGCGCTCGGCTCGGGGATGTCGAGCGCCGGCTTCGGCGTCGCCTTCCTGGGGCTGCTGGCCTCGCCGACGCGGGGACTCCTGGTCTTCTCGCCGGTACTCCTGCTGGTGCCCGCGGTGCTCGCCCGGACGGGCGTGCCGGCCACCCGGCGCGCCCCGGCGGCGCTCGCCGCGGCCCTGGTCGGCGCCCACCTCCTGCTCTACGCGAGCTGGCCGATGTGGTGGGGAGGCGGCAGCTACGGTCCCCGGCTGCTGACCGAGCTGGTGCCGTTGCTGGCCTGGCTCGGCGCGCTCGCGGTGCGCGCGGCGCGCGAGCCCGGCGCGCGGCGGGGGATCCCGCCGGCGGTGCGCCGGGCCCTGGCCGCGGCGGCGGTCGCGCTGTCGCTGGCGGGCGCGGTCGCGCACGGTGGCGGTGCCGTCTCCGAGCGCCTCTACCACGCACTGTCGCGCACCTCCGGCCCGGAGGGACCGCGACTCTGGGACTGGCGCTTCAATCCCTACAGCGCCGTGGCGCGCGCCCTCGCGGAGCCCGACGGCGCCCAGCGCCGCCGCCGCCCGGGCCGGCGTCCCGCGCTCCCGGAGGCGCCGCCGACGGCGCCGCAGCCCTCCGGGGCGCCCCCGGCGTCGTAGCCTCCTCCTACGGCTCGCGGCCCGGTTTCGGTTCGCGGACGCGCCCGGTGATGTCCTCGCCTTGCGGATACGGCAGTCGACCCGTCCAGTCGACCGTGATCTCCCTGGCCGTCCCGGCCAGATCGATCGTCTCACCGACGGTCGTCATCCAGGTGTCGAATCTCCAGAGCGCGGCAGTATCGAGCATTCCGTAAGAGTGGCCGACGCGGATGTTCCGGATCTGGAATCCATCTCGGCCCGAGAGGCGCAACACGTGGTGCTCCGGTGACTGAGTGAAGCTGTACTGGTGCACGAGCCGATACTCGCCGACCCGCTGCTGCTCTGGCGCCAGTGCCGGGTTGACGACATCGAAGCTCGCGACCACGTAGCCTCCCGTAACGTCGCGGATTTTCGCCGCCTCCGGAACCAGCCGTGACGCGATCTCCCATTTGAGCCACGGGATCACCTGGGCGTTTTCCACGGGCGCGGGATATGTGAAGTGCACGTCCTCGTAGTTCACGGCGTTCCACATGCGCAGGACCAGCTCGGTCGTGATCGTCACCCACGTGCACTGGGGGATTGTCTTGTCCGAGAAGTCCCAGTCCACCTGCAGGTTCCTTCGTGGATTCTCCTCCTCGATCTCCGGTACGCCCTCCATCCAGTCGACCCTCGTGTTGTAGGAGAGAATGTCGACGTCCGTGCCGACCTTGTAGTGAAGGTCCGTGGCCGGAGTCGCGCTCGTCTGGTGAATGCGGTAAGAGCCCGTGACGCGCTGGATCGCCTCGCCGGTGCCGCTCGCATTCTGGACCGGGGCAAGCGTCACGATGTGCTTGATGTACGGGTGGTTCGCGTCGTAACTGATATACCAGCCGTTGCCTTCGTTGGCGCCGGCCGGGTTGGGGTTCGTGTAGGTGTCGTATGTGTACTGCTGAACGTCACCACCGGTATCGTCGTCCGAGTCCGTGACGCGGACCACCGTAGGGTTCGAAGAAACGGAGCTGGAATTACCGCTCCGGTCCCCCCAGCCGGTGATCGCGTGTCCGCCCGAGCCGATGGTGGCGCCGGCCACGGGCCAGCTGATGCTCAGGCCCACGAAGTGGCACGAGCGGAGCTCGTTGCCGATGTCGCGAGCGCCATTCGGATTCGCCCAGGGGTTCTTGGGGCTCTTGTTGCCGAGAACGGTAACGACGGAATACGGATTCGTCGTCCAGACATTGTTGGCCGAGGAGAGCCACCAGGTGAGGGCGGTGTCGGTCCAGCCACTGTTGGCGGTACCGAAGTTCGCGATCAGATCCCCGTAGATGTCGGTGGCGCGGGCCTGGACGGTGGCGCCATTGCCGTACCCGGCTCCCGCCAGCATGTTCGACGCAGTGGCGAGGTAGCAGCTGTTGTTGCCGGCCAGGAAGGTCTTGTCGGAATCGGGCGGCGGATTCATCTTCATGTAGGCGCATCCGTTCGACATCGAGAGCGCCACGCCAACGAACGCGAATCGGATCCACTTTGTCGCTAGTGTCATGGCAACCTCCTCGGAAAGTGGCGTCGTCCTGCGGCGCATTCACTGTTGCCGCTCCACCGGGGCATGCTCCAGCGACGATCGAAGCCCCGGGCGGAGCCGCAGCCGAGGTGCCGCGACGCCCGTGAGACATCCTCCACAACGGCTAGACGAACGACCGCCCGACCTCGTACGGCTTCGGAGCGCCTCCTGCCGCTGAGGCCGGCCGCCACGGGTCCGCCGGACGAGGGCAATCGAGCGCAAAGCAAGCGGCATCGGGTCCGAGTCGGCGGACTTCGGCACCGTGCCCTCGCGGTCAGCCGTGGACTCCTCCGGAGCGTCTTGGCTCGCAACGTCCTGCTCCTCGGTTGCCGCGTCAGTTGCCGGGCGCCGAGGGAAGGGTGCCCCGGGGGTTCATCCGGGCCAGCGAGGTCCTTGCCGCCGGTCGGAGTCGGTCGATCCAGCTCAGCGCAAGTCCGGGCTCCGCTCGGCGAGCATCGCGTCGCCGTAGGAGAAGAACCGGTAGCCGAGCTCCACCGCCTCGCGGTAGGCGGCGAGCACCCGCTCGCGGCCGGCGAAGGCCGAGACCAGCATGAGCAGGGTCGAGCGCGGCAGGTGGAAGTTGGTGAGCAGGACGTCGACGACGCGAAAGCGGTA
>Ga0113563_10002430_pt1 | contig 11211 bp, 10 predicted proteins | sample Mud3Dept3metaG_FD_80117 | JGI IMG/M metagenome (GOLD analysis project Ga0113563, IMG submission 80117) | Freshwater wetland microbial communities from Ohio, USA, analyzing the effect of biotic and abiotic controls - Mud 3 Core 4 Depth 3... | ecosystem: Environmental > Aquatic > Freshwater >...
ATCGCGACGTCGAGCGTCGCGAACGCTTCGGGACCGGCCTCGGGCGCGACGGGGCGCTCGGCAGCGAGGGTCGGCCGCTGTGCCGTGCGCGACACGGGCGCAGGTACACCGGCGCCCAGCGCGGTCGCCACTTCGAGCGTACGGCCGTCGCCTAGGATCACGGCGCGCTCGATCACCGAGGCCAGCTCGCGCACGTTGCCCGGCCACGGATAGGTGACGAGCAGGTCCATGTCTTCGGGCTGGGGAATGCGTGGCGGCGTGCCGAAGCGCGTCGCCGCGCGCAGCGCGAAGTGCGTGGCGAGCGCCGGGATGTCCTCGGGACGCTCGCGCAGCGGCGGCAACTGGATCGGGAACACCGCGATGCGATACCAGAGGTCATCGCGGAACGCGCCGTCGGCGACCATCGCCTGCAGATCGCGATGCGTCGCGGCGACGATGCGCACGTCGACGTGGAGCGGGCGCTGACCGCCCACGCGTTCGAAGCTGCCGTCCTGGAGGATGCGCAGCAAACGCACCTGCGCCTGCGGCGGCAGTTCGCCGACCTCGTCGAGGAAGAGCGTTCCGCCGTCGGCGCGCTCGAACCAGCCCTTGCGCTGCACGGCGGCGCCGGTGAACGAGCCGCGCTCGTGGCCGAAGAGTTCAGAGTCGATCAGGCCCGCCGGGATCGCGCCGCAGTTGACGCGCAGGAACGGCCCGTTTGCGCGCCGCGATCGCAGGTGGATGGCACGCGCGACGACTTCCTTGCCCGAGCCGGTCTCACCCAAGATCAGCACCGGCACGTCCGACGGCGCCACCAGATTCACGCGCTCCATCGCCGGACGGAAGCCGGCTTCGGCGCCGACGATCGTCTCTTGCAGATCCTGCCGGCCGAGGCGCGACAGCAACGACGCGCGGTCGGCTTCGGCCGCGGCCTGCTGCGTGGCGAGCGAGCGCACGCGGCGGTCGTTCTCGAGCGCCACGCCGAACGGGTCGAGCAGCGCCTGCACCACCGCAACGTGCTCCGCGTCGAAGCGGCGCGGGCCATTGGACGTGAGGATCAGGATGCCGATGGCGCCTTCTTCGCCGGTGAGCGGTCCCGCGACGATGTCGCCGTCGAAGTCTTCGGGCAGCAGACCCGGCAAGCGTTCCGCAAGTGCGCGCGCGCTGCGGTGCACGACCTTGGCTTCGTGCGCCCACGCGACGAGCGACTCGAGTTGCGACGCCTCGAGTTCCGTGCGCACGCTGTGCGGCACCGCGCCCGACCGACACGCCGCCGCGGCAACGGTCTCGATGTAGCCGCGACCCGCGTCGACGCGGCGCACCAGCACCAGGTCGAGCGGCAGTCGTCGCGCCAGCAGCGGTGCGACGCGGGCGAGCGATTCCTCGATCTCGATGTGCCGGCAGCCCTCGCGCCAGACGTCGAGGAGGAGCGAAGCGAACCGCTCCGTGTCGTGATCCTCTTCCGTCATATGTGATTGCATACCGTAGTATTCCATGGTCATCCATCAATTTTACTGGAAACTTACCGTGTTATTTGATGGTTTTCTGGCAAAAGGCTCCGAGAAGGCTCCAGAGCGCTGGCATATGCCTTGCTCCAGCCACGGCCACCCGCGAATTGCACTGGCGGGGCATCGGGGAGCCGGGATGTCGAGAACGGGTGGGGCCGCGATTGCAGTCGCGCTGGTTGCCACGTTGGGAGGAGCCGCGAAGGCCGCGGAACCGACCAACGCCGAGCTGCTCGAGCGCATCGAGAAGCTCGAAAACCAATCGGTGTACGTGAAGGACCTCGAGCAGGAGGTCCAAATCCTCAAGCGAGAGCTGGAAGTGCAGGACGAAGCCGCGGCGAGCAAGGGACCGGCGCCGGTGATCGGCGCCGGACCGGATGGCTACTTCCTGCAGTCCGCGGACAAGAACTTCGTGATCGAGCTGCGCGGCTACACACCGGCGAGAACGCGTCGTACCGGGGTGTCACGCCGCGCGAGAGCTTCAGCCCGTCGAAGAGCACCTGGGGCGCCTTCGAAGTCGCGGCGCGCTACGACCAGCTGTCGATCGACGGGGAAGCCTTCGAGAAGGGCTGCCAACCCGGACAAGTCCGCGCGCGAAGCCCAGGGCGCCACGCTCGGCGTCAACTGGTATCTGAATCGCTTCCTCGAGTTCGGCGGAAACTACGAGCACACCTGGTTCGACGGCGGCGCGCCCGACGGCGGGAACCGCGACGCCGAGGACCTCGTCAGCACGCGCTTCCAGTTGAACTACTAGGACTCAGTTGAACCAACAGGCCCCGAGAGGAGTTCCATTCGATGCGTTCCAAGCGATCGTCGCTGCTGCTGTCCAGCCTCGTGTTCGCCTTCGCCGTGAGCGGAGCGACCGCGCGCGCCGACAAGACGCTCCTCAACGTTTCCTACGACCCGACGCGCGAACTCTACGACGAGTACAACGCGCTCTTCGCCAAGCACTGGGAGGAGACGAAGGGCGAGAAGGTCGAGATCCAGCAGTCGCACGGCGGCTCGGGCAAGCAGGCGCGCGCAGTGATCGACGGCCTCGAAGCCGACGTCGTCACGCTGGCGCTGGCCGGCGACGTCGACGCGCTCTTCGAGAAGGGCAACCTGATTCCAAAGGCCTGGCAGAAGCGACTGCCGAACAACAGCTGCCCGTACACCTCGACGATCGTGCTGCTGGTGCGCAAGGGAAACCCGAAGGGGATCCATGATTGGGAGGACGTCGCCAAGCCGGGTGTCGGCGTGATCACGCCGAATCCGAAAACATCCGGCGGCGCGCGCTGGAACTTCCTCGCCGCCTGGGGCTACGCCCTCGACAAGTGGAACGGCGACGAGGCCAAGGCGCGCGAACTGCTGCGCGGCATCTACAAGAACGCGGTCGTGATGGACACCGGCGCGCGCGGCTCGACCACCACCTTCGTCGAACGCGGCATCGGCGACGTGCTGATCGCGTGGGAAAACGAGGCGCTGCTCGCGCTCGAGACGCTCAGCCACGGCGAATACGAGATCGTCGTGCCGTCCGAGAGCATCCTCGCCGAGCCGCCCGTCGCGCTCGTCGACACCGTCGCGCGGCGCAAGGGCACGACGGAAGTGGCGGAGGCCTACCTCCAGTACCTCTATTCCCCCGAAGCGCAGCAGGTGATCGGCAAGCGCCACTATCGCCCGAGCGACCCGGCCGTCGCCGAGACGTACGCGGCGAAGTTCCCGAAGCTGAAGCTCTTCACCATCGAGGAGAAATTCGGCGGATGGAAGCCGGCGCAGGCGCGCTTCTTCGCCGAGGGCGGCATCTTCGACCAGGTCTATCAACCGGGCAACTGAGTCAGCGCTGCATGGGCCTGCTGCGAACCAAGCGATCGGTGCTGCCGGGCTTCGGCCTGACACTCGGTTTCAGCGTCGCCTATCTGTGCCTGTTGATCCTGATCCCGTTGGCGGGACTCTTCGTGAAGTCGGCGTCGCTCACGGCGGCCGAGTTTCTCGCCGCGGTGGGATCGCCGCGTGCGCTCGCGGCGTACCGGCTCTCGTTCGGCGCTTCGTTCGCCGCGGCGGCGGCGAATGCGGTGTTCGGGCTCGTCGTGGCGTGGGTGCTGGTGCGCTACCGCTTCCCCGGTCGCGGCGCGCTCGACGCGCTCGTCGACCTTCCTTTCGCGCTGCCGACGGCGGTCGCCGGCATCACGCTCACGACGCTGTTGGCCAAGAACGGCTGGCTCGGCCGCTACCTCGAGCCGTTCGGCATCCCGGTCGCCTACACGCCGCTCGGCATCACCATCGCGCTCATCTTCATCGGTTTGCCTTTCGTGGTGCGCACGGTGCAGCCGGTGCTGCAGGACCTGGAGCCGGAACTGGAGGAAGCGGCCGCCAGCCTTGGTGCGAACCGCTTCGAGACCTTTCGGCGCGTGCTGTTTCCGACGCTCTGGCCCGCACTCGTCACCGGCTTCGCGCTCGCCTTCGCGCGCTCGCTCGGCGAATACGGCTCGGTCGTCTTCATCTCGGGCAACATGCCGATGAAGACCGAGATCGCGCCACTGCTGATCGTCACGCAACTCGAGCAGTACGAATACGGCGCCGCCACGGCAATCGCTGCGGTGCTGCTCGTACTCTCGTTCGCGATGCTGCTCGGAATCAATGCGTTGCAGCGCTACGGAACGCGGCGATTCGCGGGCGCGGGGGAGGAGCCGGCATGACGAGCGCCTCCGCAGGAAGAGACTGGACCCTCGCGGACGTGCCGCCCCCCCCGCGAACAGCGAGCGCCGTCGCCGACCCGCCCTGGGTACGCGGGCTGCTGATTGGCGTCGCGCTGCTGTTTCTCGGCCTCTTCCTGCTGCTGCCGCTCGTGACCGTCTTCGGGCAGGCGTTCTCGAAGGGAATCGGCGTCTACCTGGACGCGATCACCGACCCGATGGCGCTCGCCGCAATGCGCCTCACGCTGCTGGTCGCCGCGATCTCCGTCCCGGTCAACGCGGTCTTCGGCGTCGCGGCCGCCTGGGCGATCGCGAAGTTCGAGTTTCGCGGCAAGTCGCTGCTGATCACGGCGATCGACCTGCCCTTCGCGGTCTCGCCGGTCGTCTCGGGGCTGATCTTCGTGCTGCTCTTCGGCGCTCAGGGACTTCTTGGCCCGTGGCTCACCCTGCACGGCGTGAAGATCATCTTTGCGATACCGGGAATCGTGATCGCGACCACTTTCATCACCTTCCCCTTCGTCGCGCACGAGCTGATCCCGCTGATGCAGGAGCAGGGGACGGAAGAGGAAGAGGCGGCGGTGTCGCTCGGCGCGAGCGGCTTCCAGATTTTCCGCCGCGTGACGCTTCCGAACATCAGCCTCGGCCTGCTCTACGGAATCGTGCTGCTCAACGCGCGCGCGATGGGCGAGTTTGGCGCCGTTTCCGTTGTTTCCGGGCACATCCGCGGACAGACCAACACGATGCCGCTCCACGTCGAGATCCTCTACAACGAGTACCAGGGCGCAGCGGCCTTCGCGGTGGCATCGCTGCTCGCGCTGCTCGCGGTGGTGACGCTGGTCGTGAAGCGCGTCCTCGAATGGCGCATGGGACGCGCGTCGCGCGCGCTTTGAGTGGGGCACGGATGAGCATCGAAGCGCGCAGCATCACCAAGAGCTTCGGAACCTTCACCGCGTTGCGCGCGGTGAACCTCGAGGTCAAGGAGGGCGAGCTGGTCGCGTTGCTCGGGCCGTCCGGCTCGGGCAAGACGACACTCCTTCGCATCGTCGCGGGACTGGAGTTCGCCGACGCCGGCAACGTGCTCTTCGACGGGGAGGACGCCACGGAGCGCGGCGCGCGGGATCGGCGCGTGGGCTTCGTGTTCCAGCACTACGCGCTGTTCCGCCACATGAACGTCTTCGAGAACGTCGCCTTCGGGCTGCGCGTGCGGCCGCGGCGAGAGCGTCCGAGCACGCGCGAGATCCGGGAGCGCGTCCACGAATTGCTGCGACTGGTGCAGCTCGACGGCATGTCCGAGCGGCTGCCGTCGCAGCTCTCGGGCGGCCAGCGCCAGCGCGTGGCGCTGGCACGCGCGCTCGCGGTTCGGCCGCGCGTGCTGTTGCTCGACGAACCCTTCGGCGCGCTCGACTCGCGCGTGCGCAAGGACCTGCGCCGCTGGCTGCGCCAGCTCCACGACGAGCTGCACATCACGAGCGTCTTCGTCACCCACGACCAGGAAGAAGCGCTCGAGCTGGCGGATCGCGTGGTCGTGATGAACCAGGGACGGATCGAGCAGGTCGGCACGCCCGAGCAGGTCTACCACGAGCCCGCGACGCGCTTCGTCTACGAGTTCCTGGGCGACGTGAACATCTTCCACGAGCGCGCCGAGGATTCGCGACACGGCGGGATCTACGTGCGGCCGCACGCGGTCGAGATCACGCGGCGTCCGATCGGCGACGGAGCCGTGAGCGCCCGTGTGCAGCGCGTCCACGTCGCCGGCCCGACCGTGAAGGTCGAGCTGGTGACGGAGTTCGGCGATCTCGTGCAGGCGGAGATCTCGCAGGAACAGCAGCGTCGCCTCGCACTCACGCGCGAGGACGCGGTATACGTGCGCCCCAACGAGTCGCGCGTCTTCAGCGAGGACTACTCGATCTAGCTCCGCCCCCCCAACAACTTGACAGCGCAATAACTTGACGCCCGGCACCGGCTATCGTGCGGCGCATGCATTTTGCGAGCTTTGATCTTGGCGATCCCGTCTTCGAGTGCTTCGGGCTGCGGGTCTCGGCGCAGCTCGTGACGATTGAGAACCTTTACGGCGTCGATCCCGATCGCGTGCGCATCGAACGAGCGGAGCGCCGCGTGCGAGTCGTCGCGGGCGGGCTGCGCTGCGCGGGCGGACAGCAATCCGCCGCGGGCTCGCTCGAACTCGACGTGGAGGACGCGGGAGGCGACTGCGTGCGACTGCGCGTGCGCGCCTCCGCGCCGGCGAAGCTCCGCTGCGCGAAGGTTCTGCTGCGTGACCTCGATCCCGCCCTCGCCGTCTCGGCCGACGGCGCGAGCTTCACCGCAGTCGCCGATCACGGCGAACTCTTCGGCTACCCGATGCGCCTACCCACACCGCTGCTGTGGCTGCGCGCGGGCGATGCGCTCCTCGCGCTGCGCGCCGAAGATGCGCGTGTGCGCGAGAAACGCTTCGCACTCTACCGCGAACGCGTCGGCGACTTCGCCGGGCGCGGCGCCGTCGAGCTGATCCACGAGGAGGAGGCGCCGCGCTTCGCGACGTCGATCGAGACGCCCGACTTCGTCGTCGATCGCGGCGGCGAGCCGCGCGCGACGGAAGCCGAGCACATCGCCTTCGTGGAACGGGCGTTCGGGTTGCAGCCGTTCGCGGAGCGCAGGGACGTCCCGGCGTGGGCGCGCGACCTCTCGTTGGTGGTGGTGCTGCACGGCATGCACTGGACGGGTCGCGCCCTTCTCGACTACGACGCAATGTTGGAGGTACTTCGCTTTGTCGCGGCGCGCATCGAGCCTCGACGCGTGCTCGCGTACCTGCCGGGTTGGGAGGGTCGCTATTACTGGCAATACGGCGAGTACCGAGCCGAACCGCAGCTTGGCGGCGACGCGGGCTTCGCGAAGCTCTGCGACGGCGCACGCGCGCTCGGCATCCACCTGATGCCGATGTTCGGCGCCAACTGCGTGAACGCCTGGCTGCCGCGCTTCCGCGACTTCGACCCGCGCGCACGCTTGAAGAGCGCCACCGGCAATCGCTTCCACGGCAACACCCCGGACTGGGATCTCTCGCGGGCGCACGACACCGGCTGGCAGGCGTGGCTCAACCCGGGGCATCCCGGCTGGCGCGACGAACTGGCCGGGCAGATCGAGTCGCTGGCGACGCGCTTCGGTTTCGACGCCGTCTTCCTCGACACCACCGAGATCTGGGTCAACGACCCCGACCACGCCGTGTTCGACGGCTACCGCGCGCTCGCCGAGCGCCTGCACGCCGCGATCCCCAACCTGCTGCTCGCGGGCGAGTACGACTACGACGCCCTGCTCGCCTGCTTCGGACTCTTCCAGCGCGCGTGGTGGACGCACTCGCCCGCCTTCACGCAGCGCTACGTGCGCCGCTTCGCGCATCTGTGCGAGGGCGAACCCGAAGGCCGCACGGGAGTGCACGAGTTCGGCGTCTGGAAGGCGGGCGCCATCGCCGCCGCCCCGGGGCTGCTCGCGACGATCGCGTTCCAGGACGGGACGCTCGCGCGCTCGCGCGCGGCGATCGAAGCGGCGATCGCGCAGGCGGCGCGGCGCGACGAGTGACCGGGCGCAGTCACCGTCGGCGCGGTCGCAGGACATGAGCGGTGATTCCGCCTCGTCAGGTCTAGTCGATCAGCACTAGCTTGCGCGTGTCGCCCCGAGTACTGGATCGTGAACCTGCGCGAACCGCTGGTCGAAGTGATGCGCGATCCCGCGATCGCGCTCTACCGCGACACGCGCATCCGCAATTCCGGCGATGCGCTCGAACTCGGCGCGCTACCCGGCACGCGCATCGCGGTCGCGGCGCTGCTCGCGAAGCGAAGCTGAGAACGCTGCGAGCCAGCTTCCGCCGCGTTGCGCGCGGGCGCTCCGTGCAGATCCCCGCGCCAAGCGTTCATCCCGTCTTCATTCATCGGTCCGCCATGCAGCCTGCGTACGCTTCCCCTGTCGCGCCGCCCCCGGGCGGCCGATTCGTTGCTGCGAAGGGGGCGTGAGATGAAGCGTGTATTCGTGGCGTCGTTCCTGGCGATGGCTCTTGCTGCAGGCTCGTTCGCGACGGGCTGCGCGGGCATGTCGCGCACCGAGCAGCGCGCGCTCTCCGGCGGCGCGATCGGCGCTGCGGCGGGCGCGCTGATCGGCGGCATCTACGGCCACCCTGGGACCGGCGCGGCGATCGGCGGCGCTAGCGGCGCGGCAGGCGGCTACCTGTACGAGAAGAACCAGGAGCGCCACTACGACGGCCGCTGACGCGGTCCGCTGCGCGCGGCTTCGAGCCGCGCCCTGGAGCCTCGCGACGAGCGACCCAGCGCCGTCAGCAGCGATCCCGCGACGACCAGCGCCGCGCCGGCCCAGCTCGTCGCGGAGAGCTGCTCGGTCGCGACCTGCGCGGGCGCGAGACGTGCCGCGGCGACCGAGAATGCCAACGTCGCGAGCGGCGTGAGCGCGAGCACGGCCGATACCCGCGACGCCTCCCAGTGTTGGAGCGCGGCGGCAAATGCGCCATACGCGATGAGCGTGTTGGCGGAGCAGAACGCGAGCAGTGCCCACGTCCACGGCGTCAGCGCCGCGAACGACGCCAGCTTCGCCCAGGGGGCGAAGCACAGCGCGCAGCCCACGTAGATGCAGAGCATCACGCCCTGCGACGAGAGCGCCTGCAACAGTTGCTTCTGCGCGAGGCCGTAGATCGCCCAGGTCAGCGCGGCAAAACCGAGCCACGCAACGCCCGCCAGGTAGCGGTCGCTCTCGCGTCCCAGCGCGGCGAGCTGCGACGCGAAGAAGGCGCCGAGGCCGATCACCAGCACGGCGAAGCCGAACCACTGCGCCGGCGCGAAGCGCTCGCGGAACACCACGAGCCCGCCGAGCGCGAGCAGCAGCGGTCCGAGCTGGATCAACACCTGCGCGTTGGCGGGCGAGGTGTGATCGAGGCCGAGCAGGAAGCCGATGTAGTTGGCCGCCAGTCCGAGCGTCGCCACGATCAGCAGCCGCGCGCCGCTGCGCGGCAGGCTCCCGAGTGCGGGCAGGCCACCGCTCGCCGCGAGCAACGCGCCGAGCGCCAATGCCGAGGTCGCGAAGCGGAAACCCGTCAGCGAGGCGGCGTCGACGTCGCGCAGCACGCGGCGCAGCACCAGCGGCAGCACGCCCCAGAGCAGCATCGTCGTCGAAGCGAGGGCGAAACCCAGCGCGCGGCGCCCAGACGGTCGGTGCAACTCCATGGGCGCGGGAACGTAGCGGCCGCGTCAAGTTGCAGCTTCGGCGGGTCGATGCCGCGTGCGGAGCGCGCCGCCACGTGAATCTCTACTTCCTGCTACCGCTGATCTCCGCCCTCGCCTGCCTGGTGTTCGGCGTGCTGATCCTCGCGCGCGACCGGGACGCGACGCCGCATCGATGCGCCGCGGCGCTGCTGCTCGGCGGGAGCTGGTGGGGAATCGGCGAGGCGCTCTGGACGCTGGCTCCCGACCCCGTGACCGCGCTTGCGGTGCTGCGCATCTCGGCGCCGGGCTGGATCGCCGTCGGCCCCGTGTGCATGCACCTGTTCCTCGCGGCCGAGCAGCGCAGCACACACCCGATGCGGAGGGTGGTGCCGTTCGCGTACGCGGGCGCTGCGCTCTTCCTGCTGGCGGAGTGGACGGAGCCATTCTTGGCGAGTGGTCCGTGGATCACCGAGGGCATGGCGCGCGTGCCCTGGGGCTATGCCTATCTCACCGGACCGGCCTATTGGCTCTGGTACACGTTCACGGTGCTGACCTCGTCGGCGGGAATCTTTGCGGCGCTGCAGGACCTGCGCGGCGGCGCGTCGCCCGCCGAGACGCATCAGACTCCATGGCTCGGAACCGGTGTCGGCATCCCGCTGATGATCGGCTCGACGACCGACGGACTGCTTCCGCTGCTCGGCATCCCGCTGCCGCGCCTCGGTGTCGCGTCGTTCGCGGTGTTCGGCGCACTGGTCACCTGGAGCATGCACCGCTTCGGGTTCTCGTTGCTCGCGCCGAAGACGTTCGCCGGCCAGATCCTCGAAGCGATGCCCGAGGGCGTGGCGCTCGCGACGCCCGAGGGTCGCATCCGCGCCGCCAACCCGAGCCTCGCCGCGCTGCTCGACCTGCCCGTCGCCGCGCTGCTCGATCGCCCGCTCCAGTCGTTCCTACCCGGGATCACGCTCACCGCCGCGAACGCCCTCCGTGAGCTGGAATTCGATCTCGAAACCGCGCAGCGACGCGTGCCGGTGGCGATCTCCGCCGCACCGCTGCGCGACAAGCAGGGCGCGCTGCTGGGACTCGTGCTGGTGGTGCGCGATCTGCGCGAGGTGGTGAACCTGCGCAGCCGCCTGCTCACGTCTGCGCGCCTCGCAGCGGTGGGCGAGCTGGCCGCCGGCATCGCCCATGAGATCAACAACCCGCTGGCCTACATCGGTGCGAATCTACGCGCGCTGCGCGAACACTGGCTGGCGCTCGCGGACGCATGGCGCGGCGACGTCGCGAAGTTCGACTTCGCCGAACTCTTCGACGAGGGCACGGCGATGCTCGACGACTCGCTCGAAGGCGTCGAGCGCACGGCCGGGATCGTGCGCGACGTGCGCGCCTTCTCGCACGGAGGAGCCGACGCAAGCGAGCGCTTCGACCCGCACGAAGTGCTCGACCGCGCGCTGCGCGTCGCCGCCCCGCAGCTGCGACGCTCGGCGCAAATCGAGCGCGAGTACGGCGAAGTTCCGCTCATCGAGGGCGCGCGGCGCGAACTCGAGCAGGTGTTCCTCAACCTGATCGTGAACGCCGCCCAGGCGATCGACGGAACCGGCGTCGTGCGCGTGCGCACCTCGGTCGTGGACGACACGGTGGAGATCGCGGTGGCCGACAGCGGTCGCGGCATCGCGCCCGAACACCTGGAGCGCATCTTCGACCCCTTCTTCACCACCAAGCCGGTCGGCGAGGGCACCGGCCTCGGCCTCTCGATCTCCCACGAGATCGTGCGCCGCCACGGCGGCCGCATCGACGTCGCCTCCAAACTCGGCCAAGGCACCGAGTTCCGCGTCCGCCTCCCGATCGCAGGATGAGGTG
>Ga0113563_10002431_pt1 | contig 11210 bp, 22 predicted proteins | sample Mud3Dept3metaG_FD_80117 | JGI IMG/M metagenome (GOLD analysis project Ga0113563, IMG submission 80117) | Freshwater wetland microbial communities from Ohio, USA, analyzing the effect of biotic and abiotic controls - Mud 3 Core 4 Depth 3... | ecosystem: Environmental > Aquatic > Freshwater >...
AAATCCGCATCCGCATGAAGGCGTACGACTTCAAGCTCCTCGACCTGAGCGCGGGGGAGATCGTCGACACCGCGATGCGAACGGGTGCGCGCGTGGCGGGGCCGATCCCGCTGCCCACGTCGATCAACAAGTTCACCGTGCTACGCGGTCCGCACATCGACAAGAAGGCGCGCGAGCAGTTCGAGATTCGCACGCACAAGCGACTGATCGACATCCTGGACCCGACGCCGCAGACGGTCGACGCGCTGATGAAGCTCGAACTGGCCGCCGGCGTGGACGTGGAGATCAAACTCTAGTCATGGCGACCCAAGCACTCGTGGGCACGACTGGAGGAAAGGCGGGGAGCGTCGAGCTCGATCCCGCCGTCTTCGAGGCGCCCGTGAAGCCGCATCTGTTCCACGCCGAGGTGCGTCGTCAGCTCGCGGCTCGGCGTGCCGGCACGCACTCGACCAAGAACCGCGCGGCGGTTTCGGGCGGTGGCATCAAGCCCTGGAAGCAGAAGGGCACGGGCCGCGCGCGTCAGGGAACGATTCGCGCCCCGCAGTGGTCGGGCGGCGGGGTCGCCTTCGGTCCGGTTCCGCGCGACTACAGCCACCAACTCCCGAAGAAGGTGCGGCGCGCAGCGCTGTGCGGGGCCCTCTCGCTGCGGCAGCGCGAAGGGGCGCTGCTGGTGACCGCGGCGCTCGAGGTACCCGATGGCAGGACCAAGGAGGCGGTCGAAGCGCTGCGCGGTCTCGGACTGGATGGCAAGCAGACGGTGCTGGTGGTGCTCGCAGAGTCGGATCCCGCCGTCGAGCGCGCTCTTCGCAATCTCCGCTTCGTGAACGTGCTGCTGGTCGCGGGCCTCAACACATATGACGTGCTCCGCCACCAGAGGTTGTTGCTGACGTGCGGCGCGCTGGACGCGATTCATGCCCGTCTGTCGGCGACGGAGAGCGAGTCATGAGAGTCGAATCCGTGATCATGCGACCGCTCGTGACGGAGAAGAGCACGCTCGGTCGCGAGGAACGCAACGAGGTGACCTTCGCGGTCGACCCGGCTGCCTCCAAACACGACGTGCGCCGCGCCGTCGAGCAACTGTTCTCGGTGCGCGTCGCCGACGTCCGCACGATGCGCATGCCGCGCAAGACACGCCGGGTCGGCCGCTTCATCGGCCGCCGGCCGGAGTGGAAGAAGGCCGTGGTGCGGCTGGCCGAGGGCCAGTCGATCGAATTCTTCGAGGGAGTCTGATGCCGGTTCGAGTCTACAAGCCGACCTCTCCCGGGCGGCGCCAGATGAGCGTCTCGGAGTTCGCCGACGTCACGGCGAAGCGCCCCGAGCGCGGCCTCGTCGAGGGCGCGAACAAGAAATCCGGCGGGCGCAACGGAAGCGGACACGTGACGTCGTGGCATCGCGGCGGTGGACACAAGCGGCTGTACCGGCGCATCGACTTCCGGCGCGACAAGCTCGCGGTCCCCGCCAAGGTTGCGGCGATCGAATACGACCCGAACCGGTCGGCCCGCATCGCGCTGCTGCACTACGCCGACGGCGAGAAGCGCTACATCCTGGCGCCCGTCGGGCTGGGCGTGGGCGACTCCGTGATGGCCGGAAACGACGCCGAGATCCGGCCCGGCAATGCGCTTCCGCTGGCGAACATTCCCCTCGGTACGGTCGTGCACAACGTCGAGTTGAAGCCCGGCAAGGGCGGTCAACTCGTCCGCTCTGCGGGTGTCGGCGCCCAGTTGATGGCGCGCGAGGGCAAGCTCGCCACGCTGCGCATGCCGAGCGGAGAGCAGCGCTACGTGCAGGTCGCATGCATGGCGACGATCGGTCAGGTGGGCAATCTCGAGCACGAGAACGTGAAGGTCGGCAAGGCCGGTCGTTCGCGGTGGCTCGGCAAGCGGCCGAACGTTCGCGGCGTCGCGATGAACCCGGTCGACCACCCGATGGGCGGTGGCGAGGGCAAGTCGTCGGGTGGGCGTCACCCGTGCACACCGTGGGGTGTTCCGACCAAGGGCCACAAGACACGACAGAACCGCCGCACCGACAAGTACATCGTCAAGCGACGCGGAAAGGGCAGATAGATGGCGCGATCCCTGAAGAAGGGCCCGTTCGTCGACCCGAGCCTCCAGCGCAAGGTCGAGAAGATGGCGCGTACCGGCGCCAAGCAAGCCGTCCGCACCTGGTCGCGGCGCTCGATGATCACGCCCGACATGCTGAGCATGACGTTCCAGGTGCACAACGGGAAGCTCTTCGTGCCGGTGTACGTGACGGAGAACATGGTCGGGCATCGCCTCGGCGAATTCTCCCCGACCCGGAAGTTCACCGGGCACTCGACGGACAAGAAGGTGAAGAAGGTCTGAGATGGAAGTGCGAGCCAAACTGAGCGGCATGCGCGGGAGCGCGCGCAAGGCGCGTCTGGTCGCGGACCAGATTCGCGGCAAGGGCGTCGAAGACGCGCTCGTCACGCTGGATTTCTCGGACAAGCGCGCGGCGCGACCGATGGCGAAGCTGCTGCGTTCGGCGCTCGCCAACGCCGAGCAGAAGAACGAGCGCGAGAAGGCCGGGATCGACGTCGACAGCCTGGTGGTTCACACCTTGCTGGTGGACGAAGGCCCGAGCCAGTGGCGGATCAGCCCGCGCGCGCAGGGCCGGGCGTATTGGGTTCAGAAGCGTTCGCACCACATCACCGTGGTGCTGGCCGAGCGCTAGAGGGGCAGAAGATGGGACAGAAGGTTCATCCCTATGGCTTCCGGCTCGGCATCCTCTACGGGTGGCAGTCGAACTGGATCTCGGAGCGGCGCTATGCGCCCCAGCTCCACGAGGACGTGAAGATCCGCAGCTTCATCAAGAAGAAGCTGTTCCACGCCGGCATCTCGAAGGTCGTGATCGAACGGACGGGCGAGAAGGTGGTGATCAACATCCACACCGCTCGGCCGGGCATCCTGATCGGCAAACGCGGCGCGGAAGTGGACGCCCTCCGCAAGGAACTGGCGGCCTACACTGCGGGTGACGTCTTCATCAACATCAAGGAAATCCGCAAAGCGGAACTCGACGCGCAGCTCGTCGCCGAAAACGTGGCGATGCAGCTCGAGCGACGAGTCGCCTTCCGGCGCGCGATGAAGAAGGCCGTGACCGCGACGATGAAATTCGGCGCGCAGGGCGTTCGTATCCAGGCGTCGGGTCGGCTCGGCGGCGCAGAAATGGGTCGCCGCGAGTGGTACCGAGAGGGTCGCGTGCCGCTCCACACGCTGCGCGCCGACATCGAGTACGGGCTCGCCGAAGCGAAGACGACCTACGGATTGATCGGCGTGAAGTGCTGGATCTTCAAGGGTGAAGTCGCGGACCGCGATCTCAAGAAGGGTACGCTCGCCGACCGCTTGTCGGTAGAAGAGGCGCGCTAGTCGATGTTGCAGCCGAAGAAGGTGAAGTACCGCAAGCAAATGAAGGGACGCATCCGCGGCCTCGCGCAGCGTGGTGCGACCGTGTCGTTCGGCGACTACGGACTCCAGGTGCTGGAGTCCGGCAAGATCACGGCGCGCCAGATCGAGGCGGCCCGCATCGCGATGACGCGTCACGTGAAGCGCGGCGGCAAGATCTGGATCCGCATCTTCCCGGACAAGCCCATCACGAAGAAGCCGGCCGAAACCCGCATGGGCAAGGGCAAGGGAAACGTCGAGGACTGGGTCGCCGCTGTGCGACGCGGTCGGATCCTCTACGAGATGGAAGGGGTTCCGCGCGAGGTGGCGGTGGCGGCGCTGAAGCTCGCGTCCCAGAAGTTGTCGCTGCCCACCCGCTTCGTGGCCCGAGAGGAGGGTTCGTGAAGGCATCGGAACTGCGCGGCCTGAGTCGCGACGAACTCGACGCGAAGGCGACCGCGATGCGCGGCGAGTACTTCGGCGCGCGCGTTCGCTTCGCGACGGGTCAACTCGAGAACACCGCAAAGCTGCGGCTCTTGCGACGCGACATTGCTCGTCTGGAGACCATCTTGCGCGAAAAAGCAGGGCGCACAGCGCCTGGCCCTCAAGGTAACAAGGTTGGAGCGAGTCGATGAGTCAGCGAGGCAACCGCCGCATTGTCGACGGGACCGTCGTGAGCGACAAGATGGACAAGACCATCGTCGTTCGCGTCGAACGGCTCGTCCGCGATCCGCAATACGAAAAGTACGTGCGCCGCTACTCGCGGTTCATGGCCCATGACGAGGACAACGCCTGCCACGTCGGGGACAGGGTACGCATCATCGAGCATCGCCCGCTCTCGAAGCGCAAGCGGTGGAAGGTGCAGGCGACCCTGGCCAAGACGACGGGCGTCTAGATGCGACAGAGCCCTCCGAGCGAGGAGCGGGCCCTCCGAATCGCGAGGGCGGGAGACGGAGCATGATCCAGCAGGAATCGGTGCTGGAGGTTGCGGACAACTCGGGAGCGCGCCGGGTCGCGTGCATTCGGGTGCTCGGCGGTACGCGCCGCCGCTACGCCTCGATCGGCGACATCATCGTCGTGTCCGTCAAGGACGCGATCCCGAACGGTCGCGTGAAGAAGGGGGAGGTGCGCAAGGCCGTGGTCGTACGAACCGCCAAGGGCGTGGGCCGGGCCGACGGCTCGTACATCAAGTTCGACGACAACGCCGCGGTCCTGATCGACAACCAGCGCGAGCCGGTCGGCACGCGCATCTTCGGTCCGGTCGCGCGCGAGCTGCGGGCGAAGCGCTTCATGAAGATCATCTCGCTGGCCCCGGAGGTGCTGTGATGCGGCCGCGTCTGCTGGAGCGCTATCGCAGCGAGATCACGGACAAACTCTCGGCGGAGTTCGGCTACACCAATCCGATGGAGGTGCCGCGCCTCGAGAAGATCGTGCTGAACATGGGCGTCGGCGAGGCGACCCAGAACGGGAAGTTGCTCGAGAAGGCCACCGAGGAACTCACTGCGATCGCCGGCCAGAAGCCGCTGGTCCGCAAGGCGCGCAAGTCGATCGCCAACTTCAAGCTGCGCCAGGGCCAGAGCATCGGCGCGATGGTGACGCTGCGCGGGGATCGCATGTGGGAGTTCTTCGACCGTTTGGTGAGCGTCGCACTGCCGCGCGTGCGCGACTTCAAGGGCGTTTCGCCCAAGGCCTTCGACGGGCGCGGCAACTACACGCTCGGGATTCGCGAACAGATCATCTTCCCCGAGGTGAACTACGACCTGGTGGAAAAGATTTCGGGGCTCAACGTGACGGTGTGCACCAGCGCACGGAGCGATGCAGAGGGCAAGGCGCTGCTCGCCCACCTCGGCATGCCGTTTCGGGCGTAGCGCACGGCTCGGAGCGCCTGGCCCTCCGGGGCATCAGGCGCGGACAGGAGATCGCAACCAATGATGACGGACCCCATCGCCGACATGCTGGCGCGGATCCGCAACGCCGGGATGGCGAAGCATCCGGAGTTGGTGATGCCGGCTTCGAACACCAAGCTCGCGATCGCACGGGTGCTGGTCGAAGGCGGTTTTCTCGAAGATGTGCGCGTCGAGGCCCGCGAGGGTCGCGCCACGCTGGTCGTCCGGATGCGTTATGGCGACGACGGACAGCCGCTGGTCGACGGGCTGAAGCGCGTCTCGCGGCCGGGCCGCCGCGTCTACGTCGGTCACGAGAAGATACCGCGGGTGCGCAACGGCCTCGGCGTCGCGGTGATCTCCACGTCGAAGGGCATTCTTTCCGACCGTGCGGCGCGCGAGGCCAGCATCGGCGGCGAAGTCCTTTGCGAGGTGTGGTGAGATGTCGCGGATTGGACGCAGGGCGATCACGATCCCGGCTGGTGTCTCCGTCGAGCAGGCGGACGGCGAGATCCGGGTTCGCGGACCGAAGGGCGCGCTCGCGCGCCGGCTGCCGCCCGCGGTGACCATGCAGACGGCGGACGGCGAACTGCAATTCGCCCGCACCGAAGAGCGCAAAGCCGTGCGCGCCTTCCACGGACTTGCGCGCGCGATGGTCGCGAACATGGTGCGCGGCGTGACGCAGGGCTTCGCACGCGAGCTGCAGATCGAAGGCGTCGGCTACCGGGCCGAGGCTTCCGGCAAGAAGCTCACGCTGGCGCTCGGCTTCTCGCACCCGGTGGTACTGGACGTGCCTGAGGGCCTTTCGGTGTCGGTCGAGGGTACGAACAAGATCAAGATCGAGGGCATCGACCGCGATCGAGTCGGTCAGTTCGCGGCCGAGCTGCGCAACCTCAGGCCGCCCGAGCCCTACAAGGGCAAGGGTGTTCGCTACTCGGACGAGCGCATCCGGCGCAAGGTCGGCAAGGCCGGCGCGGGCGCGTAGGCGGGGAACCAACGGCGATGAAGGCGAAGATCCGCAATCCGAAGCAGGCGAACTGGGCAGCGCGCCGCGCGCGCGTCGCGCGGAGCCTGTCCACCACCGATCGCGTGCAGCTCACGGTCTACCGGAGTCTCAAGCACATGTATGCCCAGCTCTTCGATCCGGCGAGCGGGCGCACGATCGGCTCGGTCTCCACGCGCTCGAAGGCGATTGCCGACGGGCTCGCGAGCACCAGCAACATCGAGGCGGCGAAGCGCGTCGGCACGGCGATCGCGGCGCTCGCGAAGGAAAAGGACATCGAAAAGGTGGTCTTCAATCGAAACGGCTTCCTGTACCACGGTCGTGTCAAGGCGATCGCCGACGCGGCCCGTGAAGCGGGGCTTCAGTTCTAGATGGCGACCAGAATCCGACGGGACCGGCTCAACCCGAACGACTACGAGCTCAACGACCGCGTCGTGCACATCAATCGCGTCGCCAAGGTGGTGAAGGGCGGACGCCGCTTCTCCTTCTCGGCGCTCGTGGTGGTCGGCGACGGCAACGGCGTGGTGGGGGTGGGACTCGGCAAGGCGGGCGAAGTGCCCGAGGCGATCCGAAAGGGTGTCGACCGCGCACGCAAGAACCTGCTGCGGGTGCCGCTCCGCGAAGGCACGATTCCGCACGTGGTGACGGGTCATTTCGGCGCGGGCCTGGTGTTGCTGCGCCCGGCCTCGGCCGGTACCGGCGTGATCGCCGGTGGGGGCGTGCGGGCCGTGCTCGAGTCGGCGGGCGTACAGGACGTTCTCACCAAGAGCCTCGGCACCAACAACCCGCACAACGTGGTACGCGCGACGCTCGTCGCACTTTCCGCGCTGCGCGACCCCGAGCGCCGGGCGGTCGAGCTGGGTCGCGTCGATACGGCGGGAGCGTTGGCATGAGCCGCGTACGCGTCACCTGGGTGAAGAGCATGATCGGCAGCAACCAGCGCCAGCGCGCGACGTTGCGCGGTCTCGGCCTGCGACGGCTGAACCAGACCGTGGAACTGAAGGACGCCCCCGCGGTGCGCGGGATGATCGGCAAGGTCGCGCACCTGGTGCGGGTGGAGGGATAGACGATGCTCGACCATCTGACGCCGCGCCCCGGCGCGGTGACGAAACATCGACGGCCGCGCGGTCCCGGCTGCGGGTTCGGCAAGACGGCGGGTCGTGGCACCAAGGGCCAGGGCAAGCACCGGGGCGGCAGACCGACACCGTTCCATTTCGAAGGCGGTCAGATGCCGATCACGCGCCGCATGCCGAAGCGCGGCTTCCGCTCGCCGAATCGGATCGAGACGGAGGTCGTGAACGTGGGCATGCTCGCCGGATTCGGCGAAGGGGCGACGGTCGATCTCGAGTCGCTCGCCAAGCGCGGCCTGATCCCGGGTTCGGGCCGGCCCGTGAAGCTGCTCGCCGAGGGGGACGCGCCCAGGAACCTGACCGTGAAGGTGAACGCCGTGAGTGCCGCGGCGCAGAAGAAGATCGAAGACGCAGGTGGAAGGGTGGAGCTTCTCGCTTGACCAGCGGATTCCAGAACATTGGCCGCGTGCCCGAGCTGCAGCGACGCATCCTGTTCACGTTCGGGATGCTCGCCGTCTATCGGCTCGGTGCCCACATCGCCACGCCGGGGATCGATCCCCAGGTGATCAAGAGCTTCTTCGACCAGATGGCTGGCTCGGTGTTCGGTCTCTTCAATCTGTTCTCGGGCGGCGCGCTCGAGCAGCTCTCGATCTTCGCGCTGGGCATCATGCCCTACATCAGCGCCTCGATCATTTTCCAACTGCTCACGATCGTGATCCCGTCGCTCGAGCAACTCCAGAAGGAGGGCGAGCAGGGCCGTCGCAAGATCACCCAGTGGACCCGCTACGCAACCGTGGTGATCGCGCTCTTCCAGAGCACGCTCCTCGCGATCGCGCTCGAGCATGGCCAGTTCGGCGAGGGCGCGGTGGCAGTCCCCGGCTGGGGCTTCCGTTTGATGGTGGCGCTGACGCTCACCACGGGCACCGCCTTCATCATGTGGCTCGGCGAACAGATCACCGAGCGAGGGATCGGCAACGGCATCTCGCTGGTGATCTTCGCGGGCATCATCGTGCGGCTGCCGAGTGCCCTCGGAACGCTCTGGGAGCAGGTGCGCACCGATCAGTTCACCGTGCTCGGCGCGATCATACTGCTGGCCTTCGTGGTCGCGTTCATGGGGTTCGTGGTGCTCTGCGAGCGCGCCCAGCGTCGCATTCCGATCCAGCACGCCCGCCGCGTCGTCGGTCGCAAAGTGATGCAGGGCGGGATGAGCTACTTCCCGCTGCGCCTCAATACGGCCGGCGTGATCCCGCCGATCTTCGCGTCGTCGATCCTGATGTTCCCGATGACGATCACGCAGTTCGTCGACTCGCCCACGATTTCCAACTTCTTCTCGGACTACCTCCACTACGGGAGCGTCCTCTACAACGGCATCTACGTCGCGCTGATCATCTTCTTCGCCTTCTTCTACACGGCGATCGTGATCAACCCGACCGACGTGGCGGACAACATCAAGCGCTCGGGCGCCTACATCCCCGGTATCCGACCCGGCAAGCGCACGGCCGAGTACATCGACCGGATCCTCGGCCGCCTCACCCTGATCGGAGCGATCTACGTGTCGGTGGTGTGCGTGATGCCGGTGCTGCTCGCGAACCAGGCCGGGGTTCCGTTCTACTTCGGCGGCACCGCGCTGCTGATCGTGGTGGGCGTCGCGCTCGACACGATCGGACAGATCGAGGCGCACCTGGTGTCGCGGCAGTACGAGGGGTTCGTCAAGGGCACACGGCTGCGCGGGAGGCTCGGACGATGAGCGCGCGACGGCTGCTGCTGCTCGGTCCGCCGGGAGCCGGCAAGGGAACGCAGGCCGAGCGCCTGGTCGCCCAGCTCGGCATCGTGCAGATCTCGACGGGCGACATGCTGCGCGCTGCGGTGAAGGCGGGGACCCAGGTCGGCCTCGAGGCGAAGGCCTGCATGGAGCGCGGCGACCTCGTGCCCGACGCCGTCGTGATCGGCGTCGCCGAAGAGCGCCTGCGCCAGCCCGACGCCGCGAAGGGATTCATCCTCGACGGCTTCCCGCGCACGGCAGCCCAGGCCGCCGCGCTCGACGCGCTGCTCGCCCGGCTCGGCGTGCGGCTCGAGCGCTGCGTCGCGTTGCAGGTCGACGAGGACGAGTTGGTGAAGCGGCTGCTGCGCCGCGCCGAAATCGAGGGCCGCAGCGACGACAACGAAACCGCGATTCGCAACCGCATGCGCGTCTACCGCGAGCAGACCCAGCCCCTCATCGACCACTACCGCAAGCTCGGCGTGCTCGCGGAGCTGAAGGGCGACGGGTCGGTCGAAGAGGTCGGCTTGCGCATCCAGGGAGCCCTCGCGTCGTGATGGCTTTCGGCGATGCGATCCGCGTGAAGACGCGCCGTGAGATCGACGCGATGCGGGAGGCCTCGCGCCACGTCGCCGAGGTGTTGCTCGAGCTTCGCGAGCTGACGAAGCCGGGCGTCACCACGGGAGAGCTCGATCAGCACGCGCGCAAGGCGATTCGCAAACGCGGCGTCGAGTCGTCGTTTCTCGGCTATGGCCCGTACGGCTTGCCGCCGTATCCCGGCGTGCTCTGTGTCTCCGTGAACGACGAAGTCGTCCACGGCATCCCCGGTTCACGCGAGCTGGGCGAAGGCGACATCGTGAGCCTGGATTTCGGCGCCGCGTGCGAGGGTTATCATGGCGACTCGGCGGTCACGTTGGCGCTCGGTCCGGTGCCGGCGGTGGCGCAGAAGCTGGTCGACGTGACCCGCGATGCGCTCGATCGCGGGATCGAGCAGATGGTTCCCGGCAAGCGCCTCTCCGACATCGGCCACGCCGTGCAGGTGCGGGCCGAGTCCGAAGGCTTCTCGGTGGTGCGACAGTTCGTCGGTCATGGGATCGGTCGCGAGATGCACGAGCCGCCCCAGATCCCGAACTATGGACCCGCGGGTCGCGGTCCACGGCTGCGGCCCGGCATGGTGTTCGCGATCGAGCCGATGGTCACCGCGGGCTCGCCGGACGTCGAGATTCTCGAGGACGAGTGGACGGCGGTGACCGCAGATGGATCGCTGGCAGCCCACTTCGAACACACGATCCTGTTCACGGAAAATGGTCCCGAGGTGCTCACCCGGGTACCAGGATCGCACTGAGGGGAAGTCATGAAGGTCCGCGCGTCCGTCAAGAAGATCTGCGACAAGTGCCGGGTGATCCGGCGGCGGAGGGTCGTGCGAGTGATTTGCGACAACCCGAAGCACAAGCAGCGGCAAGGTTGAGCCAGGCTCAGCCGCGCAGTGAGCCGAAGGCGAACGAAGCTCATCAGAAGGGCTAGGAGAGATTCATGGCGCGCATCGCCGGCATCGATCTACCGCGCAACAAGCGACTCGAGATCGCGCTCACCTATGTGCTCGGCATCGGGCGGACCAGCGCGCTGCGCATCTGCGAGAAAGCCGAGATCGACGTCGCCACCAAGACGGATCATCTGTCGGACGGCGATCTGGTCCGGTTGCGTGAGATCATCGAGAGCGACTACAAGGTCGAGGGCGACCTGCGGCGCGAGGTCCAGCAGAACATCAAGACGCTGATGGACATCGGCTGTTACCGGGGTCTGCGCCACCGGCGCGGGCTTCCGGTGCGCGGGCAGCGGACGCATACCAACGCGCGCACCCGGAAGGGACCGGCCAAGACGGTGGCCGGCAAGAAGAAGACCCTGTTGAAGAAGTAGAACGAGGGAAGTGCCAGCATGGCCAAAGGCGCGAAGAAGAAGATCAAGAAGAACGTGGCGGCGGGTGTGGCGCACATCCAGGCGACGTTCAACAACACGATCATCACGATCGCAGACGGCTCGGGCAACGCGCTGTCGTGGTCGAGTTGCGGCCAGCAGAGCTTCAAGGGCTCGCGCAAG
>Ga0113563_10002432_pt1 | contig 11207 bp, 15 predicted proteins | sample Mud3Dept3metaG_FD_80117 | JGI IMG/M metagenome (GOLD analysis project Ga0113563, IMG submission 80117) | Freshwater wetland microbial communities from Ohio, USA, analyzing the effect of biotic and abiotic controls - Mud 3 Core 4 Depth 3... | ecosystem: Environmental > Aquatic > Freshwater >...
CCTCCAGCTTCTTGCGGAGATGGCTAATGTGCATGTCGATGGAGCGGTCGAAGGGCGTGGCTTTGCGGTTATAGAAGTTCTCCATCAGGGCGTCGCGGGAGAGGACGCGGCCGGAGGCGCGCATCAGCATCTCGAGGATGTCGAACTCGAAGGTGGTGAGCTCGATGCGCCGGCCTCCCGCGGTCACCTCCCGGCTGGCCGGGTCGAGAACGACGCCGTTCACCTCGATGCGGCCGGCGGCGGCTGGCGGCGCAATACGGCCTGAATGCGGGCCACCAGTTCACGCGGGTTGAACGGCTTGGGCAGGTAGTCGTCGGCGCCGATTTCGAGGCCGACGATGCGGTCGACATCATCGCCCTTGGCGGTGAGCATGATGATCGGCATCATTTCGCCGCTGCCGCGCAGCCGCCGGCAGATTGACAAGCCATCCTCCCCCGGGAGCATCAGGTCGAGAATCATCAGATCGTAACGCTCGCGGGCGAGCAGGCGGTTCATGTCGAGGGCATCGGCTACGACGCGCACGGCGTATCCCTGCTCGCTGAGGTAGCGGTTGAGCAGGTCGCGCAGCCGCGCGTCATCGTCGACCACCAGAATCCGGGTTTTCGGCTGTGTCATGGCGCCATCGTACCCAGTTCCGGCACCGCCAGCCATGGTTTTGAAACAATCTTTTACAAATCGCCGGACATACCGGCAGCGCAGGCCGCGTAGCATGCCGCTACGGGGTCGGCGGTCCCGTCGGGCCGCTCCCGCAACACCTCGTTACACAATCGGCATTGACTGAAACAGTCCGGTTACAGGCCGCGCTGATGATGGGCGCAACGCTCCTTCGGGCGTGGGCCGGGAAATCTTCCCGGCATTAATCAACGGTGTGGAGGTAATCATGAACAAGGCAACTTTCAGCGCACTTGCAGTGATGATCGCGGCCGGACTTGCGGTGACGGTCGACGCGCAGGCGCGTGAGCGCAGCGTCAACGAGCGCCAGTCCAACCAGCGCGAGCGCGTTGTTGCCGGCGCCCGTTCGGGCGCCCTGACGCGTCCTGAAACACGCCAGCTCAACCGCGAAGCACGCGGCATCGAGCGCAAGGAACAGGTATTTCGTTCCGACGGGCAATTCTCGCGCGGCGAGCGCCGCGAGGTCCAGCGCGACCTCAATCGGCACAACCGCAACATTCATCAGGCCCGCACCGACCATGATCGCCGCGACTGGGGGCACAGCCGTGGCGTCGCGCAAAGTGCACGCGGATGGCACGGCGGTCGCGACTGGGGGCACGACCGCGGTTTTCAGCGGCACGGCGCGCGTTCGGGCAACATCGACCGGTTGCAGCAACGCCAGCAGGCGCAGATTCGCCTGGGCGTGCGCAACGGCAGCCTGACGCCGCCGGAGGCGCGTCGGCTTCGGGGCGAGCAGCGTGAAATTGCGGCATTGGAGCGTTCCTACCGGGCCGACGGCGTGTTGACCCGCAGCGAGCGTCGTGATCTGCGCGGCGAACTGCAGGATGCCAACCGGCACATATACAATCAGGCCCACGACGACGATCGGCGTTATGTGCGGTAAACAGCAGACGGAGCTCAAGGCATGAAATTCTGGCTGGCGATTCTTCTGGCGTGGGCCGCCCTGCAAACGGGGCCGGTGGTTGCTCGTCCGTGGCGTGAACTGCGCGCGGCACAGGAGCAGCCGGACCGGTACCAGCGCAGCCCGAATCGCCAGCGGGATGCCGGCCAGCCGGAACGTTATGAACGGCGGGAGCGCCCGCAGCGCCTTTCCGACGAAGAGCGCCGTGAACTGAACCGTGATCTGGACAAGGCGCGGCGGGAGATTTACAAACCCCGCCGCGACCGCTGATCCGGATTTTGAAAGGACTGGATCATGAATATCAGCATGTTGCTGTTGGTCTCCGGGGTGCTGGCACTACCGGCATATGCGGCCGGGGGCGTACCCGACTCATCGATGGCCAATGACGGCGTCAAGCCACCGTATGGCTACCATGCCGCCACACGCGAGGCCTGCAAGGCCGATCCGGCGAAATGCCAGGCGGATGCACAGGCACGCCGTGCGGCTTGCCAGGCCGATCCGGCGAAGTGCCTGCCGGAACGCGCGGCCCTGGCCGACGAGCGTTTCCGGAAGAGCGATGCCGACGGCAACGGTACGCTGTCCCGCACCGAGGCCGAGAAGGGCATGCCACGGCTCGCCCGCCAATTTGATGTGGTCGATGTCAACAGGGACGGACAGTTGTCGCGCGAGGAGATGCGCGCGGCACGCAAGGCGCGCCACGGTGCGCGGGCGTCGCACAAGGCCTGATCCGTGCGGACGGGTGGGGGCGAACGGACTGGCAACGGGCTCCAGCGCCTTTTTTGTGGGGGTGTTCTGATCCAAGTGCTTGGTGGCTGATTTCAGCCAGTCGGATACGTTCGCGCATAGCGGAACGCCACAGATCCTAGCAGTTGACGGGATCCCACCGATGTCTTATAACATATTGATTTTATTATAATATTCCTGTTTATTCGAGGAGGGGCAGTATCAAGTCTCGCTTTTCCCTGTAAGCGAACGCTAGAATGACAGCCGAAATTCAACCGGCGTCTCCGCAACCACCGGAATTTCCGCGGCCCGCCAAGGACTTACAAGAAGAGGGGATCAGGGATCATGCTGGCAACGCGCATAAGACAAAAAGATGGCGTGTTCTACTTTGCAAGTTATCCGGCGAAGGAGGTGCTGGAGCGGGTACGTTTCATCAGCCGCTTCTACGGGGAGGGTGAGCAGATCGCGCCGCAGAGTCTGCCGCAACATGACGAAATCGCCCAGTTCATCGCACGAATCGAGAGTACCGACGAGGCGTTCCAGCGCCAGATGTCGAAATCCAAGGTGCGCCAGTTGCGCAATTTCTATGAAATGGCGGTCAGCCAGCCGCCGATTCCCGGTACGGTGCTGTTGTTCACTTCCGATGAGTTGCGGTTCACGGCGCTGTCCGGACAGGAATCCATCGGACATTTGACGGAGCCCGCCTCAAAATACCTGATCATAGACGGGCAGCACCGCCTGGCCGCACTGAAATTCTATTTGCACGAACATCCGGCAGAAGCGGCCTCGATCAACGTGCCGTGCGTGATTTTCGACGGACGCAGCGAGGACTTTGCCGCGGAAATGTTCGTCATCATCAATTCCACGCCAACCCGCATCAACAAGAGCCACCTTGTTGATCTGTACGAGCGCGTGTCCTGGGCGGATCCCGACAAACGTTTTGCGGCGCGCCTGGTGGAGGATCTTTACACCGAGGGCGACAGCCCGCTGCGCTACCGCATCAACCGTCTCGGCGGACGCAGCCAGAAGGATAAATGGATACTGCAGGCCGAGCTGTTCAATGAACTGCACCGCTGGGTCAGCGCAGACTGGCGCAAAATCAGCCGCACCAGCAACCTCTACCGCGAAAGCGAGCATTTCTACGAGATCATCCGCGATTTCCTGAAGGCGGCACAGAAAGTCTGGGGTGATGCCTGGGGCCATGACAACTACCAGATCACCAAGCCGGTGGCGCTGAAAGCGATGATCCGCGTGTGTGCCGACCTCGCGCGCACCGATGCCGAGCCGGAGCAGGGCAGGGTCAAGCGCTGGGAGGAACGGCTGGCACCGTGGGCGGAGCTGCGCTCACAGTTCAAGGGCGACGGTTTTTACGAACGCTTCCCGGCCAAAGGGCAGACCGAGCGGGTCACCCGCATCCATCGCGATCTCGCGAGGTGGGCGGGTATCGAGATCAAGTCGAAAGCGCGCGCCAGGACCTGACCGCACTGCAACAGTCGGACGGACGCTATTTCGCGGCCTGCACCATGATTTCCACCAGCGTGTCGGGCGTGCCCAGCCGGGCTTCGACGCAGGCGCGCGCCGGCAGGTTCTGCGGATCGGCCCACGCCGCCCACGCCTCATCCATCTGCGGCTTCGCGCGCATGTCGCTGATCCAAATCACCGCGGAGAGCAGGCGCGACTTGTCGGTGCCTGCGGTTTTCAGCATGGCGTCAATCTTGGCGAGAATCTCGGCCGTCTGCCCACGCATGTCTTTGCTGCGGTCATCGGCTGTGATCCCTGCCAGATAGGCCACGTTGCCGTGGGTGACGGCGCGGGACAGGCGCTTGTCGCTGTTGTATCGTTTGATTTCGTTCATTGTTCAAAGCTCCACAGATGGATCGTTAGGCAAAACGGGATTGTGCCGATGAGGTGGCGCCGGACGGCGGTTCGCGGCTCAGATGTGGCCGGTGGTCAGCAGGCGACCGAGGAAAAATATGCCGGTGGCGATGAAGGCAAACAGCACGAAATCCGGAACTTTGCTGTCGCGCTTGCCGCCGATTTCGGTCTTGTAGAGTGCCCTGAACACGAAAAACGCGGCAACGATCAAGACGGTGGTGATGATGGGCGCTTCATATTGTGCTTCCCACAGCGCGCCCAGACCTCGCGAGAGCCAGCCCTGATCGCGAAACAGGTGGTAGGCGATGCCGCCGATGCCCAGCAGGATCAATGCACCGACGAGTAGCATGCCCAGCAGAGTCAGTATTTTTTTCATGGTCTGTTTTTCCGGAGGCTTATCATTCTTCGCGTAATTGCCGCAATGGCGCCAGTATAGCGCAGGCGATCGGGCACAGCAGCGCTGCGGCCCGCCATTTCCGGGCTGCGAATCGTCGCGTCGTGTCGGCTACAATCCGCCAGTACAGCCGCAATCCACCCATGAACATTCTCGCCTTCGATACCTCTACCGAACATTGCAGTGCCGCGCTGTGGCGGAGCGGGTCCCTGTTCGAGCGCGCGGTCCACGCCGGGCAGGTGCATTCCGAAATCCTGATCGGCATGGTAGATGCCGTCCTGGCCGAAGGCGGCGTGCCGCTCGCCCGGCTCGACGGGATCGCGTACGGACAGGGTCCGGGCTCATTCACCGGGTTGCGCATTGCCTGTGCCGTGGCACAGGGGCTGGCGTTTCCGGCCGCGATTCCGCTGGTGGGCATCGGTACCCTGCAGGCGATGGCGCTGTCCTGCGGTGCGGCCCGCGTGGTTTGTTGCCTTGACGCGCGCATGAAGGAAATCTATCACGCCGCCTACGTGCGGGAGGGGGATACCTATGTCGAGATGTCCGCGCCACGGGTGTGTGCACCGGCGGACGCGCCGGTGTTGCCGGGGGAGGGTTGGACCGGATGTGGCAGCGGTTTTGCGGTGCACCGTGACGTGCTGCGACAGTGCTATGGGACATCGCTGACGGCGATCGCGGAAGGTGTTTATCCGCGGGCCCGCAATATCGTGCGGCTGGCGGTGCCGCTGTTTGCCGCCGGCCAGGGCGTCAGCGCGGAGGATGCCGTACCACTGTATATCCGCGACAAGGTTGCGCTGAAAACGGCCGAGCGATGAGCGCGCAACTCGATACGCTGCCGCATTTCCGGCGCATGACGGCGGCCGATCTGGACGCCGTCGACGCGATCGAGCGGTCCGTCTATACGCACCCGTGGACGCGGGGCAATTTCGCCGATGCACTCGACGCGGGGTATCACTGCTGGATCATCGATTGCGGCAGCGGCGTCGCCGGTTACGGCGTGGTGATGATCGCCGCAGGTGAAGCGCACCTGCTGAACCTGAGCATCGCCGCGTCGCTGCAGCGGCGGGGACTGGGCAGCGAATTGCTGCGCTTCGTCATCAAGCTGGCGCGGGAGCATGACGCGCAGACGGTATATTTGGAAGTACGGGCCTCGAACATCGCCGGTCGCGCACTGTACGCGCGCCATGGTTTTGCCGAAATCGGCGTGCGCCGGGGCTATTATCCGGCAGAGGCATTGCGCGAAGATGCGGTAACCATGGAAAAGAGGATTTGAGCATGGACGGTGGAATGGCGATGCGCGAGCGGCGTGGTTAACGCAGCGGACAGACGGTCGGAAACCATATGAGCAACGCTGCAGATTCCCGGCGCGACGAGCTGTTGCGGGAAATCGGCATCACTCCGCGGTGGCGGTTGCGTACCGCACCGCAGCCGGCGGCACAGGCGGTCGCCTTGGCCACTGCGGGACATGTGGCGCGCGAGTCCGATGCACCGGTGATGCCGTCGTTGCCGGCCGGTGCCGCCGAGGGTACCGGCCCGGTGTCGCAGATGGACTGGCCGGCGCTGAAGGCCTGTGTCGCTGCCTGCACGGCCTGTGCGCTGCATCAGAAGCGCAACAAGACCGTGTTCGGCGTCGGCGACGAACGGGCGGACTGGCTGTTCGTCGGCGAAGGGCCGGGCGCGGACGAGGACGCTGAGGGCGAGCCGTTTGTCGGGCAGGCGGGCAGACTGCTCGACAACATGCTAGCGGCAATTGCACTGAAACGCGGTGCGAATGTGTATATCGCCAACATCGTCAAGTGCCGTCCGCCCGGCAACCGCAATCCGCAGGCCGAGGAAGTGCAGGCATGCTTGCCGTATCTGCGGCGGCAGATCGAGCTGCTGCAGCCGAAGCTGATCATCGCTTTGGGCAAGGTCGCCGCGGTAAGCCTGCTGGGCCGCGATGCGAGCATTGCCAGCCTCCGCGGGCAGGTGCATGAGCACCGCGGCATACCGCTTATCGTTACTTATCATCCGGCTTATCTGCTCCGCACGCTGCCGGACAAGGCAAAGGCGTGGGAAGATCTGTGTTTTGCTGTGAAGACAATGGCGGACTTGCAGGCGGCGCATGCCGCCGCAACATGATGCGGATAGTTGATGACATGAGGTGAAAAGATGAAAAGGATATTTGAGCTGTTGATTGCTTTTGGTCTGGTCGCCCTGCTCGGCGGTTGCGGCTACAACACGCTGCAGACCACGGACGAACAGATCAAGGCAAGCTGGGCGGAAGTAGTCAATCAGTATCAGCGCCGTGCCGACCTGATTCCGAACCTTGTCGAGACGGTCAAGGCATTTGCCGGGCAGGAGCGCGACGTGCTGCTTGGCGTTACCAACGCCCGCGCCAAGGTGGGGTCCATCCAGGCGACGCCGGAACTTGTCAATGATCCGCAGGCCTTTGCACGATTTGCACAGGCACAGGGCGAGCTGTCGTCGGCGCTGTCGCGGTTGCTGGTCGTTGCCGAGAATTATCCGCAACTGAAATCCGATGCCAACTTCCGCGACCTGCAGGCCCAGCTGGAGGGCACCGAGAACCGCATTGCCGTTGCGCGCAACCGTTACATCCAGGCAGTGCGCGAGTACAACGTCGTCGTGCGTTCTTTCCCGAGCAACCTGACGGCGATGGTATTCGGCTACAAGGAAAAGCCGCAGTTTACCGTCGAGAATGAGAAGGAAATCAGCAAGGCGCCGAAAGTGGATTTCGGCAAGCCCGCTGTGGCGCCGGCGCCCGCGGCACCGAACGAATACACGGTGCCGGCCGCCAAGTAAGCCATGCGCCTGATCGCGTTGCCGCGCGCGCTGGTCGCGGCTGCGTTGCTGTGCTCGCTGGCAGCCGGAGCGTCCGCGGACGTCGCAGTGCCGCCGCTGACGTCGCGCGTTACCGATCTCACGCGCACGCTGTCTGCGGACAGCATTGCCAGAATCGAGCAGCAGCTCGCCGCATTCGAGGCGAAAAAGGGTCCCCAGATCGCGGTATTGATGGTGCCGACGGTGCAGCCCGAAACCATCGAGCAGTACGCCGTGCGCGCCTTTGAGCGGTGGCAGCTGGGGCGCAAGGGCATTGACGATGGCGTACTGCTGGTCATAGCGAAGGACGATCGCAAGCTGCGCATCGAGGTCGGTTACGGTCTGGAAGGCGTGCTGAGTGACGCCATGTCGAAGCGCATCGTCAGCGACGACATCGTGCCGCACCTGAAGCGGGGTGATTTCGACGCCGGTGTCAGCGCCGGTGTCTCACGGATCCTGGCCGTGGTCAGCGGTGAAGCGTTGCCGCCGCCGGCCGCAGCACAACGCCGCCCGGCGAATCTGCCGTTCAATCCGGAATGGCTGATTGCCGGTTTTGTGCTGCTCAGCGCCATCAACCATGGCCTGCGCGCGGTACTGGGCCGGCTGGCGGCCGCCGGCGTGATCGGCTCGCTATTCGGTTTCATCATCTGGCTGGTGTTCAGCAGCGTGATTGCGGCATCAATTGCCGGCGTGATGGCCTTTGTCTTCAGCCTGGCAGCCGGCGCGCGCGGCACCTTTGGCGGCGGCTATGGCGGTTCGAGAGGCGGCGGGTCGTGGTCCTCGGGTGGTGGCGGCTTCAGTGGCGGCGGCGGGCGCTCGGGCGGCGGCGGCGCATCGGGGAGCTGGTGAGATGAACATCAAACGGCTGTTCCGGCATCTGCTGCTTCCGCCGTGGCTGATGCGCCGCGCGTTCTCGGCGGCGGTCATGCAGCGCATCGAGGACGCGGTGCAGCAGAGCGAACGCATGCATCTCGGCGAACTGCGGGTTGCGGTCGAGGCCGGTCTCGACCTGGGGCCGCTGCTGAGGGACCAGAGTCCGCGCGCGCGCGCGCAGGAGGTTTTTGCGCAACTGGGTGTGTGGGATACCGCGGAGAACAGCGGCGTGCTGTTGTACGTCAACTGGGCCGATCGCGACATCGAGATCGTTGCCGACCGCGGCCTGGCTGCGCGGGTGTCACAGGAGCAGTGGGACGCCATTTGCCGGGTCATGGAACAGGCGTTTCATGCCGACCGTTTCGAGGATGGCGTGCTCGAGGGCATCCGGCAGATCACGGTGCTGCTGAGCCGGCATTTTCCGGCCGCCGGCGGCACGCCGGACGAACTCGGCAATCGCCCGGTATTGTTGTAGACGGACATCAGCGCGCCGGGCGGGAACTGTGCGTTCCCGCCCGGCGCCGGCATGCGGCAGATCAGCACTGACTCAGCCTGGGACAGCACTGCATTTTTTGGCCGCACGCAGATTATTGAGCTGCTCGATGCGCTGGGCAGCGCTTTCCAGCGCAGCGCTTTTTTCAAGGCTGTTGCCAATCCCGAAATCGCCAAGGATTGCAAGGACATCAAGGCCGCTGAACTCACTTTCCTTGTTCACGTGATCAACGAACCCGCTGGTTTTGGCCAGATCAAGCTCTATTTCACGGCATGTCATCGACTCTCTTTCGTAAGCAGTAAGGGAGCCCTGGCGTCCGTAGTTCTTGGTCGCGCAGCCTTGAACGGCTGACAAGGCCAGAAGGCTGGCGGCAACAACGACTGCACGGGACATATTGTTCTCCTTGAGTGTGTTGGTTGCTGAAGGCCTAACTGCCGATGTGCAGCTGGTAGCTGGCGCCATTGGAGAATGTGCACGTGCCCGCGCCCTGATACGGCGTGCTCATCTGATAGTCACAGCGAGCGAACGTGCCGCGCTGACCATAGGCGCTGGCAACGCCGCGCCGTTCTTCGCCGGACACGCGGGTTGCTTCACCGACCAGCGACTCGCCCTGATAGCTGAACTGGAACCGTCCCTTGCCGCTCATCATGTTGGTGACCTGGCCGGTCAATACGCCGGTCTGGTTGGCGAGGTCGTTGGCGGGATAAAGCCGCACGCTGAGCACGGCCGGTGCCGGTCCTGCCGGAACCACTGCCGGCACTCCGGGGGCGGTGCGCCCAGGGAGGACCGGTACGGTCGAGTAGACATATTGCTGCTGCCCGTCCGGGCTGGTGCCGATCGGCATGACATAGCATCCCGACAGCAGCAGTGTGGAACAGGCCAGTGCGCCAGCCAGTCGCGGCGCGTTATTGCGGAATTGCCGACTTCCGGCAGCTGCAATGCGATCGATACTGTTGCGGATATCCATAAGCCCTCCTGTAGTGATGTGGTGTCACACAGGCGGGGCGGGGTGATCCTTGCACTGTCCGGTGTTGCGCCGCCCGACAGTCGCCAAGTGACGGGAAACATCGTCGCGTGGCTGTGGTTGCGGATGACTTACCGCTGGGTTACCTATGGCTTACAGATAAAAATTCCAATTGAAACAACTGCTTATCGCAGTTCCGCGGCGATCAGGCTAACTCGAGCAACTTTTCGTAATGCGCACGGGTCTCTGCGGAAGGCTCGCGGCGCAGCGTTGCGATGAACGCCTTGCGGCAACGATCATAGGTTTCGGTGACATCGGCGCGGCGGCCGAGCTGCGCATAGCAGGTCATCAACTGGCGATAGAGTCCTTCGGCGGTACCGTCTGCCTCGATGGCCCGTTCCAGCCAGTCGATCACGCGATCAAGCGTGCCGGCTTGCTGTGCATGGCGGCACGCATCCTGCAGCACGCGGATCAGGCGATGGCGCAGCCGTTCGCGTGCCGCGAACATCCACGGCTCGTCCGGCTCATTGCCGAGGAAAGGCCCGGCGTACAGCCCGGTCATGCGTTCGCACAGGGCATCCAGTTCTCCCTGCTCGATACTTTCGCGCGGCCGCCGCAGCAGCTGCTCGATGCGGGCTGTGGTCTGCTCGAACGCCCAGGCGTCGGTCCAGACGTGGCGTCCATCGAGGGTCAACTTGCCCTCGGACAGGTGCAGTGCGTGGTCTTCGCCCAGCAGTTTGCGCAGACGATGCAGCGTTGTTGTAAACGAGCGGTGCGCCGAGTCGCCGTCGATGCGCGGCCACAGGGCTTCAGTGATGCGTTCGACGGGCACCTCGCGCGCGCCGCAGGCAATCAGTACGCGCAGCAGATCCAGGGGCCGGCGCTGGGCCTTGCCGGTGAAGGTCACCGGCGCATTGTTGCGCAACAAGCGGAACTGCCCCAGCGTGCGCACGCGGCAGGGCCACGGCCAGTCGGCTATTGCGGCGTCAGCGGCATCCAGCCGCAGGTTGCGGCTGTGGATGAGTTTGGACACGAACTCGCGTTCGATGCCGGCTTCGAGGGCATGGCTGCACAGTTTCGCCAGCATGTCGGGGCGCCATAGCAGGAAGCTCAGGTAGTTGCGTGGCTTGGCAATATCGAGGGCCAGCTTCAGCGCACGCAATCCGGAGCGCGGCCGTTTGCCGCTGTCCAGCGCAACGTGCGCGTACATCATCAGACCGGTGAAGTCGAGCAGATGATTGGGGATATTCTGTGCGGTGTCGTACACCTGCTGGAAATGCGCCAGCGAGCTGCGGAGGTCGCCCGCTTCATGGAACACATGAGCAGCAGCCATGCGGCACAGCGTTTCGAAATGCGGGCTGCCGAGTTCGATCGCCGCTGTCAGCGCCAAGCGCTGCTGCTGGAACGCCGTCGTGGTGTCGTGCCGGAGCAGAGCGAGCCAGGTGGCAAACAGGTGGTGCAGACAGGCGTCAAAGCGCGCGCGCGGGCCGGC
>Ga0113563_10002434_pt1 | contig 11206 bp, 13 predicted proteins | sample Mud3Dept3metaG_FD_80117 | JGI IMG/M metagenome (GOLD analysis project Ga0113563, IMG submission 80117) | Freshwater wetland microbial communities from Ohio, USA, analyzing the effect of biotic and abiotic controls - Mud 3 Core 4 Depth 3... | ecosystem: Environmental > Aquatic > Freshwater >...
CCGATTGCAGGGTGCCGGTCGGTGTGCAATAATCTGTGCAGGTTTTGCCGGAGAGTCCCTCGATGTGCCTGAAAAAGTCCTGGTTGATGATAGCAGTCGTGGTCCTGGCCTCTGTGCCGTCGCTCGCCGGCACCAAGGAAGAACTGGTCAGGCTCCAGAATGACGTTCTGACCCTGCAGAACCAGCTGAGGCTTCTGGAGAACAGTTTCAATGAGCAGATGCAGGGGTTGAAGAGCCTGGTGGTTCAGCTCAACGACCAGGTCGGAGTCTCCAACAAACTGCTGGGGAAGATGGCAACTTCTCTCGAGGGCGGGGCGCAGGGCCAGAAGAGCGATACCCAGGCTCTTCTCCAGGAGATCCGCAACCTCAAGGCCAAGGTGGACGACACGGCGACGACGCTTTCGGCGCTGGCGCTGCAGGTGTCGGAAATGAAAGTGCAGTCCAAGGCCATGAATGAGCGCGCCTACCAGTCCGCATCCGGCGATCCGGCAGCCCTCTCACTATCCGCCGACACGATTTTCAACGAGGCCTACAGCGACCTCGTGCAGGGCAATTTCGATCTGGCCATTGAGGGCTTCAATGCCTTCATCAAGAACTTCCCCTCGAACGAGAAAGCCGACGACGCCCAGTACAACATCGGCGAGGCCTACTATAACTCGAGGAAACTGCAGCAGGCGATTGCCTCTTTCACGCGGGTCATTGACGACTACCCCAATGCCGACAAGGTTGCCAGCGCTTATTTCAAGCGTGGGAAGGCGGAAGTCGCTCTGGGTGAGAACGAGAACGCAATAGAGGATTTCAAGCTCATCGTGCAGAAGTACCCGACTGCCGCCGAAGCGAGCCTGGCAAAAACCGAGCTGGAAAACCTGGGCGTCAACCTGTCCCGTCAGACCAAACCAGCGAAACCGCGCCGCAAGCCCTGACAAGTCAGGGGGAGCCGGGACACGTGCCTGCAGGTCCCGGACCCATGCGGTGAGAGACAGCACAAGGACACACTATGGCTTCATTGAACAAGGTCATGCTCATCGGCAATCTGGGACGCGATCCCGAGATACGGTTTACACCGGACGGATCGCCAGTGGCGAATTTCAGCCTGGCGACAACCGATTACTGGACGGACAAGGGCGGGACCCGGCAGGAACGAACGGAGTGGCACAATATCGTCGCCTGGAGCCGCCTGGCCGACCTGAGCAAGAGGTATCTTACCAAGGGAAGACAGGTCTACGTCGAGGGCCGATTGAGGACGCGCGAGTGGACCGATCGGGACGGCAACAAGCGCCGTACCACGGAGGTTATAGCCTCGCAGATGGTCCTGCTGGGCTCCCGCGGCGAGGCTGCGGAACACGCGCCGGCCGCTGCCCCGCAGCCCTCTGCGGGTTACACCGAACCCGAGCCTGCCATCGAAGAGGGTGGGATCACGGACGACGATCTCCCCTTCTGATCGTCCTCGCCTCGAAGAAGCGTCGCAGCGCGGGTTCGAACTCCCCGTCGGTTGATACCTCGACCCAGTCTGCTCCGAACCCCCTGAGCGCGACGAGCACGGTTTCGCGTCTATCGCGCGCGTTTTGCTCATAGCTGCGGCGAAGCTCCCGGTCGTGTGTGTCGATCGTCCGCAGCAGGCCGGTTTCCGCGTCCCGCATCCTGATCCGCCCGACATCCGGCAGGCTCCATTCGCGCGGGTCTGACGCCAGCACGGCCACCATCTCGTGTTTGCGGCAGGCGCTCGCGAACCCCGCCCCTGCAGACAGCGGGCAGTGGAAGTCAGTCAGAAGAAACACAAGGCTTCGCGGGACGCCGGCCGAATTTAGGAAACTCCACACCTGGTCCGCGCTGTCGCCCCTGCCTTCGGGGCGGGAGGCGAGCATTTCACGCACGAGGCGTGCAGCGTGATTGGGGCCCTTGGCCGGCGCGATATACTGATAAACACGGTCACGCAGCAGTGCCAGGCTCACCCTGTCCCTGGCGTAGGAACCCGCAAGAGCAAGAAGAGCCGCAACCTCAACCAGGAGGTTGAACTTGGTGCGCGAGACGCTGCCGAAATCCAGCGATGCGGAAGTGTCGAGCGCGAGCATGACACTCCGCTCACGCTCCTCCTCCATGCGCTTCACGTACAGGGATTGACTCCGGGCGGATACGTTCCAGTCGATAAGGCGGACGTCGTCGCCTTCGCTGTATTCCCTGACCTCCGCGAATTCGACGCCCTGGCCCCGGAACGCGGCGCGGTAGAGTCCCGCGTAACGGGAGCGCACCAGGTACCTGCTCCGGATCTCGAGGCGCTGCGCCCGCGCCATCAGGTCAGTGACTTCCATCTCGCCCTAGGGTGCCGGCACCGTCTGCAGTATCCGCGTAATGATGTCGTCTGCGCGCACGCCTTCCGCCTCTCCTTCATACGAGAGCAGGAACCTGTGGCGCAGGACATCCGGCGCGACCTTCTTGACGTCCTCGGGCATCACATAGCCCCTGCCCTTGAGGAACGCCTGAGCGCGTGCGGCGCACAGGATCCCGACGCTCGCCCTGGGCGACGCCCCCAGCCGGATCAGTCTTCCGAAATCGAGCTTGTATTCCTGCGGCTGGCGGGTGGCGAAGACGATGTCCAGGATGTAGGTCTTTACCCTCTCGTCCACGTGGATCCGATCGGCCAACTGGCGCATTCGCCGGATACGCTCCGGGACCAGCACCTTGTTCACCGGAACGGCGCCGCCTCCGGCGACACCCGCTGGCGCACCATCCGGCCCGGCGGAGCGGTTCAGGATCTCGCGCTCATCCTTCCTGGTCGGATAGCCCATGGTGACCTTCATCAGGAAGCGGTCCATCTGGGCTTCGGGCAACGGGTAGGTGCCCTCATGCTCGATCGGGTTCTGAGTCGCAATCACCATGAACGGTTCCTGGAGATGGAAGGTCTCTTTGCCCAGCGTGACCTGCTTCTCCTGCATGCACTCGAGGAGCGCACTCTGGACCTTGGCGGGTGCACGGTTGATCTCGTCCGCAAGCAGCAGGTGCGTGAAGATCGGGCCCTGGCGAGCAACGAAGTCGCCGGTCTTCTGATCGAAGACCATCGTGCCGATCAGGTCGGCAGGCAGAAGGTCCGGTGTGAACTGGATGCGGCGGAAGCTCACCTCGATGACCTCGGCAAGGCTCTTGACGGCCAGCGTCTTGGCCAGCCCCGGTACACCCTCGAGCAGCAGGTGCCCCCCGGTGAGGAGGCCGATCATCATCGAGTCGAGGAGATGCTGCTGCCCGACAATCCTCTTGCGGACCTCCTGCTGGACTCTCTCCAGATAGAACGTCTCTTCCTTGACCAGCGGTGTCAGGTTGTCTGCAAAAGGGCTCATGAGATCAGAAGCGGTAATCTGCCTGTTTTATCTCGCGGCGGAAATCCTTACCGCGGATATCGATCAGCTTGCACATTTCGTACAACCGGGACCGGAGCCGGATGCCGATCCGGTCCGTCAGTGTCTCTTCGCCGGATCTCATCGGCGTGTCGAGGTAATTAGAGGTGAAAATTGTTATCCTGCGGTCGTTGTATCGGCAGTTGATAATGTGCGCCATCGTATCGCGCACCCAGTCAGTCGGCTTGTTGGACCCCAGTTCATCCAGAACCAGGACCCTGGCCTCAAGCACCGGCCTGAGTATCTCCCACTCGGACACCTGAGACACCGAATCCCAGCTCAGCTGGATTTCGCGCAGCAGATCACGGAAGTCATAGAACAGGCAGCTGTCACCTTTTTCTGCGATGACCCGTTTGAGGATCGAAACGGCGAGATGGGTCTTGCCCACACCGCAGGGACCGAGGAACAGCAGGCCCATGTCGATCAGGGGGTACTTCTCGAGGAAGCGGACTACATCGGCCTTGGCCTTCTTTTGACTTGGATCGTTCGGCAGGTAGGAATCCAGGTCGCAGTGCTCGTATCGCTTCGGGATGCGCGCATCCGCCGTCAGTCGCTCGATGCGTCCCCCGTCGAGGCAGCGGCAGTGACGCATGCTCCCGTCTTCGCTTCTTTCCCAGCCCGTGCCTGTGCAGACCGGGCATGAACCATCGGCTTTCAGAATATCGGTGTTCATGATGGCAACTTACCGCCTGCACCAGGCCGTGTGAGAGTAATCCCCGGTGCCGGGATCGGAATCGGGGTTGCGGTCGGCGCCGGCATTCGAAATCGTGATCCGTTGCGCAGCCCGGGTCTGCTCCCTGTCAGGCAAAAGCCACTCTTCATAGTCCTGGTCGATCACATCCGCCTCTTTACGGCTTCGCCTTCTTCTGATCCGCCGGCTTTTCCGCCGCGGCTTCCGCCAGCTTCAGAGACTTCAATTCAGCGTACATGCGCTGGACGTTCGCCGGGAAGAACTCCTGGAACCGGTAGCCTGAGTATCGGGCCGGAAGGGTCACTTCCGCAAGCACCTGCTCAAGCGCATCCCCGCGCGTGACGGCGGGTTCAACCATGCCGCGCAACTCACGGAGGTAGCCCAGGAAATCCTCAACGTCACGCCTTGTTCCCACGGGCCCGTGACCCGGCACAAATCTGTCCGCATCGACCTTGAGCAGGTGTTCCAGCGTCTTGATCCATTCGAGCAGGCTGGCGTCCTGGGAATTCGGGAGCGCCCGATTGAAGAAAAGATCGCCCGCAAATACGATCTTGTCACCGGGCAGAAGAAGCACGATATCGCCGTCCGTATGCCCGCTTCCGATCCAGCGCAAGGGCACCTCCCGCCCTCCGTCCATGATGCTCATCGTTTCATCGAACGTGATATAGGGAGCGAAGATCTTGAGCCTGGTCGCGCGTGCCAGCAGTTGCTGCCGTGCCGCAATCTGCGTCCTGATTGATTCTTTCCTGCCGGCATCCTTCTCCCGGAGGAGCTCCTTCTGAAGTTTCTCAACTTGAGCGCCGGCTACCGCCACCGTTCGGTTGAATGCCGGCAGGTCTCTCTGAAGAATGTCCCTTCGCGTGTTGTAGCTGCAGATGCTGTAGGGCACGCCCTGGAATGCCTGGTTTCCGTGGGTGTGGTCAGGGTGGAAGTGGCTGTTGACGAGATAGAGGACCGGCTTCATCGTCACCGATTCAATCGCTTTGCGGAGCTGCTGGCCCGCCTCCGGCGTGAAGTGGGTATCGAAGACCAGCACACCGTGTTCGAGCACCAGGACGCCGGAATTGCTGACGGCGTTGCTGTCGGGCTCCACGATGCGTACATATACTCCGTCCGCCAGCTTTGTCAGGTCGTCCTCGGCCCCGGCCGCCGCAGCCGACGCCAGCCAGGAAGCCAGAACGAATACGCTGAGCACAAATCTCATTCCCTCACCTGCCGAACTCGATGCTCGCGGCGCCCGACCGGACTCGCTCCTTCGATACCCGCCACCGACAGGAAGCATCCGTGTCGTCTTCATGTTCAGGAAGGCACTGATTGCGCCGATGGACTACCGCAGCGTTTTACGGTCCCCGGAGACCGTCACCGGGTCGAGCGCGCCCTAGAAGCGCCAGCCTCGGGAGGACGGTTGCTCCAGGAGGAGAACCGCCTTCTGCATCTTCGTCCTGCCCCGATAGAAGGTTACCTGCACGGTCTGGCCCGGCCGGTACTTCTCCAACACCAGCCGGAGCTCATCCATCGAATTGACCGCCTTGCCGTCAATCTGGGTGATGATGTCGCCGCCGATGAGGATCCGCTCATTGTAAAGAATGAGCATCTGGTCAGCGCCGCGCAGCCCTGCCTTATCGGCCGACCCTCCAGTCAGGACCTTCGCGATCAGGATACCCTGGTTCACCGGAAGGCCGAGAGCCGACGCCAGCTCGTCCGTGATCGAGTACCCGTCGATGCCCAACGACGGTCGGATGACCCTGCCTTCCCTGATCAGGTCGCTCACCACTCGCCGGACGGTACTCGACGGGACTGCGAAGCCTATGCCGAGATTTCCCTTGCCTATAATCGATGTATTGATGCCGATCATCTCGCCGGCGGTGTTGAGCAGCGGCCCCCCGGAGTTGCCCGGATTTATGGCAGCGTCGGTTTGAATCACGTCCTCGATCAATCCGCCGTCTTCCGTGCGTATCCGTCGGCCGACTGAACTGACCACACCGACCGTAAGCGTGTTTTGGAGCCGGAACGGGTTCCCTATCGCCAGCACTTTCTGCCCGACCTTCAGCAGGGTCGAATCGCCGATCGGGACCGGATGCAGCCGGCTCGCCGGGGCCCCAACGAGGCGGATGACCGCCAGATCGTTCGCCCTGTCGATTCCCACGAGGCGCGCCCGGTAATTCGACTGATCGGGCAGCGTGACCTCGAGGCTCTGCGCGTCCTCGATGACGTGGTAGTTGGTGACTATATTGCCTTCCTTGTCGAGGATGACCCCGCTCCCGGTTCCCTCTTCTGCAACAGGCGCCCAGAAAAAGGGATACTCCACCACCGTCGTGGTTATGTTGACCACGCCGGGACTCACACCATTGTAGACGCGGATGTTGACTTCTTCTTCAGGACTGAGAGGAGGCTGGGATACCGGAGCCGACGCTATCGCCGATTGCGGCCTGCGCCCCGGGGCGATGCCGTCTCCCCGGAATCCCAGATCCCATCGGATCAGCAGCACGGTAGCGGCACTCGACAGGAGCGCCGTGACCAGGATCGGCCGGATCCAGCGCCGCCTGCCGTGATTCGTGTCGCCGGCCATCATGACAAGGCCATCCGTGCCACCCTATTTCTGCGTGATCGTGATGCCCGCCCCGATGCTCATGTCGAACGTGATCTGGCGGGCCGAAATCTTCGGCACGTTCACCGTCGTGTTGAGCCTGAAAATCGACATGGAGAGGCGGTACTCCCCGGGTGGGACCGCTGACAGCCTGCAGCTTCCTCGGTTGCCGCTGGTCAGGATCGGCGTCGATTGGTACGACTGGGCACCTGCCAGAACGATCTGGAATCCGTCGAGGCGGTCCATGTTGAAGGAGCCGCCGGTCTTGATGAAATTGAACACGATGTCTTTCGGGGCATCCTTCAGAGCTTCATCGCGCTGCATCTGCTCGCGCTGCTTGCCCACATCTTCGATTACGTTCTGGAACCACTTCTTCCTCAGCGCTTCGATCTCACCCGACTTCTTCAGGCGCTCGACGGTCTTGTTGACCGAGGCCAGGAGATCCACGTCCGACTTCCTCACAACGACGCCATACTGCTCCTCGGTCAGATGGGTGCCCAGCGTAACCAGGTTGTTGAAACTCTTGTAGATGCTGTAGGTCAGAATCGGCTCATCGCCGACAACCGCGTCGATCTCCGTCCTGTTCAGGGCACCGAGGGCATCGTCCAGGGTGGGATACTTGGTCAACGTTATACCGGTTGCGACCTTCTGGGTTTCCATGAATGTCGCACCAGTAGTCCCGGACTGAACCCCGACCTTCTTGCGCGCCAGGCTGGCAAGGTCTCTGATGTCCCCCTTGTCGCGCCTCTTGGCGATCGTGTTGCCGCTGTTGAAGTAGGGTTCCGAGAAGGCGAACTCCTTCTTCCGTTCCGGCGTGATCGAGATCGCCGAGATTATGAGTTCGGCCTCCCCGTTCCTCAGGATATCGAAGATTCGCTCGAAGGGGATCTTCACCCACTTCACCTCGAATCCGAGATCCTTGCCGACTTCGGTGCCGACGTCGACGTCGAATCCCTGCACGCCTGTGCCGGCGCCAAATTCGAAAGGCAGGTTCACGGCATCCGTCGCGATGCGCACCATCTTGTTCTTCTTCATCGCCGCAGCCGCATCGGGACCTTCCTTAGCACCGCCGCACCCAGCCACGAATGCAGCCGAACTCAGGAGCCATATTGCGAGTACACATCTTGGGATCCGCAAGGGAGTCCTCCTCCGGTCGTCAGAGAGAAATATTTGACCAAATAAATCCTTACGCCGGACATTCTAGCCAAATTGATACCTGTTGGAAAACAATTTTGCATATCGCAGGCGGTTCAAACCGGATCCGCCCGCCAAAACGTGCGGTACCTCTCCCTGGGTCGGGGACCTGCCGCCCCGATCGATGCCTAAAGGTCTCGCCGGCGCACCGCAATCATCATCAGTCCCGCCGCCGCGAGATTCGCGAAACAGCCGAGGGCACACACCGCTGAATACCCCCGGTTCTCGAACAACACACCCGACAGCGAGGCGGCGAGTGCTATGCCGAGCTGCGAGAAGGCGTTGCGCAGTGCGATGTAGGATCCACGCGATTCAGGAGGAACAAGTTCCGTGACAAGCGCCTCCATCGGCCCCTGCCGGAAAGCCGCAGCCATGCTCACCGCCCCGAAGACAACAAAGAGCAGCGCACCCCAGCGCAGCCTGGGCAAAGCCAGCAGGAGAAGCGCGAAGGTCCCGCTGCTCAATATGAACTGCAGCCTCTTCCCGATTCGATCCGATACGGCGCCGGCGATGGGCGAGGCCAGCAGGGCCGCGCATCCCGACGCAAGGAAGACGAGGCCGATCTGGCGGCCTGAGACCCCGAAGGCGTCATGGAGCCAGACGCCGAGAAACGCGAGAAATCCCATCGCCCCTCCTGAAGCAAAAAACGAGGCGGAGAGTCCTCCTGCAGTCTCCTTCCCGCGCAGGAACCGGCCATAGGCCTTTGCCCGGCTGGAGAACAGCGACATCCCCCGGCCGGCCTCCTCACGCACCGGACTGCCGAGCGGACGAAGGAAGATGTAAACCAGGACTACCAGGATCACGGACAACACGACGGCCAGCCCGAAGACAGCGTGCCATCCCAGGCGGTCACCCGCCCAGGATCCAACCGGGACCCCGAGAATCAGTGCGGCGAAATACGAGGACACGATCGATCCCATCGCCCACCCGCGGCTCCGGTAAGGAAAATAACCGGCGGCGTACGAAATGGAGTTCAGGCTGAGCATGCTCGCGCCCATCCCGGTCACGACCCTCCCGAGCAGCAGCACCCGGAAGTCGGGTGACAGCCAGCAAATAGTCGCCCCCACACCGAAGATGAGCAGCCCGGCCAGCAATCCATTGCGGCAACCGAACAGGTCCGACAGCGGTCCCCAGAACAGGACCGAGATTCCCGCGGCCAGCGAATAGCCCGTGAAAAGGAAGCCGAGTTCCGCAGAGGTCTTTGAGAACTGAGACCGGATCCCCGGCAGGAGAGGACTTATGACCTGGCTGTCGGCCACACCGAGGAAGAGCACCAGGAACAGACACGCTATGACAGTCGCTCCCTGGCGTGATTCTGAAGTCATCAGTTTGACTGTCTATTCGAAGTGCTTCAAACGCATGTGGGCTGCGGCGAGGTCCGTCAGGTCGACCACTGACGCGGCGGCGACACCCATCGCGATCGAGATGGCCTCGCTGATTTCTTCCGGTGTCGCACCGAACTTCTTTGCCTTCTTGATGTGACCCTCGAGGCACCCCTGGCACTTGAAGCCGAGGGACGCGGCGATCGCTATCAACTCCTTGGTCTTCCTGTCGATCAGGGTCTTCTTGTAGGTCTCCTGGTAGAAGTCGAAGTAAATCTTCTTCATCCGGCCTTCGACCATGGTGTAGGACGGCCAGTGCTCGTGCTGCACCGGCGTGACGGCCTCCGGAAGAGCGCGCTTCTCAGCCTTCTTCTTCATTTACGGTACAACTCCTTTTCCGGTTTCGCAAAGTTCTGAACATCCCGCCTGTAAGGGGAGGCGGATACTACCATCAATTATACAGACGACTCAAGCAGTGCACCAATTCCTCAGAGCGCACGCTCCATTATCCAGGCGTCCTCCACCGGGTCCGTGTAGTACTTCTCCCGCGAGCCGGTGATTTTGAACTTCTGGCCGCGGTAAAAGCGGATGGCGGTGTCATTGGACTTCCGGACTTCCAGGAAGCAGCGCAGGCAGCCGCGCCTGATGCCTTCGGCATACGCAGCCTCCATCAACTGGGTGCCTATCCCCTGGTTCTGACAGCGCGGCAATACCCCGATCTTCAGGATCTCCAGGTGCTCGTAGATTGATCGCGCAAAGAAGAAACCGCTCAGCGGGCCCTGCCTGCACTGGGCCGGCAGTACCGTGACCTTGCATCCGAAATACTCGGGGAACTCCTCCAGGAATCTTCTGTAGTGATCTTCCCCCCAGAAGTTCAGGCCAGACTCACGCTCGAGAACCTCGAGCCCGGGGATATCGTCGACGGTCAGCCGGGAAAGATAGGTCCGCAACGGTACGTTCATGCTACGCGTTTTCCGGCCCGTTTTGCGTCGGGCGGCCGGATATACAACGGCTCCGACTGGAGATAGTCAGAACGGCGCCACCAGCGGCTGCGCGTCAGTGCGAGACGCGCAACGCTTGCCGACAGGAACAGGTCGGCTTCGACCAGGCGGGGCCAGCCGGCGTCAGATGTCTCCAGCTCTCGCTTGTATCGAAGCGCACCGTCGCCGGCCAGGTACAGGCTCTCCGGGTCGAGGCGCTTCCTCAATTCTTCGGGGCTGCACAGAATGGGCCGGCCGCACCTGCGAAGGCTGTGCAGACTTCTTCTGTATTCCCCGTAATACACTTGCGACCTCTGGGCATCCATGACGACGCCGATCCTGCCGTCCGGCAGTCCCATCTGCGACGCCATGGCATCCAGGCCGGAGATACCTGCGAACGGAAGCGAGAGCACCTGGGCCAGTCCCAGTGCCGTAGAGACGCCGATTCGAATCCCCGTAAAACTCCCGGGCCCGATAGCGGCGGCGACCAGGCCGATTCCCGCAAGTTCCCAGCCGACGCTCCCAAGCAGAAAATCGATCGACCGCAGGAGCCGCGCCGAGTGCGTCTCGAGAGAATGCAGCCGCAGTTCGGCAGCAAGATCGCGCCCTTCCAGCAAGGAAACGCTCCCGCGCGCCGTGGATGTGTCCAGGGCAAGTATTCTCAGGTTCGCCGGTATCATGATCATTGACAACGTGAAACCCGGATTATATACTGCCGTTTCTTTAAGTGCAATATTTATAAATACTTCCAGCCACATCATCCGTTCTCCGTCCGGGGCTTCCTGCGGGTCTTGATGAGCGCACCCGAAGCGGATGACGGAGATACCCGGCCGACGGCACAAGGATCATGGAAGATCTCACCCCCATGATGAAGCAGTATCACGAGGCCAAGCGCCGATTCCCGGGCAAGCTCGTCTTTTTCCGCCTCGGAGACTTCTATGAGCTTTTCTACGAAGACGCGATTGTCGCATCCAGGGAGCTGGAGATAACACTCACATCACGCAACAAGGACAAGGCCGGTAACCCGATACCGATGTGCGGAG
>Ga0113563_10002435_pt1 | contig 11205 bp, 11 predicted proteins | sample Mud3Dept3metaG_FD_80117 | JGI IMG/M metagenome (GOLD analysis project Ga0113563, IMG submission 80117) | Freshwater wetland microbial communities from Ohio, USA, analyzing the effect of biotic and abiotic controls - Mud 3 Core 4 Depth 3... | ecosystem: Environmental > Aquatic > Freshwater >...
AAAGGATTCAAAGGACATTTGATTGATTTCGGAACCGGTTCAGGGTGCATAGCCGTAGCATTGGCAGTAAATATACCCGGATCTGTAATTACTGGTATTGATATATCGGAAGAAGCACTCGTTGTTGCACGGGAAAATGCAGCTCTCAATAAGGTGAAAGTTTCATTCCAAAAAGGGGATATTCTGAATTTTGATGCCGGCTCTGTATCTAAGGCAGGAATTATTGTAAGCAATCCGCCTTATGTCAGGGACTCTGAGAAAAAACTAATGAGCAGGAATGTAATTGACTATGAACCACATCAGGCACTTTTTGTAAATGATTCGGATCCCCTGATCTTTTACAGGGCAATATTGAGTATAGCTGCCAATGTTCTGTTACCGGGAGGAGATATATGGTTTGAAATAAATGAAGCCTTTGGAAATTCCATGGCTGAACTACTCGAATCATTTGGGTATATCAACGTAGTGGTTATCAAAGATATAAATGGCAAAGACAGAATAATAAAAGGTTCAAAGAATGGCAGAGAGCACACTCTATAAAATAGCTCTTAATAAAGCAATGGCTCAGTGTTCAAAGAGGGAATACTGTTGTGATGATATCAGGAATAAACTGATATCCTGGGGAGTATCCGATAATGATTCAGAAAAAATAATTGTAAATCTTATTGAGGAGAACTTCATTAATGAGCAACGATTTGCCACAGCTTATGTAAAAGACAAATTCAATTATAATAAGTGGGGTAAAATAAAAATTACTTCCCATCTCAGACATAAAAATATCCCCGCAGATATTGTTAGAGAAGCACTCAATTCAATTGATTATGAAATATATACTAAGGTTCTAAAGAATATTATGACAAGTCACCGGAAATCAGTTAAAGCTAAAAATCAATATGATCTTAAAGCCAAACTCCTTAGGTACGGATTATCAAAAGGATTTGAGAGTAGTTTGTTGTATGAGATTCTAAATAAAACTGAAGAATGAGATTCATTTTAACGCAGAGTTGCGCTGAGAAAAAGCAGAGAGCAGCAGAGCTGATTACTTTTGAATTTTCCTCTGCGGTTCTCAAAATATTCTCTTCGTTCCTCGGCGGTTAGAGGATTTAAAATTATTGAATATCCATAATAATTTTGGAAATATAAGGCCAGAACGCTATCAGGAAAATCAGTCCCGAACCTATTGAATCTGTAATAATTAACTGTCTTCCTGTTGATGGGAATCTGATGTAAAAAACAGAAAAAACAATTCTGAGAATCAATTGGGTTGCGAAGAAAAGGAAAACCTGCATTCCGTACATATTCCACTGGTAAGCCTCACTAATCCTTCCTCTTATAATAAGTGAAAAGCTATGCGACAATCCGCAGGAAATACATTGTTCTCCTGTAAGCTTTTCATGTATGCATGTAACCGGGAAGTTGTCTTTTGCAGGCGAAAAAAAGCCGGAGTATGCAAATATCATTATAATTACTCCGGCTAAGACTATATTAATTAAAAGGTAAGGTTCATTTCTGAGTCTTCCCATAAATAAACTGTACAGTGAATTACTTTTTGGTTTTAAGTGAGTCATCCTTCTGAGTGCTACCCCCTTCGAGATCTTCAAGTTTCTGCTCCTGCGACTGTTTATTTGAATTTGTGTTTATTTCCACTGTTTCCCCGTTACTCTCAATCTTAATATTTACATTGGCATCCTCAAGCTCCTTAATTACATTTTCCTGAACATCATTAACAATATTCTGGATCTCATTTGGCCATTTATCGGCATTTTTAGCAATTTTCCCTGCAACAAACACCTGAGAAAGAGATATCATCGACGCAAGTACCGCAATGATAAGTCCCGCAATTAATACCCCTTTAGGAGCATTGCTTCTTGAAGCCTGCGAAAGACCTACTGACGCCAGAATAATTGCTATTATCCCGGGGATTATTGCAATCAGCCCTACGCAGGGAATAACCGCAAGTACAAAAGTTATTATCGCTGTAATAAGTGCTGCAATCCCTAGATTCTGAGCACTGTTGTTTCTTACCTCTTCCATGATATTAATTATTTGTTTTTATTCATTCCTTGTCAGAATATTTACTATATCCTGTTCTAAAGACGTCTTTGGATTTTCAATGATGCGTCCGGCCTCAATATTATTTTTATAAATAATAAATGTTGGTACCCGTTCTATACTTAATCCTGAATATTCACCGACGGGTGCCAGTTTTGCATTATCTACACCGATAAATATCACTTTAGCGATCGGGAACTGCCATTTATCAAGAATTCTCATAAACCTTGGTACTTCCCGCCTGCTGTCGGGACACCAGCTTCCCATCACAATTTTTATCGTCAGTCCTTCTATAGGTATTTCGAGCAGCTTCCCAAGTGGTTCATTATTTAACTGATACTCATCAAATCCTTTCATATACCAGGCAGAATGAGGTTGGCGGGTCATTTGTCCATAAGTGAAATAGCCAAGCAGCCAAGTGGTTTGTTCCGAAAAGTTAACTGGTGCCTGCTCCTTAGCTGATAAAGGTGTTTCCATGATCTTCACATCAGGATTTGTCTGTGCTACAGGGGATACTGACTTACATCCGGCCAGGGATAGTACGATAATGGGTATCAGAAAAAATAATCTCTTCATTATATTCAGGTATATGAATGCAAATTAAATTGATTTTTTCAAATAGATTGAAGAAAACCAATCGAATATGAAGAAATGAGAAAAGAGTTATCAACTCTCTGAATTTTTAGCACCGTTTGAGTAATACATTGAAATCCCGATTGAAATTACTGACAGAAAAAGTAGCGCAAGTACCCTGTAGATTAGCTCAATCTTAGCAAGGTCGACAAGGAAAAGATAGATTGCTGCACAAATCATTGTTCCAAGGGCCATATACCTGTATTTGACATTCTTAAGAAGGAAACTAAGGAGAAAATAGAGTAGCGCTGCCAGTGTCCATGAAAGTGTTATAAAATGCTTGGGTACAGAATGATACAGTGCAAGCAGAACCATAATAAATCCCTCAATAAGATATAGATTACGCATCATATCTGTCTCAATTTTTAGTCTTGATTTCTGCCAGTTTATAATTCTTGCTGAGATTAAGGCAATAAGCGCAAATGAAAAATTTACACTGTCTATTGGTTTGGAGGAGATCAGGTATATCAATAATATTGTAAGGAAAAGGAGGCTGTTCATTATTACTATGAGCTTGTTTCGGAACCATAGTGCCATAGAGACCACAACAAGGCTCTGTACGGATAGAAGAAGATAGACCTTCGGGAAACCGAATAAACCGTAAAGGGCTATACTCATTGCCATAAAACCATTCAGGGCAGAGTATGCAGATCCAAAATTCCAGTCCGACCTTTTATGAAGCCAGGTAGAGAAGATCAGGCAACATACGGTAATTATACCGAAAAGCAATACATAATCATTGCTGAAATATCTTGTAACAACAAGCAGAAGGAAAAGTGTAAAAATGATTCCGTTGGTGAAAGTAACACCTATAAAAAAATCATCTGATTCTGAATCTTTTTGCCGGAATAACAAAAGAGCTGAATAACATGCTCCCAATCCGAACAGGTAAGCAATTCCATAATGATGTTCACTTAACATTACCATGGGGTGATCCATAAACGGATTCCCGAAAAGCCATAGAAAGAATGATATATAAACAAGTATAAGTGTAATGAAAAGGAGGGGTTCCCATCTGAACCTGAAATAATAATAAACAGAACCAATAGCAGTAACTGTAACAATAGGCAACAGCAGGTGGGTAGAATCTGTAATAAGTGCAGTGGAGAGCGCAAAGAGTACTGATATTACTGAAAGTGATTGTGATTTATTACGGATAGCCCAGTAAGCCTGGTAAGCAACTACTATCATCATCAAAATAACCACGATAGATTTCTGACTGATCAATGGGGTGGCAGAAAAAAAATGCAATCGCATAGTAATATAAAACAGAAGTATCTGACCATTCATTTTAAACATAAATGCCAGATGAGCATTGGATTTCTTTAGATGCTTTGCAAGAAAGAATATCACAGTTGCCGATGAATATCCGATCACGACTGAGATAAGCGAGAGTCCAAGATTCATAAGGTACTGGAGAAGGAATGTTATTCCGAAAAGGAGTACAATATTTCCAAGCCACGCAAGTCCGAATCTGCCTATCCTTGATTCCAGCCCTTTTTCTTCCTTCTCCATCTCCTCAGCTATTGCCTGATAAGAGAGCTGAGTCTTTTCGTCGTGTGAATAGGTTTTGCTATTTTCAGAAATCTCGAGAACTTCTTCCATTCTTTTCAGGCGCAATTCAACGGATTGAAGCCGTTCCTCAATCCCTTTCAATTCACTATCCTGATCTTTCATGGCGAATATTTATAAATTTAGAAACTTATAAGGAGCCCCCTGAAAACCAAATATAATGCCGGGCAGATTTATTCTATCTCTTCAACCATTTTCCAGGGAGGTAATAACCATAAAAGAAATGACAGGATTCCAAATGGAAGAAGTAGCCAGAAGGCAGCCATAAGTGTCCCGTCAATTCCGATAAGACCTACTTTGAAACTTGTGAAACCTGAAAAGCTTTTTGAAAACAATTGTCCTCCGATAACAACGTTCCATCTCATTGAATAAACTCCGATAAGAACTAACATGCTGACAATAAAATACATTGTTTTGCGAAGTCTGATTTGATGTTTATAGAATTGAAGGAAGGCAAGTGTAATTAGTGGAATAATTGTACCAACAAGCCCCTGAGATACAAATAATGTCAGATACAATTTCCCCTGGACCAATAATTTCATAATTTCAAATGATTCATCAGCAACATAAATTCTATGTATCTGATCTAAACCCTCAAGAGTAAAATCGAGAATAAGAACAAAGAAGAGAAATCTACCGATCGTATCAAGTACAGTAACTTCAATTGATTTTTTACGGAAATGATTAATTACCATATAAATAAGCATCACCATTGCAATTCCTGATACCATCGCCGAGAAAAGAAATATTATTGGCATGAGTGGAGTAGACCACCATGGATTTGCCTTAATTGAGCCAAAAATAAATCCGACATAACCGTGAAGAAGAAATGCAGAGGGAATACCAACCACTGTAATAATATATCCAAGCTTTTTATCCCATCTTAATGTTCTTGGTGAAATATCCTTTACTCCAAGTGTAAGAATTGTATAAATAAATTTCATTACTCCCTTTTTTTCACTTGCCCACACAACCATACTATGCCTGTAGTCAAACCATATCTCAAGCAGAAGTACAACCATAAGGTACCAGAGATAAATAAATCCGAAAATCGCCATTGCTGACGATGAATGAGGAGTGATCATTATTTCATAAGCACGTTGCGGCTTTGAAAGGTGACTTATAAGTGGCATTGTTGCTACAAGAAGGAATGATAAAGCGGTGAGCAGAGCAAGTTGATATGTTGATTTAAGAATTTTGACATTAAATACCCTTTCAAGCGAGGCCAGAATAAAGGCTCCTGCAACAAGTCCTGTAATAAAGGGATATACTACAATAAGTATTCCCCATTGAAGATCAATTTCATTTGGGAAAATATATCCCTGTGAATTTGCCAGAATATTGTATAGATGCTGATAGTGTGGATCCATTTTATCTTACCTCCGAACTTAGTGCATTATAATATAATTTTGCCCCGGTATTTAAATTAGGCCTTAGTACCTGTGTCGTATGTTCTTTTAAAAACTTTACCAACTCACTGTTTTTGTCTCTCAGATTGCCAAACATCCTGGCTCCGGTGGGGCATATTTCAAAACAGACCGGTGTAAGATTTTTTTTCAGTCTGTGATAGCAAAGGGTGCATTTATTAGCAACCTTCTTAACAGGATGAATAAACCGGCAGCCATAAGGACAAGCCTGTACACAATACCTGCATCCTATACAATATTTTTCATCAATCAGTACTATTCCTTCAGGGCTTAAAAAAGTAGCACCGACAGGACATACCTGCTCACATGGTGATTTGGCACAATGATTACACATCTTCGGTACAAAGAAAGACTTGAATATTTCATCATCAGGAACCCTCTGTTCGAAGCCATCAATCCCTCCATTCGGGGAGACAATATCAACACTTCCGTCATTTCTGACAGTATATTGTTCTACCCAGTTACGAAAGAAAAACGGTTCAATTGGGACATCATTCTCTTTCTTGCAGGCTTTTGCACAGTTTCCGCAACCTATACATTTTTGGATATCGAAGACGATACCGTACCATGGTAAACTTTTATCTTCAGGTTCAGCTCCGAAGAGTAAAAACTGAGAGGATTTAAGCCAGTTATAACCAACTGTTGCCCCGGCAATGGTAACCGCCGACTTAATAAATTTTCTTCTCGAAGATTTTATTCTTTCATTTCCCATGGTTGATGAGGATTGTGACATTCTATGCAGTTCTTGTCTATATTGTGTTTGGTCAGATCAACCTGAACAATAGCATCTTTAGGTTTGGCAGCATTAATTGCATGGCATGATCCGCAAAATTCTCTCCCGGTGAGTTTAAGTATATCCGCTGCATCTCCGCTGGTAACATGCTTCTGCCCGGGACCATGACAGGTTTCACAATGGATACCACTATGTACATCCTGAGTTTTCAAATCTTCAATATCCTGATGACATTCGAAACAAGCCTGCTGACCGGAATAATGAATCTCATTTAATAAATAATCATCAAGAGCAGCAGCCCTGTAAGGTCCATATTTCCCAAATGAATCAGGTACAAGAAAATGCCTGGCCATAAGAAAAAGCGAAATAACAATTACGAAAACAAAAATAAGACGCTTAATATGCGACGGAACATAAAAATTCATACTTAATGATATTTAAGAATGTGAAAAATATGAGGTTAATTCTTAATTGTCTTCTTAATATGATAATTATGAGTATGAAATTGAGCAATTTATAATAATTCTAAACTTAAGTAGTCTTAACACTATTACCTTTGTAAATCAAATACGATTGATTTTCTAAGAATTTGTCAAGCTTAACATTCTTTTGTATTTTTTAATCCTAACCCTATTTCTCAATGGTATTCTATAAATGAAATAAAATGAAAGATTACATAAGAACAAAATTTAAGATAGAATTTTCTCCTTATTTGTTGATATGGGTCATTGCTGTCGGATGCAGCAATACAGGTGACTTATATGTTACTGACCAGACTCCTGTTAAATTTGAAGTTAACAGTACTATCCTGCAATCTGGAGAAATAGCTGTAACGCCGCCACCATTCTCCGATGGAATATTCCCTTGCAATGATTGCCATAGCTCCCAAAAACCTAATCCTGAAAGAAGAAAACTAATAGAATTTCATGACGATGTTTCTGATATGTTTAATCATGACAGTCAAAATCGCTGGTGCCTAGATTGCCATGATGTTAATAACCGGGATTCATTGAGACTTGCCAGTGGAAAATTATTGGATTTTAAAGAGTCATATAAACTTTGTGGCCAATGTCATGGAGATAAATTAAGAGACTGGAAGGTGGGAGTTCATGGAAGAAGAACTGGAGAATGGAACGGGATAAAACAATACTACTTATGCGTAAGCTGTCATAATCCCCATTCACCGAAGTTTCAACCGCTTAAGCCGGAGGCTCCTCCAGTAACATTGGATGAGATAACAAATTGAAACAATCCCAAAAAAGACATTTATGAATAACCAGGATAAACCAAATTCCCGTAGAAACTTTTTAAAGAATGTGGCAATAGTTGCAGGTGGTTCAATCGCTCTGTCATCGTGCAGATCACAAGCCATGAAGGAATTTTTGCAGAAGAACTTCAGAACACTGACAAAAAAAGAAAAAAATGAAATAGTAAAAAACCTTGAACTAAAATATTCTGCCAAGTACGGAAAAGAATTTCATGTATCAGATGAAACAGCAGCTGATGGAATTGAATTTGGTTATGCACTTGACCTTTCAAGATGTATCGGATGCAGAAGATGTGTTTATGCCTGCGTTGAAGAAAACAACCAATCTCGCGACCCTCAGATTCATTGGATTCAGGTTTTGCAGATGGAAAAGGATAAGGGTATCGATTTTGCACATTCTGATGTACATTACAATCCGGAACTTGTTCCGGAGGAAGGACACTTTTATCTCCCGGTACAATGCCAGCAATGCAGAAATCCTCAATGTACTACTGTTTGCCCGGTAAAGGCAACCTGGCAGGAACCCGATGGAATTGTAGTTGTTGATTACAACTGGTGTATAGGTTGCAGATATTGCATGGCAGCCTGCCCTTATGGAGCCAGACACTTCAATTGGGCAGAACCAAATGTGCCGGCTGAAGAAATAAATCCTGAAACACATTACCTGGGAAACAGACCAAGAATTAAAGGAGTTGTTGAAAAATGCACCTTCTGTATTCAGAGGGTGAGAAAGGGCAAATATCCATCATGTGTTGAAGTATGCCCTGTCGGAGCCCGCAAATTTGGAAATTTGTTAGATCCCAATAGCGAAATCAGATATATTTTAGAAAACAAACGCGTTTTAGTATTAAAACAAGAATTAAATACACAACCCAGGTTTTACTATTTCTTTGGTGTCTAATAAGCTATATTAATTTAAACAGAACAAAAGATTTTAGTTTAAGTGTTTGAAAAATAAATAAATAAATCAGATGAATTTTATTCGATTTGTAATCGGCAGCTTCAAAATAATCACCACAGGAAGGAGATCATATTTTGCCTGGGTAATTTTCCTGATAATCCTTATTACATGGGGTGCTTTTGGTTATGCCAAGCAACTAACTGACGGTTTGATTGTAACTCATATGCGAGATTCAGTATCATGGGCCTTCCATATTGGAAATTTTACATTCCTTGTCGGTGTAGCCGCTGCTTCAGTAATGTTGGTCATTCCGGCGTACGTATATCACTGGAAACCGATCAAAGAAATTACAATTTTTGGAGAGCTGCTTGCTATATGCGCAGTAGTAATGTGTATCTGTTTTATAATAGTTGATATTGGCAATCCTTTAAGATTCTGGCACATGCTTCCTCTGGTTGGAACTCTGAACTTTCCATCATCACTTTTAGCTTGGGATTTTTTTGTTCTGATTTCCTATTTCTTGCTGAATCTGATAATAGTAGTTTATTTGTTGTATTGCCATTTTTATAAAAGAGAATATAAAATGTCCTTTGTGATGCCCCTCGTACTGCTCAGTATTCCCTTAGCAATAGGCATTCACACCACAACGGCTTTTCTATTCAATGCATTGCCAGCCAGACCTTTCTGGAACAGCGCTCTGCTCGCACCACGTTTTTTAGCTTCAGCTTTTTGTTCAGGTCCGGCAATTCTTCTTATTCTCTTCCAGATCTTACGTAAAATAACTAAGTTCGAAATAAAAGATGAGGCAATCTGGAGAATAGCCGAATTAATGGTCTATGCCATGTTTATATATCTCTTTTTCACTGTTGCAGAACTTTTTAAAGAATTTTATTCTGGTACAGAACATATAATATATTGGAAATATTTATTATTCGGGATAGGGAAAAATCATGAGATTGTTGCTTATAGCTGGTCTTCAATAATAATGGGCTGCATCGCATTTGTTTTATTCCTTATTCCTGCTACAAGGAAAAATTACATCACTCTTAATATAGGAGCAGTATTGATTTATGGCAGCGTTTATATCGAAAAGGGAATAGCATTAATTGTTCCGGGATTTACACCTGATACTCTTGGTCAAATATATGTCTATACACCTTCCATGGTTGAAATTCGTACAGCTGTTATGATATTTTCAGCCGGATTTTTGCTTTTTACATTCCTTACTAAAATCGCAATTGCAATTGTTTTTGAAGATTACTCCATCAAAGATTTAAACCCAAAGAAATTAAAAATACAGATGCCTGATTAATTTGAACAATATAATTATTATCCGGTATCGACAAATGTGTAAATTAAGAATCCTATTTGCTTCTCTTAGTATATCTCCAACAAGATCTCAAGAATTTGTTTTGCTGCTTTCGAAACAGATGTACCCGGACCAAATATTGCAGCAACACCTGCATCGTAGAGATACTGATAATCCTGTGCTGGAATTACTCCCCCTGCAATTACAAGAATATCTTCTCTGCCCAGTCTCCTAAGCTCCTCAATAACCTGAGGAACAAGGGTTTTATGTCCTGCCGCCAGACTTGAAACGCCCAATACATGGACATCATTTTCAACAGCCTGTTTTGCTGCCTCAGCCGGTGTCTGAAACAGCGGCCCGATATCAACATCAAAGCCTATATCGGCATAACCGGTTGCAACAACTTTTGCTCCTCGATCGTGGCCATCCTGTCCCATCTTTGCGACCATAATCCTTGGCTGGCGTCCCTCTTTTTCCGCAAATTTTGCAGCCAGCTCTTTAGCTTCCTTAAAGTCATCATCTGACTTATATTCCGATGAGTAAACACCTGATATTGTACGTATCACAGCTTTGTACCTCCCGACAATTTTTTCACATGCAAAAGATATTTCACCCAGACTGGCACGTTTTGAAGCAGCATCAACAGCTAATTCAAGAAGATTTCCTTCGCCTGTCTGAACACATTTGGTAATAGCATCGAGTGCAGCCTGGCACTCACTTTCATTTCTTTCTGCCCTTAGTCTGGCAAGCCTTAAGATCTGAGAATCTCTTACTGCTGAGTTATCTACTTCAAGGGTTTCAATGGGATCCTCTTTTTCAAGCCTGTATTTATTTGTACCCACAATTGTCTGTACGCCTGAGTCAATTTTGGCCTGGGCCCTGGCAGCAGCCTCTTCTATTCTCATCTTAGGGACACCTGATTCGACAGCTTTTGCCATTCCTCCCAGTCTTTCAACCTCCATAATATGTTCCCAGGCACGATGCGTTATTTCGTGTGTAAGTGTTTCAACATAATATGAACCGGCCCAGGGATCCACAGCCTTGCAGATCTGTGTCTCTTCCTGTAAATATATCTGTGTGTTTCTGGCAATACGTGCCGAAAAATCAGTTGGCAGTGCAATCGCCTCATCGAGGGCATTTGTATGAAGGCTCTGTGTATGTCCCAGTGCAGCTGCCATAGCTTCAATACATGTCCTGCCGACATTATTATAAGGATCCTGCTCCGTCAGGCTCCATCCCGACGTCTGGCAGTGTGTTCTGAGAGCAAGTGACTTAGGATTTTTTGCATTAAACCCGCTTACAATTTTTGAC
>Ga0113563_10002437_pt1 | contig 11202 bp, 6 predicted proteins | sample Mud3Dept3metaG_FD_80117 | JGI IMG/M metagenome (GOLD analysis project Ga0113563, IMG submission 80117) | Freshwater wetland microbial communities from Ohio, USA, analyzing the effect of biotic and abiotic controls - Mud 3 Core 4 Depth 3... | ecosystem: Environmental > Aquatic > Freshwater >...
CGAGTTGAGCCAGTCCTGGGGATCGCCGCACCAGGCCTGCAGGTTCTGGAGCGGGTTCGAGCAGCAGTTGCTGACCGGGCCGTCGTAGGGATCGGTCAGCAGGTCGACTGCGGTGACCTGCGCCCAGCTCGCGCCGCCGTCGGTCGAGATCTCGAGGATGCCGCCGTCGTAGCAGGCCGCGGCGCCGTTGGGCTCGAGCGTCTGGTGATTCCAGAACTGCAGGGTCAGCGGGCTCTGGCCCGTGGGCAGCACGACCGGCGGCGAGACCAGGCGCTGGTCGGAGACGCTGCCCGAGCCGTTGGCCTTCCAGGAGAAGCTGCCGGAGTGCACCCGCGCGCTCGACTGGGCCCAGGTGTTACCGGTGCCCGAGGAGGTCCAGCCGTTGGCGCCGGCCTCGAAGCCGTACTCGTAGGCGATGTCGGCTGCCGTGCCGAGCCCGCAGTCGCCGGGCAGCGCCTCGGTGACGAACGAGAAGACGGACGAGACAGCGGAGGCGCACGGATTGTTGGCGGTGACGCGCCAGTAGAGCGGGGTGTTGGACGGCAGGTCGGTGCCCGGCGTGTGACTGGTGGCGGTGAGGGTGGCGGTGTAGACCGGGCTCGCGAAGCCCGGCGAGTCGTCGACCTCGAGCAGGTAGTCGGCGGCGCCGGCCGCGGCGGTCCAGGTGAAGGTCGGGCGCACCGGCACGTTGGTCGCGCCGTTGGCCGGCGCGGTGAGCGCCGGCGCGGCGGCGCCCGTCGCGAAGACCGAGAGCGTGACGGCGTCGCTGCGCACGATGCCGCTCGGGCTCGAGGTGCCGGTCACGGTGATCGTCGAGCTGCCCGTCGACACACCGGCGGTGGTCACGGTCATCGTCGAGTTGCCGGGCGGCGTCACCGGGTTGGGCGCGAAGCCGACCGTCGAGCCGGCCGGGTTGCCGGCCGCCGAGAGCGTCACCTGCTCGGCGAAGCTGCCGAGCTGGCCGACCTCGACGTCGAACAGAGCGCTGGCCGGCACGCAGACGGTCTGGCTGCCGGGCGTCACCGTGACCTGGAAGTCGGCCTGGGAGAGCAGCAAGTTGACCGCCGCCAGGGCGTCGATGCGGCCGCTGCCGAAGGTGTTGTTGGGGAAGACGCCGGGGCCGACCCCGCATTGGCCGGCGAAGGACGGGTGCACCGCGCTCTGCCGGATGAGGTCCTCGAGGGTGTCGACGTCGCCGGCGATCGCCGGCACGGCCGAGACCATGAGCCCGATCAGGCCGGCGACGTGCGGGCCGGCCATCGAGGTGCCGCTCCAGCCCCCCTCGTAGCCGCCGCCGGGCACGCTCGAACGGATGCCGTCGCCGGGCGCCGCGATGTCGGGCTTCATGCGGTTGGAGCCGTCGACGGTGACCGGGCCGCGGCTCGAGAAGCCCGAGATGGTGTCGCTCTGGGTGGTCGAGCCGACCGAAAAGGAGGCGTCGTAGATCGCGGCCGGCGTGTTAACCGAGGAGCAGCCGGAGCCGTCGTTGCCGGCCGAGACGGCGACGAAGATGCCGGCGGCGCGCACGTTCTCGACCACCTGCTGCATGACCGCGAAGTTGCCCGGGTTGCAGCCCTCCTCGGGCGGGCAGCCCCAGGAGTTGTTGATCGTGTCGGGGGCCATCGCCGGGTCGGGGTTCTGGCCGGCGAGGTCGGTGGGCGCGATGAACCACTCGAAGCACTCGATGTAGGTGGTCGGGGTGCCGACGCCGACGTTCATGTTGCGGCAGCCGATCCAACGCGCACCGGGCGCCATGCCGATCTGGTTGCTGCCGCCGTCGTCGCCGACCATGGTGCCCATGGTGTGGGTGCCGTGGCCGTGGTCGTCGCACGGCTGGGTCGAGTTCGGGCCGCAGACCCCGCCGCCGGAGTGGATCGCGTCGTGCCAGTTGTAGTTGTGGTTCGCCGAGGAGCCGTTCCAGCCGCGGTACTGGTCGATGAGCGCCGGGTGGTCCCAGTCGTACCCGGTGTCCTGGCCGGCGACGACCGCGCCCTGGCCGGTGTAGCCGAGCGCCCAGACGTCATTGGCGTTGACGTGGGCGATGTTCCACTCGACCGCCGCGGGCGAGGTCGGGGCGTCGAGCGCCGCGAGGTCGCGCACCGGCTCCTCGAGCACGAGGCGGGGGTTGGCGTCGAGGCGCGCGACGTCGCCGCGCGCGGCGAGGGCCAATGCGAGCCCGAGATCGCCCTGGGTCCAGACGAAGTTCGCGGCCCAGAACGAGCGGTGCGGCACGCCGCGGCGGGCGAGCTCGGCCAGCAGGGGCGCCTGGACGCGCTTCGCGGTCGCCGTCAGCTGCTCGAAGACGAAGCGGCCCTTCGCCGCCTTGCTGGCGAGCGCACGTGCCGGTGCGAGGTCGGCCTGCTCGGCCATCACGACCAGCATCTCGGCGCGGCCGTCGGGGGCGTCGGCGAGAGCGCGCGCGAGCGCGGGCGAGATCTTGTCCGCCGTCGCGGCGGCGGGAGCCGACAGCAGAGCGAGAGCGAGGATCACGGCGGGCACAGAGCGCATCGGGCCTCCGGGAGTGGGCGAAGCGGGACGGACGACGCATTCTAGCCCCAATCCCGGCGCGCACGGTGTCGCGCGGGTCACGCTTGAACCGGGAGCGCGCCCCCGGGAACCGACCGGAAGGAGCGTCTCGCGCGGCACCCGCGTGAGATGCTTGAGGACCGGATGAGGAGCGCGCCCGCGACCCTGCAGGAGCTGCTCTCGCGTGCCTGCGCGTTCCCGGCCACCGGCCTCCGGTTCGTGGACGGCGCCGAGCGCGAGAGCTTCCTCGCCTGGCCGGAGGTCGCGCGCCGCGCGGCGGCCGTGGGCGGCGGGCTCGCCGCGCTCGGGGTCGAGCCGGGCGAGCGCGTGGCGCTCGTCTACCCCACCGGCACGGCCTTCTTCGAGGCCTTCTTCGGCATCCTCGCGGCCGGCGCGGTGCCGGTGCCGCTCTACCCGCCAGTGCGCCTGGCGCGCCTCGCCGAGTACCAGGAGCGCACCGCGGCGATGCTCGCCGCCGCCGGCGCGGTGGCGGTGCTGGTCGACCGGCGCATCGGGGCGCTCGCCGGCGCCGCGATCGAGCGCGCGCGGCCGCGGCTGGGCGGGCTCACGCTCGCCGAGCTGCCGGAGGCGCCGCCGCGCGCGCTCGCCGGCGCCCCCGAGGACCTGGCGCTCGTCCAGTTCTCCTCCGGCACGACCGTCGACCCGAAGCCGGTGGCGCTCACCCAGGACGCAGTGCTGGCCCAGACGCGGGCGCTGACCGCGCTCTGGCCCGACAGCGCGACGGTCCGCCACAGCGGCGTCTCGTGGCTGCCGCTCTACCACGACATGGGGCTGATCGGCTGCGTCTTCCCGGCGCTCGAGCGGCCGGGCGTGCTGACCCTGCTGCCGCCCGAGCGCTTCGTCGGCCGCCCCGCGCTCTGGCTGCGTGCCATCGCGCGCCATCGCGCCACCATCTCGGTCGCCCCGAACTTCGCCTACGCGCTCGCCACCGAGCGCATCGACGACGCCGAGCTCGAGGGCTGCGACCTGGCGAGCTGGTCGAACGCGCTGTGCGGCGCCGAGACCGTGTCGGCGGCGACGCTCACCGCGTTCGCCGCGCGCTTCGCCCGCTTCGGCTTCCGCGCCGAGGCGCTGGCGCCGGTCTACGGCCTGTCCGAGGCGGCGCTGGCGGTCACCTTCGCGCCGCTCGGGGCGGGCTTCCGCAGCCTGCGCGTGGCGCGCGAGCCGCTCGCCGCCGAGGGCCGGGCGCGGCCGGACCCCGCGGGCGCGGAGGTCGTCTCGGTCGGCCGCCCGCTCGCCGGCTTCGCGGTCGAGCTGCGCGGACCCGGTGGCGGAGCGCTCGGCGAGGGTCGAGTGGGGCGCGTCTTCGTCTCCGGTCCCTCGCTCATGCGCGAGTACCTGGGTCGGCCGGAGGAGAGCGAGCGGGTCCTGGCCGGCGGCTGGCTCGATACCGGGGACCTCGGCTTCTGGCACGAGGGCGAGCTCTACCTGACCGGGCGCGCCAAGGACGCGCTCATCCTGCGCGGCCGCAATCACTCACCGTCCGAGGTGGAGGCTGCGGTGGACGCGCTCGCCGGCGTGCGCCGCGGCTGCGCGGTGGCGGTCTCGCACCGTCCCGAGGGCGAGGCGACCGACCGCCTGCTGCTCTTCGTCGAGCACCGGCGCGGCCTCGAAGCCGCCGCGCGCGAGACGCTCGCCCGCCGCTGCCGGGAGGCCGTGCTTGCCGCCGCGGGCCTGGCCGCCGACGAGGTCGTGCTGCTCGCGCCCGGCACGCTGCCGCGCACCTCGTCGGGCAAGCTGCGCCGCGGCGAGACGCTCGCCCTCCACCTCGCCGGCCGCCTGGTCGCGCCGCCGCCGGCCGGGACGCTGGGTCTGGCGCGCGCCTGGTGGCGCGGGCGGCGCGCGCTGGCGCGCAGCGGGGCGCGGTAGGCTTCCGGGCGCCGCGATGGTCGGATCGTTTCGGGTCTGCGTCGTCCTTCCCGCCTACAACGCCGCCGGCACGCTCGAGCGCACCGTGGCGGAGATTCCACCCGAGGTGGACCGCGTGCTGCTGGTCGACGACGCGAGCCGCGACGAGACCGCCGACCTGGCGCGGCGGCTCGGGCTCGAGACCATCGTCCACCCCGCCAACCGCGGCTACGGCGGCAATCAGAAGACCTGCTACCGCGCCGCGCTGGCCGGGCCGGAAGAGATCGTGGTCATGCTTCACCCGGACTACCAGTATTCGCCGCGCCTCGTGCTCGCGATGGCGGCGATGATCGGCTCCGGCCACTACGACCTGGTGCTCGGCTCGCGCATCCTGGGCGGCAGCGCGCGCGGCGGCGGCATGCCGCTCTGGCGCTGGGTGGCCAACCGCGCGCTCACCCTGATCGAGAACCTGGCGCTGGGCAGCAAGCTGTCGGAGTTCCACTCCGGCTTCCGCGCTTTCCGCCGCGAGGTGCTCGAGCAGCTGCCGCTGGCGGAGAACTCGGACGACTTCGTGTTCGACAACCAGCTCCTGGTGCAGGCGCTGGCTGCCGGCTACCGGGTCGGCGAGATCTCGTGCCCGACGCGCTACTTCGCCGAGGCCTCCTCGATCGGCTTCGCGCGCGCGGTGCGCTACGGCTTCGGCGTGCTCGGCTGCTCGCTCGCCGGCCTCGCGCGCCGCGCCGGAGCGCCCGTGCCCCGCTTCCTGCGCCCGGCCGGCCGCCGGTTGCTCGAGCGGCCGAGCTGACGCGGCCCGGGCGGAGAGCCGATGCCGGGAACGCGCGACGCGGTGGTGGTGGGAGGCGGGCCGGTCGGGCTCGCGACCGCGCTCGCGCTCGCGCGCGAGGGGCTCTCCGTCGCCGTCGTCGAGCGGCGCCGGCCGCCGCTCGACAAGGCGTGCGGCGAAGGGATCATGCCCTGGGGGCTGGCGGCGCTGGCCGAGCTCGGCGTCGATCTGGGCGCGCTCGGGCGGCCGTTCGCGGGCATCCGCTATGTCGCCGAAGGCCGCGCCGCCGAGGCCGACTTCCCGGCCGGGGCGCGCGGGCGCGGCGTGCGCCGCACCGCGCTCCACGCCGTGCTCGCGGCGCGCGCCGAGGCGGCGGGCGTCGAGCTGCGCTGGGGAGAAGCGGCGACGGCGCTGGCGGCGGGCGGCGGAGTCGAGGTGGCGGGCGGGGTCGTGGCCGCCCGCTGGGTGGTGGGCGCCGACGGCCTGCGCTCGAAGGTGCGCGGCTGGGCGGGGCTCGCGTGCCCGGCGCGCGGCGTGCCGCGCTTCGGCGTGCGCCGGCACCTGCGCCTGCCCGGCGGGCGCGCGCGCGTCGAGGTCGTCTTCGGCGTGCGCGCCGAGGCCTACCTGACGCCGGTGGGCGCCGAGGAGGTCGGCGTCGCGCTGCTCTGGGAGGGCGCGGCGCGCGGCTTCGACGAGCTGCTGGCGACGCGCTTCCCGCCCGCGCTCGCGGCCGGGCTCGCGGGCGCGGAGGCGTCTTCGGCCGACCGCGGCGCGGGTCCTTTCCGCCAGCGCACGCGCGGCGTCGTGGCGGGGCGCGTGGCGCTGGTGGGCGACGCGGCCGGCTATCTCGACGCGCTCACCGGAGAGGGCCTCTCGCTCGGGTTCCGGGAGGCGCTGGTGCTGGCGCGCGCCCTGGCGGCGGACGACCTGTCCGGCTACGGGCGCGCCTGCCGCCGGCTGCGGCGCGCTCCGGAGACGATCACGCGCCTGGCGCTGGTCGCGGCGCGCCGGCCGGCGCTGGCGCGCCGGCTGGTCGACGTGCTGGCGCGCGATCCGGAGTTCTTCTCGCGTCTCCTGGGCGTGCTGGGCGCCGGCGCACCGCTCGCGAGCCTGGGCGCGGCGCCCGCGCTGCGCTTCGCGCTGGAGCTGGTCGCCTCGGCCCGGGCGGCGTCGCCTTGAACGCGCTCTTCCACTTCGCGCTGGCCCACCGCCGCGCGGTGCTGGCGGCTTCGCTCGCGGCCGCCGCCGCGCTCGGGCCCGGCCTGCTCCGGCTCGAGACCGACAACTCGCCGCCGGTCTGGTTCGTCGACGGCGCTCCCGAGGTGGGCGCCTATCGCCGCCTCGTGGCGCGCTTCGGCTCCGACGAGGGCTACCGGCTGGCGTTCGAGGGACCGGCGCTCTGGACACGCGAGGGCCTCGCCTTCCTCGAGCGCCTGGAGGGGGAGCTGGCCGCGCTCCCGGGCGTGCGCGCGACGAGCTCGGCGCTGGCGCACCACCGACCCGGGATGACCGCGCCGCCCGCCGAGGACCCCGAGGGCTTCCGGCGCCGGGTCGAGGACAACGCGCTCGACCGCGCGGCCGGCTGGTTCGCCGCGGACGGCGCGGCGCTCTCGCTGCTGATCGAGACCGAGGCGCTGCCGCCGGCGGCGGCGGCGGCGCTCGAGCGCGACCTCGGCGCGCACGCCGCGGCGGCGCCGGCCGGCCTCGCCGCGACGCTGGTCGGCACGCGCAGCCTCGAGCACGCGCTCGACGCCTCTTCGCGCGAGATCGGATCCGTCTTCTTCCCGCTTCTGGTGGGGCTCGCGCTCGCCCTGCTGGCGGCGACCTTCCGCGACCTCGCCGGCGTCGCGGTGCCGCTCGCCTGCGTGGCCTGGATCGAGCTGGTCGTGCTGGGCGCGCTGGGCTGGGCGGGCGTGCGCATGAACCTCGTGCTCGCCGTGCTGCCGCCGCTGTTGTTCGCGATCGCGCTCGCCAGCGCGCTCCACGTCCAGATCCCGGTGCGCGCGCGCGAAGCGGCCGGCGAGACTCCGGCCGCGGCGCTCGCCGCCGTCTACCGCGACAAGAGCCGCGCGCTGCTCTGGACCTCGGCGACCACCGCCGCCGGCTTCGCCTCGCTCGCGATCTCGCCGGTGCCGCCGGTGGCGGCTCTGGGCCTCGCGGCGACCTTCGCCGTGGTCGTGCTGGGCGCCGGCATCTTCCTCTTCCAGCCCGCCCTGCTCGCCACCCTGCGCGGCAGCCGGGCGCTCCCGGAGCGAGCACTCGAGGAGGCGCTCGAGCGCGCCGGCCGGCGACTGGCGCTAATCGCGGCGCGGCGGCGCCGGGCCGTGCTCGCGGCGGGCGCCCTGCTCGGCGTCGCGACCGTGGCCGGCCTGCCGCGCCTCGAGCGCGAGAGCGATGCGTTCGCCTATCTGGCCGCGGACCATCCGACGCGGCGCGCGGCCGAGCGGCTCGAGCGTCTCGGCATGGGCTTCGCGACCCTCGAGCTGTTGCTCGAGGCGCCGGCGGGGAGCGCGTCGCTGCGTGAAGCTGCGGCGATGACGGCGGCGGCCGGGCTCGGCCGCCGCCTGCGCGCGCTGCCGGGCGTGCTGGGCGCCCTGGGCGCCGGCGAGCTGGTCGAGGACGTCGCCGCCGCCTCGCCCTTCGCCGCCCTCGCCGCGTCTCCCGAGGAGCTCGTGCCCGGCGCGCTCGAGCTGCTCGGGGAGAGCGGCGAGGGCCGGCGCGCGCTCGACCGCTTCGTCTCCGCGGACGGGCGCGCCGCGCGCCTGACCCTGTTCGTGCGCCACGGCGGCTACGAGGCGATCGAGACGATCGCGACCGCGGCCGAGGCCGAGGGCCGGCGCGCCTTCCCGGGTGCCCGCGTCGAGGCGAGCGGACAGCTGCGCGTGCTGCTCGGCCTCCACCGCTCGCTGCTGGCGACGCTCGGCGGCTCGCTGGCGCTCATGGCGGCGGTGCTGCTGGGGACCTTCGCGGCGCTCCTCCGGCGCGCGGGCGCCGCGCTCGCGGCGCTCGTGCCCACGGCCTGGCCGGTGGCGCTGGTGCTGGGCGGGATGGCGTGGGCGGGGGTGCCGCTCGACGTCGCGACGGTGATGGTGGCGTCGATCGTCTCCGGCCTGGGCGTCGACGCCTCGATCCACGTCCTCGCCCGTCCGCGCGAACGGGCTCAGGAGGCCGGGACGCGCGCGGCGGTGGCCGAGGGCGCCGCGCGCGCGGCGCCGGCGCTGCTCGTCACCGGCGCCATCCTGTGCACGGGCTTCGGAGTCTGCGCGCTCTCCGAGTTCATGCCGATCGCGCGCTTCGGCGCGCTCTCGGCAGCGGCGATCGCGCTCTCGGTGGTCGCGGCCCTCGTGCTCCTGCCGGCGCTGTTCGCTCGGGACTGAGGACGGCACGGCGCCGGCCGCGGGGAGCGCGCTAGCCCGGAGCGCCGCGGCCGGCGAGCCAGAGGTCGGCGGCGATCGCCGCCAAGAGCCAGATCGAGAGCAGGCCGTTGGCGGTGAAGAACGCCGCGTCGAGGCGGGACAGGTCGCCGGGCCGGACCAGCGCGTGCTGGACGGCGAGCAGCGCCGCGCAGCCGGCGACCCCGGCCCAGTACGCCGCGCCGAGGCCGGGCGCGTAGAGGAACGGCAGCGCCGCGAGCAGGGCGAGCGTGGCGACGTGGAGCAGGCCCGAGATCCAGAGCGAGGCGGTGACGCCGAAGCGCGCGGGGATCGAGAACAGGCCGGCGCGGCGGTCGAACTCCCGGTCCTGGAGCGCGTAGAGGATGTCGAAGCCCGCCACCCAGGTGACCACGGCGGCGGCGAGCACCACGGGCGCGACGGCGAGGTCGCCGGCGACCGCGATCCAGGCGCCGAGCGGAGCGCCGGCCAGGGCGACGCCGAGCAGCAGGTGCGAGCCCCAGGTGAAGCGCTTGGCGTAGCTGTAGCCGAGCAGGATCGCGATCGCGAGCGGCGAGAGGGCGAGGCAGAGCGGGTTCAGGCGCCAGGCCGCCAGCACGAGGAGCGCGAGCGAGCCGGCGACGAACGCGGCCACGAAGCCGGGGCTCACCCGGCCCGCGGGCAGGGCCCGGGTGGCGGTGCGCGGGTTGGCGGCGTCGAGGGCGCGGTCGGCCAGCCGGTTGAAGCCCATCGCCGCCGAGCGCGCGCCGACCATGGCGACCAGGATCCAGCCCACGGTCGGAGCCGCGGGCCAGCCGCCCCCCGCGAGCAGCATGCCGGCGAGCGCGAACGGCAGCGCGAAGAGGGTGTGCTCGAACTTGATCATCTCGAGCACGACGCGCAGACGCTCGAAGCGAGGCATCGGCGCGCGACTCTACCGCGCCGGCGCGCCGGGCGGCGTCCTCGAGGCACGCTGGATGCGCCCGCGCGGGGCGCGCGACCCTACGGCACCGCCGACGACCAGGCGACGGTCGAGCCGGTCTCGAAGCCGTCCGCGAAGATGAGCGGCGAGCCGGTCGAGAAACCGTAGTACTCGGGGGTGGTCAGGATCGTGGTGTCGTCGACCTGGCGGCCGCCCCAGACCCAGACGCCGGGCAATCCGCCGCCGCCGGGCCCGAAGGGCAGGAAGGCGCCGGCATGGTTGCGCCGCGCCAGGTTGAGATCCGGGAAGGTCTGGTCCCAGGTGTTCGACGCCACGTCGAAGAGCAGCGACTCGGCGAGCTCACCCGGCCACTGCCCGCACCCGGCGACCACGATCTGCCCGGCGAGCTCGTAGCCGGAGGCGGTGTCGAAGCCGGTGGCGCGCATCTCGTCGCAGGCGAGCGGCAGGTCGGCCACGCCGGCGTCGTCCCAGGCGAGCACGGCCTGGGTCGTGTCGAGCCGCTCGACCCGGGCGCGGGCGAACAGGTTCGCGCCGTCCCAGGTGGCGCCGCCGATGGCGTAGATGATGCCGTCCACCACGGCGGTGCCGTGGTAGCTGCTCGCCTCGGACAGGTTGGGTCCGGTCGTCCAGCGCGCACCGTCGGCCGCGTCGATGTCGAAGATGTAGGTCGCCGCCGACATCGCCGTGGCGTCGAAGCCGCCGAAGACGTAGGCGAGGCCGTCCACCACCTCGACGCCACCTGGCGAGGTCGCGAGCGGCAGCGGGTCGGCCGCAAAGAGGCGCGTCTCGTCGGTCGCGGGGTAGTAGGCCTGTACGGTGGTGACCACACCGCCGGCGGTCTGGCGGCCGCCGAAGAGCACGAACGCCTCGGCGCCGGTAGCGTCGAAGATGCGGGCGATCTGGTAGTTCGAGACCGGCGTCGGCATGTCGCGGCCGGTGTCGGCGTAGACGCCGGAGATCGGGTCGTAGGACCAGACCGAGCCGTCCGTGTCGGGGGTGATGGCGCTCGACAGGCGGCCGCCGAGGAAGTAGACCCTGCCGGTCGACAGCGAGTACTCGGCGTCGAAGCGGGTGAAGGCGAACGGCGTGGCGGGCGCGGTGGTCCACGTCTGGGCCCCGGCGGCCGACGGCGCGCCGGTGGCCAGGGCGACGGCGACGATGGTGGCCGCGAGCGCGACGCGGCCGAGGGCGGCGACGCTGCGCAGCGGCTGGGGGTTTCCTCGGGCTCGGATCATGTTGGCCTCCCGGTGGTTCCTGGCCGCCCGGATTCGAGCGGAGCCTCCGCGGGAGGGCGCGCGACCGCCGCCGCCTCCGATCCGGGCGCGCGGCGCCGGGGCGGCGCCGGAGGGGCCGGAGGTCGTCGGCGACGGCTCCGGGCGGGCGTCAGGCGTGCTGCCGGGAAACGTACTCCCGCTCCGCCGGCGAGTCAACGCCGGGGTTCTGCGAGGCGCGTTCAGGCGGTCGCCGGCGCCACCGGAGTGACCGCGCCTTCGTTGCGCTCGCCGGTGCGGATGCGCACGATCGACTCCACCGGCAGGACGAAGATCTTGCCGTCGCCGACCTCGCCGGTCGCGGCGGCGCTGCGGATCGCGGCCACGGTGACCTCGACGAACGACTCCGAGACGCCGATCTCGAAGCGCACCTTCTCGACCAGCTCCATCTTCACCGTGGTGCCGCGGTAGGTCTGGACCGCCTCGGTCTCGCCGCCG
>Ga0113563_10002438_pt1 | contig 11200 bp, 9 predicted proteins | sample Mud3Dept3metaG_FD_80117 | JGI IMG/M metagenome (GOLD analysis project Ga0113563, IMG submission 80117) | Freshwater wetland microbial communities from Ohio, USA, analyzing the effect of biotic and abiotic controls - Mud 3 Core 4 Depth 3... | ecosystem: Environmental > Aquatic > Freshwater >...
AACCTCCCGACGCCTGCGTATTATTCGCTGACCGCCGCCGACCTCGGCGACCTGATGGCCGTCCACGGCGACTTCGGCTTCCCGTGCGTGGTCAAGCCGATCCGTGAGGGCAGCTCGGTCGGCGTCACGATCTGTCACGCGCTCGAGGACCTCGCCCCCGCGGTCGAGCGCGCCCTGTGCTTCGACAGCGAGGTCCTGGTCGAGCGGTTCATCGCCGGCCGCGAGGTCTCGGTCGCCGTGCTCGAAGATCGCGCGATCGGCGCCGTCGAGATCGCCCCCCGCGACGGGTTCTACGACTACGCGAACAAGTACACCCGCGGGGCGACCGAGTACTTCGTGCCTCCGCGCCTCTCGCCCGAGCGCTACCGGGGCGTCCTCGCCCAGGCGCAGCGCGCACACGCGGCGCTCGGCTGTCGCGGCGCGACGCGCGTCGACATGATCGTCTCGGACTCCGGGAACGAGTTCATCCTCGAGATCAACACGGTCCCGGGCCTGACCCCGACGAGCCTGCTACCCAAGATCGCCGATGTCGCCGGCATCTCGTTCGGCGAGCTGTGCGAGATGATGCTCGACGGCGCGACGCTCGCGACCCGTCGCGGGAGCGGCGAGCGACGGATCCTCCAGCGCAACTTCGTCGGCGATGATCGCCGCGAAGCGGTGGCCGAACACCACTGATGTTCATCACCCGGCAGCGCGGAGTTCTGATCGCGACGGCTGTGCTCGCGGCGGGCGTTCCGCTCGGTGCCGGGCTGTGGATCGATGCGCGCACCGCGGCCCTGACCGACGATCTCGGCGCCGCCGCGGGAGTCCCGGTCCGGATCGGGACCGTCGATGCAGACCTGACCGGTGCGGTGCGCCTGTCCGACGTCGGGTTCGGCGAGCTGATCCAGGCCGACGCGATCGAGGCCTCGGTCGCGCTCGACTCGTTGCTCGCGGGGCAGCTGCGCGCCGACGAGATCCGGGTGTCCGGTCCGCGGGTCGCGCTCCGCATCGATGCCGACGGTGACTCCGATCTCTCTCGCCTCGTTCATCGGCTCGCGCGTCGTGGCCGCGGCGGCGGGGGGGGTGGTGGCCGCATCCGCCGGATCGTCGTCAGCTCCGGGACCCTGACCGCGCGGATCGCGGGGGTCGGCGAGCTGACCGCGCAGGGCGTCGAGCTCGTCCCCGATGCCGGCGGCGTCCGCGTGACCACCGGCCCGGTCCGGATCGCGGGCGCGGCGCATCCCCTCGGTGTCGAGCTGGCGTTCGCGCGCAGCGCGGCCGAGCTGACGTTGCCCCGGATGAAGTTCCGCCGCGTGCTCGCCGTCGGCGGCACCGGCACGATCACGGCGGGGACCCGAACGATCGCGTTGCGCGAGGTCGCCGCGGGCCGGCTCGCTCCGGGCGGCTCGCTCGAGGTCCGCGCGGCGATCGACGACGCGGGTATCGCGCGGCCGATCTCGCTCGAGCTGTCACCCCACGACCTCACCGTCACGGTCCGCGGCGATCGCGTCCCGCTCCGCGGCCTCGCCGCCATCGCCCCGCGCGGTCTCGGCCTCGACGACGCCCGCGCGACCGGCGAGCTCCAGGTCCACAAGACGGGCCGCGCGCTCGAGATCAGCGCGGACGGCTCGTTCGACGGCATCTCGCTCGATCACCGCGCGCTCGCGGCCGAGCCGCTCCCCTTCACCGCGACGATCGGCGCGACGCTGTCGATCGCTCCCGACGCGGTCACGGTCCAGCGCCTCGCGATCGACACCGGCGCGATCCACACGCGGCTCGCAGGCTGGCTTCGCCGTGGCTCCCCCGCCTCCGGTCAGCTCGACGTCGAGCTCGCCCCGGCGCCGTGCGCAGATCTGCTCGGATCGCTCCCCCCGCAGGTCCGCGGTCCGCTCGATGGCATGGTCCTCGACGGCACGCTCGGCGGCAGCGCCCGTCTCACGATCGATCTCGCCGCATCGGTCGGCGCTGGCACGGTGCTTTCGACGCAACTCACGGGTGGCTGCTCCGCGGTCGCCGAGCCACCGGCCGCCGATGTCACCGGGCTGACCCGCGCCACGCCGCACGTGTTCGTCGATGGCAGCCGCAGCATCGTCGGTCCCGGCGAGCCGGGCTGGGTCGATCTGCGCCAGATGCCGTCTCGCCTCCACGGCGCGTTCACCTCGGCCGAGGACGGCCGGTTCTGGGATCACGATGGCTTCGACGTCCAGCAGATCGCCCACAGCCTCGAGATCGATCTGCGCGAGCGCCGCCTGGCGCGCGGCGGTTCGACGATCAGCCAGCAGCTGATCAAGAACGCGTTCCTGACGCACCGCCGCACGCTCGATCGCAAGCTGCAGGAGGCGATCCTGACCTGGCGGCTCGAGGCGCGGCTCGAGAAGAAGCAGATCCTCGAGCGCTACCTCAACATCATCGAGCTCGGACCGCGCGTGTTCGGCGTCGGCGCCGCGGCGAAGCACTGGTTCCACACCACCCCGCGCGGGCTGACGGTCCGCCAGTCGGCCTTCCTCGCCGCACTGACCTCGGAGCCGACGTCGATGGCGCGCCGCGTGCGCCGCCACGGCGGCCTCGATCCGGACTCCGCAGAGCGGGTCGCGACGGTGCTGCGCGCGATGCGGCGCGATGGCGTGATCGGCAACGAGGAATACGACGCCGCCCGCGTCGCGGCGATGGGTTTCGCGTCGTCCGCGCTGCGCGACGACTAGAGACCGACTCCGTCGCTCAGACGCCGAGGAAGAGTCGATTGCCGAAGTTCCGCTCGAGCTCGGCCGCGAAGATCTTCTGCGCAGCCGTGTCGATGTCGTAGGCGACGCGCTTGAACTCGAACGTCTTCTCGTCGGTGTCGTACACGGTGTAGCTCGCGCGGTTGTCGTAGTCGCGCGGCTGGCCGACCGAGCCGACCGAGATGATGTAGCGGTGCTCGGGGCGGATCACGAACTTGGTCGCGACGACCTCGTAGACCTCTTCACGCGTCAGCGCGAACGACTTGCACAGGTGCGAGTGGCCGATGAAGGTCACCGCGCCGAGGTCATCCCAGATCTCGAGGCAGCGCGTCGCTTGCTCGACGGAGAAGATGTACTCGAACTCCTCGAGGTTGATCGGCGAGCCGTGACAGAAGGTGACCTCGCCCTCGCGCATCTCGTACGGGAGGTTGCGCAGCCACACCATGTTCTCCTGCGTCAGCTGACGCGAATGGAGATCGAGCGCCTGACGGGCGGCGTCGTAGTAGTACGAGTAGTCCATCCGGCCCGCGACCGCGGCGTCGTGGTTGCCGAGGATCGTGAACGCGGCGAGCTTGCGGATCAGGTCGCAGCACTCGTTGGGCGAGGCGCCGTACCCGACGACATCGCCGATGCACACGTACTTGTCGATCCGCTCCGAGCGGAACGCATCGACCACGGCATTCATCGCCTCGATGTTTGCGTGGACGTCAGAGAAGATACCGATGCGCACTGCGGCTCGATGATACCTGAAGTCGGCTGCGAGAAGGGGCTAGCTCTGGATCAGATCCGACTCATCGAGCTCGGCCTCGTCGTCGTCGATCAGGTCGGCGTCGTCGAGCAGCTCCATGGGCCGGGACTCGTCGAGTGCCTCGAGCCCGGCCTGGCCGGCGTCGGGGAGCCCTTGCTCGAGGGCCTCGAAGAACCGCCGCGAGAACGCCCGATTGACGGTGACGTCCTTGCCGACCTGGGATCCACTGGCGCCGGGACGGACGCTGGTCTGATCGCGAGCGGCCGAAGCGTGGAGCTCGAGCGCATGCTTCGCGACCGGCGCGACGACGGACTGCCCGCCGGCCATGGTCTCGACCGCAGCCTTGCCGCCCCGGACCGCGATGTGCGCCATCGCCCACGCGACGCGCTCCTCGGCCTGGGGGGTCGCCCGCTCGCCGAGGCGGCCAAAGTTGCTCGCGAGCGGCATCAGACCGCTCGGCCCGACCTGGCCGAGCGCGCGTGCGACCTCGCGCCAGATCTCCGTCGGCTCGTTGAGGAGCAGGTCGATCACTGCCTGGGTGCCCTCCTCGGTGCGGAGGAGCGCGAGGGCGAGCGCACAGCCGTGGCGAAGGAAGCCCTTGCTGCTGGAGAGCCCGTCGGTCAGGGGTCTGGCGGCCGCCTCGCCGAACTTCACGCTCATGCCGAGGACGCGCACGGCCTCGGCGCGGGACAGCTTGCCGACCGCGGCGATCACCGGCGCAGCGGCTCGCGGATCTGCCCGTTCGCACAGCTCGATCGCGGCGGCGACCCGCCGGTGGCGATCGTCGAGCTCGGCGATCAGCTCCTCGGTGGACTTGCCCTTCGGGATCCCGCGCGCGGGGGTCTGGCCGATCGAGCCCGAGACCTGCGAGACCTCGTCGCTGGTCACGGCGGCCCCCGCGCGGCCGTTCGGTCCGGACTTCGCGAGCTCGACGCCGAGCGCCCGCGCCTCCTCGGCGAGCGCCTTGTAGTTGTCGTCCGCGGCGTCCCCATCGATGTCGAACGCGGTGGGGTGACGCTTGAGGACATCGAAGCCGTGGTCGAGCCGGATCACGAGATCACGGCGTGAGCGGGCGAGCCCCTCGCTGACCGCGACCTGCGCCAGCTCCGGGCCCATCCACAGGCCCCACGCGACCGCGCTCTCGAGCACGTGCCGGCGCAGCTCGCGCCACCGGGGCAGCGGGAACCCGCGCGTGCACACGAGGTAGTCCTCGCGCGACGGCCGCGCGAACCGCCGTGCCATCGAGAGGGCGCGGCGCAGGTGCTGGGCGGTCTCGAGCTGCGCGAGCTTGTCGTCGCGGAACTCGCCCGCATCGGGGTGCTCGCTGCCGAGCAGGTCGTAGCCCGCGCCGAGCACGAGATCGCGGCCGCGCTCGAACGACGGCGCGCCCTCCCCCGACGAGCCGAGGCCCCGCAGGTGATCGTCGGCGGCGCGCAGGATATAGCCGACGTTCTCGGCGAGCGGAGCGACGAGCCTGACGCGCCGGATCCGGCGTCCGCGGACGATCAGGTCGACCGTCAGCTCGAACTTGCGCATCAGCTGCGTCAGCACGGCGCGCTGCGACTCGACCGCGATATCGAGCGGGACCACCGCGAGCTGGGTCGTGCTCGTGACCCGCATCGCCGGCGGCGGCCCGATCACGAGCGTGATCACCGGGTACGCCTGCGTCCGGTGCAAGAGGACACGGAGATCGAGGTTGCCGCCGAGCCCGCGCGCGAGCTGCTCGCCCGCGACGAGCGCGAGGCGCACGCCGCTCGGGTCGACCGTCATGCTCGACGCGTCGCGAGACATCGCCTTGTCGAGCCACGCATCCGAGGCGACGTCGACCGATTGCTCGATGGTCTCCGTGGTCAGCGGATCCGAGCCCTGCGGGACGATCGCCGACCCGGTCGTCTCCTCGTCGAACTCGAGCGGCGCGTGCGCGGCGACCCCATTGGCCTTCGGCACGTCGACGACGCCGGTCGCGATCGCGTCGAAGTTCTCGCTGTCGGAGCGCTTGCGTGGAGCCTGCGGGGCCGTCGAGACCACGGTCGTCGCGGCCAACGCGATCGCAGCAGCGCTCGGCCGCTCGGGCGGCGCCGGGGCGATCGCCGCGAGGCTCTCCTCGATCTCGTCGAGCTCTTCCTTGGGAATCGGCCGGGTCTCGGCGTCGTTCGGCCGCGGGACGAACGCGAGCGACGTCGGCTCGTCGACCTCGATGTCGGTCACGGACTGGACCGCGGCGATCACGCGGTTCCGCGCCTCGCTGCGCAGGCGCTCGAGCTCGAGCCGGCTGCGCTCGAGCTCGGCGAGCGCGGTCTCCAGCTCGACGGTACGGCGATCGAGCTCCTGCGCCCGCCGGTCGAGCTCGCGCGCGACCTCCGCCGTCCGGGTCGCGGCGAGCACCTCGCTGGCGCGCCGCTCGAGGTAGGCACTGAGTCCGCTCGGCCCGTAGACGACCGCGAACTCCTTCGCGTACGGCGGGATCGGCGCATCATCATCGCGCATCCGCTCGAGCAGCTTGATCCGCTCGTCGATCTCGCGATGGCGGTGCGCGTCGGCGAGGACCAGCACGAAGATCTCCGCCGCGGGGTCGTGATAGACGACCGCGACGGCGACCTTGATCACCGCGCCCCCGTCCGCGCGCACGACGTTGAGCGCGCGCGCCGGATCGTCGGAGTGGAGGCGCTCGACGAGCTCGGGATCCGAGACCGCGTCGACCGTCGTGTAGACCTGCGCACTGACCATCTCGCCGCGCGAGCCCGTGACGTGCAGCGTCGTCGTCTGGGTCTTGCCGATCGAGCCCCGATAGGCGTTCTGCGACGGCGCGCGCGTGGTCCCCCTGGCCATGGGACAGGCATACCCTTAGGCGGTCAGTACCTCAATAGTCAGTTGACGTTGCCGGATGGCTCGTCGCTGATCTGCTCGGGCACATCGTCGTCGGGGACGTTCCCCATCATCTGCGCCGCGACCGCGACCAGCACCTCGTGGACATGCTCGAGCGTATCGAGCCGGCCGCACAGCGAGTAGTAGTCCTCGAGCGAGACCTCGCCCATCCGCGCAAGAGCGGACTCGACGTAGGGCTTCATGCGTGGTGGCGCGTCGAACTCGGAGTCGAGGTCATCCAGGTCGGCCTGCGCGATCGCGGCCGCGACGAAGCCCATCGGCGCGAAGTTGAGCCCGGTCGGCAGCACGATCCGCCACTCGATGTCCTCGGTCGACAGCTCCCAGCGCCCGCCCATCCGGCGCCGGACGACCTCGCCGAAGTACGCGCCCGCGGTCGAGATCACGAGCTGCAGCGTCGCGGCCTGCTCGGCGCCGCCGATCTGGTCGACGGTGCGGAGGTAGTGGTCGAGCACCGGCAGCGTGTCGCTGTCGTACTCGAGGGTGACGCCGAGCGCATTGCGCACGTAGGCGACCGCCTGCTCGGCGTATTCGCGTACCCGCGGAGGCACGGGGGCGTCCATATGCTAGCCAGCGTACCGTGTCTGGCGAGGGTCGGCGACCTAAAACCCCTACTCGATGATCGCGAACTGGACCATGCCGTAGCGCGAGCGAAGCTCGACGAACGCGGGTGCCGTCTTGCCGAGCTGCCCGAGCTGGCTGTGCACCCACCCGTCCTGCTGGGTCCTCGCGAACGGGGTCGCCGATCCGAGGTTCACCTTGGCGCCGCGCGCGCGGATCGTCACCGCGCCCTGCCGGCGCAGCCGCACGTCGACGTCGCCGCGCAGGCTCGCGACGACGATCCGTCCGCGCAGCGCGGACTCGCCTTCGAGGGTGATCGCACCGTCGGTCGTCGTCAGCTCGATGTGGCGCGCGCGCACGCGGCGCCCCGCGATCTTGCCGCGACTCGCGGACGCGATCAGGCGCTCACCGCCGATCGTGTCGAGGTCGACATTCGACGAGATCGTCTGCGCATCGACCGAGCCGAACACCTGGGTCAACGACGTCGCGCCCGACACGGAATGCGTCGACACGCCGCCGGAGACGTTGCGCACGGAGATCGGTCCGGAGGCGGTGTCGAGATCGCCGCCCGCGTCCATGTTGATGACCTCGAGCGAGCCGGCGCTGACCGCCGCCTCGATGCGCGCGTCGCGCGGTGCGCGGATGATCAGATCGATCCGCATGTGCGCGCGGCCGACGTTCTTGAACTCCTTGCCTCCATCGGCGGTCGTCGTGATCCGCACGGTGCCGTCGGGGTTCGGGACGAGCGATACGCGCAGGCGCTCGAGCCCCTCCTCGTCGGGCGCCTGCTTGCGCGTCTCGATCATGATCGACGTGCCGTCGTAGCCCTCGACCTTGACGTCGCCGAGTGGGTTCTCGATCGCGAGCTGCTTGATCGCACGGCCGCCGGGCTGGATCTCGAGGCGCGCGCGCTCGACGAGTCCGGACGTCGGCGTGTCGGCCGCGGCGACGGCGGTCAGCGACGCGAGCGCGCAGGTGAGCAGCACGATGCGCCTCACTGACTCCCCCCCGCGAACGCGATCTCGTCGCGGACGGCAGCGCCCCGGAGATACCGGATCAGCTCGCGCCAAGCACGCTGGCGCGGCCGGCCATCGGCGGCGGCGTCGATCGCCCCGCGCAGCTCGACGACGTGCGCATCGAACGCGTCCTTCTGCTCGACGGTCCACTGGGCACGGGCCTCGCCGGCGCGCGCGAGCAGCTCCTCGGCCTCGTCGCCGTAGTGCGCGGTGACCCGCGCGGCCTCGCCCGCGAGATCGAGAGTGACATCCAGCGACGCATCACCGCCGACTTCGACCTGCGTCGGACCGATGACCTTGTTCGGCGGGTTCGCCGCGATCGACGCCGGCTCGGGCGTGACCGGTGACGGCGCGTCGGGACCGCCATGCGAGCGCCACCACAGCACCGCGATCGCGGCGGCGGCGACGAGCCCACCGGCGGCGAACCGCGGTGCGGACGGAGCCCACCGGGCGAGGGCGCGGCGCCACGCGGGACGCCGCGCGTGCGCGACCTCTTCCTCGGCGAGGCGCGCCTGGATCCCGGCCCACATGCTCGGCGGCGGATCGACCGCCGGCAGCTGGCGCAGCCCGTCGCGCAGCGCGGCCTCGGTGGTCGCGACCTCGCGACACGCGTCGCACGTACGCAGGTGGCCGCGCACGACGCTGCCCCGCTCGGCGTCGAGATCGCCATCGAGGTACGCGGTCAGCCGCGGCCGGACGTCGTCGCAGCTCATGTGCGGTCCTTGCCGTCGCGATGACCGTGGAGCTGCGGACCGAGCAGCTCGCGCATCCGGGCGCGCGCCTTGTGGAGCTGGGACTTGCAGGTGCCGATCCGGCATTCGAGGATCGCCGCGCACTCCTCGTGCGACAGGCCCTCGACGTCGTGGAGCACGAGGATCGCGCGATAGCCCGCGGGCAGGAGCGCGAGCGCCGCCTCGATCCGCGACGCGAGGCCCGGATCGCGCTCGGTCGCGGGAGGCGCGGGCAGCTCGCCGAGGGTGTCGTCGCTGACCTCGTGCCGGCGGCCGCGCTTCGCGAGGTGCGAGAGCGACGCGTTGACGGTGAGTCGGTAGATCCACGTCGACAGCGCGGAGTCGCCGCGGAACCGCTCGAGCGCGCGGAAGATCCGGACGAACACCTCCTGCGCGACCTCCTCGGCATCGCTGGCACCGACGATGCGGTGCGCCATCCCGAACACGCGGCGCTTGTACTGGTGGTACAGCATCTCCATCGCGCGGGCCTCGCCGCGCCGGCAGGCGGCGATCAGCTGGGCATCATCGGCGAGCGCCGCCGGCACGCGCGGGCGCGGCTCGGCAAGCGTCGGTGCAGGCACGGCGGTTTCGACGTATTCGCTCACGAGGTCCCCAGAGCTCCGGTCCCCTGCGCTGGCAGGTGGATCGTCGCTAGGACCATGGCCCTCGCTGGAGCGTTGCCCGGTCCGGGCGCCTGGAGGACGGAAATCCACGTCGGTGGGCACGCTAGTCCAAAACGCCTGAGGTCGCAGCACCTTTCAGATCTGCACCATGCCACCGCGACCTGGGTTCGCTGGGTTATGATGGGCGGGTGAAAGCGCCGCTCGTCGTCGGACTGGGGCGGATCGGGGTCGCGATCTCCGGTCTTGGCCCGAATCTGCCAGGCGTCGATGCGGCCGCCACGGAGCTCGCCACGCTCGCGACGACCCCCGGCCCCGGCGTCGCGGTCGCCCTGCGCGCCGCGCTCCGGCTTGGCTGCCGGGCCCGCGCGGTCGGCTCCCACGGCGCGGACCTCCTCGGCCAGCTCGCGCGCTCGGCCCTCCGCGACGCCGGGATCGACACCGAGCTGCTCCGCGCCGTCGGGACCAGCGCCTGTGACATCGACCTGGTCGCGGGGGACGGCAAGCTGCGCGCTCACTATCGAGGCGATCGGGGCGAGCCGGTCTCGAGTGATCCGGTCGCCGCGCTCGCTGGCGCGGCCGCGCTGTTGATCGACGGCAGCGAGCCGCGCGATCAGCTCGTCGTCGCCGAGATCGCGAAGAACAGCAAGCTCCCGGTGATCTTCGACGTCAGCGAGCTGCGCGAGGGCACCTCGGACCTGATCGCTGCGTGCGACATCCTGATCGCCTCCGAGCGCGAGGCGAGCGAGCTCGCACCGCGCGGCGAGCTCACCGATGCGCTCGACGAGCTGATCCGCCTCGGACCACGCGCGGTGGTGATCACGCTCGGCGCCGAGGGCGCGATCGGGCGCCACGGCGACCAGGTCACGCGAATCCCCGCCTTCCCCAGCGAGGACTTGCTGGACAGCTACGGCGCGGGCTCTGTGTTTCACGGCGCGTTCGCGGCGGCGCTGCTGAGCGAGCTGCCGTTCGCGCGCTGCATCGAGCTTGCATCGGCCGCCGCGTCGCTGTCGCTGCGCGAGCTCGGCCCGTGGGCCGCGATGCCGAGCCGCGAGGACGTCCTCGCGCTGACCCGCACGCGGCGTGTGTGACCCAGGAGCCGGCTACTTCTTCGGCCGCACGCCGACGTCGCTGCCCTCGAGCCGGAAGTGCGCCTCGGCGGCCGCCATCTGCTCGGCCTCCTTCTTCGACTTGCCGACGGCGCGCGCCCACTCATCGGTGCCGATCGTGACCGCGACGACGAACCGCTTGTCGTGATCCGGTCCGAGCTCGGAGACCACGCGATAGGTCGGCGTCGACTTGAGCCGCGCCTGCGCCGTCTCCTGGAGCCGCGTCTTGAAGTCGTAGAAGCCCTTGAACTCGACGGTCTCGATCCGCTGGGACAGCAGCCGGTCGACCATGTCCGACGCCGCGGAGAAGCCTCCGTCGAGGTAGACCGCGGCGAGGATCGCCTCGAACGCATCGGCGAGGATCGACGGCTTGGTCCGCCCACCGCTCTTCTCCTCGCCCTTGCCGAGCATCAGGTACTGCCCGAGACCGAGCGCCGCCGCGACCTCGGACAGACCGGTCTCGCTCACCACCTGCGCGCGCGTCACGGAGAGCTCTCCTTCGGCGAGCTGCGGGTAGCGCGTCATCAGCTTGTGGCCGACGACGAGATCGAGCACGGCGTCACCGAGGAACTCGAGCCGCTCGTTGTCCTCGAGGCGATTGGCCATCGTCGGCTGCTCGTTGCACCAGCTCGCGTGACGCAGCGCCTGCTGGAGGAGGTCGCGATCGCGAAACGTGTATCCGAGGACCGTTTCGAGCTCGCCGAAGGGGGAAGGCTCGGCCACGACCCATGCTACCCTCGGAACAGTGGAAGCGCTGCGCGAGCGTTTCGGGAAGTATCACGTCCTCGAGAAGATCGCGCAGGGCGGGATGGCCGAGGTCTATAAGGTCA
>Ga0113563_10002439_pt1 | contig 11199 bp, 7 predicted proteins | sample Mud3Dept3metaG_FD_80117 | JGI IMG/M metagenome (GOLD analysis project Ga0113563, IMG submission 80117) | Freshwater wetland microbial communities from Ohio, USA, analyzing the effect of biotic and abiotic controls - Mud 3 Core 4 Depth 3... | ecosystem: Environmental > Aquatic > Freshwater >...
AAGGCGTCGTAGACCGGCAGTTGGGCGCCGAACGAACTGCCACCGCTGGCACGCAGGTAGGCGACCGAGTCGCCGAATGGCACGGCGGTCACCGCCATCGCCTCGAGGCGGTCGTAGTCCTTGCCCGCACCGAGACCCTCCACGCCGCGGAAGTAGGTCGCGCGCAGCAGCGTGCCGTCGGTCCACAGCACGTCGCGGTCGCGCGTGTCGCGGGTGAAGCGCACCGCGATGCCGCCATAGCCCTCGCTCGAGATCTCGGGCAGGCCCGGCGTGCCGATCTCGCGCTGCACGGACTGGCCGCCCGAGCGAATCCCGGCGCGCAGCTCCGTGTGGTTGCCGAACACCCGGCCGGCGTCGAGGTAGCCCCAGCCGTGCGAGAACCGGTAGCGCGCGACGGACTCGCCGTCCGCGAAGATGTCCTCGAGCGAGCGATGCAGCTTGATGCCCGGTTCCACGAACCAGCGTTGCGCCGGATCGAGCGGCTGGTTCAGGGCCAGGTCGAGCCCCGTCGTGCGGCCGACGCGCGCCGCGCCGTGGATCTCGCCGCCGCGCTCGTTGATCCAGGTGCGCAGGAAATCGCCGCCGATCGTGAACGCGGTGTTCTCGTCGGTGCCGAGGTGGAAGCCGAGGTCGAAGCGCACGATGTTCGGTCCCCAGGACTTCTCGCGCAGCTCGAGCTCGAGCGTCGGCTGCTCCGGGTCGCCGGTCAGGCTGTAGCCGACCCCTTCGAAGTCCGAGAGGGCGAATACCTCGTTGACCCGATCCGCGATCTGCGCGCTGTTCACCACGTCGCCTGCCTGCAGGCCGAGCGTATGCCGCACGAAATCCTCGTTGACGCGTTGCGCGCCCTGCACGGTCACGGCCGCCAGCGCCATCGGTTCGCGCGGCGCTCGCGCCCGCTCCGCGCGCCAGGCGCGGAACTCGTCTTCCGGCAATGCATAACGCTCGAGTTCCCCGCGGTGGGCGAGGGTGGCGGTGCGCCCGAGCGGAATCGCGTCCTCGACGCGATCGAACGAGGCGGAGCCGATGTCGCCCATGTCGATGACGATCTTCACGTCCCTGGGCCCGAGCGTCTCGAGCTGCTGGCGCTCGTTCGCACCGATCAGCACGTCGAGCGTGCGCGACACGAGCGTGAGCGGCGAGCGCAGCTCCTCCGCGCTGGGCGTCGGGTTCGGCACGGCGGCCGCGATGACCACGTCGGCGCAGGTCTCGCGCGCGATGTCGACCGGCACGTTGCGCGTGAGACCGCCGTCGCCGAGGATCCGGCCGTCGATCGTCACCGGTGCGAACACGCCCGGCACGGCCATGCTGGCCCGCATCGCCTGCGCGAGGTCGCCGCCCGAGAGCACCACCATCTCGCCGCGCTGCATGTCGGTCGCCACGGCGCGGAACGGGATCGGCAGCCGGTCGAAGTCCGTGACGTTGCGGCTGCGGGCCACGAGGTACTGGATGGTGAGGTCGATGTTCTGGGTGCTGATGAAGCCGCTCGGCGCCGTCAAGCGGCCGTCGCGCAGGCCGAACTCGAGGCCGTTCGAGTAGGTGCCGCCGGCGAGCTTGCGGCGCATGGGAACCTTGCTGCGCAGCCCGCGGCGCGCGATGGCCTCCTGCCAGGAGATGGCGCGGATGGCGTCCTCCACCTCACCCGCCGTGCGGCCGGCGGCGAAGGTGCCGCCCACCAGCGCGCCCATGCTCGTCCCGACGACGCAGTCGATGGGGATGCGCAGTTCCTCGAGCGCGGCGAGCACGCCGACGTGGGCCGCGCCCTTGGCGCCGCCGCCACCGAGCACCAGTCCGATGCGTGGCCGTTGGGGCGGTGCTTCGGCGGTGCCTGTCGCCGCCGGCCGCGGCTCGCCGGGGCCGGGTGTTGCGGTGTCGGAGACGGCGGCGCCTGCGGTGACCGGCAGGATCAGCGCCGCCAGCAGTGCGGTGAGGCTTCTGTGCACGCGGGGAATCCTCCTCGACGAGGCGGGCAGTGTACCCAAGACCACATGACGGGCGCGGAGGCGGTCGCAGCGGGTCGCCGTCGTTGCGGTGATTGATGCAAGGCGGCGTAGCGCCAGATGGCGACTGGGTTTCATTCTTATTGGCGGCATCCACGGCTGCGCCGCACGGGCTTCGCTTGATATCGCCACGCTGAGCGCGTAAGAGTTGAATCCACACACTACAACCACGTAAAACCGGGGGAGACGGGTCGCCGGCGCTCGCCGAAGCGGGTGGCAGCGGACGGCGTCCGTTGCTTTGGATGAGCCACGAAGCGGTCATAGAACTGCTCGAGCGACTCTCGTCCACCAAGGGCGACGCCGCGTGGGATGAGTTCCTCTCGGGGTACTCGTCCGTCATGGTGCACGTGATTCGGCGTTGTGGCGTCGCCCACGACCGCGCGGACGATTGCTTCCTCGACATCTGCGAGGCGCTCAGCGACGGCGGCTTCCGCCGCCTGCGCAGTTTCCGGCCCGACGGTCCGGCCAGCTTCAAGACCTGGCTCATGGCGGTGGTTGCCAACCTCTGCATCGACTGGATCCGGCGGGAGCACGGGCGAGTCCGTTCGTTCCGCAGCGTGTCGCGCCTGCCCGAGCTCGACCGGCAGGTCTACCGCTGCATCTTCGAGCGGCGCATGAGCCGAACGCAGTGCCTGCATGCATTGCTGCCGCGATTTCCGGGACTGACGGAAAGCAGGGTGGCCGAAATCAATGCCCGCCTGTTCCAGTTGCTCACGCCGCAGCAGCGCTGGCAGCTCACCGTGCGCACGCCGACGCTGACGCCCGTCACGTACCCCGTTTCACCCGAGGACGATGACCCGGCGTGGCAACTCGCGCAGCCGGGCCCTGGGCCCGATGAACTGGCCGAGGAGTCGCAGCAGCAGCGCAGGCTGCAGCGGGCCCTGGCGGCGCTGCCGGCCGAACAGCGACTGCTGCTGCGGCTGCGCTACGAGCAGAACCTGTCGCTGGCCGAGGTTGCTCGCCTGACGGGACAGCCGGATCCGTTCCGCGTGAACCGGCGCATCCAGGCGGCACTCGACGCACTGGCGGACGCGATGGGCGACCAGCGCGCTCGATCCGAGCGCAAAAAACGCTGATGCGTCCGTGTATCGAATCGGGCCTGCCGGACTCGACCTTCCCGAACCCAGAGCGACATCACATGGACCCGGATCAACTGACATCGCTGCTCGCCGAGGGGGCGTCGAATCGCCCGGTGCGATCCGCGGCCTGCCCGGACGAGAGCCGGATCGCGGGCTACGTCGACGGGGGCCTGGACGCGGCCGTGCGGCAGGGACTGGAGCGCCACCTCGCGGATTGCGGGCACTGCCTGGCGGTCGTCGGAGTGCTGAGTCGCGAGCGACACGCGCCAGCGGCGGAGCCAGTCCCCGCGCAGGTCCTGGCGCAGGCCCGGGCCCGGAAGACGGCGGCGCCGGAGCGACGCTGGCGACTCGCCCCGCAGTGGGCGGCCGCCGCGACCATCGTCCTGGCCGTGCCGCTGCTGATCCAGATCAGCCGCAACCTGGACGGCGGCGTCGAGGGACACGGACTTCCCGCAGCCTCGACGGTCCGAGCGTTCGACTCCACGCCGGATGCCCTGCAGGTGCTGGTCCCGGGCGCAGGAAGTTCAGTGGATGCGCGGCGCGCGGAGTTCCGCTGGACCACAGTGGCAGGCAGTCCGTACTACGACGTGCGCATCGTCACCGACGATGGCGCCGTGGTGGTCCGTGAGCGAGTGACCGGGACGGCCTGGCAACTGCCGGCGCAGGTGCCGTTGCGGCCTGGCGCCGAGTACTTCGTCCACGTCGAAGCGTATCCCTCCGGCGACAAGGCCGTGAGTTCCGAGCACGTCCCGTTCAGGGTCTCGGATTGAACCATCATGGCGCCGACGACCATCAAGTTCGTCCGCGCGCTGGCACTGGGATTGCTGCTGGCTGCTCCGCCGTGGGCGCGGGCAGCGGCGCTCGATCCGCGACTCGAGGCGGCGACGCAGCTCTATCGTGAAGAAGGCGCCGGGAAGGCCCTGCCGGAGTTCGAGAAGCTGGCCGGCGAATTCGCGCGCGGCTCGCGAACGCACGACCATGCCGCCGCCCTTCACTACATCGGTGAATGCCATTGGCGGCTCGGCGACTTCGCGGACGCCCGACGGTTCCTCGAGCGGGCCTTGCAGCTGGAGCGCGCCGCGGGCGATCGCCTGAGCGAGGGCAAGACGCTCAACGTGCTCGGGCTGCTGGCCTGGGACGAGGGCAACTACGACGCGGCGATCGCGAACTTCCGCAAGGCCGGTGAGCTTGCGCGCGCCGCTGGCGACAGGAAGCTCGAGGGCTCGAGCCTCAACAACCTGAGCCTCGTGTACGACGAGCAGGGCGACTACGACACGTCGCTCGAGCAGTACCGCCAGGTGCTCGCGCTATACCGCGACGTCGATTTTCCGCGCGGCGTCGGCGACACGCTCGGCAACATGGGCGGCGTCCACCTGCTGCTCGGCCAGTTTCGCGAGGCTCTCGCTTACTACCAGCAGGCGCTCAGGATCAGCGAGCAGCTGGAATCCAGGGCCGCGATGAGCCAGGACCATGGCAACATCGGGCTGTGCCTGCTCGGCCTCGGGGAGGTCGACGCCGCGATCGGCCACCTCGACCAGGCCATCGAGCTCGCGCAGCAGGCGGGCATGCGCCAGGACCAGGCCTACTGGTTCCGGGTGAAGGGCAACGGCCTCGTCGACAAGGGGCGCTACGACCTGGGGCTGCTCAACTACCGCGCGGCCCTTGCGATCTATGAACGGGTCGGCGCCAAGGCCGAGTTCCTCGAGACGCTGCACGACTCGGGCCGGCTGCACCTGCTGCTCGGTGACGCCGCGTCGGCCGAGCAGGACTTCCGGCGCGCGCTCGAGATGGCACGGGCGATCGGTCTCGAGCGCGGCATTACCCTGAACCTCGTTGCGCTCGGCGACCTGGAGTTGCGTCGCGAGCGGCCGGACGCAGCCATCGAACTGTACGACGAGGCGCGTCGCCGGGCCGCCGAAGCAGGCGTGCAGCACGCGCTGGCTCTTGCACTGCTGAGGCTCGCCCGGGTCAGCCGCGCCCAGCGGAAGCTGGACCAGGCCGCGGCGCAGACGGACGACGCGCTCGCCATCGCGCGCAGTATCGGCGGGCGGGACCTGGAGTCGGAGGCGCTCTATTCGCGGGCGGAGCTCGCGCGTGTACAGCGGCGTTTCGACACGGCCCTGCAGCAGTACCGGGAGGCGGAGAACGCGCAGTCGCGCATCGGCGACCCGGAGCTCCTGTGGCAGGTCCTCCTCGGCCGGGCGCGCGCGCAGGAAGCGAGCGGCAACGTGAGCGGTGCGATCGCATCGCTCGAAGCGGCCGTGCAGCTGATCGAGGGCGTGCGCGGCCGGCTGCAGGAGCCCCGGTTCCGTTCCGGGTACATCGAGGACAAGTTCGAGGTCTACCTCGAGCTGATGCGGTTGCAGCTGAAGCAGGGCAGGACCGAGGACGCGTTCTCGACCGCCGAACGGTTGCGCGCGCGAAGCTTCGTCGAGCAGCTCGGGGGGCGTGCCACCGTGCCGCTCACCGTCGACGACCGCCGCAAGGAGATCGAGCTGCGCGAACGCGTCCGCGGGTTACAGCAGTCGCTGGAGGACACGGATGAGAGTGGCGCTCCGGCGTACCCGGAGCGCGCGATAAATCGGTTCTCCCAGGAACTGGCGCGGGCCGAAAAGGAGTACGCGGCGTTCCTCGACGATCATGCACGCAGCCACGGCGCGACCGGTGTCGTTCCTACCGCACAGGCCATCCAGCGACGCCTTGCGCCCGACCAGGGGCTGGTCGAGTACGTCGTCGGACCCGAGAGCGTCATCGTGTTCGTGCTGACGACGCGAGCCATGCAGGTAAAGACCCTGCCGCTGCGCGAGCCGGACGTTGCGGCACGCATCGATCTGCTGCGCGACCTGATCCGCCGTCCCGGCGATGAGCGCTGGCGGAAGCCGGCAGCGCGCTTGTCGACGCAACTGCTCGAGCCGGTCGATCGCGCCGGCTGGCTCTACGGCGTGCGCCGCCTCTATGTCGTGCCCCACGGTGTCCTGACGTACCTGCCGTTCGCGGTGCTGCCGTTGCCCGCCGCCGCCGATGGCGCACTGCTGGTCGACCGCTACACGATCGCATACCTGCCCGCTGCAGCCGCGCTCCTGCGCGTGCCGTCCGCGATCGATGACAGGAGATCGATGCTGGCCGTCGCGCCGGCTCGCGGCGGACTGCGCCACACACCGGAAGAGGCGCGCGCCATCGACGCGCTCTTCCGGCCTCACGCGCGGACGCTGATCGGTGCCGAGGCCACTGAAGGTCGCTTCAAGCGGATGGCCGGCGATTTCCGGATGCTGCACCTGGCGACGCACGGCTACTTCAACCGCAGCAGCCCGCTGCTGTCGGGCCTCGAGCTCGAAGCAGACGAAGGCGACGACGGCATCCTGCGGGTGCACGAAATCCTCGACCTGCCGCTGCAGGCAAACCTCGTGACGCTGAGCGCCTGCGACACGGCGCTCGGCAGCGGCTACTTCGCCGACACGCCGGCCGGCGATGAGTTCGTGGCGCTGAACCGCGCGTTCCTGGCGGCCGGCAGCGCGTCCGTCATGGCCACGCTGTGGCAGGTGGACGACGCGGCTTCCGTCAGCTTGATGAAGCAGTTCTACGGGCGATTGCGCACGTCAGTCGTCGAAGGCGATGCGGCGAATGCGCTGGCCCAGGCGCAGCGGGCGCTGCGCCGATCGCCGCAGCACGGGCATCCGTACTACTGGGCTGCCTACGTCGTGATCGGAGAAGGGACCCCGCCGGCCGGGGTCGAAGGGAAGTCCGTCGGGAGAACGTCATGAATACCTGGAAACGCATCACCCTTGCCAGCCTGTCGTTCCTCGCCATGGGGCTCGCGCCGGTTGGCGCAGCGCTGGCGCAGGTGAAAGTGACCGCAGCCACGCCTGCGTCCGCATACCAGGGCACGATCGCGCTCGACGTGGTCGTGAGCGGCAGCGGCTTCGATCCCTCCGCCAAGGTGCAGTACTTCGTAACGGGCACGACCAACCCTGGTGGCATCACCGTCCGGAACGTGGTGTTCAGGAGTTCGAAGGAACTGGTGACGACCATCGACGTGACCGACATGGCCGCTCTGGCCTTTTTCGACATCCAGGTGACCCTCGACAGTGGCCGCAAAGGCAAGGGAACGACACTGTTCTCGGTCAAGTCGCGGTCAACCAGCACCGACACCTACTACAGCCAGAATCTCGGAACTCTTGCGGGAGACACGCAGTCGGATGCCTGGGACGTCAATGCCGCCGGCAACATCGTTGGCCGGAGTTACGGCAGCGTCGTGAAGGCCTTCTACTGGGCGGGGACGATGCATCGGTTGCCTGAGAGCGCGGTCGCCCGGAATACACCTCCCTACACCACTGCCTGGGATGTCGAGGCATTGGGCATCAGCAACGGGCCGGACGAAATCGCAGTCGGCGTCGAGGATCGTTCGATCTGCGATTCCGGCAGCGGCCTTTGCAGTCGCGAGCAGTACCCTGTCTTCTGGACAGGCGGGCTGAGTCAGAGCCCTGCCGCCATTCGACTCGACAATGCGCCTGGTATCGCGTTTGGCATCAACCCGGCAGGCAGCATGGCGGCGGGTGCCGGTGGGGGTCAGGCCGGGGCCTTCTGGAGGAGGGACGGCAGCAGCTGGGTCCGCGGCAACATCCCAGTCGGTGCGTTCGTCTGCCAGGGATGCCAGTACGAATCGGGCGCCGCCTGGGACGTGAACGATGCCGGGATCATCGTCGGTGCCGTCACGCGAAGCGGCGACTACCAGAATTTCGCGTACGTCTACGACACGCGGACGGCAACTGGGGCGCTCCTCCCGATTCCGCCGGGCTTTGTCCAGAGCAGCGCGTATTCAGTCGGGAACGCAGCTGGCGGATCTGTCCACATCGCGGGCGTCGTGAAGCCTTGCGGCGATATGTCGTGCGACGCGAGCCGGGGCGTTCGCTGGACGGTCGACGTGAACAGCCTTCAGGCGACGGTCGAGGTCCTGGAACAGATGGCATGGGCGGAATGCGTCACTGACCAGGGCGCCATCGCTGGCACCCACAATTCGGAGCGCAGTCGACGGGGAGCGATCACCCAGACGGCAGTGTTGTGGAAACAGCTGTCGGGATATGTCTGGCTGAAACCGACTTCGGGCAGCGACAGCGCGAGCCGCGGCATAGCCTCCGGAAGCGGCGGCACCGTATTCGTCATCGGTGTGGTCAACGCCAAGGGTAACTGGACGGCGGCCCGCTGGGTCGTACCGTAGGTGCCGAATCGGACCGCTTGCGTCGGCGTACTAGGGCACGAGCGTCAACCAGGAGGCATGAGCATGATCTCGATCACAAGCACCGCCAGGCAGTTCTTCGAGGCCTGCGAGAGCGGCAAAGGTTGGTCCGTCTGCAAGGCGTGGTGCACGCCCGGCGCGACCTTCGCCGCGCAGGCCGAGCCACTCGCGAATGTGGGAACGCTGGAGCAGTACACGGACTGGATGAAGGGCCTGCTCGGGTTCATGCCCGACGGCCGCTACGAGCTCCGTTGCTTTGCCGTCGACGAGGAACGTCATGCCGTGTCGGCGTACGCGGTATTCAAGGGCACGCACACGGGCGAGGGAGGTCCCTGTCCACCGACCGGGCGCTGCGTGGCCTCTGACTACGTCTACGTGATGTTCTTCGAAGGCGACCGGATCCGGCACATGCAGAAGATCTGGCACGCTGGCCTGGCGATGAAGGAACTCGGCTGGGTGTGACCGCTCGTTCGGCGCGCAAAGCGGACTGCCGTGTCCGTGTAGTACCAGCAGGAACTCCAGAGGGCACGGCTATGATGCGCAAACGGAACAGGCTGGTCGCGCTGGGTGACGTGGCGTCGCTTCTGTTGCTGGGACTCCTGGTCTGCGGGTGCGGTGGTGGCGGAGGCGGCGGTGACAGCACCGGTTCCCCGGCACCGGCGTCGAATGCTGCGCCGACCGCCGCATTCACGACGACGCCGTCGAGCGGCGCTGCTCCGCTCGCGGTCCAGCTCGATGCCTCGGGCTCGAGCGACAGAGATGGTTCAGTCACAACCTACAGCTGGGACTTCGGTGACGGCTCGGCGAAAGGATCCGGCTCGACGATCAGTCACACCTTCAGTGCCGCTGGGACGTACACCGTCACGCTCTCGGTCGCCGACAACGTCGGCGCGACGGGTTCCACGACGCGCGTCGTTTCCGCGAGCGCACCGACGAGTCAACTGAAGGTCAGCAGCATCGACAACGGGGACATGTCCGTTTGCGCAGTCGGCCTGGATGGCGGAGCGTGGTGCTGGGGGCCTAACAATTTCGGGCAGCTTGGCACGGGCGACGTGGCGCAGGCATTCACGCCGAGAAGCGCGGCCCAGGGCTACCTTTTCCGGAAGGTTTCCGTTTCGACGGGCGGGGCATTCACCTGCGGCATCACGACCGCTGGCCTTGCCTACTGCTGGGGCAACCAGGAAGGCGGCAGGCTGGGTGACGGCACAGCGGCTCCCTCGGGGCAGTACACCACGACGCCGTTGGCGGTATCCGGCGGGCGTACTTTCACGGACATCGCCGTCGGTGGCGATCACGCCTGCGCGATCGCAACGGGGGGCGCTGCGTATTGCTGGGGGCACAACGAACGCGGGCAACTGGGCACCGGGAACTTCGCCAATTCCGCCGTGCCGGTAGCGGTGAGTGGTGGACTCACGTTCAGGTCGATCACGACGCACCAGATGGTGACCTGCGGCATCGCCGAAGACGGCAGCGGCTACTGCTGGGGCAACGGAGGCGAAGGCAACCTGGGCAGCGGCACGACGTCGTCGACCAACGTGCCGGTGACGATCAAGGGCGGCCTACGCTTCTCGTCGCTGCAGCTTGGGCTCTTGACCGCATGTGGAGTGACGAACGGTGCCGAGGGCTATTGCTGGGGCAGCAATGGCAGCGGTGAGCTCGGCATCGGGTCGAAGACTCCCGCGGTGGCGCTGGAACCGACGCGCGTCGTGGGTGGTCACGCGTGGAAGTCGATCAGCCCGGGCGTCATGGTCACCTGTGGCGTCACGACCGACGGTCGCGGTTACTGCTGGGGCGGCAATGCCTGGGGTGAGCGGGGTGACGGTCCCTTCCCGGCGCCCGACGTGACCTCGCCCGTCCCGGTCGTCGGCGATCTCGTCTTCGACGCCATCGATGCCGACTGGTGCAGCTGCGGTGTGGCGAGCAGCGTTGCCTACTGCTGGGGCCCCGGTGCAGAGGGCTGCATTGGTGACGGCGTGAAGGCCAACCGCGGAGTGCCGACACCCGTCGCCGGGCCGTAAGGCTCGCAGAGGGCGGCGTGCCCTGCATTGTTGCGCCACGCGGCCGCTCGTTCGGCCCGCAAAGCGGGCTGCCGCGTCCGTGTAGCACCAGCAGGAACTACAGGGGGAACGGCAATGACGCGCAAAGGGAGCAGGCTGGTCGCGAATCGATGGTGCTTGGAGCGTCGTGCGCGTGCAGCAGATTCCGGACAAGTACTACGTGACCGGCGTTGGCAGCAGCGGTCGTCTAGCCCTGATGCATTGCGCGGGTACCCGCTATTTCGTGGGCTCGCCAACAGGTTGCGACTGGCGTGCCGCGGTCTGGGATCCGCCCTACCTCGGTGCCCCGACATACCTGCCGAACGTCGCCGGGACCTACAGCGGGACTGGCCGCGTGTTCGATGAAGGCACGGTCGTCGGGGTCACCGTTGCGAGTAACGGCATCGACGTGCTTCCCGTGCTATGGCCGACACCGACGACGCTCGTCAAGCTGCCGCTGCTTTCCGGAGGAAAGGGCGGCGGCGTGGCCGGCTTGAACAGCCATGGGCAACTCACGGGCCACGTCGATGTCCCGGTCAAGGGGGTGTCGAAATTCCATGCCGTAGTGTGGACGCGGCCCTGACAGCACCCGCTGTTTGGACGAATGTCGCATTGTCGGCGTAGGCTCCGGCTCCTAGCGTCGACGACCCTGAGTGGCCGCGGAGTACCGCCATGCCCGGCGTCGTCATCGTTTCAGCAGCCCGTACCGGCGTCGGCAAGTTCGGTGGCAGCCTCGCCGGCATCCACGGCTTCACCATGGCGCTGGCGCAGGAGCTGGCGTCGAAGGGCGTCACGGTGAACACGGTGTCGCCCGGCTACATCGGCACCGACATGGTGCGGGCAATCAAGCC
>Ga0113563_10002440_pt1 | contig 11199 bp, 8 predicted proteins | sample Mud3Dept3metaG_FD_80117 | JGI IMG/M metagenome (GOLD analysis project Ga0113563, IMG submission 80117) | Freshwater wetland microbial communities from Ohio, USA, analyzing the effect of biotic and abiotic controls - Mud 3 Core 4 Depth 3... | ecosystem: Environmental > Aquatic > Freshwater >...
ACGGTCGCGCGATCGGCACGGCACTTCACGCCGGCGACGTCGCTGCCGATGTCCGGCTCCGTCACCGAGATGCCCACCATCAAGTCGCCCGCGGCAATCTTTGGGAGCCAGAACTTCTTCTGCTCTTCGGTGCCGCCCGCCATCAGCGCCTTGGTGAGGATCTCCGGGCGCGTGATCAGCGAACCCGCCGCGGCGAGCGACGCGCGCGAGAGCTCCTCGGTGGTGAGGATCATCGCGAGGTTGCCCATCTCGTAGCCGCCGTACTCTTCGGGCACCGAGAGTCCGAAGTAGCCGAGCGCGGCCATCTTCGTGATGAACTCTTCCGGGACGAGATCGTCGGTGCGGTGGATGCGCTCGGCGTGGGGCGCGATTTCCTTCTCGGCGAACTCGCGAACGGAGGAACGCACCTGCTCGAACGTCTCGTCGAGCGGCGTCTCGTTGCGACCGCGCCGCCCCGCGACTTCGCGTCCGATCGCGCGGAACACGGATTCGTTCGACGCGGCGCGCAGCTTCTTGCGCAGATCGGGGGGGAAGCTGGCTTGCAGCGCGTCGTCGCCGATGCCGAGGTCGTCGACGGCGGGCGTGAGGCGCGCGACCAGGCTCGCCACCAACTCCGCCGCGCCTGCCGCCGCGGTGGCTTCGAGCCATGCGTCGCCGCGACCTTCGCGGCGGGCGCCGGCCGCATACTCGATCAATTCGCGCGCGGCGCGCGCTTCGGTTGCGGCGTAGGCGACGCGTTCCGCGAGCACCTGGTGGTCGTCGATCGCCTTGCCGTTCTGGGTGAGGACACGGGCGCGGGCGAGCGCGCCGGTAAGCAGCGAATCCGCCGCCGCAAGCAGCTGGCGAGCGTCGTCGAGGGTGGGGAGGACGGGCTGGTCGCTCATCGGAAATTCTCCACAGAAAAAACGCGGCGCCCAGTCTAGCGGGAGAAAGGGGACGGTCCTCGCGTGACCGGGCATGGGACGGGAGGGACAGACTTCGCCGGCGCATGTCGCAGCGCGGACCCGAGGTGTGTCCCCGGAGTCCTCAGCCAGGCACAGGGGAGGACCGTCCCCTTTCTCCGCGCGTGAGCCAACTGGCGAGCTGCTCGACTAGTGCGGGCGCGCCGATCACGAGGCCGAGTTTTCCGCGCGCCGGGTACTCGAGCGTGACGCAGAGACCGCCGGCCTCGGGCACCAGCACTTGCGTGGCGGCTGCGTCCCACGGGTTCAGGTCGAGGTCGACCATTGCGTCGACGCCGCCGGCCAGCACTTGCGCATGGCCGAAGGCGTCGGTGTAGCCGCGCAGGATGGGGATCTCGCGCACCATCCGCTCGAGGGCGGGGCGCTCGTCGCAGCGGTCGAAGCAGAAGACGTCGCCGTGCGCGACGAGTGCGCGGCGCAGATCGGTCTGCTGCGAGCAGCGCAGCGGCGCGCCGTTGCACGTGACGCCGCCGCCCTTCCAGCCGACCGTGCGCTCGCCGAGGCCTGGGAGATCGATCAGACCGAGCACCGGCACGCCGTCTTCCAGGCGCGCGATCAGCGTCGAGAACAGCGGGATGCCGCGCGCGAAACCGATCGTGCCGTCGATCGGGTCGATCACCCAGGACGCGCCGCGCTTCCATTCGCCCTCGGCGCCGAATTCCTCGCCGAGGATCGCCGCATCGGGGTCGCCTTGGTGCAGCACGCGCCGGATCGCCTGCTCGGCAGCGCGATCCGCTTCGGTGACGGGAGAGCCGTCCTGCTTGATCTCCACCGCGACCCGCCGAAAGCGCGGCAGAATCTCGGCGCGCGCGGCGTCGGCGGCGCGCGAGGCGAGCTTGGCGAGCAAGGCGAGATCGGACGGCATGGACGCGCAGCCTACCGGCACGTGCGACGGCGAGCCAGCGCACCTATCGCCGCGAGCGCTGCAAGCCCGAGCAGCGCTGCGTCCGGCTCGGGCGTGAAGACCGTGACCGCGTTCTCGGCGCTGCTCGCGACGTAGGTCGCGAGGCCCCGGCGGGCGACCGCGATGCCGCGCGGGTTCGACAACTTCGTGACCCCGTCGACGCCGTCCAACTCGAGCTGCGCGAGTGACAGACGACCCGTCGCGGGATCGCGGCGGAACACGTTCAATGTGTGTTCCGTCGAGCTGGTCGCGAACACGTAGCGACCATCGCCGCTCACCGCGACGTAGTATGGGCCGTTCAGCCGCAGCGTGTCGCCTTCATTGTCTCGTTTGCGCTCGACGAAGCCGAGGGCGCCGGTCGCAGCGTCGCGCGTGAAGACCGCGACGGCGCTGTCGGTGGCGCTGGAGGCGTAGACGTGGCGACCATCGGGGCTCACGACCACGCCCGAGACGGCGTCGAGGCCGTCCACCCCGGCGACGCCGTCCTGCACCTGCGACGCGAAGGCAAGTGCGCCAGTCGCGACGTCGCGCGAAAACACCACCAGCGAGTCGTCGTAGAAGCCCGTCGCGTAGACGTGCTTGCCGTCCGGACTGACCGCGACCGAGTACGCGCCGTCCAGTCCGTCCAAACCCGCGACACCGTCCTTCGCAAAGCCGCCGAAACTCAAGGCGCCGCTCATCGCGTCGCGCGAGAACCAGGTCACCGCATCGCTCAGGAAGACCGACGTGTAGAGGTGCCTGCCGTCCGGGCTGATCGCCGCGATGCGCGGAGCGAGGAATTCCTGCACACCGTTCTTTCCCTGTTGCTCGCGTTCCACGAATGAGAGCGCTCCCGTCTCCGCATTGCGCGCAAAGGCCGCGACCGATGAATCGCTGCTGCCGACCGCATAGACGTGGCGGCTGTCCGGGCTCACCACGACGCCGGCCGCGCCGTCGATGCCGTCCACGCCGCCCGCGTTGTCGACGACGACGCTCGACGCCGTGAGCGCGCCGCTGGCGGGGTCGATCGCGAAGACGGTCACCGCGTCGTCGCCGGTGCCGGTCGCGTAGAGATGCCTGCCGTCGGGCGAAGCGGCCACACCCTCGGCCCCCGCGAGTCCGTCTGCGCCGTCGATGCCGTCCTCTTTCGTTTCGAGGAAATGGAGCGCCGCGATCCCGAAGGTCGTGATACGGTTGTCGATGCTGTTCGCGACATAGAGATTTCCGCCGACCGCGAGGACCTGCGCCCCGCTGCCAATGAAGCCCGAGCCGGGCAGCGGCGACGCCGTCACGAAGTCGAGTGCGCCGCTCGCGCGATCGCGCTCGAACACCGCGACCGCCGCGTCGGCGCCTCCCGCGAAGACGCGCGAGCCACGATCGCCTCCGATGCTCACGCCCGCCGAGAGGCCGAGCCCGGCGATTCCGCCGACGCCGTTCTGGTAGCGCGCGACGAATGCGAGCAGGCCCGTCTCCGGGTCGCGCGCGAAGTGGACGACCGACGAATCGATCGTGCCGTTGGCGTAGACGCTGTCGCCGCTCGGCGTCACCACGATCGAGTCGATGCCGGCAAGGCCCTCGACGCCATCCTTCCCATTGCTCTCGACCTCGAGGAGTGTGAGCCCACCCCACACCGGATTGCGTGTGTAGACGCGCAGCTCTGCATTTTCGTAGCCACCTACGTAGACGTTGTGCCCCTCCGGGTCGACGGCGATTCCCTGCGTGCCGCTCTGCGGGGGAAGCTCGACCGCCTGCACGAAGGTGAGCCAACCGCTGGCGCTGCGCGCGAAGGCGACGATCGCCGCTTCACATGCGACGTAGACGTGCCGGCCGTCGTGGCTCTCGACGATCGAGCGCGGGGCCGCGAGCCCCGTGACGCCGCCCATCCCATTCTTCTTCTGCCAGACGAAACGCAGCAGTCCCGTCGCGAGATCGCGGTCGAAGACGGCGACCGCCTGATCGGTCACGCCGACGGCGTAGACGTTCCGGCCGTCGGCGCTGACCATCGCGGTGAGGACGCCGCCGAGTCCGTCCACGCCGCGCTCGCCGTCGCGCACTGCCACCTGGTGGGTGAGTGCGCCGCTTGCGGGATTGCGCGCGAACACGTCGAGCGCGTCCTCCCCCAACCCCGCGACGTAGACGCTCCGGCCGTCGCTGCTCGCCGCGATCCCGGTCGGCGCCGAGAGCGCGTAGGACGGGTCGTCGCCGTCCTCCAGAGCACCTTGCAGCAGCAGCTCGACGGCGTGCGAGTTCCCGGACGCGAGCGTCAGCCACGCGAAGAGCATGGCGGCGCACGAGGATCGCGTTCGCGGTTGCATGGAGGGCAATCTAACACCCGCGCGGCCGCGGTTCCGTCGCAGCGGCGCCCGTCCTAAGATGGGTCACCTCGAAGCGGAGAGCGCGCATGGCATCGACATTGGTTCAGCCTCTGGCTCAGCAGCTCGGCTTCGCCGCCAGCGATCGCGTCGCGATCGTCCATGCCGACGACATCGGGATGTGCCACGCCGCCAACGCCGGCGCCTTCGACGCGCTCGCGAATGGCGTCGTCACTTGTGGCTCGATCATGGTGCCCTGTCCGTGGTTTCGCGAAGCCGCCGACCTGGCGCGTGCGAACCCGCACTTCGATCTGGGTGTGCACCTGACGCTCAACTCGGAGTGGCCGCAGTACCGCTGGGGGCCCGTCGCCGGTCGCGACCGCGTGCCGTCGCTGCTCGACGAACAGGGCTACCTGCCCCGCACGCTGTTGGAGGTGCTGCGCGCTGCGAAGCCCGCGCACGTCGAGATCGAGCTGCGCGCACAGATCGAGACGGCGCTCGCGGCGGGGATCGACGTCACCCATCTCGACGCGCACATGGGAACGGTGTTGCTCGATCCCTTCGTGGGCTTCTACGCGAGGCTCGCGCAGGAGTACCGGCTGCCGGTCTTCGCGGCCCATCCCGATCCCGCCGTGCTGGAGCGCGCGGGGCTCGGCGCCTTCGTGGCCGTGCTGCGCAGGGGAACCGAGCAGATCGCCGCCGCGGGCCTGCCGATCCTCGACGGCGTCGAGCTGTTCTCGCTCGACTTCGAAGCGGGCGCGGGCGAGAGCCACACCACGACGCGGCTCTCGCGCATCGGCACGGGCGTCACCTACCTCATCACCCATCCGGCCCGGGATGGCGAGGAGCTGCGCGCGATCAGCCCCGACGCGCACGCGCGGGTTTTCGAGCACGGCTTCTACGGGAGCCAGGCCGGCCGCGATCGCTTCGCGAAGGAAGGCATCCGCACCGTCGGGATGCGCGCGCTGCGCGATCTGGTGCGGGCCAGGTAAGTGCGACTGCTACCGCAGGTCTCCGAGCGGGGCTTCGCTGACGTCGTAGCCGGCTTCGACGGGAATCCGGATCACGGGGCCGTTCTCGCCGCGGCCGACGGTCGGCAGCACGGTGACGATCGGCTCGCGGCGCGCGCGCTCGATCGCCTCGGCGACGCTGTCGCTGCGCGCGAGCTTGATCAAGTTGAGCAGCGTCGGAAAGATGATCCGCCGTCGGTTTGCCCGGCAGTCTTCAATTGCCTGAACTGGCGAGATCCACAGCGAATCGACCGATTCCCCGCCGTCGTGCACGGCGACCTGGTCGGGTGGCGTCGGGACGAGGTAGAAGCGGGTGTCGAATCGCTTCGGCATGAAGACTGGAGTGATCCAGTGCGCGAACGGCACCATCGAGTCGAGGGCCAGTTCGAGGTCGTGCGCCCCGGCGATCGCGCCGAGCGAGGTGGCGCGCGAGAGCAGGTCGCCGCGGTAGCGCGTCGCGAGTGGACGCACGCGCGATTCGGGGAGCATCTCCGTTTCGCCGCGGCCGCGGGCCAGCATCACGCCGCACTCCTCGAAAGTCTCGCGCACGGCCGCGACGCGCACCGCGAAGGTCTCGTCGTCGAGGTCTGCGCAACCGGCGCAACGCGCGCGCAGCGCCGGATCGCGGTCTGCGGGATCGACCTTGCCACCCGGGAAGACCAGCGCGCTCGACGCGAAGTCGATCTGGTGGTGGCGCTCGACCATGAACACCTCGAGAACTCCACGGTCGTCGCGCAGCAGCATCACGGTGGAAGAAGGGATGGGAGTCGGAGGGGCGTCGGCCATCGTCGCAGCATGATTGCACAGCGCGCGGGGGGTGGGTTCGCGTGATCGAGACGGTGGCGGGCGACGTCGCACTGCATCTCGAGTTCGAGGGCGAGGGGCCGCTCGTCGTGCTGCTCCACGGCTTCGGCGGCAGCGCGCGGAACTGGCGCCCGCAGCTCCGGGCGCTTCGCGATCGCTTCCGCGTCGCGGCCTTCGACGTGCGCGGGCACGCGCGCAGCGGGGCGCCGCGCGACGCCGCGGCGTATCGACCGGAGCGCTTCGTTGCGGATCTCGCCCGCGTGCTCGATCACCTGGGAGCCGCGCACGCGGTCGTCGGCGGTCTCTCGATGGGCGCAGGAATCGCCGCGCGCTTCGCGGCGGAGCACCCCGCGCGCGTTCGCGGTCTCGCGCTCGCCTCGCTGCCGCCCGGTGCCGAAGCAGGGACCCGTCAGCGCAGTTGGGCGCTGGCGTTCGCCGACGCGATCGACCGCGAGGGCCTCGAAGCCGCCGGCGCGCGCTACGCGTGGGGTCCCGAGTCGGGTCTCGACGCGAACGCCGCGAAGCTCGTGCGGCTGGGATTCCTGGAGCACGCGCCGCACGCGATCGCCCATACGCTGCGCGAGCTGCTCGCGGTGCAGCCGGGTTGGCGCGCGCTCGCGAAGTCGCTCGGCGCGCTCGGTCTTCCGACGCTCGTGATCGCCGGCGAACGCGACCCGGTCTCGCTCGCGCCCTGTCGGGAACTCGCGCAGGCGCTCGGTGACGCGGCGCTACTCGTCGTTCCCGAAGCCGGGCACGTCGTGAACCTCGAAGCGCGCGACGCGGTGAACGCGGCGCTTCGCGAATTCCTGCAGCAATTCGCTTCGGCATGATCCGCGCACGACGCTAGAGTCCGCGCCCGATGGGATGGGTGGTCGCGCTCGCCGCAGTGTCGCTCGCTGCCTGGCTCTATCTGATTCTCGCGCACGGGCGCTACTGGCGTTGCGACCAGCGGCTCACCGGGCACGAACCGGCGCCGTCCCGCTGGCCCTCCGTCACGGCCGTCGTCCCGGCACGCGACGAAGCGACGCTGCTGCCCGCGACGTTGCGCTCGCTGCTCGACCAAGACTACCCGGGCGTGTTCCGCATCGTGCTCGCGGACGACGAGAGCAGCGACGGCAGCGGCGACGTCGCTCGACGACTCGCGCGCGAACATCCGAACGGGGCGCGACTCTCGGTGACGCGCACCCCGCAGCGTCCCGGCGGCTGGGTCGGGAAGATGTGGGCCGTCGAGACGGGCGTGCGCGCCGCGGGCGAGACTGCGGCGCCCGAGTACTGGCTGCTCACCGACGCCGACGTCGAGCACGGCCCGGGCAGCGTGCGCCGCCTGGTTGCGAAGGCCGAAGCAGATCGACTCGATCTGGTGTCGCAGATGGTGCTGCTGCACGCGGGCTCGAGCTGGGACGGACTGCTGGTTCCCGCCTTCGTGTACTTCTTCCAGAAGCTCTACCCGTTTGCGCGCATCAACGACCCGCGCTCGCGAACGGCCGGTGCCGCGGGCGGTTGCGTGCTGGTGCGGAGCGATGCGCTCGCGCGCGCTGGCGGCATCGAGGCGCTGCGTGGCGAAGTGATCGACGACTGCGCGCTCGGTCGCGCCGTGAAGCGCGGCGGGCCGATCTGGCTCGGGCTCAGCACGACCGAGCGCTCGATTCGTCCCTACCAGGGAATCTCCGACGTGTGGAACATGGTCGCGCGCAGCGCCTTCACGCAGTTGCGGCACTCCTGGTGGATCCTGGCCGGCACCGTGCTCGGTCTCGCGCTGGTGTATCTGGTGCCGCCGCTCACGGTGTTCGCCTGGCCGCTGCACCACAGTGCCGCAGCGACGGCGCTTGCAGCCGCCGCGTGGATCCTCCAGGCGCTCTCGTTCGCGCCGACGCTTGCGCTCTACGGTCGCCCGGCGCGGTGGGGGTTCGCGTTGCCGGTCGCCGCCGCGCTCTACGGCGCCATGACGATCGACTCGGCGCGGCGTCACTACCGCCGGCAGGGCGCGCTCTGGAAGGGCCGCGCCGGAGCCGGCGCAGGAGCGCACAGCGAGGCGTAGGCGAGCGAAGTGCTCCGAGGCTGCGGCTTGCGGCTATGCGTGGCTTTCGACGGTCGATCGCGCCGCCGCGTCCGGCTCGCGCTCGGCGAGCAGCGCGCCGTCGCGATTCAGCAAGTCGAGTACCGGTGTGGTCGCGACGGTGGTGATGACCGCCATCAGCACCAACATCGCGAACAGGGTCGGCGAGAGCACCTTCAGATCGAGCCCGATGTTGAGCACGATCAGCTCCATCAGCCCACGTGTGTTCATCAGGACTCCGATCGCCGAGGATTCGCGCCAACCCATTCCGGTGAGCCGCGCCGCTGCGAGGCTGCCGCCGAACTTGCCGAGCGACGCGATCAGGATGATGACGCCGAGCAGCATCCACTCGGTGCCACTGCTCACGAGGCCGATCTGCGTGCGCAGGCCCGTGTACGCGAAGAACGCGGGCAGCAAGAGCACGACCACCAGGTCTTCGAGGCGCCTCTGCAGGTCGCGTGCGATCAGACTGTCGTGCGGGATCACGGCGCCCACCACGAAGGCGCCGAACAGCGCGTGGATGCCAATCCACTCGGTCGCGAAGGCGGAGAGCAGGAAGGTCACGAAGATCACGGCCATCCAGCCCTGCGAGAGTTCCGGCAGATGGTCGGTCTTCGCGGCCGCCCAGCGCGCGCCGCGCCGAACCACCAACAGCACGAAGCCGATGAAGGCGACGGCATAGAGGAGGGTGTCGAACGAACCCTCGACCTTCGCCTGCGCCACGCCCACCACGAACGCGAGCAGGCACCAGGCCGTCACGTCGTCGACCGACGCACAGGTGATCGCGATCGAGCCGAGCCGCGTCTTCGTGAGGCGGCGGTCGGTGAGAATGCGCGCAAGCACCGGGAATGCCGTCACCGACATCGAGACGCCGAGGAAGAGCGCGAACACGGTGAACGGCACGTCGCTCGTCGCGAGCATCGGATAGACGTAGAGCGCGAAGCTCGCGCCGAGCAGGAACGGCACGACGATGCTCGCGTGCGAGATCGCCAGCGCCGCGTGCGGGCTCTTGCGCATGTAGACCGGGTTCAGCTCGAGCCCGACGAGGAACATGTAGAGGACGACGCCTACCTGGGCGATGATGCTGAGCAGCGGCGCCACCTCGGGCGGCAACAGGAACGCCGAGGCTTGCGGCCACACGCGCCCGAGCAGCGAGGGCCCGAGCAGGATGCCGGCCAGCACCTCGCCGATCACCGGCGGCTGGCCGAGGCGGCCGAAGAGCAGACCCAAGCAGCGCGCCGCGACGATCACCACCGGCAGTGCGAGCAGCACGTGCAAGAGCGCGTGGCTCTGGGCCGCCGAAGCCGGCGTGCCGAAGAGCGCCTGGTCCTGCACGGCCGCGGGCGCGTGCAGACCTGTGCCGAGTGCTCGGATCCAGAAGAAGAGCGCGATGCTGCCGCCGACGATGGCGATGTAGAAGAGGACGGTGCGGACGAGATGGGTGTGGGTCGAGCGGGGCTCGAAGACGTCCATCGAAGGGCTTCTCCTGCTGATCTCCAAGGTGAGTGGCGCCGCGAGCGAATTGGTGGCGCAGGGCGTCACGAAACGGGCACGGGCGCCCGCTTGGACAGACGGGGCGCAGCGCATAAGCTGGCCGCGGCCTCGACGCCGCACCGGGTCCCCGCCATGACTGCCGACGATTCCCCTGCCGTCGCCGCCCGCAAGACCGCCGCAGCGTGGCGTCTCGTCGCCGCCGCGATTGGCGGTCCGCGCGCGATCGGTGGCAAGTTCGCGCGGCTCGCGCGCACCGCGCGGTTGTGGCTCGATCCGCGCGAGGTGCGCTCCCGGCTCGGCGAACTCGAGCGCAAGGGTTTCATCGACCAGCAGCCCGGTCGCTGGCAGATCCTGTTCGGCGGGCTCGACATGCTGCGCTTCGTGATCGAGCCGGCTTCGCGCGACTACTACGCGCAGCAGGGCATTTCGTTCGGCTTCCACCAGCTGTTGCGCGTGCTCGACGACCCGGTTTCGATGATCGACCCGACCGGCTTCCTCTCCGAACGGGACACGATCATCGGTCACGTGATGCAGGTGGTGCACCTGAATCCGATCTACGACCTGCAGCTGCTGCAGATGTTCCCGGACGGGCTCGATCAACTGGAGTCGCAGGTCGCCGCGATGGTGGCGGGAACGCATCCGCGTCGCGGCACGATCGGCGCGATCGTCGAGGACCCGGGCTATCACGCGCGCCTGCTCGACTACGTGCGGCGCTACCGCCGCGATCCCGACACACCGCCGCTGGTCCGCCAGGAGCAGACGTTGCGTGACGATCCGACGTTCGCCGCCGCCGAGCGCACCTTCGCGACGCTCCCGGGCTTCATCCGTTATTGCAATCGCCTGCCGGCGGAGTTCGCCGCGTTGCTGCGGCGCGTGCGGCGCGTGCGGGTGTTTCCGGTCGAGCTGGCGGAACCGGCGTCCCCGTGACGGGTGTAGCGCTGTCGCACGCGGAACTCGCCGACGCCTTCCGCGCCCAGGCGCGCGGCTGTGCGCTGACGGGTTCCCCGATCTACGGCGCGCTGCTCGAGCGCGCGGCCGACGACGTCGCGCGCGGAGGTCTCTTCGCAGATCTCGTCTCCAGCTACCGCGGTGTGCCGATGCTCGACGCACTGCCGCTGCGCGTGCTCGGCGCCGTACACGCGCTGGTGCTCGGCGGTCGCGCACCCGGACTCGCGGCGTTCTATCCCTCGACGGGCGGTCGTTTCGAGGCGGAAGGCGCCTTTCGCGCGCTCTGCGAAGTGTGCGACGCGCACCGCGCCGAACTGCGCGAAGCGGCCTCGACACAGCGCGTGCAGACCAACGAAGTGCAGCGCAGTGCCGTACTGGTTCCGGGCTTCCTGCGCATCGCGGCGCGCACGGGTCTGCCGCTGCGCATCCGCGAGATCGGATCGAGCGCGGGACTGAACCTCTTCTTCGATCGCTATCGCTACGAGCTGGGACCGCACCGCATCGGCGATGCGGCGTCGCCGCTCGCGCTCGCGGCGCGTTGGGACGGAGCGCCGCCCGATCTCGAAGCGACACTGCGCGTCGCGAGTCGGCGCGGTTGCGACGTCGCGCCGCTCGACGTGCGCGACCCCGCGCACCGCCTGCGCCTCGAGTCGTTCGTGTGGCCCGAGCAGCTCGATCGCCTGGCGCGCCTGCGCGCAGCCCTCGAGGTGGCGGTGCGCGCGCCACCCGC
>Ga0113563_10002441_pt1 | contig 11198 bp, 8 predicted proteins | sample Mud3Dept3metaG_FD_80117 | JGI IMG/M metagenome (GOLD analysis project Ga0113563, IMG submission 80117) | Freshwater wetland microbial communities from Ohio, USA, analyzing the effect of biotic and abiotic controls - Mud 3 Core 4 Depth 3... | ecosystem: Environmental > Aquatic > Freshwater >...
AGAAGGCGTGGGACTCGGCCCGGGTGTGGGCGTGGCCGTGCTTTTCGGTGCGCTCGCCGTTGCTTCCAGGCGGCGGCAGATTCCTTCGCTGTCATTGATAATGCCAATTAAAGTGGAATCGTCTGGCCGGTAAGCGCGCACTTGCTCGAGCACAGTCATCGCCTCTCTGCAGTAATTCTCGGTTGGACGGCTCAGAAAAGCCAGGTTGGTGCCATATTCGACGTAATAATAAGCGATCGTCAGACTGGTCAGCGGCAAACCATCCACTGCGACTTTCCCCATTTCGTTCTCATCCGCTGTGCAGCCGGCGACAGCGCACTTCAGCAGCGTGTTCGCCCCTTCATAGTTGCGCGCCCGGCGGAAGATAATCCCGAGTTGACCATAGGTATTAGCATTCGTATTGTCGAAAGAAAGAGCCTTTTCGGCATTCACGCCTGCAATGAAAAACTCACCTTGCTGCGTGTACGTCTTGGCGATTTCAATATACGGCAGCGGATTTTGCACTCCCAGTTGAGCGTTAATTTTCGCGGCTTTGTCAAAATACTCCAACGCCAGATTCGGATTTTTAATCCCCTCGCGATAATTCTGACCGATGCGGATGTAAAGAAACGCCAGGTTGGGAGTAATTTTAGTCGCCGCAAGGTATTCCTCGATTGCCTGGCGGTACTGGCCGAGCGATTCCCAGACATATGCATAGACACGGTGGGTATCCATATACTCCGGGCCTTGTTTTACCGCTTGCGAGGCATATTTTTCCGCCTGGGTCAACTTTTGCCGATCGGTTAAGATCTCCGCATAAAATGCCAGCGCCAGGGCGTTATTCGGATCTAACTGAAACGCCCGCGACGCTTCACGCTCTGCATCGACCAGCGAGGCCGCACTGGTCTGCTCGTCGACCAACGGGCTGTAAGCATACCAGTCAAGCACAAAGGCGTAGATTGCGCGTACGGTGCTGTCATCCGGCGCCAGCTTGACCGCCGTATCGGCCGATTTCAATGCTTCTTCCAGCCGTTTCAGGCGCTCGGTATCATTCCGCAGGGTTTGGGTTGAATAAGCCTGGATGCGCGCGAGTTGCGCCCAGGCCTGGGCATTGTTCGGATCCTCCCTTAGAGCTGCCTGGTAGGCGTCGATCGCATCGTTTATAACGGGTCCGATCTGGACTGGCGGAGGAGGCGTCACCGTTGTACCCTCTGGGAATTCTGTTCCCAGGGCGGTCGCAGTGGCGATGATGCTCTCTGGCAGCGGGCCGCCCGGCACGTTGTTGCTAGGGTCATCGAGCTTCCCAGCGTCGATATAAGCCTGGGCTTCCATAAAGTACGATGGCGCCATGCGGGTTGGAGTCGGGGTGGCCTCGAACGGGGATTTCACCTCGCCCCGGCGGAGTGCCAGCAGCAGCCAGACGCTGCCCAGAATTAAAGCCAGCAGCGCCAATACCCGGTAAAAATTTGTCTTTGCCCGGGCCGGCCGAAAAGTCGGTTTTTTGCCAACTAAGGAACGACTCATAACTTATGATGTGGGAGTTTCTGTCTCTTCCGGAGTCGGGGTTTGTTTTGCCTGCGGTGTCTTGATATTCTCAGAACAAATCTCTAGACCCTGGTTGGCATTGAACACCGCAATCTCGTCGTTCGGGACTTCGTTGAGCAGTTTTTGGAAAACCGGCACAGCTTCTGCACAGCGGTTGCTTTTAGCCAGGGAAAAACCAAGATACCAATAATATTCCTCGACCCGCCCGTACGCCAAAGGCAAGCCTTCGACAGATTTACCATCGGCTGCCTGCCCGCCCTGGGTCGCCAGGACTAACGCGGGAATCGCTTTGGGATAATCCTCCATTTTGTAATAAATCACTCCCAGGTTGCCGTGTAAGCGCGGGTCTATCGAATTGATCTTTACTGCTTCTTCAGCATACTGTGCAGCTTGTGGAAATCTGCCATCTGCAAAAAACGAACGTGACAGCTCGGTCAGGGCCACCGTATCATTCGGGTTCAAAGCATATGAAGCCAACAGCGCTTCCTGCGCCAGATCATACTTTTCTAACAACTTATAAGCCACACCCAGGTTCAGATATAGATCGGCGATGTTCTTATTAATCGCTAATGCTGCCTGGAACTCCTCGACCGATTGTTCAATGTTTTGGGTATTCAGTAGCACGATACCGCGCGCCCGGTGAGTTTCCAGCAAACTCGGGTCTAAGTCGCGCGCTTTCTTGGATTCTTCGATCGCCTTATCATAAAGTGTGTAATCGCCTTGATTAATCAGGATTTCGGCATAAAATGCATGCGCCAGGGCGCTGTTGGCGTCCAGACTCAATGCCTTTTGAATCTGACGCTCGGCCTCGCCATATTTCTCCTGAAAACCCAACGCCCAGCCTTGCACCGCATAGGCCAACGGGTTTTCTGGGTTTTTAAGCAGCGCGTTCTGGGTATTCGTAATTGCCTCGGCGTATTGTCCCGCAAAAACTTGCAAGCGCGCCAGGGCGACATAATTAGAAGGATTGGTAGGGTCGCTGTTGATTGCTTCTTTGTAAGCGTTGATTGCCAGGGTCAGCTTTCCTTGGCGGAAGAAATCCTCCGCCTGGTTAACGAACGATTCCGGGCTCTGCGTCAAGGTTGGAGTTGGTATGAACAAAGGCGCCGTTACCGGCACGATTACCTGGTTTACATATACCAGACCCCCTATCACTGCCAGGAGCAGCAGGATCAACCAGGGATTAGACCGCCGCCGCGGTCGGCGGGTCATCGTCCATTTATTACCACGCAGATACATGATGTCATCATACCATTTTATTTCTGGCTTAGTCAAGCCTACCTTAACGCACTTCTCATACCACCAGACCGACGGTTTCCACAGGGAAGGGTCTTAGGGGATATGCACGCGGCTGGACCGCCCGACCTCGGAAGTCTGGCGGTAACGAGATACTTGCGCTAAAATGAAAGCGTGATGCGTTTCGATGTTTTTACACTTTTCCCCGAAATTTTCCCTGCCTATCTCGAAACCAGTATTTTGCAACGCGCTCGCCAGCGCGGCCTGGTCGAGGTGGCTGTGCATAACATTCGCGATTGGACTACCGACCGCCACCACATCACCGATGACGAGCCCTACGGCGGAGGTGGTGGGATGGTGATGAAACCCGAGCCGATCTTTTCTGCGATAGAAGCCGTTTTGGGCTCGCCGCTGGCCTGCCCGCTGATCTTACTCACTCCACAAGGGCGCGTTTTCAGTCAGGCTGTCGCCTTCGAGCTGGCTACTCCTGCTCTGATCCCACTTGACCCCGAACGAGCCGAAACGACCCAACCCGCCCGCCTGGCGCTCCTGTGTGGGCGCTATGAAGGCATCGATGAACGCGTCCGCCAACATCTGATTTCCGACGAGATTTCAATTGGCGACTATGTGATCACCGGTGGAGAGCTGGCCGCGCTGATCGTGATCGATGCAGTCAGCCGCTTGATTCCCGGTGTATTGGGTGACCCCGACGGCGCCATGGACGATTCACACGCCTCCGGCTTGCTCGAATATCCCCACTACACTCGCCCACCCGAATTTCGTGGCTGGCGGGTTCCGGATATCTTGCTGTCCGGCGATCATGGTAAGATCGCCCGCTGGCGGCGTGAGCAAGCCCTGCTGCGTACCTGGCAACGCCGCCCGGATCTGTTGGCAAAGGCAGAATTATCTAAGGAGGATTTGAAGTTCCTGGCGAAAGAAGGTTTACAAGTTGAAAATTTGCAGGTTACAAACTTCAATGAATCACAAGATATCTCGGAATAACCTGCCAACCTTTACATATTAAAACCTTTAACCGAAAAGGATTACAAAATGAAATTTAGTTATAGCAAAATCTACCTGCTCGGTTTTGGTTTCTTTGGAGTCAGTATCATCTGGGGCGTCTACAACGCCTTTGTGCCATTGTTCCTGGCCAATACTTTCTTTCTGCCGCCTGCTATTATTGGTTTTTTCATGACCTTGGATAATATCGCCGCGTTGTTCATCCAATCACCGGTCGGCGCCTGGTCAGATCGCCTGCGCACCCCGATCGGAAGGCGCATGCCTTTTATTATCATCGGCGCGCCGGTCAGCGCCCTGGCGTTTGCGTTCATCCCGATTGCAGCCAGGCTGGGTATCCTGCCCATCTTTGCGATCTGCACCAGCAGCCTGCTGCTCAGTATGGCTTTCTGGCGCACGCCGGCTGTCGCTTTGATGCCGGATATCACCCCTTCGGAAAAGCGCTCGCCGGCCAATGGAGTTATCAATTTCATGGGCGGCATCGGAGCGATCATCTCTTTCATAGGCGGGGCTGTATTGTACAAAATGAATCCAGCCTTTCCCTTCTGGCTAGGCTCTATCCTGGTGGTGTTGGCAGGTCTACTGGTGCTCATCTTTATTCGCGAGCCAAAGGTAGAGCCAATTGATAAATCTGATTCCGCCGAGACAAAACCGGGCTTGTGGCAGAGCTTGAGCGAAATCCTGAAAGATCCCGACCGCAGCGCCTTACGGCTGCTGCTGGCAATCCTGTTTTGGTTTATAGCCTACACCGCTGTAGAAGCTTTCTTTACTCTGTACGCCAACAAACATCTCCTGCTCGAAGAGTCAGAAGGTGCCCGCCTGCTCGGTCAGCTCTCGTTATTTTTCGTCCTGTTCGCGCTGCCAGCCGGTTATCTTGGCGTGCGTATCGGGCGGCGTATCACCATCTTGATCGGGATTACGATAATGGCCTTGCTGCTGTGGGTCATCTATTTCCTGCCAGTGCAAGTGCTGACAATCCCACTTGCCCATCTACCGCTGCTTGGAACGGTGCCTGTTATCGGGATATTCCTGATGCTGGCCGGAATCGCCTGGGCTTTCATCAACATCAATTCGCTGCCTATGGTTGTGGACATGACCGTTCCGGCGAAAATTGGTACTTATACAGGCCTTTATTACCTGTTTTCAACGTTGGCAGCGATCATCGGCCCGAACATCAATGGCTGGGTAGTCCAGCTAAGCGGCAGGAATTACAGTACCATCATGCTGCTGGCGCCGTTCTCATTATTGATCGCCTTTATCCTGATGGTCGGCGTGAAGCGCGGCGAGGCCGTTCAGGCTCCTAGCTTGCTTCCATCTCTGGCTGAGGTGCTGGAGGCATAATTGCTTAACTTTCCGATAAAAGAGGAGAGAAATAATCAATGCACATCCTAGTTACCGGCGGCGCCGGGTATATCGGCAGCCACACCTGCGTCGAACTTCTGCAAGCTGGACATACAGTAGTAGTAGCGGACAATCTGTCCAATAGTAAAATTGAGGCTTTGCACAGGGTCGAAGAACTGACCGGTAAAGCGGTCCCTTTTTACCAGGTCGACTTACTGGATAGACAAGGATTGGAACGCATTTTTGCTGAACAGCCGATCGGGGCGGTGATCCATTTCGCCGCACTCAAAGCGCCGGGCGAATCGGTTGAGCAACCGCTGCGCTACTACCACAACAACCTGACCGGGACGCTCCATCTTTGCCAGGTCATGCAAGCGGCCTCCGTCAGGAAGATTGTTTTCAGTTCTTCCGCTACAGTTTACGGGCAGAACAACCCGCCGCCCCTGCGTGAAGATATGCCGTTTGGCCTGGCGATTAACCCGTATGGCTGGACCAAGCTGATGATGGAACAAATCCTCCAGGATGTTTACACCGCCGACCCAGGCTGGAATATTGCTCTGTTGCGTTATTTCAACCCGGTTGGAGCGCATCCCTCCGGGCGCATGGGCGAAGACCCTAACGGCATTCCCACCAACCTGATGCCATTTATCGCCCAGGTCGCCATCGGCCGCCGGGCTGAACTGAATGTTTTCGGGAACGATTACCCCACCCCAGACGGCACCTGCATCCGTGATTTTATCCATGTTGTCGATCTGGCCAGGGGTCACCTGCAAGCACTGCAAAAGCTGGCCGATCAGCCCGGGGTGGTCATCTACAACCTGGGTACCGGGCGCGGTTACAGTGTCCTGGAGGTCGTCCAGGCCTTTTCCCAGGCCTGCGGAAAGCCGATCCCATACCGGATCGTCGGACGCCGGGCGGGGGACTTGCCGGTCAGCTACTCCGACCCCTCCAAAGCAGAAAGAGAGTTGGGGTGGAAAGCTGTCCGTAGCCTGGCCGAAATGTGCACCGATTCCTGGCGTTGGCAATCACTAAACCCCAATGGATACGATCTCTAAGGCTCAATTTTCTGGTTACGAAACCCCCAGCAAATTGATCCTTATATATGTCGACGATTTTATACTGGCAGTCAATAAACCTGCCGGTCTGCCTACCTTACCAGATGGTTACGATCCCGGCGCTCCATATTTAAAATCCGTGCTAGATCCTGAATATGGTAGGCTGTGGATTGTGCACCGCCTGGACCGGGACACCAGCGGAATCGTCCTGCTGGCGCGCACCTCCGAGGCTCATCGCGCCTTAAACACCCAGTTCGAAATGCGCCAGGTGACCAAACGTTACCATACCCTGGTATGCGCCTCCCCTGAATGGGATGAGAAAATCGTCAAGCTGCCACTACGCGCCAATGGCGACCGCCGCCACCGTACAGTCGTCAGCACACGGCGAGGAAAATTGGCTGTTACCGAGCTGCATCGACTCGAGCGTCTCGGACGGTATACTTTAATAGAAGCGCTACCGCATACCGGGCGCACCCACCAGATTCGCGCTCACCTGGCAGCCATCGACCTGCCCATCCTGGGAGATACACTCTACGGCGGCGAGCCCGCCTTGTACTTATCCAACCTAAAACAGGGATTTCTCAGCCGTAATGAAGTGGAAAGACCGCTGATCCAGCGTTGCGCCCTGCACGCCTGTTCACTCGACTTCGTACATCCAATTCTTGGAAAATCCTTCCACCTCGAAGCTCCCTATCCTCAAGATTTCGACGTAACTCTGCGCACACTGCAGCGTTACTCCCCGGTAAATCCAGCATAACCCTGTGTTAGATATGTATTAGAAATCAAAACGGCAACCCTGCCTTTTCTTGACGTTCTTTTTGCAGCGTGGTATGATTTTACACATCTGTTTAGCACTCTCATATCGAGAGTGCTAAAATTTGAAAGTGATAACCATGACAGATCTGACTGAACGGCAAAAAATTATCCTGGCGCTGGTCATCCGTGATTACATCGAACAGGCTCAGCCTGTGGGATCCAACTATTTGTTGGAGACTTATGGTTTAAAGTTCAGCTCAGCCACCATACGCAATGAAATGGTAGCGCTAACGGACCTCGGTTTGCTCCGCCAGCCGCATACATCCGCTGGCCGCGTCCCGACTGAGGAAGGTTACCGCTACTTTGTCCGCCAGCTCATGGGCCATCAGGACCTCCCCGATACAACCAAGCGCACTATCAGCCACCAGTTCCTGCAAGCTGGCCTGGATGTAGACCGCTGGATGCGCCTGGCCGCTTCAGTGCTGGCGCAGCAGTCGCAGGGAGCGTCGCTCGTCACTGCACCTCACCCCGAACAGCCGGTCTTCAAGCACATCGAGCTCATTGCTACTCACGGGCGGCAGGTCTTGCTCGTGCTTGTCCTGGCTGCCGGCGAAGTCAGCCAGCAGATGCTGGCCCTGGCAGAGCCCGTAGCACAGGAGCGGTTGAGCGCTACCGCCGCCCGGCTTAACAACCTGCTGGCCGGCCTGCGCCCAGACGAGATCGCGGCGATCAACACGCCGCAGGATGCGCTCGAGCGGGATATTCTGCGCCTGATCGCCGACGACATGCGCCGGCTTGGAGCAGTCATAACCGGTGAGGTCTATCACGACGGGCTGACCCACGTGCTGGCAGAGCCTGAGTTCAGCGAGTTGGACTCGGCGCGCAGCGCGCTGCGTATATTCGAAGAGCGCCCGCTGCTTGAAGACCTGTTTAACCGCACCATGATCAACAGCGAAATGGGCGGCGTGCAGGTGCTGATTGGCGGCGAAGGCGCCTGGCAGGAGCTGCGCGAGTTCTCAATGGTGCTGGCGCGCTACGGCGTGCCCGGTCTGGCTACCGGGATGCTCGGCGTGCTCGGACCGATCCGCATGCCCTACGGCCGCGCCATCTCAACCGTACGCTTCGTCGCCAGCCTGCTCAGCGACCTGGTCGAAGACTTGCACGCTGATTAACATTGATAGCCATTCATCCCCCGGCGTTCCTTATCCGGAAGGCCGGATAAACTCGGAGAAAGCAACGCATGACCAAAAGAAAGAAAATTGAAGAACAACCTGAAATAGAAATCGTCGAAGCCGAAGTCATTGAAACCGGTGAAGGCGCCGCGCCCGAAGGTGAAACCCCTGAACAGGCCGCCCTCGACGAGATCCGCATGCTCCAAAACGAGTTAGCCGAGACGCAAGCCAAAGCCAACGAATACCTCGACGGCTGGCAGCGGGCGCGGGCTGAGTTCGCCAACTACAAAAAACGCATCGAGCGCGACCAGGGCGAGACTTACCAGCGCGCTGCCGGCTCCATTCTCAAGCGCCAGCTCGAGGTCGTCGATGACCTGGCCCTGGCGCTCAAGAACCGCCCGACCGCTGGTGATGGCGCCGCCTGGTCCAGCGGTATTGAGCTTATCTACAGCAAGTTACTCAAAGTCTTGGAGAGTGAGGGCGTGAAACAGATGGACATCGAAGGTCAGCCCTTCGACCCCAATCTGCACGAAGCCATCTCCCTCGAACCCTCCGACGCTGTTCCTAGCGGCCACGTAAGTGAAGTACTCAAACCCGGCTACCTGCTCGGCGATAAAGTCCTGCGCCCTGCGCTTGTAAGGGTAGCACAGTAATATTTTAGAAGGAGAAACTACTCATGTCACGTATCATTGGAATCGATCTCGGCACTACAAACTCTGTCGGCGCGGTCATGGAAGGCGGCGAACCGACTGTCATCCCGTCGCGCGAAGGCGAGCGTCTCGTCCCATCCGTCGTAGCGGTCAATAAGAACCACGAGCGCCTGACCGGCCGGCCGGCGCGCAACCAGGCCGTCGTCAACCCTGAGAACACCGTTTTTTCGATCAAGCGCTTTATGGGACGCAAGTTCAGCGACCCGGAGGTGCAGAAGGCGCTCAGCCGCGTGCCGTACAAGGTCAGCGAGGCGCCCAACGGCGACGTGCGCGTATTGCTCGACGGGCGCGAGTATTCACCGCCGGAAATCTCGGCCATGATCCTTGGTAAGATCAAAGCTGACGCCGAGGCTTACCTGGGCGAGGCGATCACCCAGGCGGTCATCACTGTACCGGCTTATTTCAACGACGCTCAGCGCAACGCCACCAAGGACGCCGGCAAGATCGCCGGCCTGGAAGTGCTGCGCATTATCAACGAGCCGACTGCTTCCTCGCTGGCTTACGGTCTCGAGAAGAAGAAAAACGAGGTGATCGCCGTGTATGACCTGGGCGGCGGCACCTTCGACATCTCGATCCTGGACGTCGGTGAAGGTGTTATCGAAGTCGAGTCGACCAACGGGGATACGTTCCTGGGCGGCGACGATTTCGATCAGCGCCTGATCGATTACCTGGCTGGCGAGTTCCAGAAGTCGAACACTATCGACCTGCGCAAAGACCGCCAGGCGCTGCAGCGGCTGCGCGAGGCGTCTGAGAAAGCCAAGATCGAGCTTTCGAGCACGTTGCAGAGCGAGATTAACCTGCCATATATCACGGCGGATGCGTCAGGCCCCAAGCATCTGGTCACTACGCTGACGCGGGCGAAGCTCGAGCAGCTCACTGGCGACCTGATCGAGCGCTCGCTTGGCCCGGTGCGCCAGGCGCTCAAGGACGCCAATAAGCAGCCGGCGCAGATCGACGAGGTAGTGCTGGTGGGCGGAATGACCCGCATGCCGGCGGTGCAGGAATCGGTGCGCAAGCTGTTCGGCAAAGAGCCGCACAAGGGCGTCAACCCGGATGAGGTGGTGGCGGTCGGCGCGGCGATCCAGGCCGGCGTGCTGGGCGGCGAAGTCAAGGACATCCTGCTACTCGACGTCACCCCGCTGACCCTGTCGGTGGAGACACTGGGCGGCGTGGCCACCCCGCTGATCGAGCGCAACACCACCATCCCGACCCGCAAGAGCCAGATCTTCTCGACCGCCGGCGACAGCCAGACGCAGGTGGAGATCCACGTGGTGCAGGGCGAGCGCCCGCTGGCCAGCGACAATAAATCCTTAGGCAAGTTCATCCTGGACGGCATCCCGCCGGCTCCGCGCGGCATCCCCCAGATCGAGGTCACCTTCGACATCGACGCCAACGGGATCATCAAGGTCACCGCTTCGGACAAAGCCACCAGCCGCTCGCAGCATATCACCATCACCGCTTCGTCGGGGCTGCGTGAGGATGAAGTCGAACGGATGCGCAAGGACGCCGAGGCCCACGCCGAGGATGACCTGAAGAAGAAGGAGCTGATCGAGGCGCGCAACAACGCCGACAATATGGCCTACTCAGCCGAGAAGGTGCTGCGCGACCTGGGCGACAAGGTCCCCGCCGAGACGCGTAAGAGCGTCGAAGAGCGCGTGGCCAAGGTGCGCGAGGTGATGAACGGCAGCGATGCGGCCACAATTCGCAAGCTGACGGATGAGCTGAGCGAGGAGCTGCAGAAGGTGGGCGCGGCGGCGTACCAGCAGCCCCCAGCCGGCGGCGCCACACCTCCCGGCGGTGAGCCGCCTCCGTCCGGCGGTCCTGGTCCGGGCGGTCCGGATGAAAACGTAGTCGATGGCGAGTTCCGCTCGGCATAACTTGATTTGATTGTGTGGATAAAATGCACCTAAGGTGCATTTTATCCATATAAAAATATCTATGAGTGATCGAGATTATTACGAAGTGCTGGGCGTGCCACGTAACGCCTCTCCGGAAGACATAAAGTCGGCCTTCCGTAAGCTGGCGCGCCAGGTGCATCCGGATGTGAATAAGTCGTCCGATGCGGAGGAACGCTTCAAGGAGCTCAACGAGGCTTACGCGATCCTGTCAGACGACGATAAGCGCGCCGCTTACGACCGTTATGGGCACGCCGGGGTGCGCAACCAGTATGGGGCGCCCGACATCAATGTTGACTTCGGCGGGCTGGGCGATATCTTCAGCGAGATGTTCGGCTTCGGCCGGCAGCAGTCGGCGGCGCGGACGCGCAATGCACCGCGGCGGGGAGTCGACCTGCAGTATCGGCTGGACCTATCGTTCGAGGAGGCGGTATTCGGGGTCGATAAGGAGATCGAGATCACCCGCGATGAGGGCTGTACGACCTGCGGCGG
>Ga0113563_10002442_pt1 | contig 11197 bp, 8 predicted proteins | sample Mud3Dept3metaG_FD_80117 | JGI IMG/M metagenome (GOLD analysis project Ga0113563, IMG submission 80117) | Freshwater wetland microbial communities from Ohio, USA, analyzing the effect of biotic and abiotic controls - Mud 3 Core 4 Depth 3... | ecosystem: Environmental > Aquatic > Freshwater >...
AACTGCAGCGAGCGGCTCACCTGCTGGCACATGTCGTCGATGAACGGATCGAGCACCTCGGCCTGGTAGTTGGCCGGCAGCCCGCCTTCCTTCTTGGCGCGCCCGGCCTCCTCCATGCTGAGACCGTAGGTACGCATGATTTCCTCGGTGAGCTGCTGCCCGCCGAAGGCGAAGTCGCGCGTGTAGGTGACCTTGAGGTCGCGCAGCACGGAAAAGGTCGTGCTGCTCGCGCCGAAGTCGATCACGGCGATGTTGCGGTCCATGCCGCCGTCGGGCATCTGGTGGGTCAGCAGGCGGCAGGCATTCTCGAGCGCGAAGGCCTCGACGTCGACGATGCGCGCTGCGAGGCCGGCGGCCTGCACGGAGGCCTGGCGCTGCTCGACGTTCTCGGAACGCGTCGCGACGAGCAGGACGTCGAGCATCTCCGGGTCCTTCTCGGAGGGGCCGACCACCTCGAAGTCGAAGCTGACCTCCTCCATCGGGAACGGGATGTACTGGTCGGCCTGCATCTCGACCTGCGACTCGAGTTCACTCTCGCGCAGGTTGCGCGGCATCTGGATGATTTTGGTGATGGCCGCGTCGCCGCTGATGGCGACGGCGACTTCCTTGCTGCGCGCCCCCGCGCGCTTGACGGCGCGCCGCACGGCCTCGCCGACGGCCTGTGCGTCGACGATCGCCTTCTCGTTGATCGCATTGGGCGGTGAAGGCTCGGCGGCATACGATTCGACGCGGTAGCCGTCCCCGCTCCTCGACAGCTCGATGAGCTTGATGGACGACGTCGTGATGTCGAGCCCGATGACCGGTCGTGACCTGCGCTGAAACAACACGAGTGAGTCCTTCTAGTTCAAGAGGTTGCGCAGCGATTGTGGTGTGGATTCCATGCCCCCGGCGCACTATATATCAGGGATCGGCCAAAAAGAATTGTGAGTGGCCTATCAAATTGGAGCATTTGCGCCGCACGCCCCCCGGCTGTGCAAGAGATTCATGACCTGGTCACGCCGGCGACGGTGGCCGTGGGCCTGACGGCGGACCCGGAGAAGTTCGAGCGGTTTGACGATCCCGTACGTTGCAGCGTCGTGTACCCGTTCGCAGCGATGTCGTTCGGACCGGCAACCCCGCTGTCCTAGGCCGAGCCCTTAGACCGGAAGCTTTGCGTCCCCACCTTTCGATGAGTTTGCCTTTGCGTCGCGAGCTACTATGCACAAGCCCCGCGCAAGCGGCAAGGACTGAGTCTCAGATTTGATGATGCGACGATTCGCGGCGAGAGTGCTCGTGATCCTCCTCACGGCTGCTCTGGCAATCACGGCAGCCGTGGCGCTCGGTTTCGCGGGCGCCTACCAGTTCCTCGAGCCGGAACTGCCGGACGCAGCCGAGCTGCGCGAAGTGCCGTTGCAGCTGCCGCTGCAGGTTTATTCGCGCGACGGCAAGCTCATCGCCCAGATCGGCGAGCAGCGCCGCATTCCCGTCGCTTGGGATGACATCCCGCAGGTGGTCGTCGATGCGTTCCTGGCCGCGGAGGACGACCGCTTCTTCGAGCATCCGGGCGTCGACTGGCAGGGCCTCGTCCGCGCGCTCGTGAGCAATGTGTCCGCCGGTGGGGTGCGAGAGGGTGGCGGCACGATCACGATGCAGCTCGCACGCAACACGGTGCTCACGTCGGAGCGCACGCTGCGCCGCAAGCTGAAGGAGGTGTTCCTCGCCCTGCGCCTCGAGCGGGAATTCAGCAAACAGGAGGTCCTCACGCTCTACCTGAATCGCATCTTCCTCGGCCAGCGCGCATACGGGGTGGGCGCAGCGGCCGAGGTGTATTTCGACAAGCAAGTCGCCGACCTCACGCTCGCCGAGGCTGCGCTGATCGCGGGCCTACCGCGAGCGCCGTCGCGTGATAACCCGGTGACCAGCGTCGAGCGCGCGCGCGATCGGCGCGCATACGTGCTGCGACGCATGGTCGAGACCGGCAAGATCGACCGGGCTGCGCGAGACGCGGCCGCTGTCGTTCCGATCGCCGCGCACATCCACGGGCCAGCCATCGAGCTCGAGGCCCCGTACGTGGCGGAGATGGCGCGCATCGAAATGGTGCGCGAATACGCGGACGCGGCGCTGACCAGCGGCTATCGCGTCACGACGACCGTCGACAGCCGGCTTCAGTCCGCTGCCAACGTCGCGGCCTGGCGCACGATGCTGGAGTACGACCGGCGGCACGGTTATCGCGGCCCGCTCGAACAGCTGGAACCGGCGCAGCTCGGCGACGCGACGGCGGTCAGCGAGGCCTTCCGGCGGCATCCGGACCGGAGTGGCCTCACGACCGCGCTCGTCCAGTCCGTTGGCGATCGCAGTGCGTTACTGGTGCGGCGCGATGGTGTGGCCATCGAACTCGTCTGGGAGCAGATGACCTGGGCGCGGCCAGTGCTGCCGGACGATGCGCTCGGGCCGGCCCCGAAGAGCGCTCGCGACGTCCTGGCGACCGGGCAACTCGTCTGCCTCGAGCCGCTCGAGGACGGCAGCTACCGGCTTGCGCAGCTGCCCGCGGTTGCGGGAGCGCTGGTGGCGCTGGATCCGCGGGACGGCGCGATCGTCGCGCTGGTGGGTGGCTTCGACTTCAGCGCGAGCAAGTACAACCGCGCGGTGCAGGCGAAACGCCAGCCGGGCTCGGCGTTCAAGCCATTCCTGTACTCGGCGGCCCTCGAGCATGGATTCACTCCGGCAACGCTCGTGAACGACGCGCCGATCGTCATGCCCGGCGGCGGCAGCGACGGCACGGAGGAGTGGCGGCCGCAGAACATCACGAAGCGCTTTTACGGACCGACGCCGATGCGCGAGGGGCTCGTGCGGTCGCGCAATCTTGTGTCGATCCGGCTGCTGAGGGGCGTGGGCATCGGCCCGGCCATCCGGCACATCAGCGCCTTCGGGTTTTCGCCGGCAGCACTGCCCCCGAACCTGACCCTCGCACTCGGCACGGGACAGGTGACGCCGCTCGACATGGCTCGCGGTTTCGCAGTGTTTGCCAATGGCGGCTTCCTGGTGACGCCGCGCTTACTGGAGGGGGTAGTCGATGCCGGAGGGCGCACCGTGTTCCGTGCGGAACCACCGCTTGCCTGTCCGGAATGCCTGGACGCCGAGGGACCCGTCCCCGTCGAACGCCGCGCGCCGCAGGCGATCTCGCCCGCCAACGCCTTCGTGATGACCGACATGATGACGGACGTGATCCAGCGCGGCACCGCCCAACGCGCGAAGGTGCTTGGGCGACACGATCTCGCGGGTAAGACGGGAACGACCAGTGATCGCCGGGACACATGGTTCGTCGGCTTCAACGCCGACCTGGTGGCCGCAGCCTGGATCGGCTTCGACCAGGAGCGATCGCTGGGCGACGACGAAGAAGGTGGCCGTACCGCGCTGCCAATGTGGGTATATTTCATGGCGGACGCCCTCCGCGACCGCCCCGAGCATCGACTGCCAGAGCCACCCGGCGTGGTACGCATGTGGGTATCGAGGGAAACTGGCCGGCCGGCGAGCGCTGGGAGCGGCGCGGTGTTCGAGGCATTCCTCGAACAATTTGCGCCACAGCCAGGTGCGATCGACTATCGCGATTCCGTCGACGCCGAGTCCGCGGAGCCGGATCAAGCCGAGGATTCGCTGTTCTGAAGGCACCGGAGATGACCCGACGACCCAATCCCAGGGCTGAGTTGATGCGCCAGGCCGTGGCCGAGGAAGCCGCGCGCATCATGCGCGAGCAGGGCGTGGACGATTTCCTGCTGGCGAAACGCAAGGCGGCCGACAGGCTCGGCGTGACCGACGCCTCGATCCTGCCGCGCAACAGCGAGATCGAGGCCGCCCGGGTTGCGCACCAGCGGCTGTTTGCCGCCGAACGTCACGAGGCGGACCTGGCCTCGCTGCGCCGCTCCGCGCTCGAGGCGATGCGGCTCATGGCGGATTTTCAGCCGCGGCTGGTCGGCCCCGTACTCGCCGGCACGGCGTCGGCGCACTCGGATATCAACCTTCACCTGTTCACGGAATCGCCGGAGGCGGTGTCGCTGCGACTGGAGGAGCGAGGCGTGCCGCACGAGGTTCTCGAACGACGGCTCCGGTACGAGCGCGACCGCGTCGTGAGCTATCCGGCGCTGCGATTCGTCGCCGGCCGGCAGACCGTGGACGCGGTCGTTTTTCCCCTCGACGGCATTCGCCAGGCACCGTCGAGCCCGGTGGACGGGAAACCGATGCGGCGCGCGAGTCCTGCCGAGGTTGAGGCGCTGCTGTAGCCGCTCTGAGCGACTCGCTTCGCGTTGGCTCCTCGTCGTGCGGCCATTCCGGGCATGAGCGCGGGAACGCCGTAAATACTTCCCTCTAGGCTTCGGCCGCGTTGCGCGTTCGCGCTGCGCGCCATGCAGCGCATTGAGACCTTTGGCTTCGCCGGTGACGTCAGCGGTGAATACGGCTGCCACGAGGCGGGGGCGGCAGCCCGGAGACGCCGCACTCCGCCGACCGCTTCGTCGCGGTCAGCCGCGCTTCTCGACCTCCACGTAGTCCCGCGACGTCGGTCCCGTGTAGAGCTGCCGCGGCCGGCCGATCTTCATCGTCGGGTCGGCGATCATCTCCTGCCAGTGCGCCACCCAGCCCGCCGTGCGCGCGATCGCGAACATCACGGTGAACATCGAGCGCGGAATGCCGAGCGCGCTGTAGATGACGCCCGAATAGAAGTCCACGTTCGGGTAGAGCTTGCGGGCGATGAAGTACTCGTCCTTCAGCGCGATCTCCTCGAGCCGCAGCGCGAGTTCGAACAGCGGGTTGTCGTTCTGTCCGAGACGCGCGAGCACCTTGTGGCACATCTCGCGGATGATCTTGGCGCGCGGGTCGAAGTTCTTGTAGACGCGGTGCCCGAATCCCATGAGCCGCGTGTGCCCGTCCTTGTCCTTCACGCGCTCGAGGAACTTCGGGATGTTGTCCACGGTGCCGATGTCCTCGAGCATCTCGAGCACGGCCTCGTTGGCTCCGCCGTGCGCCGGGCCCCAGAGCGCGGAGACACCGGCCGAGATCGCGGCGTACGGGTTCGTGCCGGTGCTGCCGGCGAGGCGGACCGTGGAGGTGCTGGCGTTCTGCTCGTGGTCGGCATGCAGGATCAGCAGCAGGTCGAGCGCCTGGGCCGTCACCGGGTCGACCACGTAGTCCTCGGACGGGACCGCGAAGAACATGCGCAGCATGTTCGCGCAGTAGTCCATGTCGTTGCGCGGGTAGACGAACGGCTGGCCGAGCATGTGCTTGTACGCCGCGGCGGAGATCGTGGGGATCTTGGCCAGGATGCGGTGCGCGAAGATCTCGCGGTGCCGCGGGTTATGGATGTCCATGGAGTCGTGGTAGAACGCCGCCATGGACGACACGACGGCGGACACCATCGCCATCGGGTGCGCGTCGTAATGGAACCCGTTGAAGAAACGCAACAGCGTTTCATTGATCATCGTGTGGTAGCGGATCGAATGGTCGAACTGCTCGAGCTGGTTGGCCGCCGGCAACTCGCCGTTGATCAGCAGGTAGGCCACCTCCAGGAAGCTCGACTTGGTGGCGATCTGGTCGATCGGGTACCCGCGATAGAGCAGGATGCCGTTGTCGCCGTCGATGTAGGTGATCTTGCTCTCGCAGGCGGCAGTCGCCATGAACCCGGGGTCGAAGGTGAATACCCCGTGGTCCTTGTTGACGCTGGCGATGTTCAGGCAATCGGGGCCAACCGAACCGCTGCGCGCCTCGAGGACCGTCTTCATGCCCGTTTCCAGGCTGATCAGCTCGTATTTCTTCCCGCTCATCGTGCACTACCCTTTTTCGGACACGCCCCCGCGGATCGGAGGCGGCGGGGCAGCGTTGCACGACCGGCCGGGTCAATCAAGTTAGGACTATTCCACGACCTTGAGCCACTGCCCCGCGACCGGCTCCTTGTCCGGGTAAAGATCGTTCAGGAGCCGCAGCCGCTCCGTCGGGTACTTCTTGATGGGTGAGCCGGCGGCAAGGTCTGCGATCCGCGTCTGCGAGGTGGCCTTTACGAGGCGGAGGCGGTCCGGCTCGGCCTGGGTGAACTCGTTGTCCCTCAGGCGCCGGAAGGTCTTGATGCTGGACAGCAGAAGGGGATCGGTGGCGGAGAGTGCCGAATTCAGCCGCGTGGCGCCCATGAACACGTACGCCAGGTTGTTGTAATAGACCACGGCATAACGGGCGGGCCCCCGGTTCTTCCATGGGAGCGGCACCTCGCGGGCAATCGCGGTATAGCCTTCGAGCCCGTTCACGTTCAGTGGCTCGGCCGCCGAGAGCGACACCCCCGACAGGTTGCGGGTCAGGAACTCCTTGGGCCCGACCCCTTGCGGCGGCGCCATGGCGGAGAGCTGCATCATGGCGTCCTTCTGCGGGGTCGCCGCGACCACCTTGCTCGGCAGGTTATCGACGGCCCAGCCGGTGGGAAATGCAACCGTGAATCCCATGTCCGCATGGTAGAAGCGGCTGCCCCGCACGACACCCTGGGCCCGGCTCGGTCCGATCGGGAGTCCCGTGATGTGCTGCAGATACGCGTCGCGTCCATCCGGCCGGTGTTCTCCCGTGCTGACCTTGCCGGCGGAGGCCACGACCTCCTTGAGGCGCGTGTCGTTGTCCGGGTGGGTCGAGAAGACGCCGTGATACACGTGGGGTTCGCGGTTTTCCTGCCGCGCCACCTGGACCTCGAGCATCTCCTGGTTCTTGAGCAGGCGCACGACGTCGATCATCGCGTCAGGGTCGTACTTCAGGCGGTCGAGGTACTGTGCGCCGATGGAGTCGGCCTCGAGTTCCATGTCCCGGCCGTAGCCGCGCACCAGCGCGGTCCCCGCCATGTTCGCGAGATTCGCGAGGTCGCCGCTGCCCGTCAGGATCCCGATCAGCGTAGCGCCCACCCCTGCGGCCGTGGCGCCGGTCTGCTGGCGAACGGCATGCCGCGCGGTGACGTGCCCGACCTCGTGGCCGAGCACCGCGACCAGCTCGGCCTCGGAATTGAGGTAGGCCATGATGCCGCGGGTGATGTAGACGTAGCCGCCCGGCAGCGCGAAGGCATTGACCTCGTCGCTGTCGAGCACGGTGAACGTGTACTGGAGTTTGGGACGGTGGCTGACGGCAGCGATGCGCTGGCCGATGCCGCTGACGTAGGCCTGCAGCTCCTCGTCGTCATAGCGCCCGTACTGCTGCAGGATCTTCGGGTGCGACTGGCGCCCGATCTCGATCTCCTGGGACTCGCTCATCAGGACGACGTCCTGGCCGCCGGTAACGGGATTGGACGCGCATCCGGCGAGCGTCACGGCGAGCGACGCGAACGCACCGAACAGGACGGATCGTGGTGACATGGACACGGCCTCGAACGACGGTCACTGCAGTCTAGAGGCAGCCAGCCGGCACTGAAAGTTCCGCCGCGATGGCCCGGAAGCGAGACGGGGCGCCGAAGCGCCCCGTCACGTCACGAACAGTGCCGCGTGGATTCAGCCGCGCGCGTACTTCTTCCTGAAACGGTCGACCCGGCCGCCGGTGTCCACGATCTTCTGCTTGCCCGTGTAGAACGGGTGACAGTTCGAGCAGACCTCGATCTGCAGGGGCTCTCCCAGCGTGGAGCGCGTCTCGAACGTGTTCCCGCAGCTGCAGGTCACGGTGATCGTCTTGTAGTCGGGATGGATTCCGCTCTTCATGGCCGCGGTCCTTGGGGAGACATGGGAAAAAGGGCGCGAAGTATAGGAGTGCCGGCCCGACCTGACAAGGCGGGTCCCTCGCACTGCCAGTGTTATCCACAAAACTTGTGGATAACTTTGTGGATGAACGGGAGCCGCATCGCCCTCGCAACGTGCAACTTGCGACGATTCTCGCTTTGGTCAATTTTTGACCACGGTAATAACGTCATTAAATTCAATTGTTTAGTAGCGTCGCCTAAGATGTCACTTCGACTACAGCCTGTAACATGGCGAATCTAGGCTGCTGCGTCAGCCGTGTGCATAACTGGCCACGGCCCTAGCCGATTCGCGCGCCAGAGGCAATACCCGGAGCCCGCAGAAATGCGTCTTTTGGATCGATTTCCGGCAGGAACATCGCCTGCAAGTCATTGAGGAACCGCCGGCCCAGCGCCGTGGGCGCCCACCGTCCGCTGTCGCTGCATGCGACGAGCCCCCGAGACCGAGCCTCCGCGAGCGGCTGCTCGATCGATGTCCACGGCAGGCCGGTCCGCTCCGCGAACAGGCCGGCGTCGAAGCCCTCCACCAGGCGCAGGGTATTCAGGCAGAACTCGAACGGCACGTCCCGCGCCGCGACGACGCGGACTTCCTCGATGCGGTCCTGCGGACGCGCGGCAGCCATGTAGCGACCGGGCTGTCGTACCCGCGCCGTGCGCAGCACGGCCTTCGTCGACGGGTCGGTGACTTTCCCGTGGGCGCCGGCCCCGATGCCGAGATAGTCCCCGAACCGCCAGTAATTGAGGTTGTGTCGGCATCGACGTCCGGGACGCGCGTACGCCGAAACCTCGTACTGCACGAATCCTGCCGCCGCGAGCCGCTCCTGGCAGGCGACCTGCATCGCGTAACCTGCGTCGTCGTCGGGCAGGGGCGGCGGGCGCCGCTCGAACACCGTGCCGGGCTCCAGCGTGAGCTGATAGTGCGAGACGTGGGCCGGAGCGAGTTCGATCGCTCGCTCCACGTCGCGCACCGCCTCGTCGACCGTCTGCTGCGGCAGGCCGTACATGAGGTCGAGGTTGAAGTTGTCCAGCCCGGCGTCACGCAGCTCGGCAACTGCCGCGAACGTGTCGTCATGCGAATGGATGCGCCCGAGGGCCGCCAGCTGGCGATCCTCGAAGGTCTGCGCACCGAGCGAGACGCGGTTGACACCGACCGCACGGTACGCCGCAAATCGCCCGTGCTCGACGGTGCCCGGATTCGCCTCGAGCGTGACTTCAAGGTCCGCCGTGAACGGGAACAGCCGCCGGGCCCGCTCGAGGATCCGGCCGATGGTTTCGGCCTCGAACAGGCTCGGCGTGCCGCCTCCGAAGAACACCGAGACCAGCGGCCGCCCCGCGAGACCCGGCGCCGCGAAATCGAGGTCGTGGAGCAGTGCGGCGAGGTAAGCACGTTGCGGGACACCCCCCGCCGGAACGGCGTGGGAGTTGAAATCGCAGTACGGGCACTTACGAACGCACCATGGCAGGTGCACGTACAGTGCCAGCGGCGTCTCTTCCCGCGCGCTCACGGATCGCGGCCCGCCCCGGCCAGGGCGCTGACCAACGCGCGCAGCGCCTGCCCGCGGTGGCTCATGCGATTCTTCCGGGCACTGTCCAGCTCGGCCGCCGTCCGGCCGCCGCCGCCGACCAGGAACAGCGGGTCGTAGCCGAAGCCACCGCTGCCGACCGGCGCCTGCGCGATTCGCCCTTCCCAACTCGCCTGGCGGACGGTGGGAGCAGGATCGAGTGGCCAGCGCAGGTAGGCCATCGCGCAGCGGTAACGCGCGCTGCGGCGCTCGTCGGGCACGCCGGACAGTTCGCGCAGCAGACGGGCGTTGTTCGCCGCATAGTCGGCACCCTCACCCGCGTACCGCGCAGAATAGATGCCCGGGGCGCCGTGCAGGGCATCCACCTCGAGCCCCGAATCGTCCGCGATGGCGGGTAAACCCGTCGCCTGCGCAGCGAACCGCGCCTTGAGGATCGCGTTCTCGATGAAGCTGAGTCCGGTTTCCGCGGCGACGTCGCGCGTGAAATCCGAGAGCGGCACGACGTCGACGTGCCAGGGCGCGAGGATCTCGCGCATTTCGCGCAGCTTGCCCGGGTTGCCGGTCGCAAGGACGACCCGCACCGGGAAGGCGGGGTTGTGCCCGTTCACCTGCGCAGCCGCCGTGGCTCCGTGGCAAGCGGTGCCTGCAGCGCCTCGAGTTGCGCCGCGAACAACTGCTGGCACGCAGTGCCCGCAAGGTTGAGCATCTCGTCGAGTTCGTGGCGACGGAAGGCGTGCCCTTCGGCCGTGCCCTGAATCTCGATGAAGCCGCCGCCGTTGTTCATGACGACATTCATGTCCGTCTCCGCGTCGGAATCCTCGACGTAGTCGAGGTCCACGACCGGGACACCGCCGGCGATACCGACGGAGACCGCCGCCACCTGCCCGTGCAGAGGGCTCGAGGCCAGCACGCGCCGCCGCACGAGCGCGTCCATTGCATCCGCGAGCGCGACGAAAGCGCCGGTGATCGACGCCGTTCGCGTACCGCCATCCGCCTGCAGCACGTCGCAGTCGAGCGTGACCGTGCGCTCGCCGAGCGCGCGCATGTCCACCACGGCGCGCAGCGAACGGCCGATCAACCGCTGGATCTCGAGCGTCCGTCCGCTCTGCTTGCCGCGTGCCGCTTCGCGCGCCGAACGTGTGTGCGTCGCGCGCGGCAACATGCCGTACTCCGCGGTGACCCATCCCTCGCCGCGACCGCGCAGGAACGACGGCACGCCGTCTTCGACGGTCGCCGTCACGAGTACGCGCGTGTCGCCGAATTCGACGAGGACGGAACCCTCCGCGTGACGCGTGAATCCGCGTGTGATGCGTATCGGGCGCAGCTCGTCCGGTGCGCGGCCGCTGGGTCTCACGGGGAATCTCCTTCGTTCAGGGGCCGAGCCAGCGCACGACGGCTGCGGTCGTGTTGTCGGCGAAAGGCGCCGTCGCATTCACGGCACGCGCGCCCAGGTCGCCCAGGGAATCACGCAGACTGCGATCGGGCTGCTGGCCGAGGCCCGCGATTTGCGCATCGGTCTGGCCAGCCCAGAGTCCATCCGAGCAGAGCAGGACCAGGTCGCCCGGTTCGAGACCGTGACGCCCGCCGAGCGACATTTCCGGGAGGACCGGGTCGCCACCGATGCAGCATTCCACGTAGTTGCGCATGGGGTGGGCGTGCGCCTGGCGTTCCGTAATCCGCCCCGCGCGCAGCAGCAGTTCGACGTGGCTGTGGTCGCGCGTGCGGTCGACGACGGCGCCCTTGCGCAACTGGTAGATGCGGCTGTCGCCGACGTGGACCCAGTGCGCATTCGACCCCTGCACGATGCATGCGGCGCACGTTGCGCGCGGCCGGATCTCGGGAGGCAGGCCCTCGCCCAGCGCGACGACGGCATCGTGCGCCCGGCCGATGGTCAGGTGAAGGAACCCGTCGGGATCGAACAACGGACGGCTCGCCTCCCAGAACTCGCCGACCATGG
>Ga0113563_10002443_pt1 | contig 11196 bp, 8 predicted proteins | sample Mud3Dept3metaG_FD_80117 | JGI IMG/M metagenome (GOLD analysis project Ga0113563, IMG submission 80117) | Freshwater wetland microbial communities from Ohio, USA, analyzing the effect of biotic and abiotic controls - Mud 3 Core 4 Depth 3... | ecosystem: Environmental > Aquatic > Freshwater >...
CCCCGTTGTCGCCCTGCTGACCCGGAAAAGACAATCAGGCAGTCTTCCCCCAGGTGGGAAGACAATTCCACTCCTCCAAGAAAGCGATGCATGGACCCGTGAGGAAAACTGGACGAGAGCATTACCCCCTGAATTGGATATCCCCCTCCTGTGAGCACAACAACCTGCTTCACACCCTGCTTTCGCAAATCCGAGACATCCGGGACCTCGTATCGACTCTCAAGAGGCCAAAGAACAGCGTCGGCTGCGGGCCGCGTACCGAGAACCCAGAATAAAAACAGCAATACGATTCCGCGTCGCCTCGCTTTTCGATTCGCCCGGGTCGCCCACCAAATAAAAATCGCCGCCAGCAGCCAAAGCCAGAGAAAGAGAGATGACACAAGGGAAGAAACTATCGAAAATACCACTGTTAACTTAACCTTCGCACTAACGTAAGCTCAACGAACAGAATCGGAGTCGCCAGTTCACATTTAGCATGTCCAAAATAGCCGTGTTACCGCATTTCCGGATAACGTGAGAATGGATTTACGGATAATCCATGTCCTCTCCCTGCGTTCCCATTGGGACTCAGCTTTAATTGGGGCACCTGGTCGGTGACAATTCATTTTTGCGACCCCCCTCCTTTTCTGGCCTTGCTGGTTTGAGAAGCAGCGGCAGAAGCATAATACCTTTGCATAGCATGCCATTGCCGGATATTCTTCCAAAGCAATGTGCGGCGATGACCATAAATAGCCAAAAAGGCGAGAAAGAACCAGAAGGGGAAGGCTGGCGCACCACCAAATGCAAATATCCAGTCCTCAAAGACAGCATTCGTCAGACCGCTGACCACTGCGGCCAAAAGGCTCACAGGTATCACAGGATTCTTCTCGATACGGATCACTCGGACTGCATTCCAAATTACCCAGGCAAATCCTGCCAAGGCCAAGAACAAACCGATCCCGCCCATTCCAACGAATATACGTGCGTATTCGTTGTGCGCCCCCCCGGAGTATACACCTTGCCGGGTGAGAATCACCCGGTCATCTGCAAAAACATGACCCGTACTCCCAAACCCTGATCCAAGCAGGGGAGATTCTTTTCCTAAGTGCACCGCTCGCTGCCACAATTCAAACCGCCATCCAGTATCTGTTCGTAACATACCAGGCCAAAACTCCGGTAGGCCAAAAAATAACGCAAAGGCGAAGATACACAACAGAATCAAAAACATCTTGTTCCGAGTATTTAAAGGTCTGAGTAATAAGAAAACAATTGTTCCCGTCAAAAGCCCTGCAAAGCTGGCTCGCGATGCGGAGGTCAAGGCGGCCATCAGCAGCGCGAACAATATGATCGTATACGGCCACCGTTTTCCTTTGACAGTTTCCATACGCCATCCCAAGATTGGGAAAAAGGATAACATGGCCATTAATCCTAAGGTATTCGGGTTAGAATAGAGCCCCCTCGCTCGCGAGTAATCACCGAAATCGAAAAGACTCCTGCTATCAACGGGAATCGCTATCAACCCCGCTACAATGGACAAGGCTAACACAACTAAGATACTATGCAATCCGCGCCGCAGTCTCTGATCGTCTGTCAAGTAAGCGGGAAGGCCAACTCCAAATGCAACAAGTACGAAACCCATTGTCAGTGCCCGAAGGAATGTACCCGCAGGATCAAACTTGTCATAGGTAGCTGAAAGAAGGGCCATGACAAAGAATAGTCCGAAAGGCTTGAGGAATACACCGGGCAGCATGTATGTTCTCACCTTCCGCAGAGTCGAAGGCAACAAAGCCCGCATAGCGAACATTCCGAGGGGGACAAAACGGATGTAATAATAGTTCAGGCTATTAAGGTTAAAATAGGTATCCGCAAGCATGAAGGCCAGCATATTCATTATTAGCAACCACTCGATTGGCACTACCAATGCGACTATCGCCAACCCAACCAGAAGAACCGCCGACAGGGCTATCGGAGAATAATCTCCCCACAAAACGCTGTAAACACCGATTGCCGATATAATGAGAAGTAGCCCTCCCACCAACGGGTTGCCCAAAGGAAACCCTTGGAATAACCCATGGCCCATACCTTCCCTTTTCAAAGACTCGATATATCTTTTTGACAGCGCAGGAGGCTGGCTATCTTGCAACTTGGATTCCTCTGACTTATCCATGTCGCTCCCCCTTAAACATAACTCATCAGACTGATTCACTGATAACCCGAGCTAAATGCTTATTCTCCCGAGCGATCGGTTCAAGTCCGACCCCAGCATAACTATTCATTTCTTTTAATGAACATTACAGATTTATAGATACCCCGCTCGTTGCTTCGTCCGACCTGCCATCTTGTTCCTCTTCTTTGCAACAGACACCTTACAGATATCCCCTTCAAACCTAAACAAGGTTTCTCTATCAGCCACCAGCTTACAATTGCAATAACCAGAGTAAATACAAGAGATACCAGAGTAAACACCACTATCCCACACTTATATAAGCCGAACACCCACATCATCTGCTGTACAGGGAATGCATATATGTAAATGCCGTATGAGTAGTCCCCCCATTTATCCCAATGTTTAAGCGGAAGCTTGATGGCAAGCCAGATGATAATATATGGAAGCACCACAGGAGATACAGCTTCATAAAACCCATACTTCCAACTCAACAGGGTAAGAATCGTCGCCGCTATCGCTATACTGGAATGAAGGGGAATCCTCTTTTTTCCCAAGAGAAACATACTTCCGAAAAGGAAGCATATAAGTAGATTTGGTGCCTTGACACTGATACCTTCTGGCAGAAGCACCATTCCAATCCTTATCACATGCTGCTCAAAAATGTTCCCTACCCAGAGGCACAAACAAATACTTATCAGGATCGGCTTATGTTTCTTTAGCAAACCCAATAGATGAAACGCACCGAGAACCAAATAGCTAAGAAAGAGATACGGCAGAACCCACAGAGAGCCGTTAAACTCATTCGAGTAAGGATTTGTCGCGAGCAAATTCCCGATACTACTCTGCCTGGTCATCAACAAGAGGTTTCCCTTGATATATGTCAAAGGATTATTTGGAAACGTGCGAAAGTAGTCACAATTACTGTGCTGATAATAATGAATAATAGCTCCAAAAATGAGTGCTGTCACCAATAGGCAAATCCAGTACCCAGGCCACACTCTTAATATTCTGTGCCACAAGTAACGCCAAATGGAGGACGTATTCAGGCAGCTTTGGGTCACCAAAAAGCCACTTATGATAAAGAAGCTATCAACAGCGACGGATCCATGACTGCATTGCCCATTGCTAAAAATATAAAGGGGGTCTTTCCCAAATCCACCCAAGCTATAACTATGAGAACAAAGTACTAAAACAGCAAAGGCAAACCTCAAAAACGTAAAGCTATTCCTTCTTTGATCCAAACAGTCAAAGGTGTTATGCAGCCACACACCACCAAACGTGTGTTCCACCATCGGACCGGCTAATTTAGACTTTTCTGATTACAGATATTATTGCAATTCATTTAATCCCCTCAAGGACCCCAAACATCTAGCCCTCGTGCAAATGGAGGGGGGCGTTCCCCAACTTCCCCGAAACTAAAGATTGATACAAAACGCAATACTTGTCTGCGATCGTGTCCATGCAATATCTTTCCCTAACGGTTTTCACCGCATTTTCTCCTAACTGGCATTTTAACCGGGAGTCCTTTAAGATGTTGATTACCGCATCTGCCAATGCCTTGTGATCTTCTTGATTTACGACTATTCCATTATGACCATCGACGATGATGCTTTCGGTCACTCCATGGATCAGCGTGGCAACGCAGGCTCTACCGCATGCCATCGCCTCAAGGAGAACATTACCGAAGGATTCGTTTCTTGAAGGAAACACAAAAACATCACTAGCCTGGTAATACAGTTCTGGATCAGGAACGTTACCTACTAAGAAAACAGTCTTCCCCAAGTGTTCACCGAGTATTGTCAATAGTTGTTGGTGAAACCTTGTTTGCTCAGAGAAAGGGCCAGCCAGCAAAAGCCTGCTCTCCGGGATTCGGGTGATGATGCTTGGCCAAGCCTTTGCCAAAACGTCAATTCCTTTCCGATACTCGATGGAGCCCATGTAGGAGATGATCCTTACGTCTTCATTTAGGTGATATCTGTCGACTAATCTTGATCTTGCCTCCACATTTGTTGCATCACTATAAGAAAATCGATCATCCACCCCATTCGGAATAGCAAAGAGCTTTGGATGCATCTGCCTGAAGTCCTCGATGTGCTTTTGAACTCGATGCGATATGGAGACAAATGCGTCAAATTGGTTAAGAAGGAATATTTTCACTCTCCCCACCCGGGACTTAAATAACGCTTCTGGATCATCCTCTCCAGGCAGGGTAATCTTATAGACGGCTTTCTTGCCAAGCAGTTTGGCAACGACTGAACATGTAAGCCCTCCCCAGCTGTACCCGTGGACGTGTAAGATATCGTATTCCCGCCTGTTCTTTAAAAGCCATAGGGTCGATTTAAGTGCAAATTCGAAGGACCTCAACCACCCCCTTGAGGACGTCTGCAGGCGGACAATTGGAAACCCCCAGGTCTCGTCCACGACGGGCTTACACCTAGGATTGGAACAAAGACCGATTGTTCCCAGGCCTTTACCTACCAAAGCCTTCCCTAGAAATACAGCCTGCTTTCCAGAACCAGTGAATTCCGGGGGTAGCTTTTCCGCCAACATGCATACTCTCATGGTTCGACGTCAACCTTTCTGAACAGATAGTGCCTACCTTCCGAGGGACACACTGGAATGTAATGCGCCCCATAGTACCTTCGATACTCCTCTGATTTTCCAATACTAATTGCGGATTCCAGATGGTCTCCCCTGGTATCTCTGTCAAAACTATTTCCCATCGAGTTAAACAACACCCCCCCGGGTCCTAATGTTCCAGTTAAGGTCCTGAGACACTGAAGAGGATCAAACACGTGCTCTAACACTTCCGTTGCAATCACTAAGTCATAGCAACCTTTCTTCAAAGGTGGGATCTCCTTTGGACTGATAACTGGCACAACCTCAACGTCGAGTCCCCTCCTGCGGTACCTCCACTCTGCGAAGGAGAGTTTTTGATCCGCCAAGTCACAAATAGTCACCTCAGATCCCAATACCGCCATTAACAAGCCGATGTCCGATACCCCACAACCATAATCTAGGACTCTCCACCGATTTAACGAATGGTCCCGCTTTCCATGCAGAGAAAACAGCGTATCGAGATAATCTGACACCATTGAGTATCTCTCAAAGGCTAGCATCAATCTCAAACAATAGAAAAATGCCGCCTCTTCGTATGCCCTCTTTAACAACTCAGGCGTTCTTCTGTCCTCAAAACACTTGTCGAGATAACCTTTGAAACGGCGAGTATTCGGAACCCCCTTACTGAGATATAAAGACCATAGACTTGCCTTCGAGATTTCGAAGTATTCTCTTATCTCAAGTTCCCTGTCACGAAAAAGGGGGGGCTGCGGCCGTAATTGGGTTCCCTTGATCAACAGCATCTATGTTGATTGCCTTATATGTGCTTGATCCACCAGAAGTCGCTTCAAGAACGCGGAGGTTAGCAGCAGGTCATTCATAAGAGTGTAAATCAGCTATTCGAAAAATACTAGATGGCAGGCGTCTGACCTCACCTCTGTTGTAATACGAGGCTTTGGCTTCCAAGACAAGACTTGATGATGCAATAATATCAGCGTGTGCTCTTGGTGGATTTCCAATTAGCATTCCCTCGACAACATCTCCGAGTTCCTTTTCCCAACCCCGATCAGCTTTACTCTCCCAGATGCGCCTCAACCTGCCCTCCTTATAGCGCGTGCAGGTCTTGAAATCATGAATCATATATTGCGTCCCGTCACATTTGATGTCTATATATTCATCCCCTCCAATCAGAGACTCTCCCCTATCCGCAAAAATAAGATTAACCAGGGATCCGTCCGCGTAACGCATGATAATGACATTGCTATCCTCAGCCTCACTTCCGAGAGATGGAATCACCTGAATATCTGACGGAATTCTGGGTCCTAGCAAGTGAAATGAATAATCGATCCAATGACAACCGTTCGTGACGATTCGTGGTCCTTGGTGTGGCCAATAGTAATAGTGAGTCCGCGGAATGGTAGGTTCTCTGACAATGGCTGTAAGAGTAATCGGTCCTTCTTCATCTGCCAATTCGTTTTTAAGTAACTTCGTCAGACTTGAATGAACCCGATTGTACCCAACTGCAAGAAAGGAATTCGTGCCCTCCTTCAGTGCTGAAATAACCATTCTCAATTGTTCATGGCTAAGAGCCAGAGGTTTTTCAACAAACACTTTCTTCCCACCTCTCATGGCCATTGAAGCCAGCTCTGCATGTGAATCGTGCCATGTAGAAATGAACACCGCGTCAATTTGCTCGGATGAAATGACTTCCTGAGGATCGCTAGAAACGACAGGAATGCTGAATAGCTTAACTGCCTGTTCCAGACGAACCGGATCCTGGTCTGCGCCCATGACGATTTTCACACGCGGATTTCCCAGAAGGAAAGGGATGAGGTTTCCTCTCGCCCACATTCCAAGGCCAATAAATCCAACTCTCAGTACGCTTTTTGTTTTGCTAATTGCTCTTCGTTCTTTGATTACCGTCAGGCTCCTATTTTCTTCATGACTCGGTGCATCCAGACAATACATTTTGTGAAGACAAAGTCTATCTTTTTCTTTTGCCTCACTGACATCATATTTCGTCAATAGAGTCTTTGATGACCACCCCCGTCTAACCATATCTTCAACTGCTTTTTGAAGCCCACGTTGGTTCAAATAGTCCGGCAGATCGAGCGTGAGGCGGCTGAATACGTTTAAGTTACCAACATTCGAATGGGGCAATCCGACCCAATGCCCTTTAAGGGACCCCCATTCATCCTCCGACCAATCATCGGCGTTCATACCAACCAGATACGTCAGATCTTTCGGCAGAATTCTCATGAGGGATCTGTGCCATTCCCGCCCACAAATAACAATGGGGTTTCCTCTCTTGATAACCTCTTTCACCGACCTAAGAAGGCTGGGAGTGTATTTTCTGAACACGTTGACCGGCATCCGCTCATCTCGAAGAAACCCTTCGAGCAAACGACAACACGTGGTGTCACCGCAGAGAACAACGGTCTGCAAGTGTTTACAGTCACGCTGAATCCGGTTGAAGACTTCAAGAGCCATTCCATAATGAAAAGCGACTGCGGCGTCCTCCGGTGAGCATTGCATTGGCACTTTCGTCATCTGTTCTGGATGAAGTAACATACAATCGGCGTATAAAGGATGGCCCATCCGATACCCTGCAACCACGGAGCCAACCTCCACGCCCTCAACACCTCCGGTCTCAACCACCACACCTGAGACGGCTGCAACTGCTCTGAACATTAGCCCCTGGTATTCAAGAACGTTGGAACGTACCTTGGCGAGCGTCCTCCTTCCTCCAATCGCTTGCAGGTATCTGAATGCCCGCTTCAACATCCTCCCCCGTGTCCTGAATATCTGACAAAGAAGTCCGAACTTCGAGAACCTGGCCCGAGTGTGGTCCTGTCCTCCAGAAGTGCATGCATGAAGCACACGTACCGTCACACAACCCGGGAATGGCACCGGCCATGGAGACCTCTGCCAGGTGTCGAAATAAAGGAGTCTCATTCCCATCATGGAATTGACTTCACTGTGCTTCTTCATGACGGCCATCTTTCCTTGGACGCCTCTGCCGACAAGAGCTGGGAGAATTTCTCTGCCACCATGCTGCCTTCGTAACACTGCTCAACGTGTTTCCTTCCCTCCTCAACCAACTTCCTCTTCTGTTCCGGATGTCTCAGCAACTCAACCACCTTTTGGGCCAAGCCAGCGATATCGCCTGCATCAACTAGAACAGCACCGGGACCAGCGACCTCCGGTATGGCGCCGACCGAAAATGAGACTACCGACGTACCGCAAATAAGGGATTCCGCAATGACTCGACCAAATGATTCCGTTCTCGATGTCTGAACGTAGACGTCTGCTCGTCGCAAGAGAGAGGGGAGGTAGTCAATATCTCCCACGAAGAGCACATTTCTTTCCAGTTTCAATTGCTGAATACGGTCCTGAAGCTTCTTGAAAAACCCATTTGTATTCTCGAAGCCGGAAGACTCTCCAACCCTTCCCGCAAATACACACAGAGTCTTTGGAAATCTTTCACAGATGGCAGGCAGAGCTTCGATTAGCTGATCCTGTCCTTTCCTTGGAAAGATCACACCAGCGCTCGCGATGATCGGATTGTGTTCAGCAAGGCGGACATCCAAGTCTGTTGGCAGCCCCTGACTAGCCGCCGCTTCGAGGTCCTGGATCGGCAATGAGTTAGGAATGGTGGTAATCTTAGACTCACTCAGCCCACCTTCCACCAAAGCTCTTCTCAAAGTCTCGGATACGGCTACCACCCTGCCACTTTCGGCTGAAAAAGTACGAAGATAGGCTTTCATGAGGTTAGATCGATTTGCCAGATGATATACAAAGCTCATAGCATGGAATATCTTAATGTGCGGGATCCCAAGCAAATGACCAGCAATCCCCCCTACTAACAGCTGTTCGGTGTTGGAAACGATTAGGTCGGGACCCATACTCCTAATCAACTTTGTAACCTTCTCACAGCCAATTGTGTGTTGTCTAAAGAGCCTAACAACATTACCTATGCTTACCTGAGCACGCACTTGTTCAACGTACGGACATACAACGACCTCGGAGCCTAAACATTTATATTCTGCAATGGCCCCGCTCTCCCTCGCGAGCACCACAACCGCTTTTCTCGCTAAGTCGGGAGTATGGTGCAGCATTTCAAATAAGTAACGGTTCGGACCAATGAGGCGATCCCAGGGATTCAAGAAAATAACTCTTGGAATACGAGCCAAGCTATATCCTTCGCTATTCGTCAATGGCTTCTTAAAAGGGTATCGTCCTGGTAACAGGGTAATTGATATTATTCAGACGCCTGTTGCAATTAGCTAGGTAGCAGATTGTTAGGCGGGGGCCTGTAGAGTTAATCACTCACTGGACCATTTTGAACGATTTGTCCTGTTACGGATTCTATTGCCCTCACAACTCCTTTGCCCCAGGCCTCGGGAGTGAAATCTTTAATGATCTCCTTCGATCTTTCACCCATTTGTTTTCGGAGAACTTCATCTCTGACTAATAACCCCAAAATCTCAGATAACTTCTCTGAATCTCCTACAGGGAAAACGAATCCGTTCTCTCCCTCGTGGACAAGATCAGGGCCCGCACCCACTGCCTGGGAAACAACAAGAGGCAATCCAAATTCCATTCCCTCATTTAATACAAAACCCCAAGCTTCGGAACTGCTGGGGAGCACCATAATATCCGCGGCCGCATAAATCTCACAAAGCTGATCGTGGTTTAACTCACCAACGAAATATACCCGTGGAGTTTCGTGTTTTGCGACCATTCTCTCGTATCTTTTCCTATCTGGACCGTTACCCGCCACCACCAAGCTGGCGGTTCCTCCTTTGGGTGTCAGTTTTCCAAGTGCATCGATCAGGGTTGAAAGATGTTTGTGTTCTTCGACAAGACGACCCACAAATAAAAGGACTACCCCTTCTATACCCAAACCGCGCCTTATCTCATTACGGCGGGGAACGAACCGATTAGCCTGGTTAATAAAATAAGCCCTGTCTGTTGAATTAGGCGCCACGAAGATCTTACTTTGGGGCATCCCCAGTGTTGAACAATATTGAAGCGCACGCCTACCCGGGACACTGCAACCATCGGCATATTTGAGCAGCAGCTGCTTGTAATATTCCTTTACTTTCCGATGTGGACCATTGTACGCATCGTAGGCAGTCGATTCTATCCAGAATATTACTTTCTTTCGGCTCATAATCGCCCATAACCATAATAAGAGATAAGTGGGTTCGTCCCATCCGCCTATTACAATAACGTCATACCCCCCCTTCACAATGTGGCTGATGTCATTTAAGTGTCGGTCATCATTCGGAGGCCTGTGCCAACTCCACCCTTTCAACCAAACTGCTGACAGGTTATCTCTGTCTTTTGAAATTACAAAGTCCCTGTGTGGCATACTCTTTGTGAGAAAGAAAAACCCAATGTCTCCTTTCAGCTTTTCAGCGAGGGTCTTGAAGCACGGCAACCTATAATGCGATAGAACATTTGTAACAAAGGCTACGCGAGACATAGATGCTACCTTTCACCTTTCAAAAGAACCGGGAGCCCTATCCCGGAGAACGGCTCGATCCAACTTTCTTCCCGGCTTTACTGTTTTATAGCAGCCACCAGATAGAAGTACCCGAATTGACGAAGGAAGGGCAGTCGTGAAAATACATTCTCCAGACGATCAAGTCCCATTTTCCACAGCTGAGGTGGGACAAAACCACTGAAGTCAACAAATTTTGGTACAAAGCCAGTATCGTCCAATAGGTCAGACAAACTCCTAGACGAGAAGAACTGCACGTCATCAAACGATCGAGCATTATTTCCCGTGAGATAACGAGCTCCTGTTCGCCCCCGTCTTCTTATCATCGACCAGAAATCGGACTTTCTCGCGAATTCTAAATTACTTTTCTTTGTTTGCTGCCGCCGAGACCACTCCTTGAACAGAAAGAGCGGATTGAACAGGTTCATATCCGTGATCATAACCTGCCCTTTCGGACGGGTAGCCTCACACGTTGTCTCAAGAAACTTATTTTGATTCCGAACTGCAGCCAGCACGGAAGCCAACCATGTCAGAGACACGTTGTTTGTGTCCGGCTTGTATTCATCGAGGTCGGCCACGGTAAACGTGATGTCCAAGGGCCTCTCGAAATGCTCCTCGTAATAATACTGACGCTTCCTGGCAATTCTAATCTGCTCAGCAGACATATCTACGGCCAGAACCTTAGCACCTAACCCCGCGAACAAAAAGCTCTCCGAGCCATATCCGCATCCGGCATCAAACACATAGGGCAATTCAGTATCTAGAATAGCCTTTATGGCATGGCTGCGTCTACTCGAATATATCGTCGCTGCTGTCTCAGGCGAATAATGGCTCAGCTTTGACATTAGAGGATAGTGACTCCGTAATCTCTGCTGTTCAGAAGAGTCTAGACGGGGATTGCCTTGAATGACCTCGTTCTTCATGAAGGCATAGAAATGTGATGCCATGGATCTGGCTTTGTCTTTTTCAACTGGCACAAGAC
>Ga0113563_10002444_pt1 | contig 11193 bp, 5 predicted proteins | sample Mud3Dept3metaG_FD_80117 | JGI IMG/M metagenome (GOLD analysis project Ga0113563, IMG submission 80117) | Freshwater wetland microbial communities from Ohio, USA, analyzing the effect of biotic and abiotic controls - Mud 3 Core 4 Depth 3... | ecosystem: Environmental > Aquatic > Freshwater >...
AGTTGCTGAGCGAAGCCCAGGTCAGTTTCTTATAGTCGAATGGTATATAGCCCACCTGGCAGCCCGCCGAATCGACGAATCGTCCGGTCAGCCGGTAGGTGAGGTAGCCGGACAGCAAGAGGTACTTGTAGGTGCGCTCCCAGATGTCAGGTTGGTGGGTGCGGATCCAGTTAGCCTCGGCTTCGGCCTGCAGATAAGCCACCGTTTCCGTCATGCCGGCCAGCCGGAACAGCAGGCCCCACCGGCCGCCGACCGGCTTCAGTCCGGTTGTGCGGCGCTGATCGAGCCACAGCATGGCCGGACGCAGTGGGTGCCCCTCCCGGTCCACGTTGACCACCGTCGCCCGCTGGGTGGTGAGCGCCACGCCGGCCACAGTCTCTTTGGTGCCTGGATTTTGCTGCCAGAGCTGCTGGCAGGCCCGGCCCAGGTGATCCCAGTAGTATTCGGGCTGCTGTTCGGCCCAGCCGGGCCGATCGGAAAAGTAGGGCTCCAGGGGTACCCGCGCCTTGGCGACCGGGTTGCCGCGTAGGTCGAACAGGAGCACCCGCGTGCTCTGGGTGCCGACGTCGATGGCCAGAATGCGTTCCTTCACCCCACCCATCCTACCATTCGTAGCGGACGGTGTAGGTCACCGTTGCCTCACCGTTGGCTTCGACCGGCACCCGGAACTCAATCGTCTGGGCATCCAGCTTCTCGTGCTTGAGGCTCTCTTCCAGGATCTCCCACTGGCTCCAGCGGAACATATGCTCTGTCACGCGCACCTCGACGTCCTCGTCCTTGTGGTTACGCAGAGTGATCTTGTACGACTCTTCCATAAAACGCTTGTCGGTGTCGATCCTGAAATCGGTCTGCACCCGCTCGCCGACGATGTCAAAGGCATCGCCGATGTACAGCCGGATCTGCTCGTCTTTGGGCGTGTGATCGATCGAGTCTTCGCCGATCAGAAGCGTGGACCCATCCACATCTTTCTTGAACACGCGGATCGTGCCCTTGGGCAGCGGCACCCCCAGCCCTTCCTTCTCACCATTCCTGAATTCGAGCATGACCTGTACCTTCTCGTTGGAACTGGTGCCATAGCCGGGGTCCTGGACCGGTTCATAGGTCCCCCAGTAGCCCATCTGCAACCCATCGTACACAAAGAACTTGGTCGCCGGGACGTCGCTGCCGGTCACGAACTCGATCTGCTTTGTCTGCTGGTCCTTGACCGTCACCGGGCGCTGCACTTCGTACAGGTGGTATTCGAAAAAGCCGCGCTCTGCAACCTGGGGAGCGGGCGTAGCCGCCATCTCATAGACATCTTTGGTCATTTCGGCATAGCCGTTAGTGGCCACGCGGTTAATGTCGCCCGCGATCACCTTAAGTTTGGCGTTCTCATAGCTGGCCCCGCTTCGGTTGTCCAGGGTGATCCAGCCGTTCAGGTCAAGTGACTTGTCGTCGTCGGCCAGGACCGCAACATAGTTGGCATACCAGTTGATGCCGTTCGTCAGATAGGTGACCTCCACGTCTTGGGCCCCTCCCTGCACCGACTCGACTTGCCACACGAGCGTCGGCTTTGTGATCAACCCTTCCGGCAAGGCAGGAAAGTCAAACTCTTTGATCTGGTTGACCTTGACGACCGTCACCTTCCCGTCGGCAGACTGCAAGATCGCATCCTCTGTGGCGTTCAGCAGAGTGCCGCTGTACTTTTGACCGTCCTCGGTCACCAGGCTGATCTCCTGGTCTACATACTTTTGGAGCAGCTTGGCCGAACCGACGACGTCGTACTCATAGTTCTGCTCCAGGACTACCGTCCCCTGCGGGTCGGTCAGAGAGCTAAAGTGGACGCTGGTGGGATCGATCATGGCCGCTACATCGGTAAAGCGCACCTCGTTCAAGCCCTTGGTAAGGTCGAGGCTGCGGTGGTCTTTGACCAGGGCCAGGTCTTGGTTGTACACTGCCAATTCCACCCCTTCCGCCTGAGCCACCGCCGGTGCCGATCCCTGACCGATGCTCGCCAGCGCCACGCATGCCACTGCCAACACCATAGCCAGACTCCATCCCAACGATCGTTTTCTCAACATCGAATTCCCTCCTCTGCAATTGGCCCCCGTAGAAGCCTATGTACATGACGCAACTATCTCCCCAGGAGTTCCGGGAAGGCAGCCGCTGCCATCCCTACAGAAACTCTCTGGCGCTTTTTGGCATTCCGTGCTATAATCGGCATATCGCCCCTGTCGCCGGATGGTATGGGCAACCGTTGTTGTTGCCCACCGAGGAGCCTGATATGCAGGATAATCGCGATGTTCATAAAAGTCAAGCTGAGCTGATCGCCGAATTGGCCTCGTTGCGCGCCCGCCTGACAGACCTGGAAGCACGCGATGCCGAGCGCCAGCGCAGCGTGTCGCTGGAGGCCGAGAAAAAGCTCCGCTACCTGGAGACGCTGCAGCGGATTAACGCCACGCTGCGCAGCACATTGCCCCTGCAAGAGGTCTTGGAGACGATCGTCCACGGCGCCGTTCAAGCCCTTGACTATGTCGGAGCTCTGATCGCACTTGCCGACGATACGGGCACGTCGCTCAGGGTTGGGGCATCGGCCGGCGATCAGGGCCTCGAGGCGGTATTCAGTGCGACTGAGTTCGCTCTGGAGGTGCTCAACCTGCCCCTGACGATCGAGGACAACCCGTTGGTTCGCGCCTATACCAGCGGCCAACTTCAGACCTGGCTCGGCGCGCCGGAAAGGATCGTATTGGGCCTCGAGTCGGCAATCAGCCCTGAACTGGCGTCGCTCATCCAGCAGCTAAAGGCCGCCAGGCTGGCCGTCTGCGTCCCCCTGCCCGCGGGCAGTGGCGCTGCCATCTCCAAGCCGGCGGGGGTGCTGGCTGCCTTTTCTCCCCGAGATCGGCTATCCAGTGAGGAGCAGGCCATGCTGCTTGGCTTGGTTGACCAGGCTGGACTGGCCGTCGAGGCGGCGCGTCGTCTTGAGGACACTGCGCAGTTGCAGGCGTTCAACGAAAGCATCGTGCAGAGCATGACTGAGGGGATTGCCGTACAGGATCCCCAGGGACATTTCATCTTTGCAAACCCGGCGATGGCGACGATGTTGGGTTACACGCCCGACGAGCTGATCGGACAACCGGGGATAGACCTGGTCCCCCCCGACCAGCAGCCGATCATCCGCGCCGCCGACGAGCGCCGCGCCCGGGGTGAATCCGACCGATATCAGATTGAGCTCCTGCGCCGGGATGGGACACGGCTGCCGGTCATGATCAGCGGCAGCCCTCGCTTTGATGCTGTAGGCCGCTTTTTGGGCACCCTGGCCGTCTTTGCCGACATTAGTGAGCGGGTACGGGTTGAGGCGGCGACAGCCCGCCGAGCCCAAGAGATGGCGGCGCTGTATGAGACGTTTCTGAGCCTCAGTTCCCAGCCCGCTGGTGATGTGGAGCCCCTCCTTCAGGCAGTTGTCGAGCGGGTGGTCAGCTTGCTGGGAGCAAGGATGGGTAGCCTCTACCTCCTACGACCGGCCACACAGGGACGCCCGGCCCCTGTCCTGGAGCTGGTGGTCAGCTACAACCTGCCTAGTGATTACCTCGGCGCCACACTCAACCTGGGTGAGGGCCTGGCCGGTCGGGTGACACAGACAGGACAACCGATGATGGTGGCCGACCACAGTCAATGGGAGGATCGGTCAGCGGTGTTCGGGGACGGACCATTCCGGCGCGTCCTGGCCGTACCGCTCAAGGTGCAGGAACGGGTCATCGGGGTCATCGAAATCACCGACGACCAAAAGACTGGGCTCTTCGACGACGATGAGGTCTGGTTGGTGAGCCTCTTTGCCGACAAGGCAGCCATCGCTCTGGAGAATGCACGGCTGATTGCCGAGTTGCAGCGGCGAACCCACGAGCTGGCCGGCCTGTATGATACGGCCCTCGCTACCGGCAGCGTGCTCGAAAACGACCTGCTCCTGGCGCGCCTCTATGAGCAGGTGCAGCGGCTCTTCACCCCCGACGCTGCCGTCGTCGGTTTGTACGATGCCGAGACTGACAACCTCCGTCTGACGCTGGCCATGGAGAGCGGGCAGATCATTCCTCAGATGTCTGGGGTGCATATGCCGCTCGCCGGGCGCGACACTGGGCTGATAGGTTGGGTCATCCGCTCTGGACAATCGCTCTTGGTGGGCGATATCACCACAGACCCCTTGCCTGTGCCAACGCAGCTGCGTGGCCGGCCGATGCGCACCTGGTTAGGCGTGCCACTCATGGGCCGCGACCGGGTGATCGGAGCCATCTCAGTACAGTCGGCACTGGCTCACGCTTATGACGACGATCACCGCCGTCTGCTCGAATCGCTGGCGGGCCAGGTTGCCATCGCATTGGAGAATGCCCGGCTCTACCAGGAAGCTCAACAGCGGTTGGGAGAATTGCAGTCGTTGTTTGATGCCAGCGCGGCGATCTCGAGCTCACTGGACATAGAACGGGTGCTAAACAACAGTGCTCAGCAGATGATGGCCCTTCTGGGGGTCGAAGGATGTGCTATCTCCACGTGGGATCGCACTCGAGATCTGTTGGTCAACCGGTGCGATTTACCCCTCGAGGGAGGGGATCCTCCGGGCACCATCTACCGTCTGGACGACTATCCTACCTCGAGGCGAGTTCTTCAACAGCGTCAACCGGTTGCCGTCCGGCTGGGGGACCCTGAGGCCGATCCGAGCGAGATGGCCTTGATGGTGAAGCAGGACATGGGGTCGCTGCTGATGGTCCCACTGGTGGTGCGCGATGAGGCAATCGGCCTGCTGGAACTGTACGAGTCCAACCGAGATCATGAGTTCACTGCTACCGAAGTCAGCGTGTGCCAGACGCTGGCCAATCAGACGGCAGCTGCACTGGAAAACGCCCGCCTGTTTGAGGCCGAGCATGAGCAACGGACCCTAGCCGAGGCCTTGCGTCAGGCGACCGCCGCTGTCGGCAGTACACTGGAACCGGACCAGGTGCTGGATCGCATCTTGGATCAAGTAGGCATGGTGTTCCTCGCCGACGCGAACAGCATTATGCTCATCGAAGGCGAGCACGCCCGTTTTGTCCGCTGGCAGGGCTATGACCGTCTCGAAAACCCGGAGGGAATCTGGTCGATCTCCATGCACGTGGCCGATACCCCTACTCTGCGCCAGATGCGAGACACCGGTAGACCGTTGGTTATTCCCGACACGGCGGCCTACCCTGGCTGGGTGCGCTTCCCGGAAACAGCCTGGATACGCTCTTATGCTGGCGCGCCGATCCGGGTGCGGGGCGAGGTGGTCGGGTTCCTAACGGCGAGCAGCGCCTTGCCTGGGTTCTTTGACCCATCTCGCGCCGATGCCTTGCAGGCCTTTGCCGACTCGGCCAGCCTGGCTATCGAGAACGCCAGGCTGTACGAAGAGACTGTCCGCCGCAACCGCGAGTTGGCCCTGCTCAACCGGGTCACGGCTGCCTCGGCCGCCAGCCTCGAGATTGAGCCGATCCTGGACACGGTTTGCCGCGAGATGGTCTCGGCCCTCGGTCTGGCAGGTGCAGGCGCCGCCCTGATCGACGAGGAGAAGGACAACGCGGTCGTCGTGGCTGAGTACTGGTCTCCCGACGTGGTTCTACCTATTCTCTCCGGAGTAGGCAAGGGCTTGCCCTTGACCCAAGGGTTGACCTTTCCCATACGGGGGCACCCATCCTTCCAAGCTCTGCTTGAGCGAAAAACTCCTGTGCCCCTGGCGGTGGAGGTCTAGTTGGGTGATAAGGGCGACCACCGAGAACCACCGCTATCCGACTACTTTGACGCGGATCTGTGGCAACATCTGGCGCCCATCCGTGACCTGATGCGACAGACTGGGGTCGCTTCGGTGGTGATTGTGCCTCTCGTCGTAGAGGAAGAAACCGTCGGCGGTCTGGGGCTGTGTGTAGCATCGTCACAGGTGACCACCGGACCGAGTACTCTGTCAACCGAACAGGTGGATCTGGCCTGGCGGGTGGCCGGCCAGGTGTCGGGTGCGCTGGCCCGCGCACGCCTGATCAAGACCCAGCAACGGCTGACCATCGCCGTGGAGCAGGCCGCCGAGAGCGTGTTGATCACCGACACACGTGGGGCGATCCTGTATGTCAATCCTGCCTTTGAGCGGGTCACCGGCTACAGCAGTTCCGAAGTGATCGGCCGCAATCCACGGCTACTGAAAAGCGGCAAACACGACAGTGCCTTCTATCGACACTTGTGGCAGACCATTACTTCTGACCTGGTCTGGACCGGACGGCTCGTCAACCGCAAAAAGGATGGCAGCCTGTACACCGAAGATGTAACTATCAGTCCTGTGCACAACCAGGCCGGGGAGACTGTCAGCTATGTGGCTGTAAAGCACGATGTCAGCCACGAGGTACAGCTAGAGGAGCAGTTCCGCCAATCACAAAAGATGGAGGCCATGGGCCGGCTGGCCGGCGGTATCGCCCACGACTTTAACAACCTGTTGACGGTTATCCAGGTCAGCGCCTGGCTACTGCAGCGGCAACTCCGCCCCGAGGATCCCCGCTGGGAGTATGTGCAGCGGATCCAGGAAACGGTCGAGCGCGCCACCAACCTGATAAAACAGCTCCTCAGTTTCAGCCGCCGGCAGATTATCGAGCCGCAGACCCTGAGCCTGAATCGTGTCGTCGGTGACCTGAGCCGGATGTTGCAGCGGATTATCGGCGAGGACGTTGAACTGGCGACCAGCCTGACCCCGGATCTGTGGCCGGTTCGCGTAGATCCATCGCAAATGGAGCAGGTGATCGTGAACCTGGCGGTCAATGCCCGCGATGCCATGCCTGATGGGGGCACTGTGACGATCGAGACGGCCAACGTGGTGATTGACGAAGCGTATGCTGCCTACCATGTAGGCGCCAGGGTCGGTGAGCACGTCCTGTTGGCTATCAGTGATACCGGGGTAGGCATGGATGACCAGGTCAGAGAACACATCTTTGAGCCATTCTTCACCACCAAGGAAGGAGGGCAGGGGACTGGCCTGGGACTATCCACCGTGTTTGGCATAGTCAACCAGAACGATGGGTATATCTGGGTCTACAGTGAGATCGGCAAGGGCACGACGTTCAAGATCTATTTTCCCCGCGCCGAAGAGGCCGAGCCCGAGGCGCCGGAGCGCACGCTACCATTAGTGGAAGATGGCCAGGGTACAGAGACAGTCCTCGTCGTCGAAGATGAAGCAGCCGTGCGCGACCTGCTTGTGCGTGTCCTGACGGCGCACGGTTACCAGGTGCTAGAGGCGAAAGATGGACCAGAGGCGCTGCAAGTCAGCGGGCAGCACACCGACCCGATCGACCTCCTGCTTACCGACGTAGTGATGCCGCACATGAACGGCAGGGAGCTTTGCGAGCGGTTGCGAGCTTCAAGACCTGAGATGGAGGTATTGTATATGTCGGGCTATACCGATAACGCCATCGCTCAGCATGGGGTGCTCGAGCCTGGGACTTATCTGCTGCCCAAACCCTTTAGCATGGAGGGCCTGCTACATACCATCAGAAGAGTTTTGGATGCTCGGCCAGCATAGCCTCTACTTGTCGTAGATGATCGAAAAGCGAGGATTGCCATCGTCTTGGGCCAGCAGCCGAGGGCGGATGGCGTCCTCGATCCAAAAGGGCCACAGCTCAGCGCGCTGGAGTCCATCCTGCGTGACATACACGCGGAGTAGATTACCCTGCATCGCTGCCCGCCGGGGTATGTCAAATACCGCATTGCCTAGGCTGTAGACGATCAATCCGTGGCGACCGTTTCCCCCTGCCGTGCCCTGAGGGCTGTAACGCTCCACGGTCTGCGTCACGTGGGGATGATGGCCGACGACAAGGTCGGCGCCGGCGTCTACTGCAGCATGGGCGACCGTCACCTGGCTGGATGACGGTTTGGCGGCATATTCAACGCCGGCGTGGAGCAGGACGATCACGACATCGGCCTGATCCCTCACCGCCCGAATGTCAGCCTGCACCCGGTCCGGTTCAGCCCAGGCGATCCTGTCGCTGGCCGGCATGTCTGGGGAACCGTTCCAGTAGGCGCCTGCATAGCCGAGCACGGCCACCTTGACCCCGTTCAGGGCCAATATAGCCGGGCGGCCGGCATCACAAGGATCGCCACTCTTGTTGGTGCCGGTCTCGCACCCGGCCCCCACTGAGGCGATACCCAAAGCATCCAGGGTGTTCAGTGTTTCGTCCAGCCCGACCTGGCCGTAATCAAGGGCGTGGTTATTTGCCAGCGACACCAGGTCCAATCCGGCCTCAACCAGGGTCTGTCCTGACCTGGGGTGGGCGCGTATGACGTAGGGCTTGCTGAGCGGCTGGCCCTGGGTTGTAAGGACAGACTCTAGATTGGCCACCGCCAGATCGGCCTGGCGCAGGAGCTGCCCCAGCCCGCCCCACGGGTAGGCAGGGCCATACCGCGCCAGCTGCGCTTCCATGGACCGGCCTGGCACGACATCGCCCAAAAAGACGAGAACTGCTGTTCCCTCTGGACGAACTTCCGGGTTTTCCGACGGCGGGACGGCTGCATCAGCTGAAACAGGGATGAGGGTCGGCACTTGAAGCCATGCGTTGCCGGCCGGACCGGCGCCGGGCACGATCTGCCAGGCGACGACGTCGGCCAGGGCCAGGGCATGGCTGCCATCTGCCGCCAGGTGCCAGGCCGAATCACCGGCGTGGACCGCGGCACGCAGCCGTCCCTGATCATCGTAGGCCTGGATCTCGCCGCTGGCCAGGCCGACCAGAATCGCTGTGCCATCCTCAGCTTGGAGCACGGTGACTGTGTTCACAGGCGCAGGAAGAGCCACACGCCATTTTACGTCACCGGCGGTGGACAGGAGGACAAGCTGGGGCCTATCGCCTCCCGTTCCGGCCACGATCTCTGGCGCCGCGTCGCCATTGACATCAGCGGTGTGCCACACCGGCCCGCCCTCACCCAGCACCTGCTGCCAGTGCACCTGGGGCTCGCCATCGACTTGCCGACGCGGCATCATGCTCAAGTCGGCAGCGGTGTCGAGAGCCACCAGGCGGCCGTCCTGTAACCCAACCAGCAGCCCGGTGCCGTCATCCCCAAGCAGTGGCGCCAGGCCGGTAATCGGAACACCAGGCCCGACGAAAAACTGCCACATCTCCTTGCCTGACTGGTCGAATGCCCGTAGCTCGCCGTCGACTGTGGCGGCCACAGCCACTTTCTCCGCTGCCAGCCACAGGATGTCGCTTACCGGAGCGCCGAGCTCTGCCTGCCACACCACGTTGCCTTTGTTGTCCAGCCTGGTAAGCCGTTCATCCCACCCGCCGGCCAGTAACCCTCCGTCAAATGCGCTCTGCTCGCTACAAGGAGAATCTGATTCCAAGGCGGTGATGCGGGTGCCTAGGTCGCGGTGCCATAGCCGGCGCCCCTGCATGCTGAGCAGGGTTACACCATTGTCGCCGGCCACGGCCAGGCTGCCCGGCTGGTCTCCACTGTCGACCAGGGCGAGAGCATAGATGGGGCCGGGAAGCCGCGCCTGCCATGCCACCTTACCGCCCCGATCCAGGGCATAGACCGTGCGGCCCAGCGAGCCGAGAAAGAAGGCCGGTTCATCCGAGTCGTTTTGCTCACCACTCTCACACGATCCGTTTACGACCACACTGGTCAGATGGCCGTTGGCATCCAGTCGCCAGCCCAGCGATAGGGGCATTGGCTCGCCGCTGGCAGGCGTTCCAACCACTGTAGGAGTGGGGGATAGCGTTGGAGATGGAAATGCGGTCGGTGATGCCGTCGGCGTGGGGCTTGGCTCTGGCGTGGGGGACGGTGATACGCTGGGTACCGGGCTACCGGGCGAGGCCAGGGACGCAACTGCCGGCGTGGTCGTAGGCTCCACGCTAGCAGTCGGATCTGCCGGACTGGATCGCCCACAGCTGGCCATCATCCAGACTGCAAGACAGACTTCCAGAGTTCTTGCACAAAGCCGGAACAGCGTAATCTACCTCTCCTCTATGAGCTTTTCGCTTTCCACGCCAGGGGTCTCTGTGACTGGCATGGACGGGATCCCTGTCACCTGTGCGAAAAAGTTGCTGAAGAGCGTGCCTGCCAGATCATTGTACTCTCGATAACCGGTGGCCACCATTGCTTCAATGTCGTACCCATGACTTGGCAGTGTCTTGGCCGCGCGGATGACCCCCTCGGCGATGACCGGATCGTACTGGGGGTTGAACTGCACGCCCCACACCGGCAGGTCGCGCAGCCGGAAGGCCTGGATGGGACACAGCTCACTCGAGGCCAGCAGCACCCCATTCTCCGGCAGCTTTGACACCCGGTCGCCGTGCCATAGAAAGGCATGGAAGGTCTCCCCGAGCCCGGCCAGCAGAGGATCGACCCGGCCGGCGTCGTTGACCGTGACCGGCAGCCAGCCGATCTCCCACTTGCCGCCTGTGACCTTGCCGCCCAGCCAAGAGGCGATCAGTTGGTTGCCCAGGCAGATGCCCAGGATCGGCACGCGAGCCTCAAGGGCAGCCATGATCCGCTCCCGTTCAGCCTGAAAGATCGGCTCGTCGAACTCGTCGGGCCGGTATTCGCCGCCGGCAAAGAGGACCGCATCGTACGCGCCAGAGGTCAGGTCCGGCACCGTCTCACCCAGATCCACCCGGACGGTAGTGCCCACGATGCCCAGCCGTTGCAGCACGTGGTCCATGACCAGCGCGCGCGCCGGGCCGTGGATGAGCGAGATAACTCGCAGCGGTCCGCGGGTCGCGGTGGCAGTCGCCGTCGGGGTAGGGCGGTCGGTCGGAGTAGGGGTCGCGGTTTCGGTGGGCGTCGGCGTAGGGGTCAGAGTTGGCGTTGCGACCGTAGGGAGGGCCGTCGATGTAGCCGGCGGTCGTGTAGGGATTGCACTGGCCAGTTCGTTGCCCGCGACTCTGGTGTTGGATTGTCGAGGGGTTGGGGTAGGCGGCGCTCCGCAGGCACTCAACGTTGTGCCGATGCCGGCCAGTCCGGCCAGGCGCAGGAACGCCCGGCGCGTCAGGCTCCGATGTTTGACATAATCAGCCATAGTGCGTTGAGTGCGCTAGTCCAGGCGCCGGGCGACCGTGATCATCTTGTCACTGTCGCCGCAGAAATCGTCGAGGTCGTAGGATCCATAGACCGCTTCGACGTTGAAACCGGCGCGCTGGAGCAGGTGTTCCAGCTCCGCACAAAACAGGTAGCGTAACGAGAATGGAA
>Ga0113563_10002445_pt1 | contig 11192 bp, 10 predicted proteins | sample Mud3Dept3metaG_FD_80117 | JGI IMG/M metagenome (GOLD analysis project Ga0113563, IMG submission 80117) | Freshwater wetland microbial communities from Ohio, USA, analyzing the effect of biotic and abiotic controls - Mud 3 Core 4 Depth 3... | ecosystem: Environmental > Aquatic > Freshwater >...
GGAAGAACTTTCAGGTTCTTATCGAATCCCGCGAACATTGTCAGGAGAGATGAAGATCCTGAAGTTCTGAAAGGGCTTCACCATGCTATTAAAAAGGTTGAATCCGATATTGAGAATCTCCGGTTCAATACAGCAATCTCTGCAATGATGATATTTTTGAACCTGGCGATAAAAAAGGGAAGGGTAACAGCTCACACTGCCGCCATATTCATAAAAATCCTTTCACCCTTTGCTCCTCATCTCGCTGAAGAGATATGGAACCTGCTGGGAAATCGTGAGACAATTGCATATGAGCCCTGGCCTGAGGTTAATGAAGAATACCTTAAAGAGGAGATTTTTGAGTATCCGGTCTCATTCAACGGAAGGCTCCGGTTTAAGATCGAGCTTCCGGTCAGCATGGAAAAAGAGGAGATAATCAAAAGGATTCTCGCTGATGAAAGAGCAAAAAAATGGCTTGAAACAGGTACACTGTCAAATGTTTTCGTTGTTCCTAACCGGATAGTAAATATAGTAATCAAAAACTAACCCGGAAAAGGATGTCCACACGGCTGACAGCCATATCTCTTATATCATTGGTTCTATCTGTGGTTTCCTGCATGAATATTCAGGAGCCGCGATTTTACCCATTTGAAATTACCCCTGATACGGCAGGGGTGCAGGACAGGAAACCTTCCGCCCGATCATTCGGGATACCAATTGACTCATTTAACCTTATCCAGGGACGCATAAAACGAAACGGATTCCTTTCCCAGATCCTTCTGCAACATGGCATCAGTATGCAGGAGATAGACCAGGTTGTGAGGAATTCAGATTCGATTTTCGATGTCAGGACAATCAGGGCTGGCAACAACTATACTCTTTTCTGCGATACAGATTCAATTGCAAAAGCAAGGTATCTTGTTTATGAGCATGATCCGGCAATATGCTATGTATTCAGTTTTAATGATTCACTCAACATAACTCCGTTCAGGAAGGAGATAAGAAAGATCATCAGATATTCATCAGGGATAATCGAGACCTCGCTCTGGGAAGCGATGATCGCCGATAGCCTTCATCCTCAACTGGCTGCCGATTTGTCAGAAATCTACGCCTGGACTGTGGATTTTTTCGGATTGCAGAAAGGGGACAGCTTTAAGGTCATCTATGAGGAATCATTTATTGATGATGAATCGCTGGGCACAGGAAGAATTTTCGGGGCGCAGTTTACCTGGGCAGGAAAGACAACAACGGCAATTCCCTTTATACAGGCAGGAAATGAGAGCTTCTTCGACAGCGATGGCAACAGCCTCAGAAAGGCATTTCTCAAAGCTCCGCTGCGGTTTTCCAGAATCAGTTCCCGTTTTTCATCAAGCAGGTTTCATCCTATCCTGAGAATCCGCCGGCCACACTTTGGCGTGGATTACGCAGCACAAGTAGGTACTCCGGTCCAATCGATCGGTGACGGCAGAGTAGTGGCTGCAAAGACTGAGAACGGTTCAGGGAAAATGGTCAGGATCGTGCATAACAGCGTATATTCGACCGCATATCTGCATCTCAGCAGGTTCGGGAAGGATATATTCCCGGGAGCATTCGTCAAACAGGGTGATATTATAGGTTTTGTCGGAAGCAGCGGGCTGTCAACAGGACCTCATCTCGACTTCCGGTTCTATATGAATGGATCTCCGGTCGATCCCCTGACCATTGAAGCGCCTCCCGTTGAACCAGTGCTGGAGGAGAACCGTGAAAAGTTTGAGATCAGTAAACGAGTTGTTGAGAGCCTGCTTTCAACCTTTTAAAATTCAGGCCAGCTTAAGGATCAGATCCTCAATGACTTTAGGAAAGTATTCATATTCAAGGGCGTGAACTTTAATGGCTAATGAATCAACTGTATCGGATGTATCAACCTTGCACCTGGCCTGGAATATTATATCACCCTCATCATATTTCTGATTCACATAGTGGATAGTGATCCCCGATTCCGGCTCCTTGCTCTCTATCACTGATCTGTGAACTTTTTCACCATACATGCCTTTTCCTCCATGAGCCGGCAGAAGGGCAGGGTGTATATTAATGATCCTTCCTTCATACTTTCTGAGGATATTATCGGGAACCAGCCAGAGGAAGCCTGCCAAAACCACAAAATCAATATTTTCCGATATCAGATAATCAAGGATCTTATCCGAATGGTAAAACTCAGCACGTTCGAAAAAAACCGTCTTGACATTATGCGCTGCAGCTCTCTTTAAGACAAACGCTTCACGCCTGTTTGACAGTACCAGCCTAACTTTGGCACTCTTTTTATTCGAAAAATATTTAATAATATTTTCCGCATTGGTTCCGGAACCTGATGCGAATATCGCTATGTTATTCATTTAGTGCTGCTTACCGTTTCTTCAAAAAATAAGCGAACAAACTGATATTTTAAGTGTACCTTATTTATTATCAACACATTAATTCGTCTTACAAATAAAAAAGCCCAAATCATTTGAAAAATATGGTACAAATATATTTCTTTGCAGGGTTCTTATCTTATTATTAATTAAAATTTATCATTATGTCTGACATTGCCACAAGAGTAAAAGAGATTATTGTTGACAAACTTGGAGTTGATGAATCAGAAGTAACTCCCGAAGCCAGCTTCACTAATGATCTGGGTGCTGACTCTCTTGATACTGTTGAGCTGATCATGGAATTTGAAAAAGAATTCAATATTGGAATTCCCGACGATCAGGCAGAAACCATAAGCACCGTCGGTGATGCTATCAAGTATATTGAGGAAAATGCAAAATAGCATTGCATTGTTAATATTTCCTTCATGAGAAGAGTTGTTGTAACCGGCCTTGGAGCTCTGACTCCTCTTGGCAATAATTTGCATGAATATTGGGAAGGGCTTAAGAACGGTGTAAGCGGGGCAGTTATGATAACCCGTTTCAATACCGAAAAGTTCAAAACAAAATTTGCATGTGAATTAAAAGGCTACAACTCCTCAGACTATTTTGAAAGAAAAGAGGCTAATAAGCTTGACCGCTATGCACAGTATGCTCTTATTGCCACAGACGAGGCGATCAAAGATTCAGGATTAGACCTGGAAAAAATCAATAAAGACAGGGTCGGAGTGATCTTTTCTTCGGGTATCGGAGGACTTGATACCTTCTACAATCAAATAAAAGATTTTGTTGAAGGGGACGGGACACCCCGTTTCAGCCCTTTCTTTACACCCAAGATGATTGCGAATATTGCCTCGGGCTCAATATCCATAAAATACGGACTCAGAGGACCTAATTTTGCTATAGTGTCGGCATGTGCATCGGCTACGCATTCTATCATTGATGCAGTAAATTATATCAAGCTTGGGAAAGCTGATATTTTTATTGCCGGAGGCTCAGAGGCTCCAATAAATGAACCCGGGATAGGAGGGTTCAATGCAATGATGGCCATGTCGACCAACAACGAAGAATATATGACTGCATCGCGCCCGTTTGATCTTACAAGAGATGGCTTTGTCATGGGAGAAGGCGGCGGAGCATTAATAGTTGAGGATCTTGCCCATGCAAAAGCAAGAGGGGCTAAAATATATGCTGAACTGGCAGGCACAGGTATGACAGCTGACGCCTTCCACCTTACAGCACCCCACCCTGAAGGTATCGGAGCGCGCAATGTGATGAAGCTGGCAGTGGAGGATGCCGGTATGAAACCTGAAGATATTGATTACATCAATGTACACGGTACAGCAACCCCTCTCGGTGATATATCTGAAGTTAAGGCAATCCTGTCGGTTTTCGGGGAACATGCCTATAAAATGAACCTCAGTGCCACAAAATCAATGACCGGTCATCTTCTTGGAGCAGCAGGTGCTGTTGAAGCCATAGCAACTATTCTGGCTATTGTACATGATACCGTTCCGCCCACCATCAACCTGAAAGTCCCCGATCCCCAGATAGACCAGAATCTTAACCTGACGCCCCTCACAGCACAAAAAAGAAAGATATCAGCCGCCATAAGCAATACCTTTGGATTTGGAGGCCATAACGCATCAATTGTCATTAAAAAAGCTGAGAGTTAGTATCCTTGCTCCGCAAAAAATCAAATGGCACATATTTGGTAGAGAAACGGGAATTTGGTTCGCGTTTGAGGAAAATCCTTGGGTTCAAACCACGAAACCTCAGGTTGTATGAAATAGCCTTTATTCATCGCTCAGCATCATATACCCTTCCCGACGGCAAGCGGGTAAATAATGAAAGGCTTGAATATCTTGGCGATGCCGTCCTTGATGCCATTCTTTCGGATTACCTGTTCGAAAAATTCCCTGATGCAAGCGAGGGATTCATGACAAAAATACGATCCCGGATAGTGAACAGGGAGGTGCTGAATCAACTTGCCCTTTCAATGGGGATAAATGACATCCTGATAAGCAATGTCAATTCACTTCATCAATCAAAGAATCTCTGTGGCGATGCACTTGAAGCCCTGATAGGTTCAGTATTTCTCGAAAAGGGATTCAGGAAAACCAAGAAATTGTTCATCAGGAATGTGCTTAGTAAATATCTTGACCTTAACAGGATAGTTAATACTGATAATGATTATAAAAGCCTGATCTTCGAATGGGTACAGAAAAATAATGCCGATCTGCTCTTTACTTATAACGAAGAATTCAGTTCCGACCATAAAAAATCGGTTTTCTCCACGATCCTTTTCATCAATAAGAAAGAATACGGCAAAGGACAGGGAACATCAAAAAAGGAAGCAGAACAGGAAGCTTCCTGCCGGGCCTGGAAAAAGATCAAAGATATTTACATGAACTCTTACTAGTCTCTTTTATTTTTCCCTACCTTTAGAGATTAAGTCCAGATAAAATGAGAGCCACCCCGAAAATCAAGCGGGTAAAACTGGAGATCAGCCATGATCCTGAATCAGTTCTGTTCGGCATTGTATCGGCAGAACCTGATTATAAACTCTCTCTGGCCATCAACAGGAAACTCGGAATCTCTCTCAGGAATATCGCCCCGGTCATACTTCATGATGAACCCGATTCTGAACAGACCTTCAGCAGGTTTTCAGATTCCCCGGCCTCTTCGGGTCTTATATATGACCTGATATCAAACCGCTCGGGCAAGATCTGCTTCATGAAGAAGCTGAAAAATATCGATTATATTTTTCAGGTTCATAATATTGACAATGAATCCGGAATCAACAATATCCTGACTGCACTGAGGGAAATTGAATGCGTGACGGCTGCCTTTTTAATAGGTTCCGACACTTACGGAAAGGAAAAGAATTTGCAATACATAAATCGATAGTATATGGAAAAGCTATATTTAAATCTGTCAGAAGAAGAGTTCTCAAAGGGTAGAAAAATCCTGATCTGGATCTTTGTTGCAGCATTCTTTCTTGGTGGAGTATATGTCCTGATAGCCAGTCCCGTTTTAGGGTTCCATCAGGTCAAGCCGGTATATTCTCTAGCTCCTTTCGGAATTGCACTTATTGTCGGCATTATTGCTGCTTTTGCGACAATAAGAAGGAAAGACCGGTTTTTCCTGATTGATGAAGATAAAATTGAGTTCAGATACGGATTGTTCAAGCCAAAGAAAAAAACCTTCCCATGGTCAGGCATTGACAAGCTTGAAATGCCTGAGAAAGAGAAGAAAGCAAAACTCTTTCTGAAGAACAGAACCACATATGTAATTGACCTGAAATGGATCCAGAGAAAGAAATCGGCTCTGATCAGGAAACAAATCTATCGTACCGCCCTTTACAAAAACCTCAGTGTTGTGAAGGTAAGGCGCCTTAAATAAATCCGAAAGATCATTGCATTAACTTTGCCGACTGATTTGAATCTAGGCCGGAATAAAAGAAGAAGAGCCGTCCCGAGGACCGGGACGGCTCATTTTTTGATAACCCTAAAACTAACCTAACCTATGAAAAAACCTCTATAATTTTTATTCCAAATATCGTGCCAAATCCTGTACAAATATAATAATTACTTTTTAAATAATAACTACATAATCTTCCGAAAATTGTAAACATTAACAATAATTTAATTGAATGTTAAATTATTTAACCTTTCGAACTCAGGTTAGTTCATAAAATATTACTTAAACATCGTTCCCCCTCTGCAACTACAACATGAAAAACAAATTTATCTGAGATGTTAAAGAAAGTTAAAGAGTTGGAGCGTAATTTATTTATATCAGTACTTTTGTTACTGCATGAAACGGAGTACCATTGCATTGCTGGCTGTTTTCTTTTTCCTGGCAATATCAGGATTGATCCTTATTCAGCTTTACTGGATACGTAATGCAATCAATATAACCGACCAGCAGTTCCGTCTGCTTGCAAACAAAGCCCTCGAGTCGGTCATCCTCGATCTTGAAGAAAAAGAGCTGATAAACAGGATTGTTGAAGAGATTGATCCGGCTTCAGCCGATTCCGTAACAGCAATAGTTCCGGCAAATTCACCCCTCGCAAGGAAACTGAGAGGATATCAGCCCAATTCAAAGCTGCTTGAAATGTACGGTCTTAATGATCCCGATGAGCCCATTACAATAACCAACTCGGGACAAAAGATTTTCATTACAGATGAGGATATCGCGGATTATTCATCTGACGATTCAAACGAGACCTCACCTGAATCATTGAGTGCAGAGCTGACAGGACGGGTATCCAATAAGATCATTTTCCTCGAGAATATTATGGACAGGATCCTCTACAGCACGCCGGATATCAGGGAAAGGATCGATCCTGAAAACCTGAAGACAATGCTCAGAACAGCGCTTTCCAATGTCGGCATCAATTTGGATTTCGAGTTTTCGATACGTTCCGGTCGGTATGGAGTAATATGGAAAACACCCGGATTCGAGGACAAACCGGGTACAAATAAATTTATTATTCAGCTTTTCCCCAACGATCCTGTTCCCGGCCAGAACCAGCTTGTTATGTACTGCCTTCAGGAAAAACAATATAAATTTGAAAGTATAGGAAGTCTCGGATTCCTGTCGGTCCTGTTTACCCTGTTTCTGCTGATACTGTCAACCAGTACCTTTGTTGTCATCTTCCGGCAGAAAAAAATATCCGAGATCCGGAACGATTTCATAAACAATATGACTCATGAGCTGAAGACACCCATTTCAACAATTTCCCTGGCCTCCCAGCTGATGGCTGATAAATCAATCCCTGAAAAGACCAAGAATATCGACAACCTTGCCAGAGTGATCTCCGATGAAAGCATGCGTCTCAAATTCCAGGTTGAGAAAGTCCTGCAGATGGCAATATTCGAAAAAACAAAAATGAGGCTCAATCTTTCATCAATGGATATTCACAGGATCCTTGCCAGCGCTGCAGAGAATTTTTCACTCCAGATTGAAAGCAGACAAGGAGAAATTACCACGGATTTTAAAGCGGTCTCGTCACTTGCTATGATCGATGAAATACATTTTACAAATGCTATTTCAAACCTTATTGACAATGCCATCAAGTATTCCAAGGAAAAACCGGCAATAAATATTGCGACAAAAAATACCAGGAAGGGTATCATCATTATTATGGAAGATAAAGGGATCGGCATCAGCAAGGAGAATCAGAGAAGGATCTACGACAAGTTTTACCGCGTTCATTCCGGGAATGTTCACAATGTAAAAGGATTCGGGCTTGGCCTGAGTTATGTAAAGAAGATCATTGAAGAGCATAATGGCACCATAAAGGTTGAAAGCCAGTTAAATAAAGGAACAAAATTTATACTTTTCATTCCTCAAAACGGACAAAGATGAAAAATACAAAAATACTTCTTGCCGAAGATGACATCAATCTTGGCAACCTGCTGAAGAACTATCTTGCTGCCAAAAGCTATGAAACAGTATTGTTCACTGATGGGAAATCTGCCCTTGAAGCATTTTCTGCAGAGCAATTTACCCTGTGCATTCTTGATATTATGATGCCGGAAATGGATGGCCTTACCCTTGCACGGGAGATCAGGAAAGCCGAACCTGAAATGCCAATGATCTTTCTTACTGCCAAGAGCCAGAAAGAAGATATTCTGGAAGGCTTCAGGTCGGGGGCTGATGATTACATAACAAAACCTTTCTCGATGGAAGAATTACTGTACAGGATACAGGCAATACTCAAAAGAACAACCGGAAACCAGACTGTAAAAAAGCAGGAGGTTTATGCAATAGGAAAATATACTTTCAATTCGGTCAAGCAGCTGCTCCTGTTCGAGAATGAGACAATCAGACTTACAACAAAAGAATCGGAACTGCTTGAACTTCTTTGCAGGCAGGGCAGGGAGATACTCGAACGCAATTATGCGCTCAAGTCAATATGGATTGATGACAACTACTTCAATGCCAGAAGCATGGATGTATATATCACCAAGCTGAGGAAATATCTTAAGATGGATCCTTCCGTCAAAATCCTGAACGTTCACGGCAGGGGTTATAAGCTGATAAGCTGACCTGTCAGTCGATTTTTAAAACCGCCAGGAATGCCTGCTGAGGCACTTCAACATTTCCTATCTGGCGCATCCTTTTCTTGCCCTTCTTCTGTTTCTCGAGGAGTTTTCTTTTCCTGGTAATGTCGCCTCCATAACATTTGGCGGTGACATCCTTTCTTACGGCCTTTACCGTTTCACGTGCGATTATCTTTGCACCGATCGCTGCCTGGATAGCTATATCGAACTGCTGACGGGGTATAAGCTCTTTAAGCTTGACACACATCTTGCGGCCGAATTCATACGCATGGCCACGGTAAATCAGTGTTGAAAGGGCATCAACCATTTCACCGTTCAGAAGTATATCAAGCCTTACAAGATCAGCTTTCCTGTAACCGGTGTAATAATAATCAAACGAGGCATATCCTTTTGAGATACTTTTCAGCTTGTCATAAAAATCGAATACAATTTCCGAAAGGGGCATCTCAAAGGTAAGCTCTACCCTGTCCCTTGTAAGATAAACCTGGTTTTTTAATGTTCCCCGTTTATCGATGCACAGCTTCATTATTGGACCGGTATAATCCGATAAAGTGATAACCTGCGCAATTATATAGGGTTCTTCTATGCGTTCAATGTGATTTACCGGAGGAAGTCCCGAGGGATTATGAACATCTATCTCTTCGCCTCGCGTGGTGAAGACTTTAAATGAGACATTTGGAACAGTCGTTATCACATCCATATCGAATTCCCTGTCAAGACGTTCCTGTACTATTTCCATATGGAGCAATCCAAGAAATCCGCATCTGAAGCCAAATCCGAGTGCTGCTGAAGACTCAGGAATAAATGACAGGGATGCGTCATTCAGCTGAAGCTTTTCAATCGAGTTCCTCAGGTCTTCATATTCATCCGCATCAACAGGATACATACCTGCAAAAACCATCGGCTTAACATCCTCAAATCCTGAAATGGCTTTATCGCACGGATTTTTAACATGCGTGATCGTATCCCCCACCCTGACTTCAGAAGAGATCTTCACACCCGTAATAATATAGCCAACATCGCCTGTAATCATAACTTCACGGGGGTCCTGTTTCAGCTTTAAGACTCCTATCTCCTCTGCATTATATTCATGATCAGTGCTAAGAAATTTGACCCTGTCGCCCCTGTGCAAAGTGCCGTTTACAATCTTGAAGTATACTATTATACCTCTGAACGAATTGAATATGGAGTCAAAAATAAGTGCCTGCAATGGGGCATCCGGATCGCCTTTCGGCGGAGGGATGAGGTTTACGATATTACTCAGGATCCTGTCCACTCCCATTCCTGTTCTGGCGCTTGCTTCAATTATATCTGTCCGGTCGCATCCTGTCAGGTCAACAATCTGATCCTTCACATCTTCCGGCATTGCATTGGCCATGTCCATCTTATTCAGCACCGGGATTATCACCATGTTGTGATCAATAGCCTTGTAAAGATTTGATATTGTCTGGGCCTGTATACCCTGGGTTGCATCGATAACAAGCAGTGCACCTTCACAGGCAGCTATCGATCTTGAGACTTCGTAGGAAAAATCAACATGTCCCGGTGTATCTATCAGATTCAGGAAGTATTTTGTTCCCTCATAAATATATTCCATCTGGATTGCATGGCTCTTGATCGTAATGCCTCTTTCCCTTTCGAGGTCCATATTATCAAGTACCTGTGCCTGAAATTCCCTTTCTGCAATGGTATTTGTCCTTTCAAGGAGCCGGTCGGCCAGAGTGCTTTTTCCATGGTCGATATGAGCAATGATGCTGAAGTTCCGGATTTTATCCATCAGGGTAGAAAATTCCAAATCAGGTGCAAATATATAAAAATATATTACCCCCTTGCCCCCCTGAAGGGAGGTTAATATTGTTATTAAACATGCAGGGGCGTTGCATGCAACGCCCCTGAGTGTAATAATTTGTTTATATGGTAATATTACATCATACCAGGCATTCCGCCTCCCATGCCCTGTGGTGGCATTTGAGGCTTATCTTCTTTTTCCTCAACAATCACTGCTTCAGTGGTAAGGAACATCCCTGCTACTGATGCAGCATTTTCAAGAGCAACGCGTGCGACTTTGGCCGGATCAATAACGCCTGATGTATACAGTTTCTCATAATTGTTGGTCTGAGCGTTGTAGCCGTAATCACCCTTCCCTGCTTTTACATTCTGGGCAACAACTGCACCTTCCTGTCCGGCATTGATAGCGATCTGACGAAGCGGTTCCTCAATTGCCCTCTTGACGATTTCAATACCGGTTGTCTGGTCCTCATTGTCGCCTTTAAGACCTTCGAGCACTTTCTGGGCACGTATGTAAGCCACACCACCTCCCGGTACTATACCTTCTTCAATTGCAGCACGGGTTGCATGCAATGAATCGTTAACCCTGTCTTTCTTCTCCTTCATTTCAACTTCAGAAGCGGCGCCGATATAAAGGACTGCAACACCACCTGCCAGTTTGGCAAGGCGTTCCTGCAGCTTTTCCTTATCATAATCAGATGTAGTGGTGGTCATCTGCTGTTTGATCTGGCCAATCCTGGCTTTGATCATTTCCTTGTCGCCATAACCGTTTACAATGGTAGTGTTCTCCTTGTTGACGGTTACTTTCTCTGCTGTTCCAAGCATATCAAGCGTCGCGCTCTCAAGCTTCAGCCCCTTTTCTTCCGATATAACGGTACCTCCGGTGAGAATAGCTATATCTTCAAGCATCTCTTTCCTTCTGTCGCCAAAACCGGGAGCTTTCACAGCACAAACTCTCAATGAA
>Ga0113563_10002447_pt1 | contig 11186 bp, 12 predicted proteins | sample Mud3Dept3metaG_FD_80117 | JGI IMG/M metagenome (GOLD analysis project Ga0113563, IMG submission 80117) | Freshwater wetland microbial communities from Ohio, USA, analyzing the effect of biotic and abiotic controls - Mud 3 Core 4 Depth 3... | ecosystem: Environmental > Aquatic > Freshwater >...
CACCGGCTGAACCGAGAGGCGGGAGCCTTTTCTCAACAAGACCATGCCCTTCAGCTTAGGTTCCTGCCTCAATCGGTCAAGCGACAAACTCGTCTTGAATGTCTGACGATACCGGATGTCCACCATATCCCATCGTGGAGCAGAGGGAACACTGGCTGAATCATAGTGGTGGCTGGTCTTATCGAACTGGGTCTCATCGGGATAGGCGGTCCGCACAACCTCTGCAATCCCCACCACAGCCGGCGGCTCGGCATTACTGTGATAAAAAAGCACATGGTCGCCGAGGGCCATCGCACGCATGAAGTTGCGCGCCTGATAGTTCCGCACCCCATCCCAACAGGTTGTCTGCTTTGGAGATTGGGCGAGATCCTCGATCGAAAACACACGAGGTTCCGACTTCATCAGCCAATAACGACGCCCTTGTGCCATCGCGTTACCCCTCTCTGCTTGGTCATTTGCCTCACTCCATGTATGCTATCGGCAATGCCCCTGTTCGATTGAGGTCTGCCGATGGAATTGACTCCATTCTTCTTCGGTCTCTATAAGTTCGTCAAGTACGGCCTCTACCCGCTGACGTGGGTGGTGCTGCTCCTCGGCGCGGCGACGGTTTTGGCCCTCCTCCCGTTCTCGCCGACACGCCTACGGTGGGTGCGCCAACTCCTCATGTCTTCCCTCTTTCTCCTTGTGGCACTATCCAGTCCATTGGTCGCCATCCCGCTGATCGGTTCGCTCGAATCCTGGTACCACCCCCCACAGCTGACATCGTCCGATCGCTTCGATGCCATCGTTGTATTGGGAGGAGGCATCGAGGAGAAAGGCTCGCTTCGGCCAACCACCGAGCCATCTTCTTATTCCAGAAATCGAACCACCTGCGGCGTGAACCTCTACCAGCAAGGCTATGCCCCCACCCTGGTACTGACGGGAGGCGATGCCCGAATCTTCGGTACAGGCCCCCAAGAAGCGGTCGAAATGAAACGATGGGCGGTTCGCCTCGGCGTTCCTGAGTCCGCCACAAAGATCGATACAGAAGCCCGAAACACTTACGAGAACGCGACTGGGACTAAGCGTCTGCTCGGGCCCGCCTCGATTCTCCTCGTGAGTTCAGCCAGCCATCTGCCACGCGCCGTCCCGGTATTCACGAAGCAGGGCTTCCTCGTCACGCCGGCCCCCTGCGACTATATCTCACAAAACCTTCCGCGAGAGAACTGGGACCACATCGACCCGTTTGATATCATGCCGATCGATATCGCACTACAACACACCAGGGAAGCCGTGGCGGAAGTGGCCGGCATGGTGATTTATTGGCTGGCGGGAAAACTATAAGATCCCATCGACGAGAGACCAGCCGATACATGCCGCCTCCGTGATCCGCCACATAGAGCTCGCCTTCTTCGTCTTGCCCAAACGAGACAATCCGAAACCTTGCCTTGAGCAACACCGTCGGTGCTGCCCCTCTCTCGCCTTCGTCTGATTGCCTGAAGGCAAATATTCACCACTGCAGAAATCGCCCGACACATAGGCTCCCTGAAGCGCAGGCACCGCGCGGCCGCGATAGACATACCCACCGATAATGGAGCAGCGCCCTTCCTCATGCCCATACTCCATGACGGGCGCGGCAAGACCCCTCGTCAGGCAGGAGACAGCGGGATTGAAACAATGGAACCCCTCCATCGCACGCTATCCGTAGTTCCCACCGTGCGTGACGAGATCGACCTCTTCCCCCTTCTTCCGCCCCACATCAGCGACTTAGAGATCTGCTGTATCGAAGTCGAAAGAATAACGCCAGGGATTCCGCAACCCGACGGCGTAAATCTCCGGGCGACCGCCCTCTTTGGCAAAGGGGTTATCCGCCGGGATCGCGTACAGATCGCCATGGTCCACATCGATCCGTAAAATCTTTCCTAATAGCCCATTGGGATTTTGCGGACGGTTGCCCGGATCGCCGGCGCCCCCTCCGTCACCAAGACCGGCATAGAGGTATCCATCAGGCCCAAACGCCACCATCCCCCATTGTGGTTGGACTCTGGCTGCATGACGACCATGAGTACTCGCTCATCCTGTGAGGCTTTATTAGGCGTACCACCACGTCGATATTCTGCCACGACCGTGGCGCCATCCGATTGCCTCGTGTAATTCACAAAGAATCGCCCGTTGAGGCGGTAGTCAGGATGAAATGCCAGCCCCAAGAGCCCCCTCTCAGGGCCATCCGTTGCCACGCGATCGCGCACATCCAAAAACGGAACCTTCCGCAGAACGCCTTGGTCGATGATACGTATCGTCCCCGACTGTTCCATTACAAACAGGCATCCAGACCGATCGCCCGCATGCGTGAGAAATAGTGGCCGTTCGAGCCCCGCAGTCACAAGGGGGGTGAGGCGAATTGACGGAAATTGATGTGGCTCTGATTCGGCCCCTGTCCTGGCGGATCCCGGCATCAGCGCAGCAAGCGTCAGGGTATTACCATGTTGGCACACCATCGAAGAAGCGCGTCTCGCTTCATCAGTCGCTCTCTCGATCATGCGCTTCAATGTATTGAATCAGCGCCCGGTACGTTAACTCCCTGACTCTCGCCTTACTGGAAGCCAGGCTTCCCATATTTCCCTCCAGCCACACCCGGTCTGACACCTGGGAAGTCGCGTCATTGCAGAGACTCCACATGTGGTGGAGAAAGCCTTCCGGCAGGCCTACTTGTACTCCTTCAGATTCAATACGGTCATCCAACAATGCGAGGAGATCGGAAATCGCCTGATCCGGCCGGTACGGCGTTGCAGCAAATCCAAATTGCTCCTGTGCGAGCGTCTCCTGCTTCGCTTGCTCAACCAGATCCCGCATGTACTCTTTCAGCAAGCCCACCACATGACCGGACAACGCCATGTCGTTCTCCTTTGCCCACATTATGCGGATGTGCAGGAGAGGGAGCAAGAACCGGCGTGTGCACAGAACTCGCAGGCTGTTCAGCAAGGCCGGAGCGAGTGAAGGCCCGACGAGGTACAAACCGCTCTTCGTGTGGGCCGTTCGCTCCTAGAAATGGATCTTGGCGAACGGATAAACCCCTCCATTGCTTCCGACCTCCGAGAAACTCTCTGCAACGTTGACGGTCTGAACGATGCATGGGAAAAGGCGCGTCTCGGCGCGCCAAGGCTGGGCCGGTGAGATGAGCGACGTTTTCAACAGTCTGCCAGGGTTGAGTGGTTGACCAGCCGACGAACGGTTCTCTATGATGCCGACCAGAACACGGCACGAGACCGGGCATCAAGGCACAGGTCTATTATGGTCGAACGATTTGAGGTGGCACTGAATACCCCTGCCGGACGGCTGACCACGGCCATCGTCGTGCCGACGGGACTCATCCCCATCACAGCGATCGTTCCGCTCACCCGCCGCCTGGGGGATGAAGCCGCTCAACTGGAAGTCCAGCAAACCCTCGCAGCAGGCCAGACCATTTCTTGCCGGATAGGCTGCGCCGCCTGTTGCCGCATGCTGGTTCCGCTCTCCGCGCCGGAAGCATTTGCGCTACGCGAGTATGTCGAACAGTTGCCGACAGATCGACGAACTCATCTGCTGAACCGTCTCAACGACACGAAGGCTCGCGTGAAGCGAGCGGGTCTGTGGGATCGAATGAACGACGTGGCAGAAGCATCGAGACTGGTAACGGACGAGGAACTCGACCCGATCAATCAATCGTACTATACGTTGAGAATTCCCTGTCCCTATTTAGAGGACGAGATGTGTTCGATTTACGAGTCACGGCCATCCGCCTGCCGGGAACTCCTTGTCACTTCGCCGGCGGAACTGTGTCAGAATTTTTCGCAGAATCCGGTCACACCCCTTTCGGTCTCGATGCGAATCACTTCCATCCTGGGGCTCGTCTGGGGAACCCTGACCAACTCTCCCCCTCGACTCATCCCGCTCCCATTGGCCCTAGAATGGGCCGAACGGCATGAAGAGGAATCCCGACGGACCTGGCCAGGCTCATCGCTCTTGGACCAAGTTCTCGATAACATGTGGCGGTTTCTAAGCCAGGCGTTTACGAACAGTCACGGGGCTAGCGGCAAGAGACTATAGGTTCTATCCCTCGCCTTACGCCACTTGCCCCACGCCAGTATTCTTATTTGAGAAGGAGAAGACATGAAAAGTCCCGTCATTGTCTGTTTAGATCTGGAAGGGGTGTTGGTGCCGGAGATCTGGATCAACGTTGCGCTCAAGACAGGCATCGAGGAGTTGAAAATCACCACACGCGAGATGCCGGATTACGATGCCTTGATGACACGGCGCATTGCCATCCTGGATCAGCATAAGCTCACCATTCACGATATTCAGGGTGTCATCGACAAGATGGGCCCGCTGGAAGGCGCCGTGGACTTTATCGCCTGGCTCCGCGAGCGATGCCAAACGATTATCTTGTCCGATACGTTCTATCAGTTCGCCCACCCGCTGATGCGCCAACTGGGATTCCCTACGCTCTTTTGCAATCAGTTGGAAATCGACCGAACCGGCCGCATCCTCAATTACCACATGCGGATGCAGAATCAGAAGAAACACTCGGTGGCGGCGCTGAAGTCCCTCAACTTTCACGTCCTTGCCGCAGGCGATGCCTACAACGACACCGCTATGCTAGGAGAGGCCCACGCGGGATTCTTCTTCTGTCCGCCGGATCACCTTCCCAAAGAGTTCCCGCGGTTTCCGGTGACAAAGACCTACGGAGAGCTGCAAGCGCGTTTCGCAGAGGCGGGGAATCTGAAGTAGCGATCAGCTTCCAGCGTAAGAGCCAACCAATCACAGATGCGGGACTTCAGGCGGCTCAAAGTTTGGGAAAAGGCTTACGGGTTCAGGTTGGCAATCTACAAAGCTAGGGCGACTTTCACTTAGCATGAACTGTTTAGTCTCACCAGCCAGCTAAGACGTGCCGCAGTGTCGATACCGGCAAACATTGCAGAGGGTTGTGGAAGGAGCGGCGAGCCAGAGCTGGCTCGATTTTTAAGAATTGCGCTCGGATAGCTGATGGCTGAGAGCTGACAGCTCTCTACTCCCCATTCACCACTTCCAACACTCGCCGGCCATACCGTTCTGCCTTCAGAGCGCCGATGCCGGGAATCTCCATGAGGGCAGCGGACGTCACGGGCTTGTGACCTGCAATGGCCTTCAGTGTTTTATCATGAAAAATTAGAAAGGCCGAGACACCCTCTTCCTCGGCAAGCTCCGTGCGGAGTTGCCGGAGCCGCTCAAAGAGCTGCGGGTCCGCCGGCGATGCTCGCGGTGCAACCACAGAAGACGCCCTTTCGCGAGATGGCTTTGTCACCGGTGAATCGGGCTGAGGTTCTTCTGCCTGCCTCAACCCCACTGCACCGATCCCTTGCAGGATCTCCCGTCCCTTGTGTGTCACATCAAGAGTGGGATACTCCGTCCCTTCGACCTGAAGATAGGCTGAGTCGATCAGATCCTTCACCAAACAGGTCATGGACAGCTTCGAGCGTGCGCGACACATTCCGTATGTCGGGCAGTCTTCCGCGCCATAGGCCTGCATCGCTTTCGAACGGCTCCCGCGAAGAATCTCGACGATTCGACTCACGCCGAACCGTCCCCTGCACCAGGACACAGTCTCCAAGATGGCCTTCGCGGACTCGGCATCATCGTGGGAGACCTCCCTACCCGGCTGCCGCACCGGCGCGACGCAACGGTCACAGAGGCCGCAAGGGCCCAATGCCCGCTCGACCTCATCGCTGAAATAGTCAAGAATCGCAAGCTGCCGGCAGGTCGGCACCGACACGTATCCCAGCATTTCTTGAAGTAGAGTCTTCATCCGCTTGGCGCGCTCGGCGCCTTCAGGATCTTTTGACGCCAGCTGAATGAAGTATTCCTGCGTGGCCAGATCACGCTCATGAAACAACAACACGCAGGCAGCGGGTCGTCCGTCGCGGCCAGCCCGCCCGACCTCCTGGTAATAGGCCTCCACACTTCCCGGAATGTCGAAATGGATGACCAGCCGGACATCCGACTTATCGATGCCCATGCCGAAGGCATTCGTCGCAGCCAGAATCCTGACAGTCCCCCGGCGAAAGTTATCATGCACAAGCCGTCGCTCCTCATCCGAGAGACCGGCATGGTAATAGCCGACCGACTGGTGAGACTGGCCCAGCCATTCTGCCACCTCTTCGACCGCCCGGCGCGTGGCGCAATAAACCAGGATCGTACCTCTCTCCGTCTCACGAACCAGACGCTCCAATGCCGCCAGTTTTTCCTGGCGGGACTGACAGGAACGGACAGACAAGGCGAGATTGTCCCGACGGAAACCTGCAACCAACCGGAATGGATCGCGGAGCGACAACCGTTTGCACAGATCCATCTGCACACGGGCCGTGGCGGTGGCAGTCAGGGCCAGGCAGGGAGGATTGGTAAGTTCCTGGCGGAGTCGACCGATCTTGAGATAATCGGGTCTGAAATCGTGGCCCCACTGGGAAATGCAATGCGCTTCATCGACCACCAGTAGTGAAACCCACAACGTCCGCAAGAGCTGGAGAAACCCCTCATGCTGCATCCGCTCCGGTGCCAGATAGAGCAACTGAAGCCGCTTCTGATTGAGGTCTTGGATCACGCGGTGCTTTTCAGAGCCCGTGAGGCCCGAGTGAAACGCCGCCGCGTTGATGTTTCGCTGGCGTAGACTTGCCACCTGATCTTGCATGAGTGCGATGAGCGGAGATATGACCAGGGTCAACCCGGGTAAGAGGGTTGCAGGGAATTGATAGCAGAGCGACTTGCCCTGCCCAGTCGGCATGACCGTCATCGCATCGCGCCCAGCCAGCACCGCGCGAATGACCTCCTCCTGGCCAGGCCGAAACTTCGCAAAGCCGAACTGTTCGCTGAGCTGTCGAGTCAGATCATCCACGGCGAGATTGATCAGGAAAATGAATGAAGGTGAAGCACGAACGGAGTATAGATGACTGAGTCACGACGGGCAAGTCGGATGCGCCGATATGTCGCTATCAGCAATCAGCATCAGATAAGAGAATCCTCGTTATGAGCTGAAACCATGACCGCTGGAAATGGTGTTACACGGCTCACAGGATGCTCGAACAGGCCGTCCAGCAAGGCCACAGCGAGCGAAGAAGCGAGGAGGTACAAACCGCACTTCGTGTGGGCCGTTCGCCCGTGCAATGGATCTTGGCGAACGGAAAAACCCATCCCGTGCTTCCGACTTCCGAGAATCTTAATCGGTACGTTGAGTCTCTATGCGAAGCGAGAACGAAACTGGCGTACTTTTTCAGCACCCTGCTAGAAGTTTATCCAAAGCTGGGCATAGGCCCAATCTTGATCGGTGTTGGTCCCCAGGTTCTCCTTAATATAATCTCCGGCGAACATATGGCCATAGACCGCCTGGAAGGACAACTTGCCGTCCATAAACAGATGCGTCCACGCGAAGTCTATTTCGTCGCCGATGTGCGTCTTGGTGTTATCAGCCTTTGAATAGACATAGACCCCCTGCGTGGCCCGATACCAATTGTCCTTCGCACTGGCCAAGTTGAAGCTGCTGCCCCAAATTTCAATGTGGTCATCCTTGGTTGGACGGAATTGAAGGTTCACCGAAGGCATCCACATGTTCTTCCAGGCTTGGACATCCATGTAGCCCATATGGATATGGTTGGTCGGGTACATGTTCTCAAACGTGTTGGCAGTTTTACAACCGGTGTTACCGCCGATCGTGCAGTTCGCCCGGCCATCGCCCGAGGCATAGTCGAAGTTGAAGGCCAACCGCGGTTTCCAGGCCCACTCGTAATGCGTGTACCCGATCCAGTTTCTGGTCGCCCAGGCACTGATGTGGAGGTACTTTTGGTTTCCATAGCCTGCGCCATTGGGTCCACCGTTGTCGCCCATTTGGCCGAACTGGTAGACTGTTTCATTCATCGCATCGAAGTTGCCCTTGCGCATCTCAATCCGGTTTCCGACGTTATGACGGGTCTGGTTCGAGTGCCTCGGCGTGCCGAGACCCATACTCCGGTTGTCCTGCGAGTTGTATCGGTTGGAGTAGAGGAAGTAGTAGGGTTCGATGATGAATCCCGGCACCGACTTCATCTGGTTGTAGAAAATGAATATGTCGGAATCAATGTTCGCGCTGCCGTTATTGACGGTGCTTGGGCCAATGTTCGGACCTTGAGCGCCGACCGGCACTGCTTGCCCGAGATCGGATTCAGAGGTGCGGAACCAACCAGCGTAGGTATCCCAGGCCTTAGTGCTGTATTGCAACATCACACCGTCATGGGAAATTCCCGTGTTGGACCAGTCGAAGGCGCCGAACAGAGACTGGTTGCCGAAGACCACATATTGCCGACCGGCCTTCACGCTCAGGCCTTGGAGCCCGGCAAAGTTCCGGATCAACATGTACGCAGCTCGGACCCCCAACGTGTTGCAGTTTCCCCCGCCATTATTAGTGAAACACCCGTTATGGTTCCTCGCATCGTCTTGGGTGCCCTCTATGCCATTGGCACCGTTTCCGCCCCAGGTCCTCGAGTCCTGCAGTTCCATGTAGAAATTCACGTCGGGTGAGAGGTCGTACCCGATACCCAACCGTGTCAGCTGTTGGGCATAGAAGTCGTTTTGTTTGCCAGGAGTACCATTCGGGGTGGTGCCGGAGTTAGGATTGTTACAGGATCCTCTCGTCGTGCCTACGCTAAAAGCGCTGCCGAAACAGACTCCATTCCGCATGATCGGCCGGACACGGAGATCGCCGCGTATCCAGAACTTCGAGAGATCGAAATTCTTTCCGATCTTCGGATCGTAGAGTTCGTATTCTTCCTTGTTCGGAATCGAGCGAGCAACCACGGGGAGGTGGGTAATTCTTTCACCTTCCGGCAATTCATACGCGGCTTGCGCCGGAACCGTCATGAATGACATACCCGCTGCCATCACGGCCGCACTACAATAGGTGAACAGACCGGCCCATCCTGTCTGTCTGATGGTTCTCATACGGTTCTATTGTGCATCGGAAAGAACGACTGTTGGTGAGTCATGAGGTGAGGGTGCAACTAATCGGAGTGACCACAACGAGGGCGGGGCTGACGGTCAACACTAAACTACGCAAGACGGAATATCCAACCAAGATGAAGATGACGGCTGATGAGGTGGCTCGCGATGAGCCTCGAAGGGCATACATTGCATGGGGAATGGGCTTACACCATCAAGCCGAGACTGCTACATTTGCCGGCAGACAGCCCCCAGGGCTTGCGCGTCTCGCCTTTCCCGCTTTTCTCGCCGACCCTCACACCTGATTGGCTGATCCCTTTGAATCAACCTGTTTCTCTGCCGGCGTCGTCGCAGCATTGATCTGCTCTTCTGCGTCTTTGATCGAGGCCTGAAAATCCTGCTCGACCATCTTCACTTCCTGCTGAATCATGTTGAGCTCCGGCTCCACCGACTTCCTCAAATCTTCCGCCGTGTCCTTGAATCCCTTGACCGCTTTCCCGATCTGGCGAGCAACTTCAGGCAGCTGCTTGGGGCCAAACAGCAAAAACGCGATCACCAAAATAATGAGAACTTCGCCGATGCCCAATCCGAACATGGTTCAAACCTTGGCGAGAGGTGAGGGGCGAGGGGCGAGGGGCGAGGGGTACAGCTTATAAGATGTGTTTCCACTAGCCCCGTGCCTCTGGCCTCTTGCCCTTTCGTTGTTACCCTTGCTTAACCTGCTTCCCTGATTGAACCGGCGCTGTGGTCGGCGGGGCTGGCTGCGCTTGAGTGACCTGCGACGGCGGCGCGTCAGGCTCCTCGGACGGAGGAGGCGTCACGTCGATGGCATCAGCCTCGTTGACGCTCTTCTTAAATCCTTTAATGGCCTTCCCAAGCCCCTCACCCAATTGCGGAATCTTGCCGGCGCCGAAAATGATCAAGACAATGATCAGAATCAGCATCAACTCCATCCATCCGAAAGATCCAAACATCGATCACTCGCTTTCTCTTATTGTCCCACCTAGGCCCACTCGCCCAGCGGCATTGCGCCGATCAAACGGTGGGAACCTTCCTCTTACGAGGAGAAGATCATAAAGGCTATAGAAGAACGAGAACCGAGTCAAGCATAGAAATTCAGGCATCGGGCCGTTTAGCCTGGGAAAATCAGCGAGGTCGGATGAAGGAATGAAAGTAATCCACAGGGCTCGGTGGCGCGGTCAAGGCAATCATGAACGACTGAGGATCGTAGCCGATGTCTTCGAGGTCCTTCGAGGCCAGGCTTAGCTCTTCCTCTGTGAGATAAGCAACGGTGTCCGGAATGCCTGTGGGCGTGAGCGAACGCACAAGGGCTTGGAGCGACTCACGCTCCTCCGGAGGCATCTCCAACGGAATGGGAAAGTCCAAATGGCGCTCATAGGGGCTTCGATAGGTCTCGTTCAATGCCCGGAGGGTCTTCAGCATCAAGCGGTCTTGTTCCCACGGCGCCATTCTCGTACCGGCGGAAGGATGGGTGGCGATGAGGTCCATAAGAGTCAAGACGTTGGTCCCCAAGCTACGCCCTACAAACTCACGCTGGCTTTCTAGGGTCATCGTGCCCGCCTCCAACTGTTTGGCGACCGCTTCGACTAACGCAAAGTTGACCATGAAACTCTGTTGTCCGCCAAATTGGCCATAGCAGGGCTTCTCTGGATCGTTCAGCACATTCATATCTGCCGTGCCAGCATCGAAACTGCTGAACCCAATCGCATCGGGAGCCAGGAGACGCTTGGCTTCTTTAATCGTGGCACAGGCACCCAGATTGACGGGAACCAGCACGTGCTCATCGATACGTTTGAGAAAATCCGTGATCGTCTTCCGGTAGGGGACCTCTTTCCATTCGACCACCCGATACTCACGCTCCCACACCAGGTCGTCAAGAAACGGCGGAAAACCATTGAGCACCTCTATATCCATGCGGTCGAACGCCCTGACAAAGGTTGCCCAGTCAGGAATTTTCGCATGAACGGCTTCGCTCAGGTTCGGTCGCATGAACTCTTCTTCAATGTCGTTCGCCTGGCGCGACATCAGTTTAGTCGGGAGATCGTTCCACAGTTCGTTACAGATGATGCGATCCACGCTGCCATCCGCAACCGCGTCGAGCCGGTCCACGGTCCCTCGATGCGTCTCGACTAAGTTGCGATGGGCCGCGAGGTCAGGATGCGCCAGGGCTGTATCGAGCACCGATTGTTCCCCATCGACCAGCACATATC
>Ga0113563_10002448_pt1 | contig 11186 bp, 10 predicted proteins | sample Mud3Dept3metaG_FD_80117 | JGI IMG/M metagenome (GOLD analysis project Ga0113563, IMG submission 80117) | Freshwater wetland microbial communities from Ohio, USA, analyzing the effect of biotic and abiotic controls - Mud 3 Core 4 Depth 3... | ecosystem: Environmental > Aquatic > Freshwater >...
CCTGTAGCCCCCGGCTCTCGGCGAGCGCAGCTTTGGGGCGGAGACGGGGGCTGGGGGTGCCGCAACTTTCGCAACCGGGGGCTCGGGCGCCGTTCCCGCAAACGGGCCTGCGGCAAACGAGTCCCGGCGCCCCCTTGTCGCTCCCCTTGCCAATATTCGCGATATTGGCTGCGGGAAGCTTCGTCCTGAGCCAAAATCGTGCCAGCGCATCACGCGTTTCATTAGGTTATGGGCTCTAACCTCAACCAGGAAATGTCATTGGCGCAGCAGTCTCGCAGCCGCAATGCCCGCCGCGAGGACTCGCGGGCAACTCAGCCCGCCGGCTGGCGGGCACTATGGGTTTCTAACCACTTCTTGATGCGGTTGGCGTCGCCGATACGCGTTTTTTTACCCCACGAATCCAGCAGCACGATCACCACCGGCATCGCCGCGATTTCCACCTGCATCACGAGACAGCGGCCGGCTTCGCTGATGTAGCCGGTCTTGGACAGCCCGATATGCCAGCTTGGATTCTTGACCAGGCCGTTGGAATTCCGGTACTGGAGGACGGGACTACTGTGCGCAGGCCGCACGGTGTGATCCGTGTCGGTCGTGTAACTGCGCACCAGCGGATAGTGAAAAGCGGCATTCACCATTTTCACCAGGTCCTGGGCGGTCGATACATTATCGCTGGACAACCCGGTACTGTCGACGAAGCGGGTGCGCCACATGCCGAGTTCGATGGCTTTCTGGTTCATGGCCGAGACGAAAGCCGCAGTGCCGCCGGGATAGGCGCGGCTGAGCGCAGCAGCGGCGCGATTCTCGGAAGACATCAGCGCCAGATGCAACAAGTCGCCGCGCGTCAGCACGGCGCCGATCTTGAGCCGCGATCGCGTGCCCTTGAGATCGTCGATGTCGGCTTCGGAGATCCTGACGGGTTCGTCCAGAGCAAGCTGCGCGTCGAGCGCCACCATCGCGGTCATCAGCTTGGTGATCGACGCGATCGGCACCACAGCCTGGGTGTTTTTGGCGTAAAGCAGCCGCCCCTTGTCCTGCTCGACGACCAGCACGGACGAAGACTTGAGATTGAGATGCCTGGCCCGCGCGGCAAAAGCCGGGTCCAGCGGATAGTCGCCGGCCTTGGCCCCGGTTTCCGCTTTCGGAACAGCTTGTTCTGCCTGCGCAACCGCGGCACAGCCGGCAAAAACCAGGCCCGCCACCACTACCCGCATCAACTGTCTCAGGGGGTCCTCCCTTTGCTGAAAACCGGGCGCGCACGCCCTGCCGCACCATTTATGCCGTAAAAATACTAGGTTAGGCCGGGATTTTCAACAACTTTTTTAAGTATGCCCTTGTTTCTGATGAAAAAGGCATTAATCCGCAGGGGCAAAAAAAACTCCGTCGGAACACATTGTCCCGGCGGAGATTAAAGAGGCCATACAACCGCCCGCTCAGCACGGGCAACTGCAACTACAGGCCTCCGAGGAGGAAAGACCAAACACACTGCTCGATTGCGGCGGCATCGTGCTGAAGCGATCCCGCCGTGTTGAAAATCAACATATCAACGAAGGCTTACGCGAAACTTACTGCGGCGACGGGTTTGTGTAAGTTTGCGTAAAGATTTCCCGCCTGTTTCACGACCCCCGGGCGCGGCGGTTTTGGGCGGTTTCCGGCGGCATGCGGTTCTCATGAACGCCATGATCGGCGCTACACTATGTGGTTGAACAAGGGATTTCCGACTCATGCGCGTACTGATCGTTGAGGATGACCCGGTGCTGGCTGACGGTCTGACGCGTTCTTTGCGCCAGGCCGACTACGCTGTGGACTGCATAGACGACGGCGGCGAAGCCGATCATGTGCTGGCGACGCAAAGCTATGACCTGGTGATCCTTGATCTGGGGCTGCCGAAACTCGATGGCTTCGAAGTATTGCGCCGCCTGCGGCGCCGCGGCGCGAAAGTTCCGGTGCTGATGCTGACCGCGCGCGATTCGCTGCAGGACCGTGTCAAGGGGCTCGACCTGGGCGCCGATGATTATCTGGCCAAACCTTTCGATCTTCCCGAGCTCGAGGCACGCGTGCGCGCGCTGGTGCGCCGCGGCCAGTCGGGCGGCAGTGCGGCGCTCACGCATGGCGCGCTGACCCTCGACGTCGCAGGCCGGCGCGCAACCCTGAACGGTGATCCGCTCGACCTCTCGGCGCGCGAGCTCGGCGTGCTGGAAGTGCTGATGATGCGCAGCGGACGCGTGGTCGGCAAGGAACAGCTCGCCGAACAACTCTACGGCTGGGACGAGGAGGTCGGCGCCAATGCCATCGAGGTCTATGTGCATCGCCTGCGCCGCAAGCTCGAGCCCGCGGGCGTCTCGATACGCACCATACGCGGACTCGGTTATCTGCTGGAAAAAGAGCCGAATGGCTAAATCGAGAACGCTGCGCCGCCAGCTCCTCACGTGGCTGGCGGGGCCGCTGATCGTGTTGTGGTCGATCAGCGCGATGGTCGATTACGATATCGCCAACCGCTTCGTGAATTTTGCCTACGACAGGGCACTGCTCGAATCAGCGCTGGACATCGGCCGGCAGGTCAAAGTGCTGAATAACCGGATCTATGTCGATCTGCCCGAGGTTGCCGTGAAGATGCTGCAAAGCCGCGAATCCGGAAAAGTCTTTTATCTGGTCACGGGGCCAAAAAACGAATACATCACGGGCGAGCCCGACCTGCCCCGGACGCCTGACCCCGTGTCGGACAGGACCAATTACTACGACGACGAGTATCTGGGCCGGCCGGTACGCGTCGTGACTTTACAGTTTCCGGTGGAAACAGGAAAAGGTTCGGGACACGTGACGGTCCAGGTCGTGGAAGACCGCGCCCCCCGCACCGAATTCGCCCGGCTGATTCTGCTGCGCATGATGCTGCCGCAGGCGCTGCTGATCGCGCTGGCTGCGCTACTGGTCTGGTACGCGGTAGGCCGCGGCCTGGCGCCGTTGTCGGCGCTGCGCAGCGAGATCGAGAGCCGGTCGCACCGTGACCTCAGCGCGCTGCCTGAAGAGCAGGCACCGCAGGAGGTGCGCCCGCTGATCCGGGCGATGAACGAATTGCTGCAGCGCCTGAGCAAGACCCTTGCGGCTCAACAACGCTTCATTGCCGACGCCGCTCACCAACTGCGCACGCCGGTGGCCGGCATCAAGACCCAAACCGAGCTTGCGCTGCGCCAGGCGCCGTCGGAAGAAACCCAAGCCACGCTGCGCCAGCTGAACACCGCAACCGAGCAGACCATACGCCTGATCAATCAGCTGCTCTCCCTGGCCCGCGCCGAGCCCGCCACCGAGCGCGCCTTTTCGGGCGAGCGCTTCGATCTCAACGCACTGGCGCGTGATGCCGCCACCGAATGGGTGCCGCGCGCGCTGGAACGAAATATCGATCTCGGCCTGGACAGCATGCAAGCGCCCGCGATGATGGAGGGCGACGCGTTCCTGCTGCGGGAAATGCTCAACAATCTGCTCGACAATGCGATCCGCTATACCCAATCCGGCGGCCAGGTCACAGTGCGCGTATCCGCCGACACCCAAAACATCACGCTGAGGGTGGAGGATAATGGTCCGGGCATCCCCGAGTCCGAACGCGAGCGCGTATTCGAGCGCTTTTACCGCGTGCTGGGCACCGGCGTCGACGGTTGCGGGCTGGGCCTGGCGATCGTGCGGGAAATCGCGCAACGGCATAACGCCGAGGTCTCGCTCGGCCAGGGCGCCGGCGGCAGCGGCACCGTGATCAAGGTCACTTTCCCGCGAACGGCATAATCCGCCTCACGCTATGCCGGACACCGGCTGTGGGTGCTGAGCGTTACACCACCGCAACCTGCGGCCCTGTGGCTTCCTTGCTGTTGCGCGCCTCGTCCTCCTGTTGCTGCAGCGACCACATCTGGGCATAAGCGCCCCCGCGCAACAGCAGGTCGGCATGCGTGCCGCGCTCGATGATGCGCCCATGGTCCATCACCAGGATCTGATCGGCATCCATCACGGTGGACAGCCGGTGAGCGATCATGAGCGTGGTATGGCCGTGCGCAATGCGGTGGAGCTCGGCCTGGATCGCTTTTTCCGCCCTGGAGTCGAGGGCGGAGGTCGCCTCGTCGAAAATCAGGATCTTCGGATCCTTCAGGATCGCGCGCGCGATCGCCACCCGCTGCTTCTCTCCGCCCGAGAGCTTCAGCCCGCGCTCGCCCACCTGCGTCTCGTAGCCGTCGGGAAGACTCGCGATAAAGTCGTGGATATGCGCCGCCCTGGCCGCCGCAATGACCTCTTCCGGCGCGGCATCGGGGCGGCCATAGTGGATGTTGTAGCGTATGGTGTCGTTGAACAGGACCGTGTCCTGCGGCACGATGCCGATCGCGGCGCGCAGATCGGACTGCCGCAGTTCGCGGATGTCTACGCCGTTGATCAGGATGGCGCCTGCGCTCACGTCATAAAACCGGTAGAGCAGCCGCGCCAGCGTGGATTTTCCCGAGCCGCTGTGCCCCACCACCGCAATCTTGCTGCCGGCCGGCACCTCGAATCCGACATCGCGGAGAATCTGGCGCTTGGGATCGTAGCTGAAGTCGACATGTTCGAAGCGGATCGCCGCGTTGCCCGCGGGCAGGTCTACCGCATTCGGGCTGTCCTCGATCTCGCGGTTCTCCTCGAGAATGCGGAACATATGCTCCATGTCGATCAGCGACTGCTTGATCTGGCGATAGGAACTGCCCAGGAAGTTGAGCGGAATATAGAGCTGGATCAGCAGGCCGTTGATCAGCACCAGATCGCCCAGCGTCAGCGTCTTGTCGACCACGCCTTGCGCCGCGAGGATCATCAGCAGGGTCACTGCGAACGCGATGATCAGGCTCTGGCCGATATTGAGCAGCCCCAGCGAGGTCTCGGTTTTGACTGCCGCCGACTCGTATTTCAGCAGGCTTTCATCGTAACGCTTCGCCTCGTATTCCTCGTTGTTGAAATACTTGACGGTCTCGTAATTGATCAGGCTGTCGATGGCGCGGGTATTGGCCCTGGAGTCGAATTCATTGGCGCGACGGCGGAACTCCATGCGCCACTCGGTGATCGCGACGGTAAATACGATATAAAGCGAGATGGCGAGGAAGGTCACGGCAACGAAGCGCCAGTCGAACTTCGCGAGCAGCACGAACGCGACCAGGCCAAATTCCAGCAGCACCGGGATGATGGAAAACAACATGAGCGAAAGCAGCGTGGATATGCCGCGCGTGCCGCGTTCGATGTCGCGCGACATGCCGCCAGTCTGGCGCTCGAGGTGAAAGCGCAGCGACAGGCTGTGCAGATGGCGGAACACCGTCAGCGCGATACGGCGGATCGCATGCTGGGTGACGCGCACGAACACCCAATCGCGCAGTTCGGCGAACAGCGTGGTGGACAGCCGCAGCGCGCCGTATGCGATGAGCAGCAGCAGCGGCAGCGCCAGCGCCGCATGGGTAGGGTCGAGCGCATCGACGACCTCCTTCAGCACCAGCGGCACGCCGACGTTGGCCAGCTTGGCGGCTGCCAGGAACAACAGGGCAACGATCACCCTGCCTTTGAATTCCCACAAATAGGGCAGCAGCATCGGCACCACGCGCCATTCCCCGCGGCCGGGCAAGGCAAGGTGCGCCGGTGGCGACGCAGATCGGGAATGGCCCATCATGATAGTCGGCACCCGGAACGATGGTGAGCGGGCGGGGCGCAGCGTGGAAGGCGGTTTTTCAGCGGTTTAATTGGCATCACATCGGAGAAGTGCGGAAGGCGCTAATGCTAACATGGGGCTGACCCCGGCATTACGCAAGCGCGGAGACATGGGCAGCGCCACCGGGCAAGCCAACAAACTAATGTAATCCGTTGTTTTTATTATATATTCCGTATACTGCCCTCACGGTGCCCAGTGAGTTTCATTGGCGTTCGATCCTCACCCATTTCCATCCGGGACGAACCGCCAGGCGCGCAGACGCGATCGAGGCCGCGTCCATATGTAACTTTCTGTAAAAGCCGCAACAATCGCGGGGGGTTTACGTTCTAATCATCTCGAAGCCGGACCGCAGCAGGGCAAGGGCCGGTTCTGCATCATCAATTCAGGGAATCACGCAATGAAATCAAAACTGACAGTATGCGTTGCGCTCACGCTGACGGCAGCCGGAGCCGGCGCTGCGGATTATACCGATACCGCGCAAGTCATCTCGGCCACGCCCATCCTCGAACGCGTCACCGAGCCGCGCCAGGAATGCACGACGGAAACGACGCCTGCGCCGCAACCCAAGGAACGCAGCGTGGCGGCGCCGATACTGGGTGGCGTGACCGGTGCCGTGATCGGTCGCCAGGTGGGCGGGGGCAGCGGCCGCGACGTCGCGACCGCAGCGGGTGCCGTTGCCGGCACCGTGATCGGCGACCGGGCGGCCAACCCCGACAGCAACCGGTCGTACACCGGCACCATAGTCGGGGGACTGGCCGGCGCCCTCCTCGGCAACCAGGTCGGCCAGGGCCGCGGCAATGCCGCAGCGACGGCGGCCGGCGCGATTGCCGGCAGCATGATAGGCGACCGCATCGACAATCGCCAGACGGCCGCAGCACAACCGGTGCAGCGCTGCCGCACCGTCGAGACCACACGCGAAGTCGTCAAGGGCTACACCGTCGTTTACCGCTACAACGATCAGGACATCACCACGGTTCTGCCGCGCAACCCGGGAAAAACCGTCAAGATCGGCATCAGCGCCCTCGACGCGGGCGCTGACAGCACGGCCGGTGCCGCGCCCGCCGCAGCCACGATGGGCAGCAATGTGCGTGAAGTCGGAGCCAGGAATGCGCCGGCCAGAGTCGCGCCAGCGACCGCGACAGGCGACAACGGCAACTATAATTATCGGTATTGACCCGGTGCGGCGTGAGGGGCGGAGGCCACCTGCGCGTTAGCTGATCTCACCGGTCCGGCCATAGCCCGAAATGCCGATCAGGATGCGCGCCAGCCCGTAGCTCAACCACATCGCAACCCGCTTCGGCAGCGGCTGGTCTTTCCAGCTTTCGCGCAGCACCTGGTGCGCGCCCGCCGCCATCGCCGTGGCCAGGCTTTGCTGCAGACCGGCGGCAAATTCCCGGTCATCGATCACCACATTGGCCTCGCGCGCGAGCAGCAGGCTCAGGGGATCGATGTTGGACGAACCCACCGTTGCCCACCGCCGGTCGATCACCGCCACCTTGGCATGCAGGAAGCTCTTGTGATATTCGTGGATTTCGATCCCGGCGTCGAGAAACGCGCCGTAGAGCGCGTGCGCCGCATAATGCAGCAACACATACTCCACTCTGCCCTGGAGCAGCAGCACCACGCGGACACCGCGCGCCGCCGCATCCATCAGTGCGCGCCGGAACACCTGGCCCGGAAAGAAATAGGAACTGGCGATCAGGATTTCGCTGCGGGCGCCGGCCACCGCCGCCAGATAGGCCTCCTCGATATCGCTGCGGTGTCGCAGATTGTCGCGCACCAGGAATGCGGCGCGCTGATGGCCCAGCGGATTATCCGCGGCCACCAGCGGCGTACGCGGGCGCCAGTCCTGCCCCAACTGGGTGAATTCCACCAGCGTCCACAGTTTCTTCGCCACCGGATGGATGTTTCTGAGCAGAGGCCCTTCGATGCGCACCGCGTAATCAAAGCGCGGCGGCGTGTGCCCCGGCGTATGCATGTCGTCGATGATATTGATGCCGCCGACGAACGCAACCTGCGCATCGATCACGGCCAGCTTGCGATGCATGCGGCGCAGACGCTGCCTCTGAAAAGTCCACGGCGCGATGTCGGGCCGATAGACGAGATATCTGACGCCGGCGCTTTGCATCCCGGCGACGAGGCCGGGATTCAGTTGCTGCGAACCATAGCCATCGACCAGCAGATGCGTCGCCACGCCGCGCCGGGCGGCACGCTGCAGCGCCGCCGCAATACGGCGGCCCGCGACGTCATCCTCGAAAATATAAGTCTCGAGGTGGATTTCGTGCTGCGCCGCGTCGAATGCCGCCTCCAGCGCCGGGAAATACTCGCTGCCGCTGATCAGCAGGTTGATGCGGTTGCCCTCGACAAACTCGGTCATAGCCGAACGAGCGTCGTGGTCAATGCGGCGTGATCGGAAATGCGCGACCATGCCCGGCCATGGTGCACGTACGCGTGGCTCACGCGAAAACCGCGCACGTAAATGCGGTCAAGGCGCAACACCGGCATTGCCGCAGGAAAACTGCGTGCCGGAGCCCCGTGCAGGAGTTCAAACACCTCGTGCATGTTAAGCGGATGTGCCAGCTCGTGGGTCGCCCTGTGGCGCCAGTGCCAGTCGTTGAAATCCCCGGCCACGATCAGCGGCGCATCTTGCGGCACCCAGCGCTCGATGCGCTGCCTGAGTTTTTGAATCTGGATGCCGCGTCCGCGTGCGGTGAGCGCCAGATGCACGCACACGCAATGCAGGGTCTGCGGCCAGCCGGGAATTTCGATCTCGCAATGCAGCAGGCCGCGCTGCTCAAATCGATGGGACGAAACATCCTCGTTGTCCCAGCGCACAATGGGGTAGCGCGACAGGATCGCATTGCCGTGGTGCCCGGCATCGTAGACCGCGTTGCGGCCGTAAGCAAAATCCTGCCACATGGCATCGGCGAGAAACTCGTACTGCGGCGCGCTCGGCCAATCCGCGTAGCGCGCGGCATGGCGTTCTTGGGTGCCGTGCACCTCCTGCAGGAACACCAGGTCGCTGCCCAGCCCGCGCAGTTTGTCGCGCAGTTCGTGAACCGCCATGCGGTGAGTAAACGAAGAAAATCCCTTGTGGATGTTATAGGTGGCAACACGCAGGGTCTGGGTCACGGGGTCAGCTCAAGCACTTTTCAACTGGAACAACAGGGTAGCACGGGCGAACGGCAACGCGCACCCGGTCGAAGGGCGCTTGACTGCTGCGGGGGATGCGATGCAGTCGCGCCTGGTCCAGGTCAGGTCAGGATACCGCGAGCATTCTATCGAGCGCGATGCGGGCCAGCTGGGCTTCGTGCGGCGGCACTTTGATCTGGTTGATGATCTTGCCCTCGGCCAGGTTCTCGAGCGCCCATGCCAGGTGCTGCGGATCGATACGCTGCATGGTGGAACACATGCACACCGTGGACGCCATGAACTGCACGACCTTGCCCTGGGGCTTGAATTCCTCGGCAATGCGGTTCACCAGGTTGAGTTCGGTGCCGACCAGCCAGCGGCTGCCGGGCGCGCTCGCGGCGACGGTCTTGATGATGTAATCGGTCGAGCCCACGTAATCGGATAACTTGCACACCTCGAAATTGCATTCCGGATGGCTGATCACCATGCCGCTCGGGTTCTGCTGGCGCCAGCGCAGGATGTGCTGCGCCTGGAACATCTGGTGCACCGAGCAATGCCCCTTCCACAGCAGGATCTTGGCCATCTTGATCTGCTGCGGCGTCAGCCCGCCCATCTCCTGGTCCGGATCCCAGACCAGCATTTCCGAAAGCGGGATGTCCATCAGATATCCGGTCCAGCGCCCGAGGTGCTGATCGGGGAAGAACAGGACTTTTTCGCGCCGCGCGAAGGACCAGTCCAGAATCTGGCGGGCGTTGCTCGAGGTGCAGACGATACCGCCGTGCTCGCCGCAAAACGCCTTGATGTCGGCGGCGCTGTTGATGTAGGTCACGGGTGTGACGGCCTGATCCGGGTCGAGCACTTGTTTGAGTTCGCGCCAGGCGCGCTCCACTTTCGCCACGCTGGCCATGTCCGCCATCGAGCAGCCGGCGCTGAGGTCGGGCAGGATGACCTTCTGTTCGGGCTTGGAGAGAATGTCCGCGACTTCAGCCATGAAATGCACGCCGCAGAATACGATGTACTGGGCATCGGTCTGGACTGCAAGCTTGGACAGTCTCAGCGAATCTCCGGTCAGGTCGGCATGGCGGTAGACGTCCGCGCGCTGATAGTGGTGGCCGAGAATCACGGCACGCTGGCCCAGCCTGGCCCGGGCGGCGAGGATGCGATCCTGGCAGGCGTCGTCCTGCAGCGGCTTGTATCGGTCAAAGGCGATTGTGCTCACTTGCGTCCCGTTTCCACTGAGATTCTGAAATGAAAGAGCGAAACATTACCATAATACGGCAGAAAATCCAGCCCGGGAGGGTCCGAAAAAACCTCCATTCCCTTTTGCCGCGCAGGGTTATTGTCTTGGATCAACGAAATGTGATGTGACTCACGCCCTGACTTTGGGGACCGGCGGCCGGCTGCTCAACGCGTTTCCGCGGAGCGCCTTTGCGGCAATTCACGGATGACTTCGGCGTTGCTCCACGAGAACACCTTGTCCGCCGCTTCGCCCCACGGCAGCCATTCGTAGCGCAGGTGTTCCCTCGGCGCGAGAGTCACCGGTTGCGGCTGCGGCAACATCAGGCCGAACACATGCTCGGTATTGTGCGTTACGCCCGGCGCGTAGCGGTGGCGCCAGCTTTGATAGATCTCAAACCGGTTTTGCTTGCCCCAGTCGGTCAGGCCGCGGCGCGCCGCATCAAGCCCGGTTTCCTCGCGCAGTTCGCGCAGGGCGGTTTCCAGCAGCGTTTCGCCCGGGTTCTGGCTACCCGTCACCGATTGCCAGAAGCCGGGCCGGTCGGCGCGTTCCAGCAACAGCACCTGCAGGTCCGGCGTGTACACGACCACCAGCACCGACACCGGGATCTTGTAGGTGCTCACAAACCGGGTAACTCGCCCGCTTGATCATCGACCAGAGCCATGAAAACCGCACCCCGCTTTTTCCAGTATCTGGCGGCGTCGGACAGGATTTCAAGCAGCAACTGAAAATCCTGCGGCGCCGCACGCGCCATAGCAGCGGCCTGCGTCAGGTTGATCACATACCCCGGAGCATCCCGCCACGAAAAATCCTGCAGGCAGTCTGCCAGCGCATCCCAGTTGTTGCCGAATGTTTGAGGAAATCCGAGCTCCCGCCGACAGGCCGCCAGCAGGCCTGTCTTGTCGGTCACGCGCGCCAGCCCGACGCTGAACCACGCCAGTCCGGCTTCATCTGCGGCCCGCCGCAGCGCCGCCAGATCCGGCGGCGCCAGGTAAACGCCGGAACCGCTTGGCGTCAGCAGATCCGCGGGATGGGCCGTCATTTCCGAATGCGCCTGAAACTGTCGTAGTGGTCATCGGTATAGTAGAGCTCAGTCTGTCCGCCGCGGACGAGCCGCCGCGC
>Ga0113563_10002449_pt1 | contig 11184 bp, 9 predicted proteins | sample Mud3Dept3metaG_FD_80117 | JGI IMG/M metagenome (GOLD analysis project Ga0113563, IMG submission 80117) | Freshwater wetland microbial communities from Ohio, USA, analyzing the effect of biotic and abiotic controls - Mud 3 Core 4 Depth 3... | ecosystem: Environmental > Aquatic > Freshwater >...
AGTAATGGGTCAGGCGGCTTCACATCGAGATCGGAAGATGAACGGCCATTCGGGGTCCCCGAAGCCGGCTCACCACTGTTCCAATATTGAATTCCGAAAAGTAACTCTCCATCAGGATTGTCGGCCCATTGTGACCATACTCGACCCTTGAGAGTCTTGGTGGTTTCACCCTTCATCGGCTTTCCACCGACAACGTTGTCAGTTGGTCCAGTCGGACCAGTTGCAGGCGGCGGGGGGGGATCAGCAACGGCGAACTCGGCCGTCAGTAAGCCGAGCATAGAAAACACTGCCACGGCGGCGATAAGTATGACCTTTCGCATACCTCGTCCCTCCTTCATATAAATAACAACCACAATAACCGATGGAACCCAATTCAAAAACGACGGATGCTATATACAATACTGTCAGGGATTACGCAGCCACGAATGTAAGTCTTTTAGCCCCTTCTCTTTGCTATTCTTTGTCCTGCCTGACTTATTGATAATCGTTGTCAGTAATTTTGGCCATGGTACTGAAACCATGAAACTGTGTCAAGAAATTGTTTAACCTATGGATAGCTTCGAATATCATGCGAAATATATCTAATAATCAATGCCTTGCAGACAATCGCATCAATCTTTTTTGTTTATGTTTTAACGCCCGATGGACTCATATTAGAAGATTCTCACTTGTACGCTTGCAGACTGCGTGGAGCGAGGGGCCCGAGCCCTGTGATTGCGAGAGAATCCAGTCCAAAATATTGGTTGCCAACATTGTGAACCTGCTCCATACCCACACGATCGATATGAGCCAACATGTTGTCTAGCGACGTATGCCTTCCGTATGTGAGTTCATCCTTCGCCAATTTACTCATGCGGCTGTGTGAACTTTCCAGGCTCAGCATCAAGCTGCCCTTCATTTGAGTCTTGGCCCGTTCAAGCTCCTTCCGTTCGACGCCTTTGATGCCGATCTGTCGAATCTCTCGGCAGACAAGATCTACGACGCGATCCACCTCTTTCGGCCTCGTCGCCGCATATACAGTGATCATACCGCCATCCGAGTAGCCGGATAAGAAGGAGTAGATCGAATAGACGAGACCTCGCTTCTCTCGAACTTCCTGGAATAATCGAGAACTCACACTGCCGCCCAGCACGCTGTTGAGCGCATACAACGCGTACCGATCCTGATGTCCTGCGGCAACGCCTTTAAGCCCGAGACAGAGATGCACCTGCTCCAACCGTTTCTTCTTCAACAAGACACCGCCATGCACGTCAGGAGGACGGCGCCCGTTGGTATGGGGCGCTTTTGCAGCCCGGCCCTTGCCGAAATACCACGCGACCAGCAGATCAAGCTTGGCCTGTTCGAAGTTCCCGGCAATCGAAACCACGGTCTGCCCAGGATCGTAGCGGGCCTCTATATAGTTCAGGAGATCCTGGCGTCGCAGCCCCCTGATCGTCTTCTCTCGACCGAGTATAGAACGACCGAGCGGATGACGACCCAGTACTTGACCCATATGAAGCTCCTGCACCAGATCTTCCGGATCGTCCTGGACCATGCGAATTTCTTCCAGGACGACCTGTTTTTCTTTTTCGATTTCTTTGGGCGCAAAACAAGAATGGTGAAACAGGTCCGAGAGAAGTTCGAGCGCTCGCTCCAATTGCTGATCCAACACCTTCACGTAATAGGTCGTCGTCTCACGCGAGGTGAAGGCATTCATCTCGCCGCCAAGCACATCGATTTCGCGCGAAATTTCGGAGGAGGAACGCTTGCGCGTTCCCTTGAAGAGCATGTGCTCGATGAAGTGAGAATAGCCTGCCTGGGAAGGCTGCTCGTCCCGTGACCCGGTGTTGACCCACACACCGACGGTGACCGATTTGAGGGTCGGCATCCGTTCGGTCACCACCCGCACCCCGTTGTCCAGGACGAGCTTGCGATACAAGGCAGCTACCTGGGGGACGAATCCGGTGCACCGGCCCCGGTCGGAGCGGGCATGGCTTCCTTGCGACTAAGGCGGATCTTTCCTTGCCGATCCACTTCCAGGACCTTCACCAGGATTTGATCGCCTTCCTTTACCTCGTCGGACACCGCCTGGACTCGATGGTGCGCCAGCTGCGAGATGTGCACCAGTCCGTCGGTTCCCGGCAAGACCTCGACAAACGCCCCGAAGTCCATGATCTTCCGAACCGTGCCCATGTAGATCTTCCCGATCTCGACCTCTTCGGTAATCCGACTGATCATTTCTTTGGCCTTCTCAGCCGAGGCTCCATCGATCGACGCGATCGTCACGGTTCCGCTGTCGTCGACATTGATCTTGACCCCGCAATCCGCAATGATGCCGCGGATCGTTTTTCCGCCCGGACCGATAATCTCGCGGATCTTGTCCTGCTTCACCTTCATCGTGAAGATCCGTGGCGCGTAGGCAGACAGGGTGGTTTTTGACGCTGGGAGCGCCTTCTCCATACAACTTAAAATGTGCAAACGGCCGGCCTTGGCCTGTTCCAAGGCCTTCTGCATCAAGGCCGACGTAATGCCGCCGATCTTGATGTCCATCTGCAACGCGGTCACGCCCTGCTTGGTGCCGCAGACCTTAAAGTCCATATCGCCCAAGTGATCCTCCAGCCCAAGAATGTCGGAGAGGATCATGACCCGATCGCCTTCCTTGATCAGACCCATCGCGATCCCAGCCACAGCTTCCCTGATCGGCACGCCAGCATCCATCATGGCAAGGCTCCCGCCACAGACGGTCGCCATCGAAGAGGATCCGTTGGACTCGAGGATGTCGGACACGATACGGAGCGTGTAGGGGAAGACGTCTTTGCTGGGTACCACCGGGGCCAACGCCCGTTCTGCCAGTGCACCATGCCCGACTTCCCGGCGTCCCGGCGAGCGAAGCGGCCGCGCCTCGCCGACGCTGAACGGCGGGAAGTTGTAATGGAGCATGAAGGTCCTCATGTACTCCCCTTCCAACGCATCGATCCGCTGCTCGTCGTCCGTGGTCCCCAACGTGACCACGGCCAAACTTTGGGTCTCACCTCTGGTAAAAATCGCGGAGCCATGCGTCCGTGGCAGCGCGCTGACTTCGCAGGTGATCGGACGAATATCGGACGGGCCACGCCCATCCGCTCGCGACCCCTTCTCTAGGATCATGTTCCGGACTTCGGTATATTCCAGTTCATGGAATACCAGCTTGACGTGCCGCTCCCGATTCGGATCGTCTGCGCTCTTGAGCTTTTGGACAGCGTCGTTCTTGACCTCATCCAACCGCTCCTGCCTGGCCGCTTTGTTCGGAATCATGATGGCATCCCGGATCCCTTGCGCCACTAGGGCCTTCACTTGAGCCGCGAGTGCGGAGTCGATCTGCTCCTTCGCCACCGTCCGCTTAGGCTTGCCGGCAAGGGCTTGCAGTTCGCGAATCTTGGCCACAATCTTCTTGATTTCTGCATGGGCAAGTTCGATCGCCTCGAGCATGATGGCTTCGGACAGTTCGTTCGCCCCCGCCTCGACCATCATGACCGCATCAGCCGTTCCCGCCACAACGAGATGCAGCTCGCTCTTTGCCACCGTCTCAAGATCCGGGTTCACGACGAACTTGCCATCCAGTCGACCGATCCTCACGCCTGCGATCGGATTGTCGAACGGAATATTCGAGACGGTCAGGGCAGCAGAGGAGGCGATAATGCCGAGGATGTCGGAGGAGCCTGTCTGATCGGCCGAAAGAACTGAGGCGATGACTTGGGTCTCGAAGTAATAGCCCTCAGGAAAAAGTGGACGGAGCCCCCGATCGATTTGCCTGCTGGTCAGCACAGCTTTTTCCGATGGACGCGCTTCCCGCTTGAAATACCCGCCGGGAATCTTCCCAGCTGCGAAGGATTTTTCCTGATAATCGACCGTGAGAGGAAGAAAATCGATGCCGGGTTTGGCGACCTGTGAGGCTACAGCGGTCGCCAGCACGACGGTGTCGCCGTACGAGGCCCAAATCGAGCCGTCTGCTTGTCGTGCCACACGACCGGTTTCGAGTCGCAGGATGCGTCCGGCAACCTCTATTTCAACTGTGTGTACCATCCTGGGTCTCCTCTGGTTAGGCCCCACAGATGCCCACAGAGAGAGACTCGAGCGATGTGGGACACTCTAGCCTCTGTCAGTGTTCACCTGTGCGACTGACTACTGCCCGCTGTTGCGCCCCTGGCGCGACAGCGAGATGGGGATATTACTTTCTGATACCCAATCGCTCGATCACTGCACGATAGCGTGCGTCGCTGACACCGCGAAGATAGTCGAGCAAACGCCGACGACGTCCGACCAGGAGAAGCAGGCCACGCCGCGAGTGATGATCTTTCTTATGGAGCTTGAAATGTTCCGTCAGATACGTGATCCGGTTGGTCAACACCGCGATCTGGACTTCAGGCGAGCCGGAATCTGTCTCATGCTGCTGGTATTGCTTGATCAACTCGGTCTTTGCTTCCTTGAGTAATGCCATGGGCTCTTTCCCTCCTGTTCCTTTCCTTCATTCACACTGAAATATCACGCATCCTGATCGATCAGCACCTTCTCAACCTTGAGTGCATCTCTCAAATTGTCCGGACACTGCCCGATCGCCACCAGGCGTCCGTTCGTATCGTGGATGCGAACCGGCCTGCGTGACCCCCGCTTGGCATCGGCTGCTCCCTCCCAACGAAGAATCTTGGCCGCAGGCACTGGAGCCCCATGTCGGACGCGGTCGGCAGTCTGCTCATCCACCACTGCAATCCCCAGCTGGTCCAATGCACGATCCAGCGACAGCAGATCATCTCCCAGCAGACCGAGGGCATGACGAATGACCACCTCATCGATCGTCAGGGCTTGTTCGATCATCAAGGGACCCACCCGCCTTCGCTCCAACGCCAACATGTGGCCACCGACACCCAACGCTTCTCCGATGTCGGCGCAGAGCGTCCGCACATAGGTCCCCTTCGAACAGACAATGCGCAACGTTACATCCCGCCCCTGCATTGCCAGCACCTCAAGGGTATGGATGACAATGGTTCGAGCCTCCCGCGCTATCGTCTTGCCCGCCCGAGCGGACTTATAGAGAGGCACCCCTTCGACCTTCACCGCCGAGTACATCGGAGGAACTTGCTCAACCGGCCCGTGAAATCGACCGACTGCCTCATGAATCGCCTCCGGCGTCACCGAGTCCGTCGTGTATCGCGCCAAGACTGTTCCCGTCGCATCCTGCGTATCGGTTGTTTGACCGAGGCGCAGCACCGCACGATATTCTTTATCCCATTCAACAAGGTATTCAGCAATGCGGGTTCCCCGTCCGATCAGCAGAGGCAAGACTCCCGTTGCAGCAGGATCGAGGGTGCCAGCGTGACCGACCTTGACTCCGCCAAGAAGATGCCGCACCTTCGCCACGACATCGTGGGAGGTCCACCCTGCTTCCTTCCTGATCGTTAGCACGCCGTCGACGACGGCACAGCTCTGTTCGAGATCCATCATCGCATCCTCGATGCTAAGAACTCGGCTTCTCTTCGGACGAGCCGCACTCGGCCTCCGTTTTCACGTGGAGTTCGTCCAACAGCTTCAAGACCCTATCGCCTCTCGGCCCACTGACATCCTTGGCAAAGACAATCTCCGGCAGATATCGGAGCGAGAGCCGACGTCCCAGTTCACCGCGCACAAACCCGTTGGCTTGAGCCAGCCCAGCGAAGAGGTTCCGCTCTTCTTCTTCCGTGCCCATGGTCGTCACGAACACACGCGCAATCCGCAAATCGCTGGTCAGTTTCACATCGGTCACGGTCACGGACTGCACGCGCGGGTCTTTGATCTTCCGTATGAGGATATCCGCCACTTCCATGCGGATTTGATCGGCCACACGATCGGCCCGATGATATCCCGTCTTGGCCACCGTGCACTCCACCTGGGCATGCCGCCGTCACAACAGTTCCACTCGAGACTGGACGATTTCCACCGAGGGGATACTCCGAATCAGGTTCAGCGCCCGGTCACACACCTGGTTGACGTATCGTCCTTCGTTGGCCACGCAAGCTAGCCCCAATACAGCCTTCTGCCACAAATCTTGTCCATCGACCTCTGCCACGGAGAGATTGAACTGCTCCCGCAATCGATCTTTGAGACTCAACAGTACCTGCCGCTTGTCCTTTAAAGACTGACTCTCAGGGATGAACAGCTCGACCGTACAGAGCCCGACGATAATACCCACAGGGCAGACTCACGCCTCAGAGCTTTGCGGCAATCTTGTCGATCGCATAGGCTTCGACGATGTCCCCGGCCTTGATATCGTTGAAATTCTCGACGCTGATTCCACATTCATAGCCCTGCTGCACTTCACGGACGTCATCCTTGAAGCGGCGCAACGACCCAAGTTTCCCTTCATAGACCACCACGTTGTCGCGAATCACTCGGACTCCAACCGCCGCGCGGGTGATCGTGCCATCCACTACATAGGACCCCGCAATAACGCCGGCCTTGGACACCGTAAAAACCTGTCGCACTTCTGCCCGTCCCAATGTCCGCTCCTTGAGTGTTGGTTCGAGCAGCCCTTCCATCGCCGCCTTAATCTCGGCCAACGCATCGTAAATAATGGTGTATAGACGAATGTCGACACCTTGCTGTTCCGCCAGGGTAGCAGCCTTCGGCTCCGGCCTGACATTGAACCCGACAACAATGGCATTCGACGCGGCAGCCAGCAACACATCGGATTCCGTGATTCCACCGACGCCGCTGTGAATCACACGCAGCTTGACTGCGGCGGTCGCAAGCTTTTCAACGCCTGCCGTCAGCGCTTCAGCCGACCCCTGAACATCAGACTTGATGACCAGTGCCAGCTCCTTGACCGATCCTTCCTTAATCTTGGCAAACAGATCGTCTAGGGTAACCTTCGCCGACCCGGATAAATCAGCCGTTCGCTGCTTACGGGCTCGATCTTCCGCGATCTCTCGTGCAACCCGCTCGTCTTTGACGACCTGAAATACATCACCGGCAGACGGCACACCTGGGAGCCCGGCCACTTCGACCGGAATAGAAGGACCGGCCTCTTGCACCTTGGCTCCCGTATGCGTAATCAGCGCGCGAACTTTCCCGCTGAAAATCCCCACGACGAACACGTCGCCGACTCGGAGTGTCCCGCTCTGAACCAGCACCGTCGCCACCGGGCCACGCCCACGCTCCAGCTTGGCTTCCACCACAACGCCCTTTGCCAATCGATGCGGGTCGGCCTTGAGCTCCAGCACTTCAGATTGCAGGAGAATCATTTCCAGCAAGGTATCCAGGCCGATCTTCTCTTTGGCCGAGACCTCCACCATGATCGTGTCGCCGCCCCAGGACTCAGAGATGAGTCCATGTTCAGACAACGCGTTCTTGACACGATCGGAATTGGCGCCGGGCTTGTCGATCTTGTTGATGGCCACAATAATCGGAACGGATGCGGCTTTGGCGTGATGAATCGCCTCGATCGTTTGGGGCATTACTCCATCGTCTGCTGCGACAACCAAGATGACGATATCGGTGATCTTGGCGCCACGGCCTCGCATAGCGGTGAAGGCTTCGTGGCCCGGCGTATCCAGGAACGTCACCTGTTTCCCGCGTACCGCAACCGTGTACGCGCCGATATGCTGCGTAATCCCACCGGCCTCGCCTTCCGCCACCTTCGTTTGCCTGATGGCATCGAGCAGCGAAGTTTTGCCGTGATCGACGTGGCCCATGATCGTAACGACCGGTGGCCGCTGCTCGAGCTGGAGGTCCTCCTCCGTCTGCACAACCGAATCCAGCAACTCTTCTCCGGCCTTCTCCATCGACACATCGATCTTGATCCCGTTCTCCTCCGCAATGATCACGGCTGCATCAACGTTCATTGTCTGATTGAATGTCAGCATCTGGCCCATATCCATTAGCTTGCGCATGATATCGGCCGGGCGCTGTCCGATCAGCTCGGCAAACTCCTTCACTGTCATACCAGGTGTCACTTTGAAGCTCTTCCTCCGTGGCTTGGTTACTTCCCCAGGCGTGCTATGATGCACGTGCTTGCTGCGGTCGTCGCGGCGCTGCTGCACCGGAATGGCACGAAGATCCTGCCAGCGAGCCGCATCTTCACGAAGCCGAAGCTCTTCTTCTTCGCGCGTGCGGCCGGGCTTACGAGCCTTCTTCGCCTTCTCTTTCAGACCCTCGGCTTGCATCTCTTCCAGGGAGAGGGCTTTCTTTTTTCCTGTCATCACATCGATGCTCGACACGACAGCGGACTTAACGACAACCGTGGGCGCTGGAGCGGTCGTGGTTCCTATAGTAGTATGCGGCTGGTCTGGCATCGTCGGCAGGTCGACAGGCGCAACGGCTGGAGCCGCAGCTTGAGGATGCGCCAGCGGCGGGCTTACCACGAGGGAATCGATGAAGGCTCCGCTTGTGCCAGCCGATTCAACTGTGGGCAGAGATGCAGCTACTTCAGCTGGAACGTCATCGGCTCTCTTGCGCTTGATCAGAATGCGGCGCTTATCGGACTTGGAAGACTCCTCCGCCGCCGGAGCTACCTGGGCCGACCCGGCCTTCGCTCCCGCTGCATGGTCAGATGCTATGCCGACCTTCCTCCGCTCACCCCGAGCAGCATCGGCCTCTACCTCCCTGCCCGTCGCCTTGAGTTTCGGGCCGAGCTTCTCCAAGACCTTCTGCACCACGTCGTCATCCAACACGCTACTGTGCGATGCGACGGTGATCCCCATCCGTTTCAATTCCGGAATGAGATCACGGTTCTCCATCCCGAGTTGCTTAGCCAATGCATACACACGCATAAGAAATTAACACTTACTCCTCTGTATCCAGTTTATCCGGCATCCGACTCGGCCCGGGCTTTTAATTCCTGCTCTCGGGCTTCTTCTTGCTGATGCAGCGCCTCGGTTTCCTCCGCTAGCGCCGCTTTGATTTCTTTATCCCGTTCGGCCTTTTCCTTTTCGTATTCCGTCGCGCTGATGATATCAATCTTCCAGCCCGTCAGACGAGCCGCCAACCGCACATTCTGGCCGTTCTTCCCGATCGCTAACGACAGCTGGGAATCTGCCACGACGACCAACGCCGACTTCTTTTCCTCATCGACGCCGACCTTCTCAATGCTCGCAGGATTCAACGCCTCGGCGATAAAGACGCGCGGGTCGGAGGTCCAGGTAATGATGTCGATTTTCTCTCCGCGCAGTTCACGGACCACTGCTTGAACTCTCGATCCCTTAATTCCCACACAGGCCCCGACCGGATCGACCGCCTTCTCGCGAGATGTCACAGCAATCTTAGTCCGATCACCGGGTTCCCGTACGATGGACTTGATCTCCACGATTTTTTCGAGCACTTCGGGCACTTCTAACTCGAAGAGCTTTGCCACAAACTGCGGATGACTCCGCGTCAAGATGACCTGGACATCTTTTGGAGTTCGGCGCACTTCCAACAGCATGGCCTTCACCCGATCGCCACCGCGATAGGTTTCTCGCGGAATCTGCTCCTGAATCGGCAGTACCGCTTCCGTCTTGCCCAAATCCACTAAATAATTCCGGCGCTCCACCCCGAGAATGATGCCGTTGACCAGATCTCCTTGCCGTGTGGAGTATTCTTTTTGAACCGCCTCCCATTCGGCCTCCCGGACCTTTTGGAAGATGACTTGCTTGGCGGTTTGAGCGGCGATCCGGCCCAGATCGTTCATCTCAATGACCGACCCGATCTCATCACCGACCTCCGCTTCGCTGTCGAACTGGCGAGCTTCCTGAAGCGAGACTTCTGTTTTGGGATTGACGACCGCATCGACGATGGTCTTCTTAGACACGACGGAGATCTCACCGGTCTTGGAGTCGATCTCGACCTGAATATTCTCAGCCTGACCAAAACGTTTCTTAGCAGCCATTTGAAGAGCGGCTTCGATCGCCCCGATCACCCGGCTCTTGTCGATGCCCTTTTGCCGACCAAGTTCATCGATGACCGAAATTAATTCTCGATTCATATCTTCTTACTTTCCGGCAATTACCCCTGAAGCCACATTCCAATGCAATGCCGCGACGATCGACTCCATCCGGTACGGACTAAAACCTAACAACGCGTCTTGCCTCAGCAATTGAGTCGAACTCAAGGATGAGCGTCCGCTCAGAACGCGGATCATTCACCACAACCGTGATTCCCTGTTCATTCACTTCCTTCAGCACTCCGACCACACGCCACTCTCCATCAATCGGCTGCCTGAGCTTCACGCTCACCGGCTCCCCCAATACCCGGCGATAATCCTGAATCCGTTTGAAGGCCCGGTCCAGACCTGGCGAGGAGACTTCCAGCGTATAGGCATGAGGGAATGGATCAGCCACATCCAGGGCTGGGCCGATCGCGAGGTGTGCACGCCCGCAATCGTCTACCGTGACGCCGCCTGGCTTATCGATACACACACGAACGACTGACCGGGCACCCTGCCCCACCCACACAACATCGACCAATTCTAAACCCAATGCCCATAGGATGGGCGATACCACTTCGCTGATGCGATCGATGACCGGTCGGGACTCCTTCACCGACACCTTTAGCCCCACCTCTTTGGATGGCCTACTCAAGAGATCAGATCAAACAAAAAAGTGGGCCTGCGCCCACTTCCAGTCAGGCGACCATAGCACGCCACCTATGCCAAAGCAAGAGGGCTAGCCGACCAAATTCGCGAAGCTCGTGGTGAGTCGTTGAGTGATCGGGCCAGGCCGTCCATCTCCAATAACTTTCCTATCTATACGGACGACGGCCAAGACCTCGATTGTGGTCCCTGTGAGAAATACTTCGTCAGCCTCATAGAGTTCTGCCTGAGAGACAAAGCGTTTCTGAATCGGGAGGCCCTCGCTCAGAGCCAGATCCAGTACGATGGCCCGCGTGACCCCGGACAGAATACGCGCCCCTTCGGGAGCCGTCACCACCGTCCCCCCTTGGACCACCATCACGTTGCTGATGGCCCCTTCAGTGACCAATCCCGCGTTGACTAAAATGGCCTCGAAGACCCCGGCCTGCCTTACTTGTTGTCGTGCAAACACGTTGGCCAACAGATTCACGCTCTTGATATCACAGCGCCCCCATCTGATATCCTCGGTCGTCATCGCGTCCACACCGGTCGCTTGTACCGACCTGTCGAGCGGGCGGAACTCACGAACCGTCATGACGACCGTGGGTGTTGCTTCATCTGAGTAGGCGTGATCACGGGGAGCGACACCC
>Ga0113563_10002450_pt1 | contig 11183 bp, 9 predicted proteins | sample Mud3Dept3metaG_FD_80117 | JGI IMG/M metagenome (GOLD analysis project Ga0113563, IMG submission 80117) | Freshwater wetland microbial communities from Ohio, USA, analyzing the effect of biotic and abiotic controls - Mud 3 Core 4 Depth 3... | ecosystem: Environmental > Aquatic > Freshwater >...
CTCGCGCGTTCACACAAAATCGTCTCTACCCAAAAACATTAAGTGATTATTAGAAACAATCTTTATGATTCGAGAGTGCCCTCCAAAGTTCACCCTGTTCTTGCAAGTATGGAGGTGGCTCTCCGACAGAGGCAGGATCCTTCACTTCAGGAATCCTTCCTCCTTTAAGAAGGCCTGCAGGAATTCTCGATACTCGGCGAGAGCTTTCTCATAAGTTGCTGTGTCTAGATAAGTTAGTTGCGCGGTCGAATTGTAAACCTTCTTTTTGAATTCCGGTTCTTCCGCGACCTTTCGAACGACCTCATCGATCCTTTTCACCACCTCTTCCGGTGTCCCTTTGGGGCCATAAAGTCCTAATGTAGGGAAGAAGGGATTCTTGTGCCCGAGTTCTCCTAAACATGGGACATCCGGAAGGATGTTGATTCTTTTATTGTGGGTGGTGGCAAGGATCTTGAGCTTCCCGGCATCCAGGAGAGATTTAATCGTCGGATCCATGCCGGTTACTGCGGCCGATACATGCCCACCGAGAATCGCGGGCACCATTTTGCTCGCTCCATCATATGGTACACCCACAAAATTTATCTTTTCTTTCCTGGCCATAAGGATGAGTTGATAGTAACCGGTTGTATTCTTGCCGAGGTTTGCTATCTTTATGCCGGGGTTCTGTCGAGTGTACTCCATCATGTCTTTCAGGCTATTCCAGGGGGCATCCCCTTTCACCAGAATTCCCATGGGAACATCTAAAGTCGCACATATGGGTTTCAGGTCATTGCTTGAATAGGGGACTTTTACATTTAAACCTACTAATAGGTCAGGAGCGTAAGTCGCCGGCAATAAGAACCCGATCGTGTACCCATCTGGTTTGGCACTTGCCACGAAATTTCCAGCAATAGTCGTTCCCCCTCCGGGTTTGGACAAAACCACCACAGGCTGTTTTAAATGCTTTTCCATGGCCTCCGCTAAGGCCCGCGCAACCACATCTGTCGTCCCTCCAGGGGCAAAAGGAATCGCCATGCTGATGGGGTGGCTGGGATAATCTGATGCGTAAGCACAGTAGCCATCCCATAGAGACTCGGTGAGAAAAAGACTAAATACGAGACATAGCGTTTTAGTAAACATTCCAATTTTCCTGTCTTTCATTGGCCTCTCCTTTCATTAAAATGTTTAAGCCAAGCCCTATCACCTCCTTCTTCTGGCGGTAGGGCTCAATGCATCGATAAGTTGTCTCTGAAGTCCTTACAAGGTAATCTGGTCCACCAGTTCTTTAACGTTTTCAAGCTTTTCCAGGTTCCACAGGGTTTCGACAGCCCGGTTGATCTGGCCCTCGGATAGAATCCTGACCGCATTGTGCCTAAACTTCTTCTCCAACTCCTCGTCGGTCAACTGTACATTTCCCGTAGACGAAATAGCGCCGCCTCTCGCAACAGTCCGCTCTTCCGCAAATGTCTTGCCCTTGGCCTCAACTTCGACCCTCTGCATTCCCACCATGCTGGTGGAAGACTCAGGACCTGTCACAGTGACCTTCTTCATGAATTCCAAAATCTTTGGGTCTCTCATCGTATCGATATCCTGCCACTCCACACCTATCTTTACTCTGTGTGCCGCACAGGAAATATTATAAGGTATACTGAACTGTGCATCGACAATATTGCCTATTTCAGTGTTCCTAAAAAGCCCGGTCCAATCGGGCCCTATCTGTCTAATAATCTTAACGCTTTTTATATCTTCAGCCATTAGGTTGTTCTTCTCAATAATGTCGTAGAATACGTCCATTGCCGCCTGATATATCCTGCAACAAATGTAAGGTTTATATGTTACACTCCCTGCGGTAAACTTCCATGCCTTACCGAGGTCATCCGTTATGATCTCGGGCTTCCATCCTCCGTAGCCAACGAATTTCCAGAAGCCGTGCTTAGGGTTAAAAACGTCTAAATCCCCCACGTACCCCATATCAGCAAGCAGCACCGCCATAATTGCTCCTGTTCCTTGCCAACCTGGAATGCCGTATTTCTGAGGATGTCCACGATCCTGTAAACTCACGTGCGTCCAGGTTATGACCTCGGAAGCGTGACCAGCTATACCCAACGCATTCATCATTTTTTCTTGCCCAAGATTCAGTAGCTTGCCTACCCCAGCTGCTGCACCAAAATTAGCGTGAGCATAGCCTTCTCGCTCTCTTATTCTAAAGGTTGGATCCTCCGTCAAGACTGTGACAGCTCTTTTGACTCTATCTGCAATCTCAACGGCTAATGCAGTGGCTAGAATAAGATCCATACCGGATGCCCCAACGGACTCCGCCATAGCCAGTGGCCCTGGAATAAGGAACGCTGGACCATGCCCACCACCTGCAAAAGCATCAAAATCTGTAGCATTGATCAGCTGACCATTTGCAAGTACCGCTGTCGAGACTGAAACTTTATCGCCCACGCCTATGATTGATGCCTCCGCCGGCCCACCCAGTCTTCTGGCCAGAGCTATAATCATCTTTCCGGGATCGACCGATATTCCAGTGAGCCCGCATCCAATTGAGTCCAGTAAAAGCCGCTTCGTCTCATGTACGACAGCTTCCGGGAGATCCTTCCATTTTGCACCAACAACAAACTTCCCGATCGCTTCTAATTCTGGAGAAACACCTTTCATCTACTCTACCTCCTTCGCCTATTTTTCTATTCTTAGTGTTATGTCAACCCCTTTTTTCCCAAACCTAATTGTCCTGGAAAAAGTCGAGAGGACCTCATTCCCAAAGAACAAACCCTGGCCACTTCCCCTCCTTACTTCAAAATCACCACCCCCTTTGAAAACATTCGGTGTTTTGACGATCTCTTCTTTTTGGATATCATCCTTCCATCCCTTCCGGTGAGATTCGCTTGGAAATGACATTCTTTGGGGACAAGGGTTCATGTTTATCCATCGGTCACAACCATTTTCCGCTTCCTCTGTATAGATGGAAGTATCGCAGAGAGCAGCAAGAGAAAACAAATGAGGAGACATCCCAAGGAGAGAGGCCGAGTCAGAAAGACACTGAGTCTCCCATCTGAAAGCAAAAGTGATTGGCGTAAATTCTGTTCCAGCATTGGACCGAGCACAAAGGCCAGCACCAAGGGGGCAGGCTCGTAATCGAACTTCCGCAGGAAATAACCTACTGCCCCGAAAAAGAGCAACACGAAGATATCAAATACCTTCGTGCTAACACTGTACGCGCCAATGAGGCAAAAAAGCAAAATAAGGGGAAACAGAATCCTGTAAGGGATTTTCAATATTTTCACCCAGATTCCAATAAGGGGTAAGTTGAGGACCAACAGCATAACATTTCCTACATACATGCTTGCTACCGTGCCCCAGAATATCTCTGGATTTTCCGTAAGCAGTAATGGCCCCGGTCGTACGCCGTGAATCATCAGGGCACCCAAAAGCAGTGCCATGATGACATTTGCTGGAATGCCCAGAGAGAACAACGGAATGAATCCACCGCTGGTAGCCGAATTATTGGCGGACTCTGGACCTGCCACTCCTTCGATAGCCCCTTTCCCGAATTGCTCCGGGTGCTTAGAAAATTTCTTCTCCAAAGCATAGGAAACGAAAGAAGAGATGACGGCACCCCCGCCTGGGAGGATTCCCAGAAAGAAACCAAGGAGTGTCCCCCTGGCTATAGGTTTAGCCGATTTTCGCCAGTCCTCTTTGTTTGGAAACAGATTTTTAATCTTTGTTTTGAGAACGATCCTCTCGTCAAGCTTTTCGAGATTGAGAAAGATCTCAGAGATTCCAAAAAGACCCATGGCTACGGGGACGAGTCCCACACCGTCAACAAGTCCTATCAGCCCAAATGTGTAGCGGGTCGAACCCGTAACAATATCTTGCCCGATCAGACTCAGGATTAGTCCAATTCCTGCCATTACTAGTCCCCTAAGGATCGACCCTAGGGTCAGGTAGATCACCACCGACATGCCCAAAACCATCAGTGAGAAGTACTCAGTAGGGCCAAACTTGATAGCAAATTCTGCCAGAGGACTGGCAAGAAACATCAGACCGACTAAACCAGCCGTGCCTGCGATGAAAGAACCGAAAGCTGCGATACCCAGGGCTGGACCAGCCCGGCCCTGGAGCGCCATCTGGTAACCGTCAAGAGTGGTTACCACCGAGGCCGCCTCTCCAGGGATGTTGACCAAAATCGATGTAGTTGAGCCTCCATACATTGCCCCGTAGTAAATACCTGCTAACATGATGATTCCAGTCACGGGCGAAATACCCAAACTGACAGGGAGCAGGAGCGACATAGCACCAACCGGACCAATACCCGGAAGCACTCCCACCAGAGTACCAATGAAAACTCCAATAAAACTTGCGAGCAAGTTTACGGGCTGCAATGCGACACTGAATCCAAAAAATAGATCATGTAGCATAAGGCTTTCACCACCAAGGGAAGATTCCCCGCGGAAACTGACATAGAAGCCAGATTTCAAACACGAGGTAGGTCGCCCCGACCGATACAAGGGAGGCAAAGCAGCTCGAAACCAAATTACCCCTGTGTCGATCGTAAAAGAGGCCCCACATTACAAGAAATGTGGTGATCATATAACCCAATGGCTCGAGCAACAGACCATAAACCAAAAGAAGCGCCATCGTATAAGCAAGCCGAGGCCATGAAGCGATGCGAAAAGAAGAACCGGAACTGGAATCATTAGGATCGGGGGCCTTCGAAAGGAACCGCGGAAGTACCATAATCAAACCTACAAGCGAAACGAAGAGTCCGGCAATGAATCCTAAAAAACCGGAGCCAGGTTCGTGAAAGGATCCAAGTTGGAATTTCCAAGAAATAAGGCAAACCACTATACCCATGCCTATCCAAACAAATCCCTCGGCCTTTTTGATCCGTCTTCCAGGCATACGCTCTCTCCTCGCTCACTTGAGGAACGCTTCCTCCTTCGAGAAAACCTGCAGATTTTCCCGGTACTCGGTGAGCGTTCTTTGATAGATGGCTGAGTCCCGATACGTTAGTTGGGCAGTGGGATTGTCAACCTTCGTTCGTAATGGGACGAGTCGGATAACCGGAATCTCGGGCATCGATCCAGCCTTCCAAGGGTCCAATGAAAAAAACGCATCTCTCCTTCCTGACAGGGAAGTTGATATCTCTCGATTCTCTTAACAAAGGCACAAACATAGATCCCCTTTGATGAATTGCCCCTTGTAGAGATCCTTTGTTTTGCCTGAAGTGAAACCGAATATACCAAATAAGGGATGGCAGGTCAAGAAAATCCTCGAAAATCCTCGCTGTTTGTCGTTTAAGAATTAAAAGTGGACACCTAGTCCTTCCTTGGGAGACATAGTCTAAGACCTCCTGTTTGAGTTTTAGGCTATGCCTCAATTGCACAAGAGATTTTCGTTCGATGAGCTTAAAAAACTTTTGACCGCTATCTCCAGAACGAGGTCGAACGAAAGTACATCCAAGAGATCCTAGGGATCAAGAAAAGTCAGTTCTTCCTGCTCCTGAAGCACTACAAACAGAACCCTACGGACTTCACGATTCAATACCAATGAATGACTCCTCCACGAGTCATCTCTCAAGAGATCGAACAGAATATCCTCAAAGAGTTGGCCATCGAAAAGAAAATCATCCAGAATAAACAGGTCCCTTTAACATCTTACAATTACAGTTACCTTAGAGATCGGTTAAGATGGGAGTTACGGGTCTTTACTTATGGGAAAAGGGTAGGGGTGGCGGCACTCTGGGTCAAACTGAAGTGTAACGATGGCAACCGAGTTGCTTGAGGACTGTTTCTAACCGGTGGTGCCTGCGGGATGGCGGATAGGCGAGTTCATTCTTCAAAAAGTGCTACTGCTACTGCCTGGTCTTTGCGTGAAAATGAGTGAAATCGGTGCTAATCAAATGAAAAAGATATTAATCAAAATTTCAACGATTTCAACTAGTAAGCGAAAAGATCGGTGATCTTTCAGGAGGTTGCAAAAATGCATGTTTATAGCTCATAACCCGAAGGTCCCTGGTTCAAATCCAGGCCCCGCTACCAAATCATCTCGAGGGGTTAGGAGATTTCAAATACGCTTCTAACCCTTTTTTTATGCCTTTTTCTAACGGATTTCTAACGGAATTGAGGTTCTCAATTTTTTCCAATAAGATTATAGAGAAATGTTGTATAGGAGAGTGAAGATTAAAAATCACTCTTACAGAGGAAGGAACATAGCAGAATGGAATTGCCGCCTCTCCACCTTGGTATAAAAGACCTCAATCTTTACCCCCAAAAACACCAAGGTTTCTAGACACGGGGTTCCATTGGAGATTGTGTCTAAAGTGAGTCTCAGGCATCAGGATCTGGAAAACTCTCAGTTATCGTGGCTCTGGTGCATCGTTTGGTTCGGCGGCTGGCTTTGTCCCGACCGGCTTACCTGCGCTTCTTGGACTTTCTTCCGGCGGACCTTGCGTACCAAGACCCGTACGGAGCCTCTCTCCACGACGTCACCGCCGCGCACCTCCCGTCCCAGGTGCACCGCGACCCAATCGCTAAGCGTAAGTACGCCCCCTGCCGAGGCGTCTACCTTTAGGTCTATCCCGGTCGTGGCCTTCAACCGATCAAGGGACACACCACCGCCGGCCACCCACGAAGAACCTGATGCGATGATGTTGGCAGGTAGTCTGTCGTATTCGTCCTCAATCTCCCCCACTAACTCCTCAATAATGTCTTCCAAAGAGATCATTCCCGCCACTTGTCCCTGGGCGTCGCGAATCAGGGCGATGTGCGTGTGTTCCCGCATCAGCCGCTCGAGACATTCCGTCAAGGTGTGGTCGTCCTTGAAAGAAGGAAGAGTGCGGATGATGGCTCGCAACGACGGATCGGTCGGGTGAAGGTGCATCGTGGCGATGATGTCCTTGAAGTTGACGTAGCCAATGATCGTCTGCGGGTCGCCCTTTCGATCGACCACCGGGAAGCGGGTGTGCATGTCCAAGTGGGCAGCGATTAGATTGTCGGACAGCGAGGCGTTCGCATCCAGCGTGCTTATGTGCTCGGCCGGGAGCATGATGTCCCGCGCTCGACGCGACCGCATCTCCGTCGCCCCCAGAATGATCCCCTCTTCGCGCTGACCGATCAGTCGCAAGGCGCGGGCTAGGATCGCACTGGCGCGGAGATCTTTAAGCTCTGCCGTGTCCAACCTAACCGCTTTGCCTTTCCCTAGGAGCCGCTCGCCCCAGGCCATGACCCCCTTGACGATGGTTTCAAACATCCACACGGCCGGCCAGACGCTACGCGAGAACCAGCGCATCAAGGGGGAGAGAGTCAGACACACCCATTCTGCATTGCGCAGGGCGTAAACCTTGGGGATTAACTCCCCGACGGTGATAGTAACTACCGTCAGAGGGGCGACCACAAGCGCGATGGCGAGAGCCTCCGCCAGGCCCTCTGACACGCCTAGACGATTCATGAGGGCCGGGGACAGGATTTCCTCGGCCGCGGCACCACCGACCGCCGCTGCGGTGGCGCCGACCAGCGTAATCCCAAGCTGGACGACCGCAAGGCTCGCCTCCATGTTCTGCTTCATGTACAGGGCGACCTTCGCCCCGCCCCGGTTTTCATTCGCAAGCCGCTGCAAACGGGTGGCCGCGATCGACGCCAGGGCAATCTCGTATCCCGCAAATACGCTGTTAACGCCGATCATCAGGAGCATGATAGCGAGCTCAAAACCCCACATGGCTTCCCTATTCGTTGTTCTTTTGTGGTAGTAATATACACTGTTTTCGAAGATTACGAAAGCGAATGTTACAGGAATGAGTCCTCGAAAAAGGGGTTGGGAATAACACCTGCTACTCTTTAATGACAACTTTATCTGCGAGTTGAACGACAGTGGACACGGAATAGATGCATATGCACAGGGGGGGGTTCTGTTGTTCAATCCCCATTAAAGGATTTATTTTGCCGTTTCTCTTTTCCTGTGCCTCAGCTTTTTCTTCTCCTTCAGGGATCTGAGTCGCTGGGCAACATGGATCTTTCGGAACCAACGTTCGATCCTTTCCCGATATACGAGGACCATCAGGATTATTCCGATGCTCATCCCGATGATCGTGAAGAATGCGCCGTAACGCTCATCTCTGAAAAAGGTGCCTCCGATCGTAAGAAGTGTTGTTCCAAGTAAACGACCGGCGATGGAGACTATCAGAAATTCCCCCTGTCGCATATGGCCCAGGCCAAGCAGGTAGCACAGAATGTCCTTTGGAAACCCAGGGATGAGAAACAAAAAAAAGGCCAGAAATAGACCCTTGTGTTTCATCAAATAGTCAAAACGTTTGATGGTCTCCTGCCTGACAATGATGTCGATTAGAGGTCGGCCTAACGAGTGTGCAAGGTTAAACGCAATCCACGAACCGAGGGCGAGCCCAATGGTTGAAAAAATAATTCCCCATAAGGGCCCAAAGAAGATCCCGCCAACAAAACCTGTCACCTCTCCGGGGAGAATCGCAACCAAGACCTGGATTACTTGAAGTCCAATAAAAATAAATACTGCATATGTCCGATGCTCCTCAATAAGACTGAGCAGCTGATCCTTGTCCGTAAAAAGATGAAATAGATCGAGTAGATACAAAAGGAGCGTGAGGCCGACAAGGACGACACCCAAAATCACAAGATCAATAACTGTTCTTTTGTCAAACTTCATCAATTGGAACCTCCATTTATTGTATCTATCCTCACTCTTGTCCAAAATAGAAATTTCACCGCAGAGCTTGCTATATTGTAGAAAGTAGTTAAGCCCAAATTAAAAGGCTATACTCTTTGTTGCGGATTGCTCCATTCGCAAGCTCTGCGATAACCCTGGACTTCATGCAAGTGCGTATTAATCGAAAAGGCCAATGAAATCAATGTGACTGTTTAGAACTTCTATTTAACTTGGACAGCAATGCAGAGACCTGCAATATTAAAGCATCATCCTTTCTTTCTCACGAAAAAATAGAAATAATTGACACCGACGATACCCATAAAGGCCAAGCAGAGAAACATGATTGGATAGCTTGTCGAATCGATGACGATTCCCATGATCACTGGCCCCAGGCTTATTCCCAAATCCGTGATTGTATGGAACGTTCCCATCGTTGGACCTGGAGCTCCCCCACGATCAAGAGCATAGGCCAGTAAAGCGGGAGTAAGAAAAGCAGGTCCAATCCCATAGATCACTGCAACAAGAATAAACATGGGTAGCGTTTTGGAAAAAGCGAGGATGACCATTGAAAGGATGTAAGCCATCAGGCAGGGCAGAATCACCTTTTCTCTGTTTTGAAGGTCCAGAATCTTCCCGCCTAAAGAACGACTTAAAATGAGTACAATGGCAGTGGCAGAGAAGAAAAAACCCGGGTTGGTCACCCCATGATTTATCGCATAAAGAGGGAAAAAGGCAGTCACGGCTCCCCAGATGAAAAAGGGGAAAAAACCAATCACAGACGGTGGAAGAGCTCCCCGACTGAGAAGGAGACCGTCTTCGATGGAGGATTCCTGCAATGGAGCGACTGGTCTTCTTCGTAGTTGATGAGTAATGAGTAGTGAGCATAAAGATAGACCCGAGCAGGCCAAGAATAAGATGGGGAAATCAAAGTGGTTGACCAGGAACATTCCAAGGGGAGGAGCTAAGGCGCCGGAGATCGTAAAGGACAGAGTAAAATAACCGAGACTTTGCCCCCGATGGGCCTTTGAAGTGATATTAGCGATGAATGTGAATGAGGCTGTAGAGAAGAATGCGAATCCGATTCCTTGAAAGACCCTCACGATCAAGAAGGGCCAAAAAGGGGGCGCGAAAAGATAGGCAGCGGAGGTGACGGCCACAAGGAGCAATCCGGCGATCATAAAGGTTTTTTCAGGGATTCTTAGAAGGGCTCTTCCGACAAACGGTCTGAAGACCAATGAAGAGGCAGCAGAACTTCCGATAAGAACACCAATTTCCGCTTCTGCAGAACCCAATCTGGAAAGATAGATTGGGAGAGTGGGAATAAGGTTAAAAAAGACGAAGGTAAAAGTGAATTGCGCAAAAAAGCAAAAGATGAAATCGCGGGTTAAAATATTCCGTATTGTTTGTGTGCCCATATCTTATTCTTATGGATTGTAATTCTATTGCATTTTGCATTGCAAATAATTTTCTAACCCATCCTTTTTGTCCTCTTATTGATTACCCTTTAAGAGGTTATATCGAGTGATTAGATTTGAAAATCACTGTTTCAGGAAAAAGTCACCATGATACTTGACACCGTCTGTAAGCTCAGCTCTTAACTTTTACAGACGAAGTCTATATGGGGCCATGAAGCAGCTTGCGAAATCCCTGACGCCTTCCGAGCTTGCTAAACAAGCCTACCATTTCTATGAGAAGTTTCACCCTGAGATTTTTCCAGGAAAGAGAGTGGGATTTGAGGTGAAGGAGAAAACTCTCTCCCTTGCTCCCCTCTTGCTCAGATTTTCTCTCGCCTGATTTTGATCTGATAAAATTTTTCGCTAGAGCGACTCTGCTGTCTTGACAAGGACAAGCCGTGGTCATATGATACGGTGGCGTTTATGCTATACGATCAAATGAAGGGAGATCTAGTATGAAGGTAGCACTTGTTGGAGCCACTGGGTTTGTGGGTTCACGCGTCCTTTCTGAAGCATTGAATCGCGGGCACGAGGTGACCGCTATCGTACGGAACCCGGAAAAATTACCCCAACATCCTCAACTTAAGGCTGCAAAATGTGACGTGTCCAATGAAGAAGCCGTTGCGGCGACCGTTGCAGGGCATGATGCCGTGATCAGTGCTTTCAACCCGAGTCGGGTAAGTCGCGACAATAACACACCCCAGATCGGAGGGATACGGTCTCTGATCGCAGGGATGAAGAAAGCCGGAGTAAAACGATTATTGGTTGTGGGTGGAGCCGGAAGTCTGGAGGTCGCTCCGGGGCTCCAGCTGGTGGATACTCCGGATTTTCCATCCCTTTGGAAAGCGGGCTCCCTGGCGACCCGGGAAGTGCTCAATATCCTGCGCAGTGAGCAAGAGCTGGAGTGGTGCTTTCTGAGTCCTTCAGCGGTTCTGGAGCCTGGTCAACGTACCGGCCATTTTCGGCTGGGGACGGACCAGTTACTGAAAGATAGCGCAGGTCAAAGTAGGATTTCTTTAGAGGATTATGCGGCGGCGATGATCGATGAGTTGGAGAATCCAAGGCACATCC
>Ga0113563_10002452_pt1 | contig 11178 bp, 9 predicted proteins | sample Mud3Dept3metaG_FD_80117 | JGI IMG/M metagenome (GOLD analysis project Ga0113563, IMG submission 80117) | Freshwater wetland microbial communities from Ohio, USA, analyzing the effect of biotic and abiotic controls - Mud 3 Core 4 Depth 3... | ecosystem: Environmental > Aquatic > Freshwater >...
TGCCGCCGACCGTCCTGATGGGTGCGACGCTGCCCGCACTGTCGCGGTGGGTGGAAACGACCCCGGAGGGCGTCTCCTGGATGGGCTTCTTCTACGCCGGCAACACAGGTGGCGCCGTAATCGGCAGCCTCCTCGCCGGGTTCTACCTGCTGCGCATCCACGACATGCCGACGGCAACCTTCGTGGCCGCCTCCCTGAACGCAACCGTGGCGCTGATAGCGCTGGCGATCGCACGCGCGGCCACGTACAAGGCGGTCGCCGCGCCTCCGCCCCAGGCGGAGCACGCGCCCGGCGTGCGCGCCGTCTACGCCGTCGTCGCGTTGTCCGGCATGACCGCGATGGCGGCGGAGGTGATCTGGACGCGGTCGCTCTCGCTGCTGTTTGGCGCCACCACCTACACGTTCTCCCTGATCCTGGCCGCCTTTCTTCTCGGTATCGGCATCGGCAGCGCGGCGGGATCGAGCATGGCGCGATCGCTGTCTCGGCCGCGCGTGGCCCTCGGCTGGTGCCAGGCCCTGCTGGCGGTCGCGACGGCATGGGCCGCGTACATGCTGACCGAATCGTTGCCCTACTGGCCGGTCGATCCCTCCTTGACGCAAACGCCGTGGTTCAACTTCCAGACCGATTTCGTCCGGTGCCTGTGGGCCGTCCTGCCGGCGTCCGTGCTCTGGGGCGCGACGTTCCCGCTGGCCCTGGCCTCCGCGGCGCTGCCGGGGCGCGACCCGGCGCATCTGGTCGGCAGGCTGTACGGCGCCAACACGATTGGCGCTATCGTCGGGTCGCTCGTGACCGGCCTTCTCCTCGTGGTCTGGATCGGCAGCCAGCACACCCAGCAGATTCTGATCGCGGCAAGCGCCGTCTCGGCGCTGCTCGTGCTGTGGCCGGTGTCCGCACCGGGGACCACCCCGGAGCGCAACGCGTCGCTGAAACTGGCAGCGATCATCCTGGTCCTCGGCATCGGCGCCACCCTGCTGGCGACGCGCGCCGTGCACGCCATGCCGGGACTGCTCGTGGCGTACGGCAGGTATTCGGCGACGCGAGTCGGCCAGGCCGAGTACATCTACGTCGGCGAGGGGATCAACGCCGACGTCGCCGTCTCGAGGCTCGCCGACGGCACGCTGAACTACCACAACGCGGGCAAGGTCCAGGCCTCGAGCGAGCCCCAGGACATGCGCCTCCAGCGGATGCTCGGGCACCTGACGACGCTCATTCCGAAGAACCCGCGGAAGGTCCTCGTCATCGGGTGCGGCGCGGGTGTCACGGCCGGGGCCGTGTCGATCGACCCGCGCGTCGAACAGGAGACGATTGCGGAGATCGAACCGCTCGTCGTGCGGACCGTCTCCACCTACTTCAGCGAACACAATTTCGACGTCGTCCGCAACCCGAAGGTCCGGATCCGTCTCGATGACGCCCGCCACTTTCTCCAGACGACGCGCGAGACGTTCGACGCGGTGACGTCCGATCCGCTGGACCCGTGGGTCAAGGGCGCGGCCATGCTGTACTCGCGCGAGTTCTTCGAGCTCGTCAAGCGGCACCTGAATCCCGGCGGCGTCGTGACGATCTTCGTGCAGCTCTACTGGACCAACGAAGCAGCGGTCAAGAGCGAGCTGGCCACCTTCTTCGAGGCCTTCCCGAACGGCGTCGTGTGGGGGAATACCCAGAACGGCGAGGGATACGATCTCGTGCTCATGGGCCAGAACGAGCCGGTCAGAATCAACGTCGACGAGCTGGATGAGCGGCTGCGCGCGCCGGAATACGCGCCGATCGCGCAATCGCTGCGCGAGATTGGATTCCAGTCGGCTGTGGATCTGCTGGCCACCTATGCCGGGCAGCCGCGCGATCTGGGCGGGTGGTTCAAGGACGCGATCATCACGCGCGATCGCGATCTGCGCCTGCAGTACCTCGCCGGCCTCGGGGTGAACCAGGCCATGCGCCAGGTCATCTACAACAACATGCTCGCGTACCGGAAGCCCCCCGACAACATCTTCACGGGCTCCGAGGCAAACCTGACGTCCCTCTGGGAGGCTATCGAGCGCCAGCAGATGTACTGAGCGCCGGCCCGGCCCGCCGGCCGCTCCCTGTCGAGGCCGGCTGAAGCGGTGAGGTCCGTCGATGAACGTCCAGCTGCAACGGGTCTCAGGGGTTCTCGCCCTCGGCCTGACACTGTTCCTCGTCCCGGCGCGAGGCGCGATCCGGCATGGCGGGCAGGCGGGAATCGATTCGCTCCACAGGAGGATTGACGAGGCCGCGGCGAAGGCCATGCCCGGCGTCATTGCCTGCCGTCGGGATCTGCACCAGCATCCAGAACTCGGGAACCGCGAGGTGCGGACTGCGAAGGTCGTGGCCGACCGCCTGCGAACGCTCGGCCTCGAGGTCAGGACCGGCGTCGCCCACACCGGAGTGGTCGGGGTGTTGCGCGGCGGGAGACCCGGCGGCATCGTCGCGCTCCGGTCGGACATGGACGCGCTTCCGGTCACGGAGGAAGCGGACGTTCCCTTCAAGTCCACCGTCCGCGCGGAGTACAACGGGCGCGAGGTGGGGGTCATGCATGCCTGCGGCCATGACGCGCACATGGCCATGCTGCTCGGGGCGGCCGAGGTCCTGGCCGGCATCGAGGCGGATCTTCCCGGCACCGTGGTCTTCCTGTTCCAGCCGGCCGAAGCGGGGGCGCCCGCCGGAGAGGAAGGCGGCGCTCAGCTGATGATCAGGCACGGCGCCCTCGACAACCCGAAGGTCGCCGCGATCTTCGGCCTGCACGTCTTCCCGTTCGAGACCGGGGCGATTCGCGTCCGGCCAGGCGGTTTCATGGCGGCCGCCGATACGCTCCGGATCCGTGTCCGGGGCCGCCAGACCCACGGCGCGCTCCCCTGGGACGGCGTCGATCCGATCGTTGTGTCATCGCAGATCGTGCTGGGCCTGCAGGCGATCGTCAGCCGTCAGACAAATCTGACGACGGCGCCAGCCATCATCACGATTGGCAGGATCGAGGGCGGCAACCGCAGCAACATCATCCCCGACGAAGTGGTGATGGATGGCACGATCCGGACGTTCGATCCGGGAATGCAGAAGCAGATCCACGAGCGTGTGAGGCGAACCGCCACGAGCATCGCGCAGGCGGCAGCGGCGAGCGCGGAGGTGGCCATCGAGGCCGGCAACCCGGTGACCTTCAACGACCCTGCGCTCGCGGCGCGCATGGCGCCGTCGCTCAAGCGCGTGGCAGCGGCCGGCTTCGATCCGAACGCCGCCGTCACGACGACATCCGAGGACTTCTCGCTCTACCAGCAGCGCGTGCCGGGCCTGTTCTTCTTCCTCGGCGTGACCCCGAAGGGCGCCGATCCGGCAACGGTGGCCGCGAACCACTCACCGCGCTTCATCGTCGACGAAGACGCGCTCGTGACAGGGGTGCGTGCGTTGGCGAGCCTTGCGGCGGATTACCTCGTCGGGGCAGGTGCGGTGCCGTCAGATGCGCCTGCGCCGCGCCCGCGATGAAGAGCGTGATCAGCAGGCGGTCATAGCTCACGGAGGGCCGTGACCACCGGGAGCCTGGCCGCGCGAATCGCCGGGAAGAGCCCGCCGGCGAGCCCCATCACCAGCGCGTAGACGATGCCGGTGACGATCAGCCGCGGGGTCACCCTGAATGCGAAGGCCACCTGGCTGAACGTCTGCCAGTTGACCGTCGAGGTCCGGAAGCCGTTGAAGAGGAGGAACGCGATGGCGCCGCCGATGACGCCGCCGACGAGCGCCAGCAGGAGGGCTTCTGCAAGGACGGACACCACGACGGGGCCCGCCCTGAAGCCCAGCGCCCGCAGCGTCGCGATCTCCCGGGTGCGGGCGGCCACCGCGGAGTACATGGTGTTCACGGCCCCGAAGACCGCCCCGATGCCCATCAGGCCGCCCACGACGGTTCCGAGTGTCATGATCAGCGTCACGATGAGCTGGGATTGCTCGGCGTAGTAGTCCGACTCACGCTGGACTTGGAGGTTGAGGCGCGGGTCGCTGGCGAGCGCCGCGCGCAAGCGGTCGAACGCCTCCGGCGATTCGAGCCGCGCGCGCACCACCTGGAAGCTCGGGCCGCGGCGGTACAGCGGGCCCAGCACACCGGCGTCGCACCACAACTCCGAGTCCGCCACCGTGCCACCCGCATCGAAGATGCCCACGACGGTCCATCGGTTGCCGCCCCATTCGAGCACGCGACCGACCTCGAGCCCGGCGAACTGAGATGCCGCGCCGCGGCCCGCGATGATCTCGTTCCTGCCGAACTCGAACCGCCGTCCCTCGATCATGCGGAAGTTGTCGCGCACAAGGTACGCCTGAGGCTGCACGCCGCGAAGCGACACGTTGGCCGTCGAGTTCGTCGAGCGCTTCGGGAGATCCACGATGACGAACAGCTCCGCCGACACGACCGGCCCGTCTCCCGTGCGCCGGATCCCCGGCGCATCGCCGACGACGCGGGCATCCTCGCGCTGCAGGATGCTGCTCATCTCGGTGTTGGCCCCCGCGCGCATCACCATGACGGTATCGGCTGAGCCTGTCGTCGCCATCGTCGCCCTGAAGCCCTCGGCCATCGACAGCACGGCCACGAACACAGCCACGACTCCCGTGACGCCGACGATCGCCACCAGTGACGGCGTCACTCGCTGCGCCATCGTCCTGATGTTCAGGACCGTGACGACGCCGACCTGCAGGAACCAGCCGAGGATTCCGCGCACCGTCAGGTCCTCCTCAACGCGTCCACGATTTGGAGGCGCATGGCTTGCACCGCGGGCATGACCCCGGCGACGAGGCCGAGGCCGACCGCCAGTGCCATCCCGAGAGCGATGCTCGAGCCCGGGATGTAGAAGGCCGGGAAGAGCCCGCCGGTCGGATCACCGCCGAGGGTGAACAGCCAGGCCAGGCCCAGCCCGACGCCTGCCCCCACGACGGCGATGGCGAACGACTCCACCAGGACGAGGGCGAGGATGAGCCGATTGCTGAAGCCCAGCGTCTTGAGCACCGCGAGATCGCTGGTTCGCTCGCGCACCGACTGGGCCATCGTGTTGGCCGCCACCAGGAGGATCGTGAAGAACACCGCCGAGATGATGGCGCGGATCATGGAACCCACGTCCCCGATCTGCTGGGCGAACGCCTGCGCGAATGCCTTCTCCGGCACGGTCTTCGTCTCGTAGTCCGAGTTCGCGAAGAGCCCGTCGATCTTCTGAATCATCGCGGCGGCCTCGGTCGGATCGGCAATCCGGATCGTGTACCACCCGACCTGGCCCTGCCCGAACGCGCGCGCCTCGTCGAAGTAGTCGTAGTGGAAGAGGAACCACGAGGTGTCCACGTTCGGCGTCACCCCTGCGTAGATGGCGCAGATAACGAACTCCCAGGCCCGGCTGCCGTCACGCCTGGCCCAGATGGTCGCCTGGATGGGCACGCGATCCCCGACCTTCCAGCGGAACCGGTCCGCCGTAGCGCGCCCCACGATGGCGCACGTGCGCTCCGCGAGGAACCGCGCCCGCTGGTCCGGCGGCATGACGTACTCGGGAAACATCTGCAGGAACCGCTCGGGCTCGACGGCCGACTGCATGAAGAAGTTCTTCGGATCCTGGTACACGCCGCCAAACCACGTCTGGTGCACCACGCCGACGACGCCCGGAATCGCGAGGATCCGCTCCTGGTAGCTGATGGGCAGCAGCTGGATCAGCGACACCTTGTGGGTCATGATGAGCCGATCCATGTCGGCGACGTCGACGCCCGCCGAAAACGCCAGATTGAGCGCCGCCAGCACGCCGAAGAGCGTGAACGCCACCACAATCCAGAGCGTCGTGAACAGCGTCCGGACCTTCCGACGCTGCAGGTTCCGCCAGACCAGCGGGAGGAACTTCATGCCGACGGCTCCGATCCCAGAACGCCCTTGTCGAGGTACAGCCGGCGCTTCGCGCGGGCCGCCGAGTGCGGATCGTGCGTGACCATGATGATGGTCTTCCCGTACTCCCGGTTGAGCGCCTCGAGCAGGTCCAGGATGCCGTCCCCGGCCTTGCGGTCGAGGTCGCCGGTCGGCTCGTCGCAGAGCAGCAGCGTCGGATCCGTCACGATGGCGCGGGCGATCCCCACGCGCTGCTCCTGCCCGCCCGACAATTGCCGCGGGTAGTGGCGCGCCCGGTCGCTCAAACCCACGACTCCCAGCGCCGTAGCCACGTGCTTCCGCCGCTCAGCGCGCGAGAGGCCGGTCAGCAGGAGAGGCAGCTCGACATTGCGCTCCGCCGTCAACACCGGCAACAGGTTGTACAGCTGGAAGACGAACCCGATGTGCCGGGCCCGCCACGCGGCAAGCTGGCCGTTCGACATCCGGTCGATACGCTGGCCGCCGACGGTGACGCTCCCGTCGGTCGGGCGGTCGAGGCCGCCGATCAAGTTGAGCAGCGTCGACTTGCCCGAGCCCGATGGCCCCATCAGCGCGAGGAAGTCGCCTGGCGGGACGTCGAGGTTCAGCCCGTGCAGGACGTCGATCCGCTCGCTGCCCCGGCGGAACACCTTGTGGACCTCGCCCACCTGGACGAGCGGATCCGGACTGGGTGCCGTTGCCATTGGCCTGGGCCTCCCCTACTGCACGCGGACCTTCCTGCCGTCCGCGAGGTCCGCAGGCCCCTCGACGACGACTCGGTCGGTTGCAGCAGGTCCCGAGAGTACTTCCACCAGCTCGCCTTCGGACGCGCCGAGCCGCACCACGCGACGCACGACCGCGCCGTCCCGCACGACGAAGATAACGTCCTGCCCCTGGTCGCTGCGAACGGCGCGGCGCGCGACGAACAGCCGCGGCTTCGCGGCCGCCTGCCTCGCGACCGCGTCATCCAGGAACGCGACCTTGATGCCCATGTCCGGCAGGATCCGCGGATCCAGCTTCTCGAACCCGATGCGCACCAGCACGGTGGCCTTCTGCCGGTCCGCTGTGGGGACCATCGTGATGACGTGCGCCGGAATCCGCCAGTCCGGGTAGGCGTCCAGCGTCGCCTCGACCTTCTGCCCGGCCGAGACCCGGCCGATGTAGCTCTCGTTGACGTCCACTTCGATCTCGAGCGACTTCATGTCCACGACGGTGCAGATGCCCGTCCGGGTGAACCCCCCGCCCGCCGACACCGGTGAGATCATCTCGCCCGGCTGGGCGTCCTTGGAGATTGCCACGCCGGAGAACGGCGCACGGATCGTCGTGTCATCCAGGTCCGTCCGGCGCAAGGCAACCGTCGCCTCTGCCACCGCCACCTGCTCGCGCGCGGCCAGGAGGCGCGCCGCGAAGGCGTCCACCGATGCCTGGGCGGCGTCCAGCTCGGCTTCATTGGAGATGCCGTCCGTCACCAGGGACCGTGTGCGCTTCAGCGTCAGCCCGGCCTCCCTCAGGCGCACCTCCGTTTCGGCCAGGTTCCGGCGGGCGGCCGCCAGTTCTGCCTCGCTGACCGCCAGGTAGGCCCGTGATGTCGTATCCTCCAGCCGCGCCAGCACCTGGCCTTCGCGCACGGCCATCCCCTCCTCGACGAAGACCTCGCGCACCTTGCCGGTCACCTTCGAGGACACCGTCGCGCGGCGGCGCGCCGTCACGTAGCCGGAAGCGTTCAGTACCGTACCCGGGCCGTCGCCGTTTCCGCCCGTCCGCTCGACGACCGGCTCGACCCGCACGACCGCCGCTGCCGGGTGCGTCAGGCGCCATCCCGCCACGGCAATCGCCGCACCAGCCGCGATCACCACCACGAGGCCCCCGGCGAGCCGGAGGCCTCGTCCTCTGCGCGCGGATTCCGAGATACGGAGATCGTCGAGCGAGGGTGGGTTCGCAGTCATGAGCCTTGCCGTACCATCATATTACGGTCGCGGGACCGGTCCCGGTTCATCCTGCAGATCGGCCGCAATGCGCCGATGCTGGCACGGGAGGACCGCCAGACGCCACCTTCGGAGATCGCCCTTGCGGCTCGGTGCCGGATGCACTACCATCGTGGAAACGGAGAAACCCCGCCACCGCTGTTTCCGCACCAGAGCCGACTGAGACTGTTGTGCAGACTCTCTCCCTCCGAGCGCGAACCTGTAGCGGAGTGGATTAGCCACTCAGGCGAGTTTCCTCACTTCACCCGCGAACGAGCGAGCGGGTCGCCTCCCACGCGGGAAGCAGGAGTCAGAGCACATGGGTCGTAAGCTGTATGTCGGCAACCTTCCGTACGAGACCGGCGAGAGTGATCTGCAGACGATGTTCGAAGCCATCGGGCCGGTCGAGTCCGTGCAGGTCATGCGCGACATGGCCACGGGCCGGGCACGCGGGTTCGCGTTCGTGGAGATGGTGAACGAAGACGACGCGCGTCGCGCCGTGACGGAGCTGAACAGCAAGCCGCTGGGCGGCCGCAACCTCACGGTCAACGAGGCGCGCCCGAAGCCTCAGGGGCCGCGCGGCGGCGACTACGGCGGGGGCGGCGGGCGGCGGCGCGAGCCTCGCTGGTAGGGGCTCCACGATTCGGTCTGAATCAAGCAGGGGCTGCCCGCGCGGCGGCCCTTTGCTGTGTACGCCGGCGGCGCTTACAGCAGCCGGCCGGCGAGCTGCGGCTGCGCCAGCACGACGTTCTTCACGGTTTCGATCCAGGCCTCGCGCCGCCCTTCGGGCAGCCGCTCGTGGGGGATCTTCTTCTCCGTCAGCAGGACGTCCACCAGTTGGTCGATTGAACGCATGAAGAACTCGTCGGTGTCGCGAACGCCGTCGGCCTGCGCCGCCCCGGACAGCGGCACCTTGAACAGCAGGTCGTAGGTCTTCATCCAGTAGTCGACGAAGCGCTCGATGGCCTTCTGGCGCCCGCAGGCGAACGACAAGTACGCGTAGTTGTCCAGCACGCTGCGATCGCACACCACCACGTCGTGCTGATCGCTGGAGCGGATCTCCTCGGCGACCTGCGTCGTGAGGATCCAGATCTGGGCGGCCAAAGACGTCTTCCGGTTGATGGGCAGCGGCGAGAGGCGCGCAACCTCCTTCACCATGTCCACGTTGATCCCCTGCCGCTTGAGGACCGACGCGAGGTCATAGCACAGCGTCGTCTTGCCGACGCCGTGGGTTCCGATGAACGCGACCTTCATGGCAGCTGGAGGAGGGCCGATCCTCAGGCCCCGGGCGCGCTGGCGTCCGGCAGCAGGGCGGCCAGCCCGCCCCACACCTCGGCGTCCTGCACGAGGAGCGTCGACAGGTAGAGGTGCACATCCTCACGCGGGAACTGAGCGTTCAGCGCCCGGACCGCCTCTTCCAGACGCTTCGGATTCGGCGCCTTGAGGTCCGCCGGCGCCGCGATGACGGCATCCTCGTGCGCGATGCCGAGCGCGTCGAGGAAAACCCGCATCATCGGCCGCTGGCTCGCCAAGTGGTACGTCACGAGCACCTGACCCGCCACCGAGTCCGAGAGCCGCGCGAGCGACGCGAGGTGATGCGTCTTCTTGTCGATCGGCAGCGCGCGCATGCTCTTCGGCCGGAACTTCAGCAGGCGCGCCATCTCGGCCACGGCTTCGGCCTGGGCGCCGGCCGCATCCTTGGCCTCCCAGAAGGCGCGGGACGCCTCGAGACGCTGCTGGACGGGTACATGACGCCAGAGCTGGCCGGCGGAGGCCACCTCCGGTCTTGCGGGATAGGCACGCGGCGTGTGGAAGGGATCGACAGCCATAGGCACTCCAGGTTTCTCCGCCATTCATGGTAGTCTGCCTGACGCCCATGGTAAAGCCAAGCCCTCATCGGCGCCGTTTCGCACGGACCCGGCTCGCCTGCTTCCTCCTGGGCGCAGCGGCCGCCGCCGCACTGCTGCAGAGAACCGCGCCCGCACTCGACGCGCAGGCCGGGCCGGCCCGCCTCGGCACCGCGGGGAGCCAGTTCGACGCGCTCGTGCGTCTGTCCGAAGAAGTCGCTAAAGAGGTGGAGGCGCTGCGTGGCTGGACCTTCAAGAAGCCGGTCGCCAAGCAACTCGCCACACCCGAGCAGGTGAGGCAGTACGTCGACGGGCAGCTGGCGGCGGGCCTCCCGGAGCGCGACATCGCGGTCGTCGAGGCGATGCTGAGGACGATTGGGCTCATCCCCGCGACCTGCAATCTGAGATCCACGTTCCTCGGTCTCATGGAGAATCAGGTGGCGGGCTACTACGACCCCACGACGCGCACGATGCACCTCGTGCAGCGGCCGGACGCGATGCCTGCCATTGTCGAGCGCATGATGCTCGCGCACGAGCTGACCCACGCGCTCGATGACCAGCACGCGGATCTCGCCACGCTGGTCAAGCCGAGCCCGGCCTCGACGGAGGATTCCGATCTCGTCGCCTCCGCCATTGGCGAGGGGTCCGCCACGGCCCTGATGCTGCAGTACCTGGTCAAAGCACAGGCGAGCGGCCGCGCGAACCTGGCAGAACTGGCGGAGTACGCCGCGCAGGAGGCCGAGCGCAGCAAGGCCTTCCTGGACGCGCCGCGGTACTTCTCCTCCATCCTCGCCTCCTACGTCTGCGGCATGCAGTTCCTCGCCAGAGGGAACCTGCTGTCGCTCATCGCGGCGCCGGACAACCGGGCGATCGGCGAGAGTCTCCTCGCGGCCCGCAAGGACCTCCCGCGTTCGACCGAGCAGATCCTTCACCCGTCGAAGTACTGGGACCTCGCGCAGCGCGACGAGCCCGCTCTGATCGACGATGCCGCCGTCGAGAGGTGGCTGGCGCAGCCAGGGCGCTGGATCGTGCGGAAGGACACGATCGGCGAATTGCTCACCGCCATCCTGACGACCGCCAGGGACAAGCCTCCAAGCCTCGCCTCCCTGCAGGCGGCCGACGCCTGGACCTCCCCGGCTGCGCGCGGCTGGGGCGGGGACCGCTTCTTCCTGCTCGCGTCGGGCTCGACCGCCGCCGACGCCGCGCGGGCGCTCAACGACCTCAAGGGTGTCTGGATCACGACGTGGGACACGCCTGCCGATCGCGACGAGTTCACCGCCTCGCTCGCGACCTCGTCCATGCCTCGAGCGACGGCGACGGCGCCGCTGGGCGATGTCGGCGCAATCGTGTTCGTGGGCTTCGAAGCGTCCGAGCGCGCCGCTCTGGTCGAGCGTTGGGGCAACCGGTCTCTTGTCGCCGGTCGCACCGGGCGGCAGTGACCCGCGCCCGCGTCAGCGGATGGGAAGCACGGCGAATACTACGGCACTCCAGACCGCGTGTGACA
>Ga0113563_10002453_pt1 | contig 11178 bp, 9 predicted proteins | sample Mud3Dept3metaG_FD_80117 | JGI IMG/M metagenome (GOLD analysis project Ga0113563, IMG submission 80117) | Freshwater wetland microbial communities from Ohio, USA, analyzing the effect of biotic and abiotic controls - Mud 3 Core 4 Depth 3... | ecosystem: Environmental > Aquatic > Freshwater >...
TATGATTTTCGATTTCAGAGTCTTCGTTGGGCAGAGTTTTGATGGCACGATGCAGGCGGCGGGCGATTTATTGCATCGCATGGATAATCTGGGGATCGAGATGGCGTTGGTGGCGCCGTTCCGGCCGCTGGTTTATAACCTGGACCAGGCAAACGCCAGCCTAGCTACAGTAGTTAAAATTGTTTGGGATCGTCTGATCGCAGCGGCGCGTATCGATCCCTGGCAGCCGACAGCGTTGGATACGCTGCGCAGGGCAGCCGATACGCACGGCATGCAGGCGCTCTTCCTGCACCCGTGGGAGGAGACGTTTCGCATCGATTTGCCTCGGATCGACCCGCTGATGGCGTTTGCAGAAGAGCGCAAGCTGCCGGTGCTGGTGATGAGCGGTTTCCCATGGCTGTCGGAAGCGCTGCAGGTGCGCAAGCTGGCTGCGCGCTGGCCAGCAGTGCCGATCGTGATGAGCAATGGTGGGCAGATCAATATCAGCGGGCTGGGGCAGGCGGATGCCACCCTGGCGCTGGCTGCCTGCCCCAACCTGTACATCGACACGGCGGGCATCTACCGCCAGGATTTCATCGAGGAAACGGTGGAGGCTTTCGGGGCTGAGCGGGTGCTGTTCGGCAGCGGGGCGCCGTATTTCGACCAGCGCTACGAGATCAAGCGGGTACAGGTGGCGAAGGTGAGGGAGGAGCAGCGCGAGCTGATGCTGGGGGGGAATGCGAAGAGGCTGTTGGGATTATGAAATCGGATCTATATTTGACAAATGGAATTATCGCCACCGACTCCGTGGTTTTTCGCGGCGGGGTGGTGGTGCAGGATGGCAAGGTGTTGCGATTGGTGGAGGGGGATGAGCAGATCGACGCACAGGAAGTGCGCGACTTGGGCGGGAGGCTGGTGCTGCCCGGGCTGGTCGACGATCACGTGCATTTCAATTCGCCCGGGCGTGATGAGTGGGAGGGGGCGAAATATGGCAGCTTCGCGGCGGCTGCTGGGGGCGTGACAACTGCCCTGGAGATGCCTTTTAACGCCAACCCGCCAACCCGCAATGCGGAGCTGCTGCGCCAGAAGCGCCTGGTGGTCGAAGCGCAGACGGTGATCGACATGGGTCTGTGGGGTCTGCTGGAGGACAGCAACCTGGATGAGTTGGAAGCCATGCACAATGAAGGGGCGGTGGGCTTTAAAGCCTTCCTGTGCGACCCAGGCGGCATGTTCGGCTGGCCGCGCCCGGATGACTTGAGGCAGGCGCTACAAATCACACGCCGGCTGGGCAGCCTGGTGGGCTTGCACGCGGAGAGCGAGGAGCTTTCGCAGGAGTTCACGCTCCAGATGCAAGCCAGTGGCCGCGTGGACCGGCCAGTCTGGTGCGAATCGCGCCCGCCAGCGGTCGAGCTGGAGGCGGTTCAGAAGGCTTTAGAGGCGGCGGAGGAAGTGGGCGGAAATCTACATGTTGTGCACACCACTCTCCCGCAGGGCTTTGCCGCCATCCAGCAGGCGAAAAGCCGTGGGGCGAGCGTTACTGGTGAGACTTGCCCGCATTATCTTTCGTTGAGCATCGACGACCTGGAGCGCATCGGCCCGGCGGCAAAGTGCGGGCCACCGCTGCGCAGCCGCGAGACGGTGGAGGCACTCTGGCAGGATGTGCTGGCAGGGAGGGTGGATATGATCGGCTCCGACCACTGCCCGTGCACGCCAGAGATGAAGGAGGCTGGTCGAGAGAATATCTGGAAGGCGTGGGGCGGGATATCGGGCATCCAGGCGATGCTGCCGGTGCTGCTCACCGAAGGGGTACACCGGCGCGGGCTGCCCTTGACAGTGCTGGTGCGCATGACATCGCTCAATCCGGCGCGCCGTTTTGGTATTTACCCGCAAAAGGGCCATCTGGGGGCAGGTGCGGACGCTGACCTGGTGGTTGTGGACCTGAATCGTGAGTGGACATACACACCTGAGCACTTGCTTTCCAGGCACAAAGGGATATCACCCTATGAGGGATTTGTGTTCAAGGGCGCGGTGGAAAGCACTTACCTGCGCGGGGTGCGTGTGTATGGGGAAGGAGAGATATGGGTTGAGCCGGGTTATGGCAGGGTGGTGAGGCGATAGAATTTTCGATTTACGATTTTCGATTGGTGTTTAGTGTTTTGTGATGTTTGGTGGCTTTTTGGATGAATGATATGGAGTTAAATAAAGTCGATAGAGATTCGCTGGTGGAGCTGGCCAGAGGGTTGATCCGGTTTGAGAATGTCAATCCGCCAGGGGATGACCGGGGGATTGCAGACTATCTGGCAGGGTACCTGGAACGCATGGGGGTAGAGGCGCGGGTGGATGCGGTGGGAGATAACCGGCGCAACGTGGTGGGGATGTGGAAAGGCGAGACAGATCACCCAACATTGCTTTTAAACGGGCATTTGGACGTGGTTGCCCCTGGGCAAGGTTGGACGGTGGAACCTTTTGCGGGGGTAATAAAAGACGGGCAGCTTTTCGGGCGCGGGGCGGTGGATATGAAGGCGGGGATTGCCGCCATGGTCGGCGCAATGCAGATGGCGCAGCGCAAAGGCTTCAGGCCGCGCGGGACGGTAATTCTGGCGGCGGTAGCGGATGAAGAGGTGGACCAGACTGGCACTCGTTACCTGGGGAGTATTGGGCTGAAGGCGGATTATGCCCTGGTTGCAGAACCGACCAGCCTCAAACCAATGATCGCCCACAAAGGGCGCATGATCCTGGAGGTCAGCACGCTGGGTAAAACAGCGCATGCCGCCATGCCAGAGCACGGTGTGAACGCCATCGAGAAGATGGGACGGGTTTTAGAGGCGGCCCAATTGGAAGGCGAAGCCTTGTGGCAAAAAGCGCATTCCATGTTGGGGAAGCCGACCCTGACGATAACGATGATTCAAGGAGGCAGCGCTATCAACTCGGTGCCAGACCGCTGCCAGGTCATCCTGGACCGGCGCTATTTGCCCGAAGAAAAGCCAGAGGCTATTTTGGATGGACTGCGCAAACAGCTAACAGCTTTGAGCACCCAGGATGAGGCGATGCAATGGGAGTTAAAACTGCTGAGACACTCGCCACCGTTGGAAGGCGCGACGGATATGCCGCTAGTCAGCAGCCTGCGGAGGGCAATTGCGGAAGTTCGCGGAGAAGACCCGGGTGTGCATGGCTTGCTGGCAACAACAGACGCTGGCGTGCTGTGGGCGGAGCTAGGGATCCCTACGGTGGTGTGCGGGCCAGGGGACTTAACCCAGGCGCATAAACCGGACGAACACGTTGAAGTCGATGAGCTGGTGCAGGCAACGCAGGTGTACATGCAGGTTATTGAGGAGTTACTGGGGTAAGGATGCAATCCTGGGATGGTTAAGATGGATTGACCAAGGTTTTGAGGAGAAAAGTTCAAGTTTATTGACATAAAGGGTGGGGGGTGATACAATTTACTTGTCCGTTTGTCCGGACAAGTAAATTGGTTAAATAAACTTATTCTTAAGGAGGTGTGTATCGATTAGCATAGAATTTAATCACCTCTGTTTTAAATTCTGGCTTTATGTTTAAAGAGTTTCTCGCGGTAACTGGATTTCTATTACAAATCCTTGGTTACGATTCGGCGAGGCGGGTTTCTCAAGCACGCAAAACGATTTTTAAACCAATCAAAGGAGAATGTGCCATGTTTCAGAAAAAGAAAATCGCCTGGGTAATCTTCGGATTTATCCTGGTAGCAATGGTTTTAAGCTATTGCACGACAGCACCCAAACCCCCCGCGGTGTCTTTCACACCGGGACCTACCCCAGTAGCGACCGGCCTGGCGGAATATAAGCCGCCAGAGACAGGCTTGTTGGCGGAGATCAAGCAGCGAGGCGTCTTAAAGAATGGGGTTGAATGCCAGAATCCTCCTGGGGAGTTCTTCGACACGAACACCGGTCAGTGCACCGGCTACAGCATTGAGCTAGCGCAAAAGCTGGCCGACAAGCTGGGTGTGAAGCTGGAAGTGATCGACACCGCCTGGTCAGGCGTCATCCCATCTCTGTATACGAAAAACTTTGACATGATCCTGTCCAGCATGACCATCACGGACGCACGCAAGAAGGCGGTGAACTTCTCGATGCCGGTCGGCTGCGACCAGGTGGTATGGATTGTGAAGGCGGATAACGACAGCATCACCAAGCCAGAAGATCTGGATGGCAAAGTAGTAGCGACGCAGCTGAACTCTGCGGCGGAAACCCAGGCTAAAGAGTTGGAACAACAATTGGGTATCAAGTATAAGGAATTGATGTCCTTTGACCACTTTGACGGCGCTTACCTGGCGGTTAAAAACGGGCAGGCGGATATCGCCACCAGCACCGCCTGGAACAATATCCCGCTCAACAAGGCCGAGCCCAACACGTTCAAGGATGCATTTTCGCTCCCGATTTACAACTACGTAGGCACCGCCATCCGCATGCAGGATACCGATTTCTGGCAATTTGTCGATTCGACCCTGAAGGAGCTGGAAGCGAGCGGCGAAATGGCAAACCTGCAGTACAAGTATTACGGGTACGGGATGAACTGCGGCGAGCCAGGCCCCAACACCCCGGCGAACTGGAAACCGCCATCCCCATAATTGGTAGTCTCTTCAATCAAGGTTTGATTAAATAAATAGGGGCACGGCTCTAATTCTCCGTAGTAATTGATGAAACGATCCGCCGTGCCCCTACACAATTCAGACATGAGCTAATCGATATGCCTGGAGGATTTGACTGGGAGCTGGTTTTGGATTGGGTGCCTGAGATGTGGCGAGGCGCCGTGATGACAATTTACCTGTCATTCTTCGCTTTAATCCTGGCGCTGGTGATCGGTATGGTGGTCAGTCTGGCGCGGCTATCTTATATCCGGGTGGTGCGTTCATTTGCCACTTTCTATGTCGACCTGATCCGGGGTACGCCGGCACTACTGCAAATCATGGCTATTTATTTTGGGCTGCCATTTTTTGGCATTCGTGTCCCGGCGATCGTGGCTGGCATATTGGCGCTGGGCATCAACAGCGGAGCATACATCTCGGAGATGATCCGCGGGGCGCTCGAATCGATTGACCGGGGTCAAATGGAAGCGGCACGCGGCCTGGGGATGAGCTATAGCCAGGCGATGCGGCGGGTAATCATCCCACAAATATTTCAGATCGTGATTCCGCCCATCACTGGTGAATATAACTCGCTGGTGAAAGGCTCCAGCCTGCTGTCGGTAATCTCGATTGCCGAGCTGACGCGTGTCGGGCAGCGTATGCTGGGAGTGAGCTTCCGGCCGGTTGAGTCTCTCGTTCCTATTGCAATCATTTACTTTGTCATCAATTACATCATCACGCGCGTCACCGGCCGCATGGAGAAGCGCCTGGCAATCAGGAACCAACGCTGAGATGCTGCCAGAATCGAAATCCATCCAGAGCAAACCGACCATCGACCGCTCGGCAAACCCGATGGTGGTCATTGAAAACCTGCATAAGTATTTCGGCGAGAACGAAGTGTTGCGTGGGATTGACCTGCAGGTCTGGCCGCACGAAGTGCTTGGGATCATCGGGCCGAGTGGTGGTGGGAAGAGCACACTATTGCGCTGTGTCAACTATCTGGAGACACCATCGAAAGGACGAATACTAATCGATGGCGTGCCCATGGCTTTGGAAAGGGAGCGCGTCTCACACCGCAAGTTTGAGAAACACCTGGATGAGATGCGCATGCACGTGGGCATGGTCTTCCAGCGTTTCAACCTCTTCCCACACATGACCGCCCTGGCAAATGTGATGGAAGGAATGGTAACGGTTAAGAAGGTCAAGAAAAAAGGGGCGCGCGAGCAGGCAGCCGCCATGTTGACGCGGGTGGGACTGGCGGACAAGCTGGAATCCTATCCTGGCCAGCTCTCTGGAGGCCAGCAGCAAAGAGTGGCTATCGCCAGAGCGCTGGTGATGGAGCCAAAGGTAATGCTATTTGATGAGGTGACATCGGCTTTAGATCCTGAGCTTGTGGCGGAAGTGCTAAACGTGATGCGCGAGCTGGCTCACCAGGGGATGACCATGTTGATCGTCAGCCATGAAATGGACTTCACCGAAGAAATTGGGCACCGCATAATCTTCCTGGATGGTGGGGTGATTGCGGAAGAGGGTCCCCCGGAACAGATTTTCCACAATCCATTGCAGGAGCGAACGCGCAGTTTCTTGAAGAAGGTACTGGAGAAGAGGTAATATGTTCGATCTAATTTTGCGGGGCGGGAAGCTGGTAAATCCCAGAGGTCAATATCAAGCGGACATCGCTGTCCAGGATGGCAAAATCGTATGTATCGCGCAAGAACTGGATGCAGCACAAGCAGCGCAAGCCATAAACCTGGATGGTGAATATGTCTTGCCTGGGTGCATCGACAGCCATATGCACCTGTGGGAGCCGGGGTTGGTGGCAGAGCCAGACTTCCGAGCGGGGACATTGGCGGCAACGGCAGGCGGCATGACGACGATCATCGATCACCCACTAACCATCCCGGAGGTGCTGGATGCAAGGGTGTTTGCCGAGAAAGTCGAGCTGGGAGAACGTACTTCCTACACGGATTTCGCCTTGCACGGAGGCGTGGGGCACGATAACCTGGAGGAGCTGCAAGGCTTGTGGGAAGCGGGCTGTACGGCCTTTAAGATTTTCATGTGCGAATCTGGCTCGAAGGTCGCCGGGCTATCGACCGGAGAGATGCTGGCGGCATTTCGGAAGATTGGCTCTTTTGGAGGCACGGTTTTACTGCATGCCGAAAACGATGAAATACTGCGCTTTAACCGTCAGAAGCTAGATGAAGCTGGGAGGAGCGACCCACTGGCCTTTGTGGAATGGCGACCACCCGAGGCTGAGATCGAAGCCATCCAACGCGCTTTATATCTCCTGGAAGGGACTGGGACGCGAGCAGTTCTTGCGCATACCACGGTTCCTGAAGGGGTTGCGATGGCGCGTGAGAGGCGGGAAAAAGGACTGGACGTGTGGGTAGAAACCTGCCCACATAATTTGTACCTCACGGTGGATGATCTGCGCCAGCGCGGCCCGTGGGTGACTTACTCGCCGCCAGTGCGGGATCGGGAACGAGTTGAGAAGCTGTGGGAGCAACTGCGCAAGGGCTGGATCAGCTTAATGGGCTCGGACCACGGGCCGGTGGATATTGAGCTGAAGAAAAAGGGGGAAGTGAATATTTTTGAAGGTCAATTTGGCATCCCAGGGACAGAGACCATGCTGCCGTTGATGCTGGATGCGGTGGCGAAGGGAAGGGTTTCGTTGGAAAGGGTAGTGGACCTACTGGCTGAGCAGCCAGCCCGGTTCTATGGCTTGTACCCGCGGAAAGGCGCAATTCAGGTTGGCTGCGACGCCGATTTCACCATTGTAGATATGCGCCAACGATATGCGCTGCGGGCAAAGGAAATGTACACTTCTTGCGGCTGGATCCCCTACGAGGGTTGGGAGGTAACCGGGAGAGTAACCCGTACCATCCTGCGGGGCAAGGTCGTGATGCAACATGGAAAATTGATTGGGAGACCCGGCGATGGAAAGTTCGTCGTTCGACAACCTTAAGACTTTGGACCGGCACAGCCCGGTTCCCTTATATCAACAATTGTGCAATCTGTTCACCGAACAGATACTTTCAGGGAGTCTAAAACCTGGGGATGCCCTTCCATCGGAGAATGAACTGAGGCTGAGTTACGAAATATCGCGCTATGTCGTTCGCCAGGCGCTAGATCAGTTATCCAGGCAAGGATTGATTATCAAGCAGCAAGGACGGGGGAGTTTTGTGCGACCAGGGAGAATTGAAAAGCCGCTTGATATGTTGCAGAGTTACCACAAAAGCATGCAGAAAAGCGGTTTGCCGGTGGAGGTGAGGATCATCACGAAAACCATGAAAGTGCCGCCAGAGGAGATCGCTGAACAGATGGGAATGGCTCCTGGGGAAAAGGTATTTTTCCTGGAGAGGGTGGCCTATCTACACGGCACGCCCGTCAACATCCTCATTTCCTACATAGCTCCAGGCAATTATCCCTGGGATTACCTGTTGAAGTTTGAGGGCGGTTCGTTGTACGAGCACCTGGAGAAGGTATGCAGGATTTGCCTGTATCGCTCGCGCAGTTATCTGGAGGTAGCTTTTGCGGGGGCGTATGAGTCGCGGATGTTGGCGATGCCCAGGGGTAGCGTACTGCTGCAAATCATGGGAACAGTCTTTGACCGGGAGGGAAAGATCGTAGAATATAGCCGGGTGGTTTATCAAGGGGCAGTCTTCAGATTTTGGTTTGATAGCTATTACTACGAGAATACGAGACAAAGCGAGGATTATATTAGAACACAGGTAAGCACTTGACATGGGGGAAAGATATATGTATAATTAATATGTAAAAGATAAAATCAAGAAGTGAGAGAATCAAATGACTGATGAATTCCTGCGCGGAACACAACTTATTTATCGGGCATGCAACCTGCTACGGCTATTCACCCGCCAACAGCCGGAGTGGAGCCTGGTTGAAGCTGCTCATCAGGTTGGGCTGCATCCAGCAACCACCTACCGCATCTTGCAAGCGTGGACACGGGAAGGCATCCTGATCCAGGATGAGGTGACTGGAAAATATCGCCTGGGATACTGGCTTTTGAAGCTGGGTGAGCTAGCCAGGCAAAGTAATGACCTGATCCGGATTGCAACCCCGCATGCTGAAAAGCTGGCTGAAAAAACAGGCGAGACAATCATTGTGGATGTGCTGGATCGCCGGATGCAGGTGGTTACCCTGGTGTTTGTCCCATCGTCCTTCCGGGTAGCGGCCAATCCAAGCTACGATAAGCCCACCCCAGCGCATGTGCTTGCTGGGGGCAAAGTGCTGCTGGCTGACCTGGAGCCAGAACAGCTTGAAGATTTCATTGGGCGAGGGTTAGCTGCCGTGACGGAGAAATCGATCACCGATCCGGAAAAACTGCGTGAGGAGCTGGAGAAAGTTCGTCGGCAAGGTTACGCCACGAATTTTGAAGAGCAAGAAATCAGTTTCAATGCAGTAGGAGCGCCGATCCGGGACGCAACCGGAAAGGTGGTGGCGGCATTAAGCCTTGGCGGCCCCTCAGGGCGCCTGACACAGGAGGGAATGCCAGAGATGGTAGCCTTAGTGAAGGAAACAGCCCGCCTCATCTCTGCGGATTTGGGATATGAGGAGGCTCGGTCTCCTTAAAATTTTTTACTCAATATATAAAAACTATTATTATTATGTGAACGCCTTGCAGGGGCTAGAAATTCCTTGAGGTGTGAGGAGGTGGACGCAAGAAGATATTAGATTGGGTGCAATCCCCCGATATTAAGAACAAAACGAAGAATGCTTTTAAAAACCAAGAAGAGGAGTCTGAAATGTCAACAAAGCTGTTTCAAATATTAGGAATTCTTGCGGTACTTGTATTACTCATCAGTGCCTGCCAACCGACAGCCACACCACCCCCCGCGGTATCCACTGAAGCGCCGGTTGCTGAGACAGAAGCCCCAGCACCAGGCGAGCCAGTACGGATCGCATTCGTCGGTCCGACGACTGGACCAGGCTCAGCCGATCTGTTACTGGCTTCAAAAGGCGCCCAGTTAGCTGTTGACCAGCGCAACGCAGCGGGAGGCATTTGCGGTGGGCGGCAGGTGGTAATGGAACTGTACGACGACAAGGCTGATCCTAAAGAAGCTGCCAATGTAGCCACCAAACTGACTGGCGATGCGGGCATCCTGGCTGCCATCCACGGTTGGAACAGCTCAGCTGTTCTAGCTGCGGCGCCCATCTTCAACGAGGCTGGTCTGGTGCAGATGGATTACTACGGAGTGGCCCCCAAGATCCGTGAAGCTGGCCCCTGGACTTTCCGCGTCATCCCAACTGGTGAGCTGATGGCCAAGTACCTGGCCGATTGGATGGTTAACGGCGAGGGTTTAAAGAAGGTTGCCTCGGTTTATGAGAACTCTGACTATGGCAAAGGCTTGTACGATGTCTTCGCGGCGGCGGTAGAAGAATCTGGGGGTGAGGTGGTTGCTTCTGAAGCGGTGTTAATGGATCAAAAAGACTTCAGCGCCATCTTATCTAAGTTTAAAGCCGCCAATCCTGAGGCAGTGGCGCTGTTCGGCCAGTACGAGGCAGCCGCATTTTGGCAGAAGCAGGCTCCAGATGTGGGCTTCGAGGCGCCGCTCTATGGTTCGGATGGCATCTTCGCCCCTGAGCTGATCAACCTGGGTGGCGAGGCGGTTGAGGGAGTCCGTAGCGTCTCAGCTTATACGGTCGATTCTGCAGACCCATACGTGGCTGACTTCGTTAAAGCCTTCCGTGAAGCCTTTGGAACCGACCCGAACAACGGCGCCGGATATACCTATGACTCGATGGTGCTGGTGCTGGACGCGTTGGATGCTGGCGGCTGCACCCGTGAAGGCGCCAAGGAATGGCTCACCACAAACGTGAAGGACAAGCCTGGCGTGACAGGTACGATCACCTTCGACGAAGAGGGTGACCGCCAGTTCCAGCAAGGCCTGTATCTTAAACTCATCGTCCAGGACGGAAAATTCGTCCCCTACGTGAAATAGACTAACTCTTTTTATCCCTTACCACAGGGCTAACCGCGAAGCAGGGGCACAGCGACTTAAACCAACCTATCGACGATTGGAGAAGCTGTGCCCTTACGCGGTAGGGGCCGTGGGGCGTTATCCAGGAGGCATTCCAGTGGCGGAACTGGTGCTACAACAACTCATCAGCGGCCTGGCGATCGGCATGAGCTATGCGCTCATCGCTATCGGCTACAGCATGGTGTATGGCATCTTGAAGTTCATTAATTTCGGGCATGGTGCGGTATATATGGTCGGCACCTATATCGGTTTTTTTGCCTGGTTATTCTTAATCAATTATCTTACCGTCTGGCCAGCTTTCATCCTGGCATTGGTGCTGGCTATGTCGGGTGCGGCAGTATTTGGCATTCTGATGGAGAAAGTTGCTTACAAGCCCATCCGGGGCAGGAGCCGCCTAACGACATTTATGAGTTCGTTGGGCGTATCTTTCTTCATCACTTACTTTATGGAGTTCCTGGTGGGAGCCGAACCACGTCCCACTCCATCGCTTTTCCCTGGCGTGCGTTTCCATGTCGGCGGCGCGATTGTCACTGGTATGCAGATATTTATGATGGTGGTGATGGTGGCAGCCGTGATTGCGCTGTCCTGGTTCGTCAA
>Ga0113563_10002454_pt1 | contig 11175 bp, 8 predicted proteins | sample Mud3Dept3metaG_FD_80117 | JGI IMG/M metagenome (GOLD analysis project Ga0113563, IMG submission 80117) | Freshwater wetland microbial communities from Ohio, USA, analyzing the effect of biotic and abiotic controls - Mud 3 Core 4 Depth 3... | ecosystem: Environmental > Aquatic > Freshwater >...
CCTTGTAAAGAGTCTCAATATCATAACCCCTTATGCCTTTAAGATATGAATCAGATATTAGCGATGCTGAATTGGAACCGATCATGCAATCGCGGTGCCCGGGACTGGCCCATTCCGGCAGCCATCCGCTCTCCTTATAAGTATTAACGAGGCCTTCCATGATCTTGCTGTTCATATCCGGGTACATGAGAGTTGTGAAGGGGAAAAGCGCCCTGAAGGTATCCCAGAAACCATTATCGGTAAACATATAGCCAGGCAGAACCTCGCCGTTATAAGGACTGTAATGCACAATCTCATTCTTTGCATTTATCTCATAGAAACTACGCGGAAAAAGGATCATCCTGTAGAGACATGAATAGAAAGTGCGCTGCTGATCCGGAGTGCCACCTTCTATAGCAATACGTCTCAATTCCTTGTTCCATAATGCTCTGGCTTCTTCTTTAACCTTCTCAAAATCTTTTCCGCCAGTCTCGCGGGTAAGATTAATCATGGCCTGATCAGGACTGATAAAAGAAGAGGCTATCTTCACATTTATTTTATCGCCCCGCTTTGTCCTGAAGCCAAGGACTGCTCCTGAATGGCCACTCTCTGATACCAGAGTATTTAATTCTAAAGTATCTCCATGCCACGTATGGGTTGAAGTGAAATCCCTGTCAAAAACAGCCACAAAATAGTTATGAAAATTTTCAGGAACACCACCGCTGTTATTACGGCAGTAACCGATGACTTTCCTTTCGGAAGGGATAATTTTCACCATTGAACCCTTTTTAAATCCATCGATCAGAATGAAGGAGGAGTCACTTTCCGGGAATGTAAAACGGAATATAGCAGCCCGTTCGGTAGGTGTAACTTCTGCAGTGACATCATAATCGGCCAGGTATACACTATAATAATAAGGTTTAACTATCTCAGCCTTATGCGAGAACCATGAAGCTCTTTCACTTTCCCTGATCTTTATTTTACCAGTCAGCGGCATTAGTGAGAAAGCAGCATAATCATTTATCCACGGACTCGGCTGATGAGTTTGTTTTATACCCATGATCTTATAGTCATCATATGTATATGCCCAGCCATTACCCATGTTCCGGGTCTGAGGTGTCCAGAAATTCATTCCCCAGGGCAATGCTATTGCTGGGTATGAATTTCCGTTCGACAATCTGAATTCTGAATCTGTGCCCATGAGTGGGTTTACCAGGTCAGCCGGATTCTCATCCGCAAGAGAAATATTTTTTTGAAGTAAATATGCGCCAACAATAATTATTACTGCTGCTAATGCCGTCAGTATCCTTCTTCGGGAAACTCCTGATGAAAGATCTCCGAATCTTCCATGGTTATGGTTATAATGCATTATATGAAATGTTTTAAGTACTTAATTCACTCAATTTGTCATTATGTGCTGGCGCGGATTTAGCGAAGTGTAATCCGTGCCCTTTCTTTGGCTCCGATTACAACCGAGCAGAGTACAAGGCACCGATTACAAATCGGCGCCAGCGATACCAGCTTTTCTTATTCTTTCAAAAACAATTTCCGGTGTCAGCCAGACCATGCATGCAAAATCGCCCCTTTTACATTCACCTTTTCCAAAAGTAGTACAGGGACGACAGGTAAGCTGATCAACCGGGATACTGACAAAATGCTCTTTCGGTTGCATCCATGCCCCGAAGCCGCTCAACGGATCAGTTCCTCCCCAGATAGAAATTACTTTAGTTCCTGTAAGTGCAGCCATATGCATATTGGATGAGTCCATGGCAATCATAAAATTAAGTCTGCTCATGAGTGCCAGCTCTTCATCGAGGTTTAATTTCCCGGTCAGGTTTACTGAACCCGGGACTCTCTTCTGAAAAGAAACCAGTTTTTCTGAATCTTCAGATCCGCCAAAGAGCCAGAACCTGCATTGTTGCTTTTCCGATATCATTCCAAGGAGCTTTATCATGTTCTCTTCAGGCCACACCTTCAGTTTATGTCTGGCATAAGGGGCAACACCAATATTTAGCTCAACAGTATTTTCAATCATTGAACCGATCACTTTCAAAGATTCCGGTGAAGGTATAATGCAAATCTCTTCTGACGGCTTTACACTGAATCCAGCCTTCTCAAAGGCATCACAGTAACGATCCACAGAGTGTTTCAGTTGTACCTTTTCCTTTCCTGAAATAAGAAGTCGTTTCCCTTTTCTCCCTTTATCAATTACCCATACAGGTACCCCGGAAAGTCTGAAAATTAACCGTAATATCTTTGATCTGAGAACATCGTGCAGATCAATAACACAGTCTATTTCACCTTCCCTGACCATGTCGCGGTAAAGTCTGAATATCCCTGAAAATCCCTTGTGTCTCTTCTTCAGATCGGGAAAGAAGAGACTAAGTCCGTTGACATTATTGAAAAATGGTTTAAAAGCAGGTCTGGTAAGTAATACCAACTCAACATCAGGGTATTGTTTTCTCATCCCGATTAATACCGGGGTGGTAAGTGCAACGTCACCCATGGCAGAGGTTCTTATTACCAGCAGCCTCATTTCAGTATTTTTCGTATGATTTTTCCTCGATAAGGCCGGATGATGTTTTGATGTTTATCTCCCGCTTAATTTCAGACCTTATGTCGTTTTTAAAATATACAGCACGGGCAGTAGATACAAAATCCTCACCAAAGTCCTTATTCCTCTCCAGGTCGCGAATATGATCTTCTATATCCCATAATTCGCAGTTTACCTTATATAATGATATGTACAGAGGATCATCGGTACTTATTATTTTGGAAGCGATCTTAATAAGTTCATCAAACTCCTTCTGAAGGTTTAAAAGCTTTGCTTTATCCCTGATTCGCTCAAGTTTTATCTGGATGATGGTGAGTTTATCAATTATCTCACCATTAGATACTTCTATTTTCATGGCTAAACGTATATCTGTTCAAAATTAATATCTTTTTGCATTAATAAAAACAGACGTTTGAAAATGGCGTAACAGCGCAACGGCGTAATGGCGCAATGGCGCAACGGAAGCAGATGATTATTGTTTTGCCGTTATGCCTTTACGCCTTTATGCCTTTGCGCCTTTTTTAATACGGATCCACATCAATAGCAATTTTAAGTCCCGATGCCCCCTTTTCTTTTTCAATTCTGTCGATTGCCTCAATTAAAAGCTGTTTTGCTTTAACGGGAGGTTTTTCTCTTTCAATCTTGATAAGAATGGTTTTTATGTACCAGAGCTGTACCTGTGAAATAACAGGTGATTCCGGACCAAGAACTCTTTTGCCGAAGATTGTTTTCAAATCATTGCCAAGAAGTTCTGAAAAATGATTCAGATGTACTCTGTCCTTATGTCTGATACTTATTTTAACCATTCTGCAGAACGGAGGATAGTTGAAAGTTTTTCTCTCATCAACCTGTATTTTGAACATGTTCAGGTAATCGTGTCTTAGCACCAGTCTTATGATCCTGTTCGCGGGATCGCCTGTCTGAATTATTACCTTTCCCTGTTTCTGCCGTCTTCCGGCTCTTCCACTCACTTGTTCCATAAGCTGAAAACTCCTTTCATGTGCCCTGAAATCGGGGTAGTTCAGGAGGTTGTCAGCATTTAAGACTCCCACTACAGTAAGATTTTCAAAATCAAGACCTTTTGAGATCATCTGGGTTCCGATAAGGATATCGATCCTCCTATCCTCAAAAGCCCTGATCAGCTTTTTAAAGGAGCTTTTATTCCTGGTGGTATACTGATCCATCCTTGCCACCCGCGCATCGGGGAATACGATCTTAATCTCATCTTCTATTTTTTCTGTTCCGAAGCCACGGGTTATCATTGCTGTGGAATGACAGCTTCCGCATTTTGATATAGTGCCGTTTGTATAACCGCAATAATGGCATACAAGTTTGTTAATTCCCTTATGATAAGTGAGATTAACTGCACACTGAACACAAACAGGTATCCATCCGCACTCCGAACACTCAACATATGGGGAGAAGCCTCTCCTGTTCTGGAAAAGAATTATCTGTTCTTCCTTCCCCAGTGCCTCATCCATTGCGGAGAGCAGCTCAGGAGTAAAGTGAGATACCATAAGTTTTTTCCTGTAAGCCTCCCGTGTGTTTCCAATTATAATTTCAGGCAGTTTAATCAGACCAAATCTTTCCTTCAGTTCTGCAAGGCCATACTTGCCATTTACAGCATTGTTATAGCTTTCAACTGATGGAGATGCTGATCCCAGAATGGTCTTGGCTTTATGCAGTGCTGCAAGCATTATTGCCGAATCGCGTGCATGATACCTTGGAGCCGGATCATGTTGCTTATACGATCCATCGTGCTCCTCATCAATAATTATGAGCCCAAGATTGCTGAATGGCAGAAATATCGATGACCTTACTCCAAGTATCAGACGGTAGCCTGTTAATTGATCATTATCTGCTACCCTCTTCCATATCTCAACTTTCTCCGGATCGCTGAACCGGGAGTGATAGACCCCTGTAACTGCTCCGAAATGTCTTTTAAGCCGCAGGATTATCTGAGTGGTAAGGGCTATTTCAGGTAACATATAAAGTACTTGTTTCCCCATACTCAACTGCTCTTCAATCAGATGAATATAGATCTCCGTCTTACCGCTGGAAGTAACACCATGAAGCAGCACAATCTCTTTTGTTCTGAATTGTGATTTAACAGATTCCCATGCTGCATATTGTGCATCACTAAGCTTTTTAACCGGTTCTTTAAAACTATCCGACTCTGATATTCTTGATACAGGAAGCGAAGCAGATGTCAGAAATCCTTTTGATGCCAGAACATCCAATGTACCTGCAGATGATTGAGCTTCATTGAGCAGCAAAGCTTTATTAACCGGAAAAATTTCTGATCCTGATGAATAACCGGTAATTCTCAGGTATGTAAGAAGCAGATCCTGTTGTTTTGGGGCCTTTTTAAGTCTGTCGAGAATTTCATTAAGCTCAAGATCAGAGAATTTTTCTGACAGTGAAATAAATGTTTCGAGGTGTGGCCGATAATCACTTATACTTGTTGCTGAGGGAAGTGCAGCCTTCATAACTTCGCCTTCGCTGCAGAGGTAATATTCCGATATCCATTGCCACAGGTTAAGCTGATACTGATTGATCAGAGGAAGTGTATCAGGTACACTTATTATTGGTTTTACATTCTTATAATCCGGATTTTCATTGTGTGTTTTACAGACTATCCCACAATAGAGATTTCTGCTCCCAAACTGTACCATGACTCTCATGCCGGGCAAAATATTACCAGACATCTCAGCAGGGATCAGGTATGTGAATCTTCCCCTTACTGCCAGGGGTAAAATAATATCAGCGTAGTGGTCGTTTATCATCGAGATTTGACGAAACCCGACATTACAGTTATCAGATGGTCTTTTCGTATTGGTTTAATAAGGCAAGCATCGCATCCGGCTTCAAGGACGATATCTTTATCATCTTCAAAGACAAAAGCAGTCTGGGCAATGATCGGAATGTTTTTCCTTATTTTCCTAATTTCTTTGGTTGCCTCAATACCATTCATTTCCGGCATCTGCATATCGAGAAGCACAACATCGATATCAGGGGTGGATTTCACCAGTTCAATAGCTTCATATCCCGAACGTGCCATTAATATTGTAAGACCAGTATCAATAAGTATACGGTTCAGATAAATTAGTACATCCTTATTATCATCCACTATCAGGCACTTTTTGGAGCTCCAGTCAACTGGTCTAAACAACTGATCTGATAACGGATCAGAATTTCTAATTCTTGTTCCCCCTGCTGGTCTGTATGGAATGGAAAAACTGAATTCGGAACCGATACCTTTTTCTGACTTAACGAAAATCCTCCCTCCCATCCTCTCAACAACTTCCTTAGCCAGTGTCAGTCCAATACCCAATCCCTCAAAGGGCCTGTGATGACCTCCAACCTCCTGTCTGAATTCTTCAAAAATATGGACAATGTTTTCATTTTTAATTCCAATACCAGTATCCTTTATCGTAAAAACAATCTTATCATCCTCCCTTATATACGAGAATTCAATAGAGCCATCGAGAGTAAACTTCACAGCGTTATCCATGAGATGGCTCAATACCCTTTTAAGCCAGATCCGGTCTGTAAAAATAAGATCACCATTCTCTTCAAACTGATTCTTTACATTGAGCATAATAGGCTTCTCATTGCGCCTGATAATCTGTCGTGTTTCCTCAATTATTTCATTTATTACCGCTACCAGTGATGTCTCTTCATAAGTAATTTCAATCTGTGAGCTTTCAAGCCTCGAAAGATCAATTATATCACCAATAATCTGCAGCAGCTTTTCACTATTGTGATTAATATGTTCAATATACTCCTCCCTGGCTTCTTTAGTAATATTATCAGCGAGAAGAAGATTCGAAAAACCAACTACACTATTCAACGGAGTCCTTATTTCGTGCGAAATATTAGCAAGAAAACTTGTTTTTAGCCGGTTACTGGCCTCTGAATCCATATTTGCTTTTACCAGATCTGCATGAACCTGTTTCAGAATGCTGATATCCCGGTCTATTGTCAGGGAACCGATTGGCTCACCCTTATCGCTTTTAAGAGCCACCGATTTGCTCGATAAATTTAAATAATGGCATCCAGATGCCGCATCCGGAGCTGAGTTTCATAAAAACCCCTTTCGCTCAAAGCCCCTGCTTTTTCAATCAGATAATTATGATCATCCGGATGGATGATTTCAGACGGGGAAATGGAATTGTACGAAGAACTATCCATTCCAATCATCGAATAAAATGCAGGATTTGCGTATTTAAGGTTCCCTTCATTATCATAATAAGAAATTCCATCAAAGGCAGAATCAATCAACAGGCGGTGAAGATTATCAGACTTGCTATTAATCTGATTACCAATATGTACCTGATTTTCAGATGAAGCTGCACTGCCTCTGAAACTCAGTTTCAGCTCCTCAAACTGCTTATTCTTTTCATTTATTGATTTGTTAATCCTGTTCAACCTTGTAATAAGCCAGACAATTATTATTAAAGCTGTCAGGGAAACTGCTATTGTAACCGAATTTATCATAAAACAAACCTCTCAGTAATTAGATCATCGACATCTTCACAATCATTCCTGTGTAAAATAAATGAATTTTAATCACTTAAAATACGACACTACTAAATTAATAATATTACCCGAAACCATACTCATACAATCTGTCCAAAAAATGTTAAATTGCAACCGTTAATTATTCAAGAAGATAGCATTGATGGAAAAGAGTGATGGTCAGTTTTCTGGTGGAAGAAAATATAAAAATAAGGATATTACTGTCTACTGGAAGCCATCAGCATGTATACATGCCTCTTATTGTTACAGGGAACTTATTGAAGTTTTTGATCCAAGCAGAAGGCCATGGGTTGATATGCAGGGAGCCTCAACTGAAAAGATTATAGAGGTAGTGAATTTATGCCCGACAGATGCCCTTGCATGGAAATGGAATGATGAAGAAAAAAACAAATCTATAGGAGACGATCAGTACAATCATATCAATTTCAGAAGACCCGAACTTATCGATGACCTGGAACCTGTCAATGAAGAACTTCCTGCATCTGTTAAGATAATGACAGACGGACCAATCGTCATAAAAGGAAGTTTTTCACTTGTTTATGAAGATGGAAGCAGGAAAGAGTTCAGGGATGGTATGATTTCTCTGTGCAGGTGTGGGGTAAGCGATCATCAGCCATTCTGTGACGGACGCCATAGAAAAGTAGGTTTTACAGGTTAATAAATCAGTTATGGAGAATAATAAGGAGATTAAACCTCAGGCAGTGGTTGAATTAATTGAGCATGGACCGATTAAAATAACAGGGAACTTCAGGGTAAATGATCTGAAGAGAATCAAAGAAGAATCTCCCTCAGAGATATGGTTGTGCAGATGCGGCAGATCAAATAACAAGCCATATTGTGACGAGTCGCATAAGAAATAGCAACCTATAGTCAGCTTAACACTTTGGTTACCAGATCAGCTGCTTCTCTGAAGGAGATAGCTGAAAAGACTGCAAGACCTGAGTTATCAATTATTGTCTTTGCCTCTTCGGCATTGGTCCCCTGAAGCCTTACAATTACCGGTACATTTATTTTGCCTATCGATTTATATGCCTCAACAACACCATTAGCCACTCTGTCGCACCTGACTATTCCACCAAAAATATTAATCAGGATTGCTTTAACAGCAGGATCTTTAAGAATAATCCTGAAGCCTGCCTCAACTGTTTTAGGACTTGCACCTCCACCCACATCAAGGAAGTTGGCAGGAGAACCGCCGGAAAGTTTTATTATATCCATTGTAGCCATGGCAAGACCTGCACCATTAACCATACATCCCACATTACCATCGAGCTTTACAAAATTGAGGTTGTGGCTCCCGGCTTCAACATCAACCGGATCCTCCTCATTAATATCTCTCATACTTGCCAGTTCAGGATGGCGGTACAGTGCGTTATCGTCGAGAACCAGTTTGCAGTCAACTGCAAGTATCCTGTTATCGCTTGTCTTCAGGACAGGATTCACCTCAAGAAGCTGTGCGTCACATGAAATGTAAGTCTCATATATCCCTTCAAGGAACTTCTGCATATTCCTGAATGCTGTACCGGTTAATCTCAGCCTGAAGGCTATATTCCGTGTCTGAAATGGCTGCAGCCCTACTGATGGGTCAATCTCTTCAGTAAAGATCAGTTCAGGTGTTTTTTCGGCAACTTCTTCGATAGACATCCCCCCTTCAGTAGAATACATGAATATATATCTTCCGGTATTCCTGTTAAGAAGAATGCTTATATAAAATTCTTCGACCGGCGATTCACCTTTATAGTAAACATCCTGTGCAATAAGCACTTTGTTTACCTTTTTCCCTTCAGGCCCAGTCTGCGGAGTAATGAGCTGCATACCAAGCATCTGTGATGTAACTTTGCCTGCTTCTTCGACAGATTTAGTAAGTTTTACACCTCCTCCTTTGCCTCTTCCTCCTGCATGTATCTGAGCTTTTACAACAAAGTACTCTGTACCTGTCTTTTCCTTAAGTTGTTTTGCCACAGTCAGAGCTTGTTCAGCAGTCTCTGCAACAAATCCCTCCTGGATATCAACGCCGTAAGTTTTTAGAAGAGACTTACCCTGAAATTCATGAATATTCATTTTGAATGATTTAGGTATTAAAGTTACACCGGTTTACAGTATTCACTGATTGCAAAATAATAACAATTAAAAGATAAATTAGTTAATTTCGCATAAAAAAGAATGCGGAAGCTTCTGAATCGTGAACTTGAAAGAAAATCTGTAAATCAGTATAAACTATCTGAAAAATCAAATTTTGTTATTGTCCTTGACAATGTCAGGAGCCAGAGCAATGTAGGTTCAATTTTCAGAACTGCTGATGCTTTTCTTACTGAAGCAATTTATCTGTGTGGAATTACCGCCACTCCCCCTCACAGAGAGATACAGAAGACCGCTCTTGGCGCAACAGAATCTGTTACCTGGAGATATTATAATAAAACTTCTGAGGCAATAGCTGAGTTAAAAGGGAATGGATACAAGATTTTAGGAGTAGAGCAGGCTGAGGGATCAGTTGAGCTTCAGGATCTTAAAGTTATTAAAGGTCAAAAGTATGCCCTTGTATTCGGTCATGAGGTAAATGGTGTTGATCAGAATATTATAAATATGTGCGATAAGTGCATTGAGATACCACAGTTTGGCACCAAACATTCATTCAATATTGCTATCAGTGTTGGTATTGTATTGTGGGAGGTGAATAAATAAAAAAGGGACCCTTCCGAGTCCCTTTTCAAAATTTAATATTCTTTTAATTACTGAACAGTCGATTTGAAAGTATCATCATTGAAGAACTTAAAGAATTCAAGGTCAGTTTTTGCGTAAGCTTTCCATGCTGAATCTGCACCGATAGCTTCACGAAGACCGTTGATCATGTATGTTTTGTCATCAAGACGGGCACCAACAACAGCCTTCAGGTATGCTGTTTTTCCTGTTTTTGAAGGTTCTTTAATGGCATCGAGAGTCAATTTAGCTTTGTTTACATCGCCTTTCAGAAGCAGAGCAAGAGCGAGGTTATTGCAAGGCTCGGTTCCAAAGAAGTTGACTGCTTTATCATATTCGCCTTTTGTGATAGCAATAACTCCAAGACCCCATTTTGACTCTGTTGTAGCAGCAGTCATTGATGTGAAATACTCTTCAGCTTTAACAAGGTCACCTTTTACCAGTGAAGCAAAGCCAAGGTTGTTTTTGATCATGTCATTATTCTGAATAGCTTTTGCTTTTTCAAATGCAGCAATTGCATCATCAACTTTACCAAGATCCATATAAGTGGTACCAACGTTATTTGCAGCACGGATACATTTCGGAGTATTCTCAAGTGTAATCTGATAGAATTTTACTCTCTCGTTAAGATCTGTTGTAAGTGAACCTGCACGTAACTGTTCCTCAAGACCTAATGCTTTTGGATCTGTTCTCATCTGTGCAAGGATCTGCTCATCGCTACGACCAACTTTGTCGGTACTAATAATCATTTTTGACCTTCTCAGCTTAGGAAGGATGTCTGTCTTAAGGACTTCAAAAGCTGCAGCCATGTTTTTGATTTCCTTCTCACGAACATCAGCATCTGAGTACATTGAGAGAACACGAAGGATAAGGTCTTTGTCCTGGATTGATGATTTTTCAACTTCGGCTTTGAACCCGTCCCAGTCTTCAGCAGTTGTTTTTGAATCGAAGAAACCAGTAGCCTTGGCAGCTTCAATCTTTTCGAATTCTTTCTGAATAAATTTATCTGCTGCTGCACCTCTGTTTACAGATAGTTTTTCGTTCAGATCGAGTTTTCCATCAGGAGAAGCGTATGAACTAACAACTGCATTTTTTAACTGACGATTTGGATCAGCAGAAGCAGTTTTGATATATTCTTTTAGAAGAGCAATGTCTTCAGATTTAAGTTCTGTAGAGCGGATATCTGATTTATTGATAAGATAGTTAATGTCGGCAGCCTGAGTTTCAGGATTTGTTCTGACATAAGAATCTTTCATTGAAATAGATTTGTCTTCTTTCTCAACAAGTGTTGAAGTGATAATAACGCCATCAGCAAGTTTCACAGGAGCAAAATCAAGACTTTTTGAGCCTCTTACAGCTTTGGCCTTTAACATAAGTTCCGAAACTTTCATAGCATCCTTATA
>Ga0113563_10002456_pt1 | contig 11170 bp, 10 predicted proteins | sample Mud3Dept3metaG_FD_80117 | JGI IMG/M metagenome (GOLD analysis project Ga0113563, IMG submission 80117) | Freshwater wetland microbial communities from Ohio, USA, analyzing the effect of biotic and abiotic controls - Mud 3 Core 4 Depth 3... | ecosystem: Environmental > Aquatic > Freshwater >...
GTCGTTTCTAAGGCCCTATTTATTGGTAGGAACCGGAGCAATGTTGTTTGATACTAATATTGATATTACCAAAGCTAAGGTTGATTACGCTGCCCCTTCATTTGGAGGAGGAATAAATGTAAAATTAGGCCCTGCCGTAATGCTGAACCTGCAGGAAACTTTCCTTTATTCAACAGGAGATGACAAAGACGGAATGGAAGGAAGTGCGAATGACATGTTCCTGTTTCATACTGCCGGATTCACCTTTAATTTTGGTAATAAAAAAGATACAGATAAGGATGGCATTTCTGACTACAAGGATAAATGTCCCAATACACCTCTGGCAACACCTGTTGATAAAGCAGGCTGCCCGCTCGATAAAGATGGTGACGGTATTGCTGACTATCTGGATAATTGCCCTGACCTGGCAGGTAGTAAGTCATTAAATGGTTGTCCCGATAAAGACGGTGATGGTATTGCTGATAAAGATGACAGTTGCCCTGACTTCTCAGGAAATGCTTCTCTGTTAGGTTGTCCGGATAAAGATAGTGACGGAATTGCCGATAAGGATGACAGATGCCCTGATTCAGCCGGACTTGTACAGTTGAAGGGCTGTCCTGATTCAGACAAAGACGGTGTTGCTGATTTGGATGATAAATGTATCAATACGATTGCTGGTTACAAAGTAGATGCAACTGGTTGTCCGCTGGATAATGATAAAGACGGAATCTTAAATGAAGTGGATGCATGTCCTGATAAAGCTGGTAATGTTGCAATGAAAGGTTGTCCGGATACAGATGGTGACGGAGTAGCAGATAATGAAGACCGTTGTCCGGCAGTTAAAGGGAACATAGCAAATAAAGGATGCCCGGAGATTGCCGTAGAAGATGTTAAAAAGATAACACAGATAGCTAGTAAGATCTTTTTCGAAACTAACAGCGATGTGCTCAAAGTAGCATCTCTTGCACAGCTTGATGAACTTGCTTTAATTCTTAAAAAATATGAAGCAGCCAACCTGGTTATTGAAGGGCATGCAGATAGTCAGGGGGAAGATGCTTATAACCTGACTCTTTCTCAAAAACGCACTGAGTCGGTAAAAACATATCTGATGAGTAAAGGTATTATGGAATCACGATTGACAGCCATAGGATATGGAGAATCTAATCCTATTGCAGATAATAACACTTCACTTGGCAGGGCTAAAAACAGAAGAGTTGAATTAAAAACATCTTACTAATCGGTTTTAGAAGAGGACAGGTTAGTAATATTTGAGTACGAGTAAGAGGCTGTTGAATTCAACAGCCTTTTTTACTACATTACAGATATCTTTAATATAAATAGTTGACTGCTAATGAAACAATGTCTACATTTGGTATTGAAAAGGACAATACATGCATTGAGAATGACTTAAGCAGCACATAATATGTTTAAGCTTCAGAAAATCATAATTCTAATATTATTTATCACATTCCTGATGCCGGGTTTTCTGCTCTGCAGAGAAGTAATTGATAACAATCCAAAGAATCGGATTTGGATTAATCCCACCCGGACTTTTACAAACATTGGTGGAAATGGCCAGCCTGAAGAAAAACACCCTTTCACTGCAATAGGCGTTGGAGTTTTTACAGGGGCTTTAATACTAGTATCTAATGATTTTTATATTTATCCGTCATACTCTTTTGTAAAAGGATTTCATGAATCTAACGATTATGTCAGAGGAACGGGGTGTGTTTTTGGACTCAGAAAAACCTTTAAGCATTCTGTTCTTGAATATGGTATCAGCTTTACAACCTTTTCAGACAGATACTATATGACTGATGGAACAAATACCTGGCCACAGTATTTTGCCGACAAAAGAACCGGATTACATATTAATTATGTTCATCAGGTCTTTTATGAAAAAACACCATCATGGCAGAAGATTTATCTGGGACCAACAATAAACATGGTAAACGATTTTGGGTATGGTGGTATAATCGGAACAGAATTAAGATTTGCAAAAGGGTTTAAGTTTGATGTCAGATATGAATATTCGACGCAGACAAATCAGCTTCAGACGGGGATAATATTTAATTTCCAGAAAGAATACTTCTGGAGAAGGCATTAGCTCTTATATACTATGGATTGACAAAACTCCTAAATCAGGAGTTTTAAACAATCACTTTTTCATCCGGTTACCATCCAAACCTTGGGTTTACGGCATTATTATATATTGAACCGAATGTATAAGAGAAACCAAAATATGCGTAGTAATTAAACTTAGTTTCCGTCATTCTTCTTCTTGTCAGGATGTCGAAATCTGATACTCCTGCTTTTGGAAGAGAAAGCTGGTCATTCACAATGTAAGCGGAACCGGAAAAATTAATATTTAGTCCTTTGAAAATACGAATGGACATATAAAGATTTGCACCCAGGTTATTCTTGGTCCAATCATGAAAGTAATTATTCCATCTTAATGTGAAATCCACTGAACCCCATTTCTGAACTACCTGCCATGAGGCTGAAAGTCTGTGCAATGCAAGACTTTCGGTAAGCTTGTTATATATTGTAGTGTCGGAATAATTATTATACTGATAGCCGATTTCATACATAATCCTTAATTGACGTCTTGTTGATTCTGAATAAGGATAAATGTCATACTCGATTGCAGGTGTTATTCTGTATTGCATATCAAGGTAACCATAGCTTGAAGCACTCAGCCCGGTTGAAATACCGGCAGACCAATGTTCATTTAAGGATTTTGCATAATAGAAATTCAATCCATACGACCGGGTAAAGTCATATTCTAACGTACTGTCTGCCATCTCATACTTTTGTTTTTGCCATGAAGCACTTACATAAGATTGAAACTTCGATTTTTCCGTTACTCTGTTAGCTGAGAAACTTTCACTTAGCCTTATTGACTCGTACCTTTTTTCACCGTTTAACGAACCATTCATGTTGGCCCTGAACACCCAGCTGTTCCATTTGTCAGTTTCAACTATCTCTTTCACAGGTTGAGTAAACCTGATTTCAAAAAATTCCGACAACGGGGTCTTAAGCATAAATCTCATAAATGCCATCTTTAATGAAGCAACAGCTTTTTTCCTTAAAACATCCTCAGTATCGTCGGGTGATGTTGTAATTTTAACTGTATCCTTCATACTCTAAAATTTGTTCTGCCCGACAAAATAGACTGTAATAGTTTCTCCTCCTGATCCGGTCTCTTCGAATGAAATAATCAGATAGACATCGGCTTCTTTAAGATCGCGGACGTAGTTAATGAATGTAATTTCCTTTTTAACAAAGTCAGGGACATCAGGGAAATATACATTAAGAGCATGTTTACGTATTGTATCTGATTCAGTTACAGCTTCCTGTGAAAATGCGTTGCAGAATAGCTGAACAAGCAAAAGCAAAAGAACGACTTTCTTCATTTTAGACAGATTTGTTTGTAAGGCAATATCAATTAGACAATAAATACCAAGTTTGAAAACAGGATTATTTTCATATAAAGTTATGAAAGACCTGATCTCAAGCCAAATATATTATCAAATAAATTCTGTGATTGTTCGAACTACAGAAATCCGACAATATCTTCCAGGGTTTTCCTTTTCTTATTTAAAGACTTCTTAAATCCTGGCTTCTGGTACCCCAATGGTGTTATTCCAAATACTACCTCGCCATCTTTCAGATTAAGGACTTCTCTGAGAATTGCCGGATTATAAGCTTCAATCCAGCAGGTTCCAACACCTTCGTTTTCTGCAGCAAGTATAATATGAGTTAATGCAATAGCTAAATCTGTTTCGATTGAATTATAGCCATCATAACTCCGGTTCCATGCTTTGTTTTGTTGTCCGACAATTACCAGAATATGTGGCGCCTCCTTAAACCAATCACGTTCATAACAGGCTCTTACCTTTTCAACCATTTCAGAAGATGAAATAACAAGAAATTTCCATGGCTGAAAGTTGCAAGCAGACGGTGCTAACCTTCCTGCATCAAGAATTTTATCCAGTATCTCTTTAGGTACAGGTCTTCCAGGATCGTAATTTCGGATACTTTCACGGGAACGGATCAGATCATTAAACTCCATTTGTGCCTGTTTTTATTAAGACACTAAAGTTAGTGATTTACCTGATAAATTTCCTAATCCTCATTTCCCCAGCATGCCATAAAGCTGGTCAAAATCAAAGCGAGTAAAGAAATCGTCCCTCAGCTTTTCATATTTTTCATTGCGAAAACCGTTCGATTTTCCTGCTGTCCAGCTAAAGGAAACAATGAAGTACTGAGGTGTTGTAGAGGGCAGGTTAGTATCAAAATAGTTTATCTTCTGAATAGCTAAAGGTTTACCCATCAATTCATCCTCTATGTTTGTAGGTCTGGGAATAGGATCATTTTTGGGAGCATCGAAATCGAAATCTTCTTCATAAAACGCGGTATTGTAATTTGTAAGCCAGGTATACATATAAGCTGCTTCTTCCAGTTCGGCAGGAGTATACCGTGCCCGAATCTTTGCAAGATTAGCCATAACCCTGTCAGCACTTGCGTTGATTTTATCTTTCGCCTCCTGTAGTTTCTGCTGGTCGGTACGGTAGTCCTTGTTAAAGCGGTCAGTCCAGTTTTTGCGTTGTGCTTCATCTTTTGCAGTCGCTATGAACCAGGCAAGTTCCTTCTTCCTTTCAGCTTCCTGTACATCTGCCGGTCTGATTGGAAATATTAGCCCGAGAGAGATTAAATCCTCAGGACGTTGTTTTTCTACGACCAGCTCCAGGTGGTCAAGAACTTCCTTGCGTGTTGCGAATCTGTAAAGTGGAGTACCTTTTTTTGATACAAATACTGTCCATTTGAAAGTGGCTGCTTCGCCGCCCGGAGAGCCAGTCCAGTCCTGTTCAAAAGCAGGATAACCTTTTATCTCGCCGATAGGGGAACCCAACAGCATAAACTTTTTTGCTCCGATTATAAACCTGCCACTGCGAAGAGAACTGATACCTGTTATATTCGCTCCATCGGTATATTCTGAATTAACATCCAGCTTTCCTTCGTCACAGTAATAATGATAAAAGTTGACATTGACTTCCATCACAGGACGTTTCTTACTTGTAAAAGGATTCTCCGGAACCCAGAAATAACAATTAGCATCAAATCCGACAGGATTTCCCAGGGCTTTATGCAGGATGTTTTCCTGCATTTCAAGTTTTTTAACCAGGGCAGGTAATCCGGGATTATCCGCAATAGAATTAAAAACATCTTTCTTCCATTTGCCGGGTGTGTTTTCTGCAGATTTCTCGGTACAGGGATCCTGTTCAATCCCGCGAAAAACTTCTCTCGAAACAGCTGAAAAGTCAGATGGAGCAAATGCCAGAAGAGATAGTCCAAGAATAGCAAATGAATGAAATGTTTTCATAGTGAGTTATTTGGGTAAGCAAAGATAAGATTATATAACTTAGCCTATTCAGCTCCATCCGTCATGGCTCTCGAAACAGCTTTTTCTCCGATAGCTTTACCCATAACCAAACCTACTTCACAATCTCTTTTATAATGTATTGCCCCGTATAACCTGGATAAAGATGCTTCGTCGGCGTATTTATTAAAAGAGGCTGCCATTGAGGGGACAATATGTGATAATATTGTTGCTGCTGCGCCACTGAACGTTGAATGGCCTGATGTATAGGATGGGAAATTAGGCAATCCTGTAAGCGTTTTTATTTTTGGGTTTACCTGACAGGGACGTGGATTAAAATAAACATATTTTGCATCCCAGCAACAGATAGCTGCATCCATCATAGCCATATTGAGCAAAGCTAAATTTCTTGCCCACCTTACCTCACTGTATTTTTGATTCACAAATGCTTCACAGGCAATTGCGTTCCAATGTCCCGGAGGAGTATATGTTCCTGCACCATCTGCCCAAAAATCTACAAGTTTATATCGCTCTTTTGTTGGATGTTCACTATACCAGAGGACTTCTTCCACATCTTTTTTAAATTCCTCAGAGTTAGTTGAAGGAGGGGCCTGGGGCCTGCCATTAATAACACTGATGGAGTCAACTAAAAATCCTTTTACCAGACCAAACCGGGGAAGCATCGGTGGTCTTAACGGACTCTCCTGGCTTATCCAGGGTATTTCTCCTTTTGCAACACACTGTTGTTCCAGACTACTCCAAAAGGCAGCATTTCCACCAGCTTGTCCTGCCCTGTCATTTTTTGCTCTTGCAATAAATTTTGAAGCAACCAGTTTCCCTAACTTTTCGCCGGCTTCTATATCGCTTCTCGTACTTGCACCTGCTATTATGCGTGACAGATTATGCTCGTATGCTTTTTGTTGTATATATGCTATTTCTGTTGGGAAAAGAAGTTTAAGGATTTCTACTGTAACACCTGCAATTGCAGCTTCTCCTGAGGGGTATGCATACTCTTCAACCTGTGATGGAGGCACCATCAATTGGATTTCGGTATTGACTTTATCGGGAGAATTACGTTTAAAAAGATCTTTGTAAAAACTTGCAGCGATCAATGCATCATATTGAGCTGCACTTACATATGCATAGGCTCTTGCTGCATATGGAGGGTTGGAAAACGGGAATTCAGGATATGAAAATGGATTTGCAGAATTAGGTGCAGGATATGTTCCATCGGAGTTTTGATAGGGAGGTAAATTATGTCTTGCAACTAACTCTCTTAATATTTCATTCCATCTTAATACCCCACCGGCTTTCCAATAATCAATCGATTCCTTTTGATCATTAGTTAAATTATCCTGCCATCCTATGATTTCATTTATCTCAGCCAGATAATCAGACGAGTTGACCGGACCTGGAGCACTGATTGAAAATTCATTTGGAGTACTGAGCAAAACCGGTTTCCAGTTTTTTGCAGTTATATCCGGTTGAGAAGGATCAAGAGCCTCATATTTATCAGGAACTGAAATTATTTCCTTCGAACAACTAAAATATAAAGTAGTAGAAATTGATAAAACTATAATAAGAGTTGCTTTTTTCATAGTAGTAATTTTTATAATGGGTGCCATACTTATCATTTTCTAAAAATTATTCAGATATTTCAGGTGTTTGAACATTCTTATTCCGGTCGAATATATAGAACACGCCTATTGTTCCTGATAATGATTGGCCTACGTTTCTCCCCTGAATTGTGTAAAACGAATTTGCTATAATTGAAAGTCTGTTAGTTTTATTTACCGGGACCTTTAAATTTATTCCTGCTCTGGTCATATTCATTTTATTACTGGGAAATGGCATATCATTTTTTCTGATATCAAATCCACCCAGAGTATTCCATGAATCAACAATACCCTCAATTATTAGTTCCCCCTTTCTATAACCTAATCCCAGTTTTGAAGAAAATACATTTGGCATATATACTTCGTTTGAGTATATCATTTCATTGGTGTAATAGGCGGTTCTATCTATTTTTATGTTGAAACGATATATGTAATTTCCTGAAGCAGTCACAAAAAAATTGTTTATCTGGTAGTCACCAATAAGTCTTACATTAAGTGTAGAGCTCTTTAAACCAATTGACATGGGTAGAAAATCTGCAATATAATTACTTGTTGGGGCTGAGCCCCCTAAAACTGCATATATCAAATACTTTGAGGGATCAGCATCTTTTTTAAATGCGAGCCATTTTAAAAAGACACTGAAATCCTGAACACCCTGCATTCTTTTTAATGTACCGGAAGATGCGGTTGTTCTGATATACGGCAGTGAAAAAATAATATTTAAACGATCCAGAACACCATAAGCTCCCATTACAGCAACACTGGAAGTACTTACTCTTCCTATGTTTTCATTATCACGCTTAAATGTTCCTTCCCAGTAGTGATCCCAGGAACTATAACTGTAGGTTAACCCACTACAGAAATATTTTTTCGACATCATAATTCCATCCGATTCAGTTTGAGCGGATAAAATAGTTGATAATCCTATCAAATAAATGAATACAAGCTTTTTCATAGGTTTATTTTTATAGCATCTCGGAAAATATGTCTTTTATTCCAACACTTAATTGGCTGAAATGTTCACTCATTTGAGATTACATTTAGAATAAAAAGTGCAATAATAAGGGAAGATTTATTACTTTAAATCCGGGGGACAAACGGTTCCGGAAGCTATGGGGAGTAATTATTAAGTTTTTATGGTACCAGTAGGGGACTAAATTCCCGGATTAGTCAACTTAAGAGTCTGTCAACCAGTTGCTGTTCGGTTGGCGTTAAACGTACAACCTTATTGAAGTTTGTCCAATCTGGTTTAGTCCGTTTAACTCCTTCCCATGTGAAAACATCTGAAAATTTCCCTCCATATATTAATTTGTCCATAGTATAATACTTGAAAACATGAACCATATTACCGGAATTAGAGTCATATCCTGAAACTGTTGTACGGATAATAGAAGTTTCAGGATTTGCAATCAGTGTTTTTAATTGTTGAAGTGCAGGAATATTCTCTTCACCATCCAACCGTATTTCCAGATACCATGTCATTTCTACAATGGGTGCATTAATTTCCCTCCGATATAAAGTTCGTTTTACATTATTCGCCAGTTGAATAAACTCAAATGTTGCAGTGCAATCGATTAAGTTTTTTCCTTTATTGCCTACCCGGGACGATAGATAGATCCGTTCATTTCTGTAACGGATAAAAAAATTGTCAGTTAATAATATATCATTGGGCCTCTGCAAAAATTTATAAGCAATGTAACCTCCAAAGACAGGGAAAAATACCAGTTCAAAACATGATTCGATCAGTACAATCACCTGTCCGGCTCCGGCTTTGGGAACAATATCACCATACCCGATTGTTGTGAAAGTAACTGCGCTGAAATAAATATAATCGAGAAAGCTTACAGTACCAGATCCTCCTGTCGGTTTAAAATTTAAAGAGTCAAAGAGGTAATAAAGTAATCCGAACACTAATGATACTGATATGTATATGGCAATACCTTTCAATACTGCATTAATGATTCTATCAGACCATGCAATTGAATAAATTTTTTGAAATGTTTTATTAAGTTGTATTAAACTCATACTAAGGTATTATCCAAAAAAGTTGAAAACAGCTATGATACTTTTGGGTATTAAATTAATAAAAAATTATTAATTAAATCCGTTCCCTCCAAACCTGGGATTTACAACGTTGTTGTAAATTGATCCGAAGGTATATGAAAGCCCAAAGCTGTTATAATAAGTATATTGAGTTGCAATTTCCTTTCTCCTGAGAAGGATCTCCTCATATGTAGCGCCCCCCTTGACAAGAGATAGCTGATCGTGGACGATAGAAGCGCCACCTCTTATATTAAATGAAAGTCCCTTGGCGATTCTGAGATTTAAAGTGCCATTTAAGCTGAGGTTATTTTTACTCCAGTCGTTAAGATAATTACTCCAGTAAAGACTCATGTTCACTGAACCCCACTTCTCAACTACCATATATGAGGTAGAAAATGCCTGGGATCCCAGAGTCTCAAATATAGTATTGTAGATGGTACTATCGTGAAAATTTGCATATTCAAATCCTATACTATACATTATTCTGAGTTGATGACGAGTTGCTTTGGAATAGGGGTAAATATCATATTCAACAGCAGGTCTTAATATTATTGAAAAATCATAATTATTGTAAACTGATGATTTAGTATATACTGTTGTTCCAAGTGACCAGTGATCGCTGAGGCCTTTTACAAATAGAATATTCGCATACTGGCTTCTCGATAAACTACTGATAATTGAATCATTAATATCAAATTTTTCCTTATTCCAGCTATAACTGTAATCGAGTGTAAATTTATTCTTTTCTGTTATACGATCTGCAGATAATCGTCCATACAATACAGATGATTTATAACTTTTTTCTCCATTCAGAGACCCATTGAGTCCAATACTGAATACCCAGCTCTTCCATTTATCTGATGATACTATTTCGTTCACAGACTTTGTAAAACGGATATCGAAATAATCGGCGAGAGGTGTTTTCAAAACATATCTCATTAAAACCATTTTCAAAGCATTAACTTCTTTTATCCGTATAGTCTCTTCCGTATCATCGGGAGAAGCGTTGACAATAATTGTATCGTTCATTCCGGAATATTTATATTGTCCCACAAGGAAATAAGTTGCAGCAGATCCACCTGAACCTGTGCTCTGATATGTTCTGATTATGTAAACATCTGCCTCTTTCAGATCCCGCACATAGTTTATAAATGTGATTTTCTGTTTAGTATAGCTACTGAGAGGCATATAAACATTCAAGGCATCCTTTCGGATGGTGTCAGAAATCATTCCAGTTTTCTGTGACAGACAGGGCACAGATACTGTTAACATTAATAGAAAGAAAAAATTAATTTTCATTGTATTTTATTTTGTTCAGACTTTTAAAGTTCCTTACCGAAAGATAAATTTAAACCAAATAATCATTTAGTTTTAAATATATTGCAGAAAGCATATGTCTTAAAAATATTCGGACAGTAAGTTTTTCCAGGCCGGTAATGATAAGAGTCAATTGCTTTTCCACTCTTTTTATATAACCTTTAGATTAACTTAAACTTTACCCTGGATTGAGTGCGTTTTGAGCTTAATATATACCCGCCTTTCCCGGAGTAAAGAAAACTTTACCGTAAAGCAGAGATCGTAAAGAAATGATTTTATATACTTCTGCAAAGTTAATCTCCCTAAGATCCGCCAAACAAATTGTCCTGAATAATGTTACTTGTTTATACATTTCGTTCACCTCTGCTGATCTGGTTTTTGTTAAAAAAATCAGAAGAGCAAGGGAATCATCATTGTAAGATAAACTAACTAAGATTATGAAACCATATTTTATTAATTTTCTCAACGCCATAATATTAATTTCACTCGGAAGCTGGGCATATATTAGTTCGGATCATCCGTCAGTAACTGCTTTGATCCCGGTTTTTGGTGGGATTATCCTCATTATAATCACACCGGGATTTAAAAAAGGGAACCGGATTCTTGCACATATTGCAGTTATCCTGACACTTGTGCTGCTGCTCGGACTTATTAAACCATTAACAGGAGCTATGGGGAGATCTGATGGTATTGGAATTGCCCGGGTGTCTGTAATGATGTTTTCTTCATTTATTGCAGTGATCTTTTTTGTCAAAAGTTTTATTGAAGCGCGAAGAGATCTTAAAAAATAGAATGGGCTAAGCTCTCCTTGACCAGCTGGGAAATATTGAGA
>Ga0113563_10002457_pt1 | contig 11168 bp, 12 predicted proteins | sample Mud3Dept3metaG_FD_80117 | JGI IMG/M metagenome (GOLD analysis project Ga0113563, IMG submission 80117) | Freshwater wetland microbial communities from Ohio, USA, analyzing the effect of biotic and abiotic controls - Mud 3 Core 4 Depth 3... | ecosystem: Environmental > Aquatic > Freshwater >...
GCCACGAACACGGCATGGACCAGTTGGATCAAGGTTTCAACGGTGAATGGTTTCTGGAGAAACGGTACTTGATCCGTGCCAATTCGATAGGCCTTGCGGTCCTGTGCCGACAGGCTCGACATCAGGATCACGCGGAACGTTCTCTTCATAGCCAGGGTCCGTTGGATGACTTCATGACCATGGACCGTGGATACGGATTTCCGGTTGAGGTCCTGTGAAAGCCAGGAGGACGCAGCATCAGATGGGTCAACAGCAGGTCGATCGGCTTCTGGCTGGTAGCCATGATCTTTAAGAATTCAGCTGTCTTTGCTTAGAGGGCCTTCTCCGTTTTCGCACTCAGGAGTTCGCTCTTTTTGGGAATCTGTGTGAGCAGGTCCGCGCGAATCTGAAATATCCCCGAGATCCGCTGCCCCATGGCATAGGCCAATCCGTCGGCATGGCTCCCAATCGAAAGTCTCCCTCTGCTCTTCCCATCCCTCCCTGTAGCGATAAACTCCGCAGTCGGGGTCACGAGCCCGTAGGGGGCCAATGGCCCAGCCTGCTTGCTCACCCGATCCTCAGCCGGGACATTCGCGACACGGCTGACAAACAAGTCGGTCGCCTGTTGGTCCAATTTTTCAGCAGGCCGATCTTCGAGGACCCACTCGTTTTGTTGATTGATCAGCACATATTGTTCGGTCGGGGTCTTCACGGAAAGGATGGCGATGTCCGTGTAATCGATGCCGAGCAGCCGTTTGTCCTGGAAAACAAATAATTCCTTGGTCAGGTCCTTGATCGCAGCGGCATTGACACGATAGAGGGGGCCATCGGGTCTCGTTTCCGCGATGGCCATGCCGCTATCTTCATCCGGCTTGTACAGCCTGACCGTCTGATCGCCATCGGCCGTATGAATCGCGACTTTCACCTTCGGCATGGCCAGTCTTTTGGCTAAGGCATCGCGTTCAGGTCCTGGGTCGATGATACCGAGAGCCTTGAGGTCTTCGAGCCTGAAAAGCAGGGTCCGTACCTCTGTTTGATCGGCTTCGGCTTCGATGGGGTAGCGAAGCTTCCATTTGCTCTTGGGTTTTTCCTGTCCCTTATAGAGCACAATTTCTGTGGTCGGATAGGTCAGACGGATCCGTTCGACCTCCCCCTGTAACATATGCAAGATGTCCTTACGCCGGAAGGTCATCAACGTCTTGTTCACGAAGTCTTTCGGGGCCAAAGTGGTGAGCAAAACCTTGTGATCCGTTTCACGAAGGACATAGAGTGTGGAAGAGAGAGGGCCACTATCCCCAATCGAGAAGGTCTCCCGTGCGGCGCCGGCTATGACGGTGACTTTCGTCACCGGGTTGTCGAGTCCAAAGGGAGTCAGATTGGCCGGGTGGTCCTCGACGACGCGGGTCACGGTACCTGTGGCCAAAGCCCGAATCAGATTCTGTACCTCCCGCTGATCAGCTTCTGTGGTGAGAGGCGCGGTCAATACCCAGCCCTGCTGTGGCATTCGAACGAAGACGAGTTCGTACTGATCCGTCTTGATGGTGAGTCCGGAGAGGGTCTCCTGGTCAAAGAGCAGCACCTTCTTGTCGGCTGTGTCTTGTCGCTCTTGCGATTCTTTCTCTGGAAATTCAACGATATAGAGGTACAGGCCGAGCCCGGCCAGTACAAGCACCATGATGAGTGTAGGCCAATAACGCATGGAGTTATAGACGCCGGCGTCGGCGCCAAACCATGACGCCGGAGAACAACATAGTGGCCGGCAGGAGGATCACTTGGAGATAGAGCAGTGCTCGTTCCTGTAAGGGATTGGGGGTAAATGGTTGGAGCGCAGAATCCCTTGGGACGATCGCCATGATGTTTCGTTCTTCAGCCAACCAAGCAGCAGTGTGGAGAAAAAAGTCGCTGTTCCCTGGAAAGTTCACGAAGGCATTGGTCGCAAATATGGAATTGCCAATGGCCACGATCGCAGGCCGGGACTTGCCTTCCTCCTGTGCGGCTTTCGGTGTAAGGGCCGCGGCCATTGGCAGGGGACCTTTTATATCCTCCTGTTCATTGAGGGTCACGACACGGCCTTTCAAGTCAGTTTCTGCCCAACTATTCGGCGACGTTCTGGCGAGCGGCACGAAATCCCATGCGTTGCCGGCCTGTTCATCGAAAGTAATATGTCGGGCGAGGGGAAACAGCACAGCGGCGGAGAGGTCCTGCGTAATTTCATGCTCTGTGAACGTACGGACCAGCAGAGATGTCAGATCGCCCTGGGCTAATCTATCTTGGAGGTCGACGAGTGCCCCGGGGCCGAGTCCGAGGCCCCATCGTTTCAGCAGGGGATTCAGGTCGGCCTGCGTATCCGGGTCGATGAGCAGGAGGAGATGGCCGCCCTTTTCCACATAGCCGTGAATCCGTTCCTGTTCCTCGGGAGTCACGGGGCGACGGGGCCCAGCCACGACGAGGATCGCTGTCTGATCCGGCACAGCTTCCTCTTTGAGCAAGCTGACCGTGCCGACGTCGTAGCCCTGTCTAATCAGGATCTCTCTGGCTGCTGACAGTCCGGTCCTCTCGCGATCGTCTAGACTCGGTTCCCCATGCCCTTCGAGAAACAACACCCGTTTCTTGCTGTCTTGAGACACACGGATCAACGCCCCTGTGAGTTCTGCCTCCGATGGAGATGTGACGCGAACGGTGCGACCGGCGCTTTCAAAAATAGCCGTGTCTGTCCGCGAAATGCCGTAGTTTTGAGCGACTTTTGGCTGGCGCTCCGGATCGACAAACGACACGGAGATCTTCGGGCTCGCTTGCCGATAGCTATCGAGTCTCTCCTTATACGATTGGTATCCGGGATCTTTTTCTCTGGTAAAGACGGTGATGTTCACCTCGCGCGCGAGACTTCTCAACACGCGATGCGTTTGCGGCGCGAGGGAAAAGTTCTGGTTCTCCGACAGATCCCAACGAATGGAATGTCGGGCTGCGAGAAAATTCACGATTGCAAGAATGCCGATGAAGAGGAGGATCATCAGCAGACTGTTTGCGCCCATACGTGTAGAACGACGGGAGGAAAAAGCTTTCAGGCTCATGAAATGGACGAAAAAAAAGACGATCAGACACAGAAGCGCCGATCCTTCCAGGAGGCTGACCAACCAGAGTTTCTCCGGAAGGAGGCTATAACTGACCGCCCCAGCCACCGCCAGAACCACTCCGATCACACCAAGGGGAATCGTTTTGAGGTTCATTTCCACCGTGCCGAGTCCACAACCCGGTGGGATAAAAAGAGCATCAATATCAATGCGCTAAAAAAATACACGAGGTCTTTTGTGTCAATCAGCCCGCGCACCAAGTGGTCATAATGGTCCATGAATGACAGGTACGAGACGGCTTGCCCGATGGTTGTATCCCCAAGCAGTGAGCCAAGGCCGGCAAGGAGCCAGAGAACGAGCAATAGCCCGATACTGACAAAGGCCGCGACGATCTGGTTTTCTGTCAGTGCCGAGGCCAGCACGCCGACGGAGAGAAAGAGGGCCCCGAGCAGGATCAATCCAAGATAGCCGGTCAGCACGGGATACCAATCGAAATCGCTGAACAGGGCCAGCGTAAGCGGCATGAGGCCGGTCAACCCGAGTAAGCCCAGAAACACGAGGAATACACCCATAAACTTGCCGACCACGATCTCGTTGATGCGGATCGGAGAGGTCAGCAAGAATTCAAAGGTGCGGAGTTTGCGTTCTTCGGCGAACAACCTCATCGTCAAGATCGGCAGGATAATCAGAAGGATAAATCTGGTGCTGGCAAAGAGATTCCTGAACACCAGATCGTTCAGATTGAGTTGGGCGCTTCCCTGCATCTGCACCAACTGAATCGCCTGGGATCCGGCAAAAACGACGTAGAGATAGGCCAGCAGCCCTACGGTCAGGAGAAACACGGACCCGACGGCATACACCACGGGCGAGACAAAATACGAACGCAGCTCTTTTGCGATAATCGCTTGGACTGGTGTCATACTGACCGGCTTGCCGGTTCTGCTGAAGCAACGACTGCGTCCGGTGCGAAGCCTTCCTCATGTCTGGTCAATTGGAGGAACACGTCTTCCAACGTCATGGAAATCGCTTTCAGTTCAAGCAGACCCCATCCGCTGGCGACAGCCAGACGGGCCACTTCTTCCCGCACGTCCCGGCCAAGTTCGCATTCCAACAGATAGGTGCCGGGGGCGTCACTCGCGAAGACATTCTGGACCCCCTGCACCGCCTTCAAGCTGCCAATCGTGTCAGCTGCCGGAGATTTGACTGTGAGCGAAATCTTCTCAGACTGTCGCAGACGCGCCGAGAGCTGCTCAGGGGTGTCTTCGGCCACGATGCGCCCACCGCTGATAATCACGACGCGCTGGCACACGGCGGTCGCTTCCGGAAGAATGTGGGTGCTCAGGATGACGGAATGGGATCCAGCCAGATTCTTGATCAACTCCCGGATCTCAATAATCTGTTTCGGGTCGAGGCCGACCGTCGGTTCATCCAGGATCAAAATCGGAGGATCGTGCAGCAGAGCCTGAGCGAGGCCGACACGTTGGCGGTATCCGCGCGACAGATTCCCGATAAGCCGCTGTTGCACCGTGCCGAGACCGAGCCGCTCGATTTCACGCTGCATGGACGAGGTGAGGATTTTTCCGCTTAAACCGCGAAGGCGGCCGACAAACTGAAGATACTCCGTGACCGTCAATTCCAGGTAGACCGGCGGAGTCTCCGGCAGGTAGCCAATCCGGCGTTTCACCTCCATTGGGTGGTCCGCACAGTCGAAGCCCGCTACCAACGCAATGCCCTCGGTGGCCGGCATAAAGCAGGTCAGGATACGCATAGTGGTAGTCTTACCAGCCCCGTTCGGGCCCAGGAATGCCAACACCTCGCCCTTGGCAACGGAGAAACTCACACGATCGAGGGCGGTATGTTGTCCATACCGCTTCGTGATCTTTTGAACTTCAATCATCTGTGGTGATTGGATCGATTCTGTTGGGGAGTACTGCCTGGTAGGCTTGCGGTCGCACCCTACCAGGCAACTGAGCGGCATCTTACTCAGTCGTATCGAGGCAGTCAATATCGCGCTCGCCCGGAGCTTTACAGGTTTTTTCAGCCCCCGATAGAGTCCGCTCGCGCGTGGCCAGGCCGATCGGAGAGGGATCGAATGACCAGGAGACATCGGGCCTGGATGGCGCTATTCGCTTTGTCTACATTGATGGTACTGCCCGCGTTCTCGTCTGACTGCGAGGCAACCGACAGACGGACCTATGACTAAGTAAGATGATATGATTGTGAGCTCGCTCCTGAGTCCGCAGTAGGCTGTTGAGAGACTCGGGTTATAGGACTGTTTCAGACACGGTGCCTCAAATCGTCCTCATCGAACGAACCCCGGGGTTGACTGCTACAAGTACTTTCTTCTATAAAGGCTCCCAAGCAAGATACTGAAAATGTCCGTGAGCAGTAGTGGGGAGGTACGGCTGGTGTGTTTCAGCGCCCTGCGGCCCACGTTCATTCTAAGCAGGACGTGCATAGGATCACGACGTACGAGCAGAACATTTTTCACCGGCACGCCTAGGGTGCCAACGACAAAATTTGTCCGTTCATTTTCGTGCAGTTTTTATCAATATATTTTTTTCTCCTTCATCCCAACGTAGGGACTAGGGGATACGCTCTCGGTATTGTTGGACTAACAGTTGAGCCGTACTCTGGGGGAACACAGGACAGTGACCTGTGTACTGTTAGTTCAACCAGAAATAAGAGGTGCTTGATGCTCAGTCATTCTCTCGGAGGCAGCCGGCAGCTGCTATGGGTACTGAGTCTCGGTCTGGGATTGCTCCTGAGCGCCTGTTCATGGGTTCCTAAGGGGGCGTCTCAATTGGATGTGGGGATTGAGGATCGCGGGGTTGCATCCTGGTATGGCGAGTCATTTCATGGCAAGCAGGCGGCCAACGGCGAACTGTTCGACATGAAGGCATTGACCGCGGCCCATAGGACCCTCCCCCTCGGCAGCGTAGTGCGGGTTGTCAATCTGAAGAACGGAAAGCACGCCCATGTGAGAATCACTGACCGAGGTCCCTATGTCAAAAACAGGATCCTCGATCTTTCTCGTGGCGCAGCGGCTCAGTTAGGGATGATGGAAGGGGGCCTTTCCGTCGTACGGGTTCAGCTGGTTGGGGAGCGGCGACCAGCTGCGCTACTCTCTTCTAAGGCCATGGAAACGGCATCCCTCGCCGTTATTCTCGGAAATCGAGCCCCATCTTGGGGTACAGAGACATCCCTCTCAGATTGGGAAAAACCTGCTTCCCAGCTGGTCAATCCCCTTCGGCCACCTCCCGGCGATATCTGGATCCAGCAACGGGCCAGACGTTTGACTAGCCTGCAAGCGCCAGATAACGCAGACCATGCAGAAATAACGACCGCCGTTGTTACAGGGCTGCCTCAACCAATCAGCCTAGTCACCGGATGTTCATTTTTTGAACGGTCGTGCCTATTCCGTGAGCGGCTGACCGCCTCACCGTCTTGCGATCTAGTATCTGGCCTGACGCGCTATGCACCACGCCGCGATGTGACTCAACCTTTCCAAGGCAAGCGTCATTCCTATCTCGTGTGAGGGCTGAAGCCTAACCAGATACAAGGCGCAACTCACGAGAAACAAAAGACAATCTCGAACGGCCCCGCGAAGCGTCGGCTCAAGCAGACCACCAACTGGTGGACACCGGCGTTATCCTGCTAGTTGCTACACCCAATCAGTGGGTGCCTTAGTCGGCTGTTCAGTCACCTGCCCGGCAAGCGAGTCACGAATCCTCCGACTCACCTCATCGATCGCTCCCGCCTCCGAAACCGGAACGATCCAGGCATCTGCCGGCTCCAGTTCAATACGATAGTGTCTCTTCCCAGTGGAGAACCATTCGATGTACGGATGAGGCACAAGGTTCGGGTGAGGGTCGAACGAAATCAAGTTCACATCCCCAATCTGCGGATTTTCCATATCACCAAGCAGCTGTCCGGCCAAATCCTCGTCCTCAAACCGGCGATTCCGAAACTGAATGACCTGCCCCGCGATATCGGCCTTGAAATTTCCCCGCAAATACATATCAACAGGACCGATCACCGCAAACACGATCCGCCCCACGATCGTACCGTCAACACGATTATCCAGAAACCCCTCCTGCACCCAGCGTCCATTGCCAAATTTTTGTGCCATCTGACTCCTATACGAGTTACGCCGGCTGGATCGTGCCAACCGACGGGGAGGACGACTGGGGGCCGCTTCCGAAAGCCCCCACCAATACCGCCAATAAAATAAGGCCGCTCCCAATCCATCCTTGAAGGTCCAATGTTTCTCCCAGAAAATACCAAGAAAGGCCAGCTGCATAGGCCGGTTCTGACGCAAAGATCAACGCGACCTGTTGCGCTGGAACAATCCGCTGCACCCACATCTGAACGGCAAAAGCCCCCGTTGCAAGTCCTCCGGTCACCCCGAGCCCGACAAGCAACAGCGATGTCGGCGCAAAGGCTTGAGCCGGTGCCTGTTCGACCAGGAGAGCGGGACACAACAGGACGACCATCGCCATCATTTGCCAGGCAAACAAGGATGGTGCGTCGACCGCGCGTGTAAACCGTTCGAGACAGGCAATATGAGCGGCAAATGCAATCGCACAGACGAGCGTCAAGAGGTCTCCTAGATTCGCTGATGCGCTGGGCTTCACCAGCAGCCAGAGTCCCACAGTCGCGATGCCAATGGCGACCCAGACACGACGGTCGAATCGTCGCAGAATCAACGGCACGATGACAACATAGAGCGCCGTAATGAAGGCGGAGTTCGATGCCGTGGTGTAGTTGAGGCCGATCGTTTGGAAGACATAGCCAAGAATCAGCCAACCGGTGGCGATCGCGCTCGCCCGCAACAGAGCCGGGTCGCGGTGCAAGTGAAATCTCAAGAGCAGATACCCTCCCCCGACCAGCAATGCTCCTAAGAGAAATCTGAGAAACAGAAACGAGAATGGCGGGATTTGCTCCAACACCGCCTTGGTAGCGGGGAATGTCGCGCCCCAGATGAATGTTGTCAGTAAGAGTGCGAGTCGTGGCATGGAATCGAAGCAGTGCTGAGTTTTGAGTTATGAGTTCTGAGTATTCAGGTGAACCCGAAGCAACCGAACTGACTGCAACTCAGCACTCAGAACCCAGAACTTTGCCTGTTTAGGCTTTGCACAAGGCACATCGGCGTTGTTCGGTCGTCCCAGCTTGTTCCATTGCTGCGAGCGCTCGCTCCTTATCCGGGTAATCGAACCACCCGCCTTCCCAGAAATCGGTTGAAGAACCGATCGACGTAGAGGGCACCTCGGAACAACGCTCGTTATGGAGCGTGACTCGATCGATCGAACGCGCGATGTGAATCCAATAGGTCATGAGGGACCAGCCAGGGGTGAACCGCAAGGGGTGCTCCTTACCCTTTACCCCTTACCGGCTTAAGGCAGGAGCTGCCACTCATCCTTTTCAATGAAGACCTTTACGCCCGTCTCGAGCTTTTTGATATCGTCCTTGTCAAAGAGCCGCATATACCGCTCAATCCGATCCGGATCGTCGATCCGCTCTTCCTGCATCATTCCACCGACACTCTTATACTTCCGAATCAACAGAGACATCGAAATCCTCCTCTTAAACCACTAGAAGTCCTGCCAGCAAGGTAGGTACAATAAGGCAAATATCAACAGCCGGTCAAGAGCGCCTTCTTGTGCTGTGCTTGGCCTCGCATAAGGAGAGAAGCCATGCCGATCTATGAATACAGTTGCAACCAATGCGGGAAGCATTTCGACGCCACCCAATCCGTGCATGCCAGGACTGAAGATACCCTGTGCCCACACTGTCACGCCCAGAGCGCCACACGGTTACTGTCGGCATGCACAACGCAAGTGAAAGGGACTCACAAGACCGGCTTCGCTGAAATGAAAGCCTACAGCATGTTAGACGAACGGATGGACAAATTCGCCAAACTCCCGCCGCTGATGGGCAAACGTGCGGCACCACCTGCCGCGCCCCCTGCTGACCCTACGACTGGCGGCCCAACGGACAAGTGAACCAGCTGTAGCCTGTATGTAATTACGAGTCCTTCGTTCCCTGCCCACCAGAACCCCATGGAGATTACATGGTGGCGAGACTCTTATTCTCCTTAAGCCTGAGCCTCCTGTGTACCTTCGGGATGGGGTTGGTCACCCGAGCGGAAATCGCCGGGAACCTCACCATCGCAGGCAATGGGCCGGAGCTGTCAACGATCGAATCCCTCGCCCACGCGTTTGAAAAGGCCAACCCCCGGGCCTACCTTGATATCGTCTGGGACGGCAATTCGAGGCCAGTTCAGATGGTAAAATCTGGCCAGGCCCACATCGCCGTCACCGGAACTGAGGAGCCAGGCTTCTCCGCAATACCTATCGCGTGGGATGGCATCGGAGTCCTCGTACATCTCTCCAATTTTACGAAAGAAGTCACGAAGCAACAGGTGGCCGACATTTTCTCTGGAAAAACCAAGCTGTGGTCAGAACTTGGAGGCCCTGAGACGAAAATCTTGGTCATCGATCGGCCTCGAAACCAAAATCTCCGAGATGCCTTTGAGTCCCAGCTCGGTATATCCGGCAGGATCACAGGGGCTGCCAAGACTGTCGGTTCCGATGAACAGGTCGTCAAGACTGTCGTGGGAACACTACCGCCTCTCTCTGCGGTCGCCTACCTTTCCTTGAGCCAGGGATTGTCTGTCATCTCAAGCGGTGTCGCCGTCAGACTTTTACCCATCGACAAGGTCGAGCCGGAGGTCCCTACCGTCAAAGACGGTCGTTATCCGCTCCGACGTCCCGTCCTTTTCCTATCCAAAAAAGGGCCGAATCCCCTGGCAGAAGCATTCATCCAGTTCGTTCTATCCCCTGCCGGTCAACAGCTCATTACCGAGACGTATGTTTCGATCAATGAGAAATAATCCTACGTCATTGTTCTTGAAGGAGGTGCCTATGCAAAAGAGGAAAGCGTTGTGGTTGATGTCACTGGGATTCTTTATAGTGTCGGCGTCGGCGTCGCCCATCGCCGTCTCTTACGCAGAGGAGACAGGCGCCATGGTTGACGGCGCAGGATTCACTCTATACGGTACAGAATCGATCAAGGGGTTCGATGCCGGAAAAGTCGAACGAGACCCTGTCTGCGATCAGAGTAAGCGCCCGCGAATCTCCAAAGTCGAACCGGATGAAGCCAGACCTGGGGATAAAGTTGTCATCACGGGCGAGAATTTTGGCACAAAGGAGTGTTTTCATGCAGTGACCTTCAGCTCGGCCTCAAATAAGTCTGTGGAATTCAAGTTTATGAGCGACTCGACGATTGAAGCAACGGTACCGGATGCAAAAGCGGGGATGTCGTTCGTGATTATCGTCGCAGGCGGCGGAAGCGCCCAGTCAAAACCGGTCTTGATCAAGTCCAAGTAGGCTCGACCAACCAAGCAAGGCCCTGAGCCAGCGGCAACCGTGCCAATAGTCCCCAAAAATTGGCCTGTTTTTTCCCGACGTCCCTCGACAGGACTCCTGATCCTATGCTAGTTTACGCCCTCATTTTTGCCTGATATTTCATAAGAGTCTCGAAGGATCTGAAGAGACAGGGACCGGTATGTTTAAGAAAATTCTGGTCGCCAATCGCGGCGAAATCGCCATGCGGATTATCCGCGCCTGCCGCGAACTCAACATCGCTACTGCAGCCATCTACTCCGAAGCTGACTCGACCGGGATCTACGTCAAAAAAGCGGACGAGGCCTACATGGTTGGCCCGGGACCGGTCAAAGGTTTCCTGGATAGCCAACAGATCGTCGACCTGGCACAACGGATTGGCGCCGATGCCATCCATCCAGGCTATGGTTTTCTTTCAGAAAATTCACAATTTGCCCAACTGTGCCACACCTCCGGTGTGACCTTCATCGGCCCATCACCCCAGGCCATCGACTTGATGGGGAGTAAGATCAAGGCCCGTGAGTTGGCAAAGCGGATCGGGGTTCCAATCGTCCCTGGGACGGAAGGCGGCATCACCGACGTGACGGATGCCCTGTCCTTCGCAAGGGACACCGGCTATCCCATCATGATTAAAGCCAGCGCAGGCGGCGGAGGACGCGGCCTCCGAGTCGTACGGTCGGATACCGAGCTTCGCGAGAACATGGCGGTTGCC